>Ga0265298_10000157_pt1 | contig 103857 bp, 89 predicted proteins | sample AusTroGonzalo_MG_3_FD_193486 | JGI IMG/M metagenome (GOLD analysis project Ga0265298, IMG submission 193486) | Bovine rumen microbial communities from tropical cattle in Woodstock, Queensland, Australia - Gonzalo_01 | ecosystem: Host-associated > Mammals > Digestive system > Stomach > Rumen ...
GCCGCCCAGGCCGCCGCCGAAGCCGGCCGTGCCGCCGCCGAAGCCGCCCATGCCGCCGCCGAAGCCGCCCATGCCGCCGCCGAAGCCGCCCATGCCGCCGCCGAAGCCGCCCATGCCGCCGGGCATACCGCCCTGACCGCCGGGACCACCCTGGCCGCCCTGACGCGGAGGACGCTGACCGCCCTGACCGCCCTGACCGGCAGGACGCTGGCCGCCCTGGCCCATGCCGGGACCGCCCTGGCCGCCCATCGGGGGCATGCCGCCCTGGCCGCCACCGAATCCGGGGAATCCGCCCATGCCGCCGGGAGCGCCAGCGCCCGGAGCTCCGCCAGGCGCGCCTGCACCCGGAGCTCCGCCGGGCGCGCCGCCCTGGCCGCCCATCGGGGGCATACCGCCGCCCATACCGCCGAAGTTGGGCATACCGCCGCCGAACATGGCGCCGAAGTCGGGCATTCCGCCCTGGCCGCCGCCCATCGGGGGCATGCCGCCGCCCATACCGCCGAAGTTGGGCATGCCGCCGCCCATACCGCCGAAGTTGGGCATGCCGCCGCCCATGCCGCCGAACATGCCGCCGAACATGCCGCCGCCGCCCTGGCGGGCCGCCGCGATTTCTTCTTCGGTGAAGACTTTACCCTTGGCCTTCTTGCCTTCTTCGGTGCGCTTCTGCGCGAAAAGCCACTTGAAGGTTTCAGGATCGGCATACGCCTTTTCCCAGGAATTGTGCTCGACGCCTTCGTAGATCGTGAGTTTCACGTTCTTGTTGCCGGCGTCTTCGAGAGCCTTGAACATCTCGCGGGAGAGGTTGGTCGGCACGAGGTTGTCACGGTCGCCATGGAAAATGCTGATGGCCATGTTCTTCAGGACAGGAGCCTGCGCGGGGTCGGCGCCGCCGCAGATCGGAATGGCCGCCGCGAAAAGGTCCGGACGACGGGAGATGGTGTCCCATGTGCCGTAGCCGCCCATGGAGAGGCCGGTGATGTAGACGCGGTCGGGATCGGCGTCGAATTCTTTGATCTTCGCTTCGATCATGTCAGGAATGAGGCCGGTGGACTTGGAGGGCAGAGGCTGGAGAGCCGCGCCGGAACCGCCGCGATGCAGCGGAGCCCAGAGCTCGGAGGACGGGCACTGGCAGGTGATGAGCACGACCTTCTGCTTCTGGTCGCGGATGTTCTTCACGATGTCGGACACGCCGAGTTCGTTCTGGGCGAGGTTGTTGTCGCCGCGTTCGCCGATGCCGTGCAGGAAGACGAGGATGGCGGGCTTGCCGGCCTGATCCTTGTTGTAAAGGTGCTGGCAGATGTTCAGCTTGTCTTCGCCTTTCGTGAAGGGCTTCTGTTCCAGTTCGGTTTCCTTGAGGATCTTCTGCCACTTTTCAGTCTGGCTCTGCTGCTGGTTGCCCTGCGGAGCGCCGCCGCCCGGGAACTGGGCGTAGGCCTGGCTTGCCGCGATGGCGCAAATCGCGATCGCGATCATTCTGACGGAGCATTTCATGTTTTTGTTCTCCTGTTTGTGTTGTTAGGGGTGTTGAATATGATGGTGAAAGGAACGTGCGTTTTCATAGGCCCGATGTGTCGTCAGGACGCAAAGGAACCTTCTACTACACTAATATAACGCGGAAAGAGCTGAATTGTATATGTATTATTTTGCGTTAAAGATGTATTATTTGTCTGAATTGATTTAAACCCGAAGCAAAAAACATCTTTTTTCCGGTTTTTCATTCAAAATGACGCAATAATCAGGATAAGCGCGAACGATGTGACAATACACCTGTCGGGATGCATATCCCTTCGCGAAGGCGACAGCAGATAACGGCATCCTCGGGGAATTCACTTTTCCAGGAGTTCCCTGACGGCATCGACCATCTTCCGGGTAATGGAAACCGTGTTGCACCAGCCTCCGAGCGGCAGATTGTTCTTCGGACCGTATTTAACGCGCCCGTCCTCGTATTCGACCCATTCGGGAGAAAGCAGGATGCGGTTGATCTTCATGAGTTCGGCGAGTGCGAAGAAGCCTGACTGGTTTGCCATGTAACCCTTTGCTCCCGCCAGATACTGCGCCACAGTCAGCAAATTGTCTTCCTTCGTCAGTTCAGCCCGTTCCAGATCGAAATATTTTTCCTGAAAAGCGCAGTGTTCCCGAACCGTTCCGATGAATGTCAGATGTTCCCTGAATTGTTCCAACTGTTTGTAGTCCACCATGACGTTGACATTGCGTTCCGTGAGCGTGAACAGTATCTTGTCTTTGTATTTCGGATTCGGCTTCGCCGAGATTAAAGGCATCCAGAATTCCTGCGGCAGGGTGCGTTTGCAGAATGTATAGTACCACTCCCGGATTTCGCATCCGAACTGGTTGATGGCGCCGGACCGGAATAAGTTCAAATCAACGTTGTTTTCAGCTCGGCTTGACTTTTCGACAATCGTTACATCCTGAATAAAGGGAAGGTTCTCCAGAAGCGGCTTGATGAATTCCGCACTCTTTCGGGAAAGCATGATTTCGCCGGAGACATCCTTGCAGAAATCCGAGGGCTTTTTATTGATCAGCAGATTGTAATTGAACTTGTCATACTGGAAACTAGCGGAAAGCTCCTTGCAAAAATAGAGAGAATAAAGAATGTCCCCGAGTTTTCCTGCATGTGTGAACGAAATCATCTTCAGGCGTCCTTCCGTGCGGCGGCATGCGCCGTATGAATTTTGATATTACTATAATAAGCCAGCCTCAAAAGTCAAGCAGGATGCAAAGAAAACGCAGAAATCTTTCCGGCTTCCGAGTCTTGAGGAGGAAGGACGAGTCTTCCGGTGAAGTGGCGGCGTCGACTCTCCGGCGCATAAGGCGCCGCCTGATGGATCGGATCGGCGGAAAAGCTTAAAAACCGGCGTCGAGGATGGCCTCGCGCGTAACGGCGACGTTGTGGACGCGGAGCGCTTCGACTCCGGCGCGGCAGAGATCAAGCTGAAGAAGCGCCGTGGCTTCGTCGCGGTCGGCGGGGCGGGGGATGCCGTACATGCGCCCGATGAAGCCTTTGCGGGAGATGCCGTAGAACAGCGGGAAGCCGATTTTTTTGAATTCGGCGGCGCGGCGGATGAGCGTCATGTTCTGTTCGTCGGTCTTGGAGAAGCCGACGCCCGGGTCGAGCATGATGCGGGCGCGGCCGACTCCGGCGCGGACGGCCTTCTCCGCAGCGTCGCGCAGAAAAGCCGAGACGTCGGCGATCAGGTCTCCGTAGACGAGGTTTTCCGGGTTCTGCATGGACTCCGGCGTGCCGCGCATATGCATGATGATGAGCGCGGCCTGATGAGCCGCGACCGTATCCGCCATGCGCGGGTCGAACTGGAGCCCGCTGACGTCGTTGACGCAGTCCGCTCCGGCGGAAAGCGCGGCGTCGGCGACTTCGGCCTTGCGCGTGTCGACGCTGAGGAAAAGATCCGGGAAACGGCCGCGGATGAGTTTCAGCGGTGGGAGCAGACGGCGGATTTCCTCATCGGCGGGAACCGCCTCCGATCCCGGTCTGGTGGATTCCGCCCCCAGGTCGAGCGCGTCCGCGCCTTCGGCGACCATCCGCGCGGCGAAATCCGCGGCGGATTCCGGCGAGGCCGTGTGCGCGCCTCCGTCGCTGAAGGAATCCGGCGTGAGGTTCAGGATGCCGAAAAGACGCGGCCGGGTATTGTTGCCCGGCCGCATCGGATGGCTTATTGTTTCAAAGAAACGGTCAGAACGGAACATTGCCGCCGTCGTCTCCGCCGAAGTCGGAGGGATCGACGTAATCGTCCTCCTCTTCTTCGGACTGTTTTTTCGGCGCGTCGTCGTCGAAATCGTCGTCGCCGCCGATTTCTTCCACGGCTTCCTCCTGGGGCTCCGCCTCCTCGCGGACGGGGAGCGGTTCGCCCGCCGCCGCGAAGACGCCGGTGTTTTCGGCTTCTTCCTTCGGCTCTTCCTCTTCAACCTGCATCACGGTGGAGACGCCGATGATGCTGTCGTTCTTGCGGAGGGTTATGATGCGGACGCCCATGGAATTGCGTCCGACGAGTCGGATCTCGTCGACGCGGGTGCGGACCACCTGGCCGCGCTGGGTTGTGAGGATGATGTCTTCGCCGGGGTGGACCTTGATGGCCGCGACGACGGTTTCGCCTTCGCCGAGCTTGATGTTTCGGACGCCCATTGCGCCGCGTCCGGTGAGGCGATAGGAGTCGACGTAGCTGCGCTTGCCCCATCCTCTGCTGGTGACGACGAGGAGCTGCGGCTTGGAGGCGTCTTCGGGAATCGGTTCGCCGTTGTCCTCGGAGGATTCATCCGAAGTCTCTTCTGCGGATTCCGCTCCGTCGATCGCGGCGGCCTCTTCCGCGGCGTCGGCGTCGACGTCCGCGTCGCCGATCGGTGCGACGTTCTCTTCGTTGTCGGCGTCGACGTCCAGGTCCGCGGGCGGCGCCTCGACGACGGGCGGCAGACCGGTCGCGACGACCTCCATGCCGACCACATAGTCGCCGTCGAGTTTGAACTTGATGCCGTGGACGCCGCGCGCCGCGCGGCCCATTGCCCGGACCTTGGATTCGCTGAAACGGCAGGCCATGCCCTTGGCGGTGGAGAGGATGATCTCGCTGGAGCCGTCGGAGAGGTCGGCCGCAATCAGGTCGTCGTTGTCTTCGATCACGAGGGCGCGGATGCCGACCTTGCGGAGGTTGCGGAACGCAGAGAGCGGGGTCTTCTTGATGATGCCGTTGCGCGTGGCCATCACGAGGGCGACGCCGGGCTGGTCGAACATGGCGCGGTTGACTGTGACCATTGCGCGGATCTGTTCGTCCTTCTCGAACTTGATCAGGTTCACGATGGCCTTGCCGTTGCCGGTGCGCGCGCCTTCCGGGATGTCGTAGACGTTCAGCCAGTACATGAATCCGCGGTCGGTGATGAAGAAGATCAGGTCGTGGCTGTCCGCGCTGAAGAGGCGGGCCACATGGTCTTCCTCCTTGGTGCTCATGCCGATGACGCCGGACCCGCCGCGGTGCTGCGTGCGGTAGGTATCGGCGGGAACGCGCTTGATGTAGCCGGTGTCGGAGACGGTGATGATGCAGGAGTGACGCGGGATGAGGTCGGCGATGTCGATGTCGCCGTCGTCGTAAGTGATCTCGGTGCGTCTGGGATCGGCGTACTTGTCGCGGATGGCGGCGAGTTCGGTCTTGATGAGTTCGAGACGTTTTTCGCGGCTGGCGAGAAGCTCTTCCAGTTCGGCAATGCGGGCCATCAGTTCGTTGTACTGATTTTCGAGGTCGTCGACCGCGAGGTTGGTGAGCTGGTGGAGACGCATGTTGAGGATGGCTGCGGCCTGGATCGCGTCCAGTTCGAACCGCGCCATGAGGGCCTTTCCGGCTGTCTCGCGGTCGCGGGATTCGCGGATGATCTTCACGACTTCGTCGATGTTGCGGACCGCGACGAGCAGCCCGGCGAGGATGTGGGCGCGTTCGCGGGCCTTGCGGAGCTCGTACTCGGCGCGTCGGGTCACGACCTCGAATCTATGGTCGATGAACGCCTGGAGTATCTGGACGAGGTTCATCACGCGCGGGCGGTTGTGGTCGACCACGAGCATGTTGCAGCCGAACGCGGTCTCCAGCTGCGTAGTGGCGAAAAGCTGGTTCAGGACCACGCTTGCCATGGCGCCGCGCTTGATGTCGATGACGATTCGGATGCCGATCTTCTTGTTGGATTCGTCGCGGAGACCGGAGATGCCGGTGATGCGTTTTTCCTTCACGACGTCGGCGATCTTCTTGACGAGGAGTTCCTTGTTCAGGGCGTACGGAATCTCGGTCACGATGATCTGCTCGCGGTCGTTCTTCTCCACGATCTTGGTCTTTGCGCGGATCTTCAGGACGGCGTGTCCTGTTTCGTAGAGGGCGCGGACGGGGTTGATGCCGCAGATGATGCCGCCGGTGGGGAAGTCGGGGCCGGGAAGATGCTGCATGAGATCGCGGACAGTGGCGGTCGGATTCTCGAGCAGATGGATGGTGGCGTTTACGACTTCGCCGAGGTTGTGCGTCGGGATGTTCGTGGCCATGCCGACGCCGATGCCCACGCTGCCGTTCACCAGCACGTTCGGGAACTTCGCCGGGAGCACTTCAGGCTCCTTCGTTTCCTCGTCGAAGGTCGGAACCATGTTTACCGTTTCCTTGTCGATGTCGGCGAGAAGCTCCTCCGCGATGCGTTCCATGCGGCACTCGGTGTAACGGTAGGCGGCCGGCGGGTCTCCGTCGATGCTGCCGAAGTTGCCCTGGCCTTCGATGAGCGGCGTGCGCATGGAGAAATCCTGCGCCATGCGGACGAGCGTGTCGTAGACGGACGCGTCGCCGTGGGGATGGTAGCTGCCGAGCACATCGCCGACGACCTTGGCGCACTTGACCGTCTTGTGGGACTTGGTCAGGCCGCGCTGGCCCATGGCGTAGAGAATGCGTCGGTTGCAGGGCTTCATGCCGTCCCGGACGTCCGGGATGGCGCGGCCGACGTTCACGCTCAGCGAGTACTGCAGGTACGCGGTGTGCATGATGTCTTCGATGTTGATCGGGAACACATTGTGAGGAGTGTCGGACATGCTGATGGCCTTTCAGAAAAAAGGTGGAGTTCGTTGTTGATTTTTTATAAATATAATATATCACGGAAAGACGCTTTTTTCAAGCGCGCGTGTGCGCGTGTGCGAGAGAAAAAAGGAGTTTTTTTCGAAAATCGCCGGAAACGGCCTTTCCAGGCGATTTGACGCTATGTTTAATTTAAAATAATTTTCATTCGACAGCGAAAACGCAGAGATGATCTTCCGTCAACTTTTTCAAAAAAAGAACGGTTCCCCGCTTGATTTTTCCGGCTTCCGGCAGTATTTTATAAAACGCTTCTTTTGCGGGCGTAGCAAAATGGTTATGCTCCAGCTTCCCAAGCTGGCTACGCCGGTTCGATTCCGGTCGCCCGCTCCATTTTTTTCTTTTTTTCAGCCTGTACCGCCACAGTCGCGGAAAAAAGCTGCAATTCGGATGCTGCCTGCATCCGCGGAAAGACGATAACCCGCCCGCCGCTATTCCACGTCCTTGTCGAAATCGCTTTCCCATTCGGTTCCGCGTTTCTGCAGGAGAAATACGGGTTCCAGGGGGCATGTAAGGCGTTTCTGATGGATGTCTTTGCCGTCGATGTACGTGCATGCGGGGTATTCGACATCGTTCCACATGTCTTTTCGCGCGAGCGCCAGTCCGCCCAGCTGGAAAAAGCCTTCCGCATAGCCTTCCTTGTGGTTGACGCGGTATTCCATCGGTTCCGGCGACCGGAAATACAGAAAGATATCGTCCTCCCCCTCGAAGATATATTCGCCTTCCGGGATGTTGACCGTTTTCTTTTCCAACGGAATTTCCCCGAATTCAAAAAGCATGGGCCGTTTGACCGTGAGACGGCGGAGCATACGCGGCGTGCGGACTTCGGAACGGGGGACGGTTCCCGCGGAATCGACCGGAGAACAGGCCGCAAACGCACATGCGGCGACGACGAGGGAGAGGATGAGTGCGAACCGCCGGCCGCCGGAGAGACGGCAGTTCCTGAAAACGGAACGTTCCCGCCGGGCTGCATCGGATGCGCCGGAGGAGGCGTTGTTTCTGGAAAGCATCATAAGGACTGCCGGGGTTCGCGAGTTGTTTTGAAAAGTCGAGTTGATTATCTGGAAGCCTTCTTCGCGGCCTTTTTCGCCGGAGCCTTTTTCTCTGCGGCCTTCTTTGCGGCGGGCTTGAGCGTGATGGTCGCGACGGAGCAGGGCGGAAGCTCGAAGAGGACCTTGCCGTTCTTGACGGCGAGGTCGAGCTTGCGGATCTTGACCGCATTCGGCTTCTTGAAGGTGTTGAGCGCGTGGATATCGCCGTTGCCGAGGATCTCGCCGGAGACGGACGCGGCGTCGAAGCCCCAGACGTCCAGTTCGACCGGGAGCGCCTTGTCCGCATGGATATTGGCGGCGCTGACGTGCAGGACGCCGTCCTTGACGGAGGCGGTATGGGTGATCGCCGGGAGTTTGCATCCGTCGATCGCCGTGGCCTGCGCGAAGGTCTCGACGCGTTCGGCGTCCTGGTGGACCTTGTAGAGGTCGAAGACGTGGCAGGTCGGGGTGACGAGCATCTTTTCGCCTTCGGTCAGGATCATGGCCTGGAGCACGTTCACGAGCTGGGCGATGTTCGCCATGCGGACGCGGCGGTTGTTGCGGTGGAAGATGTTCAGGGAGATCGCGGCGACCATGGCGTCGCGCATGGTGTTCTGCTGGTGGAGGAATCCGGGATTGGTTCCTTCCTCGACGTCGAACCAGGTGCCCCATTCGTCGACGAAAAGACCGACGCGGGCTTCCGGATCGTACTTGTCCATGATGACGGACTGCGCTTTGATGATGTTTTCGATGTTGCCGGCTTTTTCGAGCGTGGTGTAGTATTCCGGCACGTCGAACTTGGTGGCGGAGCCCTTGTGTTCCCACACGCCGGGCACGGTGTAGTAATGCAGCGTGACGGCGTCGAGCCACTGTCCGGCGCTCTGCATCAGGACCTCGGTCCAGTTCAGGTCGCCGCCGTTGGCGCCCGCTGCGATGCGGACGAGCTTGGTGTCGCCGTAGTCGCGCGCATAAGTGGTGTAGCGGCGGAACTGGTCGGCGTAGTATTCCGGACGCATGTGGCCGTCGCCCCAGGGTTCGTTGCCGAAGCCCCAGAACTTGACGCCCCACGGCTCCTTGCGGCCGTTCTTGCGGCGGAGTTCGGTCATCGGACCCTGCACCTTGGCGTTCAGGTACTCGATCCACTGGGACATCTCCTGCACGGTTCCGCTGCTGACGTTGCCGTTGATGTACGGTTCCGCGCCGATGAGTTCGCAGAAGCGGAGAAATTCATGCGTGCCGAAGGAATTGTCCTCGGTGACGCCGCCCCAAGTGTCGTTCACGATGAACGGACGCTTGGAACGCGGCCCGATGCCGTCTCGCCAGTGGTAGCAGTCGGCGAAGCAGCCGCCGGGCCAGCGAAGGTTCGGAACCCGGATCCGGCGGAGAACTTCGATCACGTCCTTGCGCACGCCGTCGATGTTCGGAATCTTGGACTTTTCCCCGACGTACAGGCCGTCGTAGATGCAGTGGCCGAGGTGTTCGGAGAACTGGCCGTAGACATGGCGGCTGATCTGTCCCCGGAGATTGTTTGCGTCGACGATGAGTTTCACGTTGCATTCCTTTCGGTTCGTAATGGTTGAAATAAAGCGTGTTTTGTCAAACATGATAACATACATCAATCCGTGGAAAAATCAACCGGAAATCAGGCGAAAAACGCCGGAACGGCAAAAAAATCCCGCCCGTTTTTTTCGCGGCCGGCCGGAAGCCGGATGCCGTGAAGCGCGGACGGGGATCCCAAATGGATGATGAACGGGATTCCACCTCAGAGGATGTCTTCCTCCTCGCCGGAAGCGTCTTCATCCTCATCGGAGGAGCCATTGCCGGCGGACGCGTCGATTTCGACGGTTTCCGGCTCGTAGTCTTCCTCCTCGTCCACGGTGGTTTCGGCGGCTTCCGCGGCGGCCTCCGCTTCTTCCATGGCGCGGGCGTTCTTCGTGATGACTTTCGCATCGTCGCGGAAGAAGACGGCGTTGTCGCCGAGGCGTTGGATCACGCGGGGCAGGACGATTCCGTCCTGTTCACGCCAGTCCATGATGTAGGAGGTCTTGGAATCGTCGTCCATGATGATGTCGATTCGGGAAATGGTCTTTTCCTCGTCGCTGACATAGAGGGCCATGGCGACCGCGGGGGCGCAGATTTTTTTCAGCTTGACATCGTAGCATTTGCACCAGCGGTTGTCGATGCGGAATTCAAGCGGCTCGGTCGTCGTCTTCGTCTTGACCTCGGGCTTGTTCTTGTCTTTCTTGTTGCCATTTTCGTCCAGATTCGCTTCGTTTTCGAGGTCGGCGATCGCGGGATTCTCGCCCTGTTCCAGTTTCTCGTAGCTGCGGATCTCCACCGTCTCGGCGATACGGCCGAAGTTGGTGGCGAAGGCGTACAGGATATGCGCGTCGTAGGGGATGGCCGGGGGAACGCCGTTCGTGAACGTTTCAAACGTGTACGTTTCCTCCTTGCCGCCGATCGTACGGGTGAGCGTGCGGGATTCGCGGTCGACGAGGAATTTGTAATCGACGTCGGCGGGGCCCGCGAAATCCATGGAGATCAGGCTGATCTGTTCGGCGTTCCGGATGAAGGAAAGATCCAGGAACGCGTTCCGGACTTCCTTCGAGGAGAAAACCGGGAGCTTCACTTCTTCCTTCTCGTTGAACTCGTTCAGTCTGCGGTCAATGTGCGCGCTGACCTGATTGAAGTAGTCGGTGACGGTTTCGTCCTCGGCTTTCGCCTCGGCCTTGGTCTTCTTCTGGGAGACGCCGTAAAACTCCTGCACTTCATCATCGAGCGACTTGCAGGAGACGGTCGTGAGACCGGCTGCGATTCCGGTCAGGAGGAGGATGGTCTGAAGTTTCATAAGAATATCCTGTTGTTAAAGCTGAAAAGCGTTGATTATCCGTTGTTTTCGGGGAGCCGGAAAAGCTCGTCCGGGAGTTCGGGGTTGATCTTGACGTCGCGGATGACGCATGTGACGGGCGCGCCGTTCTCGGTCGAGGTGACGATGCGGAACGGGTAGGTTACGCCGGATTCCGTTCTGTATTCCTGAAAGTTCGTGGAAAACCTCGTGTCGGGATCCCCTGCCATGCGGACGACAAGGCCGATCCAGCGGTTTGTTTCCGGATCGGTTGCCGCGATGCAGAACTTGATTTCGGGGGCGTCCGCAAGCTCCAGCACATAGGCGTGGCATGTTTTGCCGTCGAATGCGGGAAAAACCACCGTGTCCTTCTTTCTGAGAGCGCCGGCAATGACCTTGCCGGGAGTTAGGATAAGCCCGGCGAGGAAACGAGTCTTCGCGGCGTCGGCATCCTCAAGAGTGGAAGATTTGCCATCTTCGATCCTGACCGTTTTCTTTCCGTCGGACACGATGACAGCTTTCTTTTCCGCGCCCTTCTCGTCCTTCCAGACGTAATCGCGGCGGATGCGCCCGTCCGAGCCGAGCTTGATCTCGCACGTGAAGGGCAGGGCGCCGTCCTGCGTGTATTCTGCCGTGTAGGAAACCGTGTTCAGCGGTTCGGAAGAGACGACCAGCGACGGAGCCTCGGCGTCTTCGATGAACGGCGTGTCCAGAGAATGGCACGCAGGCAGGACCATGCAGAGGGCGGCGAAGCCCGCGAGCAGGATTTGTTTTGCGCCTTTCATGGTCCTGTTGTCTCCCGTTGAGGTTATCCGAGGCGTTTAAGATCAGCCGAGAACCTTTTCGTCGAGGTAGGCGCGCAGACCTTCGATCGGAATGCGTTCCTGCGCCATCGAGTCGCGTTCGCGCACGGTCACGGCGTTGTCTTCGAGCGAATCGAAGTCGAACGTGACGCAGTACGGCGTGCCGATCTCGTCCTGACGGCGGTAGCGCTTGCCGATGTTTCCGGTCACGTCCAGCTCGGTGCGGTAGCGTCCGAGGAATTTCTCCTGGAGGTCCTGCGCGTTCTGGTTGAGCTTCTTGGAGAGCGGGAGGAACGCGACCTGGACCGGGGCGACCGTGGCGGGGAAGTGGAGCACCACGCGGACGTCGTCCTCCATGCCTTCCTTCTGGGTCGGGGCGCGGTCTTCGTCGTAGGCGTTGCAAAGCACGGCGAGGACCATGCGGTCGAGGCCGACGGAGGTCTCGACGACGGTCGGCAGATAGCGCGTGTTGTTGGACTGGTCGAGGTACTGGAGGTCCTGCTCGGAGAACTGCTGGTGCTGGGACATGTCCCATGTGCCGCGGTGATGGATGCCTTCGAGTTCGCCCCAGCCGAACGGGAATTCGTATTCGATGTCGACCGCCGCCTTCGCGTAGTGGGCGAGCTTGTCGTGCGGATGCAGGTGGAGCTTGTCGACCGGGAACTTCAGCACGTTCAGGTAGAAGTTCCAGCGTTCCTGACGCCAGTACTCGAACCATTCCATCGAGCCTTCGTCCGCGCAGAAGAACTCCATTTCCATCTGCGAGAATTCGCGGGAGCGGAACGTGAACATGCGGGGTGTGATCTCGTTGCGGAACGCCTTGCCGACCTGGGCGATGCCGAAAGGCAGCTGCATGCGCGTGGCGATGCGGATGGAGTGGAAATCCAGGAAGATCGGCTGGCAGGTCTCGGCGCGGAGATACGCGATGTGGTCCTCGTCGAACACGGGGCCGACGTAAGTCTTCATCATCAGGTTGAACTCGCGCGGCGGGGTGAGGTCTTTGGATCCGCAGTTCGTGCAGGTGGTCGGGTCGGGCATCTGGTCCACGCGGAAGCGCGTCTTGCACTTCTTGCAGTCGCACATGATGTCGCCGAAACGGTCCACGTGGCCGGAGGCTTTCCAGACTTTCGGATGGCAGATGATGGAGGAGTCCAGGCCGACCACGTTGTTGCGTTTTTCGACCATGTAGAGCCACCACTGGCGCTCGACCGCGCGCTTCAGGGCGATCCCGTAGGGGCCGTAGTCCCAGAAGCCGTTGAAGCCGCCGTAGATTTCGGAGCTCTGAAATACGAAGCCGCGCCGTTTGCACAGGCTGACGATCTTTTCCATACAGGCGTCAATCGGTTGTTCCGACATGATTGTGAGTACACTTTCAGTTTGTTTGAGGTTTGAAAAATAAAAATGCTTCTCACAATATAGCCCGCCTTGCTGAAAAAGCAAAAGGATTTTTTCGCTTTTTAATAAAAAAGACGCGAAAAAGGCTATTTTTTCCGCACGACAGTGAATTCCACGGCGTCCGCGGAGGAATCCGAGGCGCGGACCGCCTCCACGCGGTGAAGGCCCGGAGCGAAGATTTGAGGCGCCGGATTTTCGCCGAGATATGCGCCGTCGACGAACCAGTATGCGTCCTCGTTCGGCGCAAGGTCCAGCCTGACGCCTTCGTCCTTTTCCGCGACGTATACGGTCGGCGTCGGGGAGAGGATGCGGAAAGCGTTTCCGGCGGATGCCGCGTCGCCGCAGGAACGGCAGAGGGTCAGCGGGATTCCGGCGGGCTTTACGGATTCCTCTATTTTTTCGCAGTCCGGCGAGGCGGCGAGGCCGGATTTCGCGCAGAGCGTGACGGGTTCCAGCGCGTCTTCCTTCGGCCAGGCGCTTTTGAACGGCGTGAGATCGTATTTCGAGGCGGCGAGCGAAAGTATCTCCCCCGCCGCGGGGGCGGCCGCGGACCCGCCGACCAGAGATTCCGACGCGGCCCCGTCCTTGTTGCCGAACCACACGCCGACTGTGAGCGTCTCCGTGCAGGCGAAACACCACGCGTCGCGCAGATTGTTGCTCGTGCCGGTCTTCCATGCCGCCGTTCCCTCGAACCCCGTGAGCGGGAGCGAAGTCAGCATCCGCATGACGGTCTGCGCGGTTCCGGCGGAAAAGACGCGTTCGCCCGCGGGCAGGGAACGGTCCGGGATGTGGCGGAAATAAACCGGGCGGAGCGTGCCGTCTGTCGCCAGTGTGCGGTAGGCGTTCGTGAGGGAGAGCAGCGTGTGTCCCGCGCTTCCGAGCGCCATGGAGAGGCCGAAGCCGCCCCGGGGGCGGCGGGCGGAGAGGATGTGCAGTTTGTCCGCGAGTTCGATCATGCGGGATTCGCCGAGCGTGGCGGCGATCCGTATTGCCGGAGTGTTCAGCGAGTGTGAGAGCGCGTAGGACGCCTTCACCGTTCCGCGGAATGCGCCGTCGAAGTTGCCGGGGGCGTAGTCGCCGTAGCGCAGAGGCGCGTCGAGCAGGCGCGTGTCCGCCGTGACGAGGCCGCCCTCGATCGCTTCGGCGTACAGGAACGGCTTGAGCGTGGATCCGGCGGACCGGACCGCGTTCGCGGCGTTGAACTGCCCCGTGCCGGGTTCGTTGAAATCAAGCGTGCCGAGGAAAACCAGAACTTCGCCGGACGCATTGTCGAGCGCGACCGCGGCGGCGTCGCGCACGCCGGACAGGGCGTCGCAACGGCGTTTCAGAACCGCCCGGACGTTCCGCTGGAAATCCGCGTCGATGGAGCAGAGGACGGGTTCGCCCTGCGCTGACGACCAGCCTTCGTGTTCTTTTTCCGCGCGGGCGCGGCGGACGGCGTGGATCGTCTCGTCCGGCGCTGCTTTGAACTCGAAATCGGACGGCTGGGAGAAATCGCGGTAGCGGAGCGGTTCGGTTCCGTAGATCGTGCGCGCCTCGTCCGCCGTGATGAGTTCGTGATGCACGAGCAGGTCCAGCACGATCTTCTGGCGTTTCTTCGCCGCTTCCGCGTAGTATTTCGGATTGTAGCGATTCGGTTTCTGCGGAATGCCGCAGAGAAGGGCGGCCTCGGCGCGGTTGAGCTGGGAGGCGTGGAGTCCGAAATAATACCGCGCCGCCGCCTCGATGCCGTAGATTTTGCCGCCGCACGGGATGCGGTTCAGGTACTCGGTCAGGATTTCGTCCTTCGTGTAGAGCTGTTCCAGGCGGCGCGCCATCGCGGCCTGTTTGAATTTGCGGACGAGGCTCGGACGGTGGTCGGCGAGCGCGAATCCGGCCAGCTGCATGGTGATGGTCGACGCGCCGGAAATGATTTTCATGTTTCGGACGTCCAGCCACAGCGCGCGCAGAATCGCCTGGTAGTCGACGCCGTCGTGCCTGTAGAACGCGTAATCCTCGGCGGACAGCATGATCGACACCGCGTCCGGGGCGATGTCGGAGAGTTCGACCGGGAACCGCCATTCGTAGTCGTGCGTGGTCTCGTAGAACACGGGGAGTCCGTTGCGGTCCAGGTAGGCGTGCGCCGGGGTGATTTGCCGCAGACGGATCATCGGATCGTCCACGCAGTAGGGAGCGACGGTCCAGACAGCGATGGCCAAGACCGCGAAAACGAGGAAAGCCGCCGCGGCGAAGCGAACGGCTTTCCTTCTGGTCAGGCTGTGGAACCGGAGGTTCATTTCACCTCGAAGACATCCTCGCCGGCGGCCGGGATGAACGTGCCGTTCATGTCCGGGTCGTACATGGCCTCGGCGTGGAGCGCCGGAACGAGGAACTTGCCGGGGGTGACGGCGCGCACGGTGTAGATCGCGTAAGCGGAGCCGTAGAGCGTGCCGAAGACGAGGAAACGGTCGTCGCGTTTCTCTGTGCGGCTGAATTCCTGGCGGTTTTTGAGGAGGATGTTCTTCGGAATGCGTCCGGAGGCGTTCATGCGCGTGGCGAGTTCGTCGTCCTCGATCTCAAGTCCGGCGGGAAGCAGGTCGGAGATCACGATGTTTTCGACCACGTCGGGGGAATCCGCCGTGATGCGGACGAACGCCAGTTCGCCGTGCTTCAGCGAGGTGACCGGGTTGCCCTTCTCGTCGAAGAATTCGCGTTTGAGGCGGATCGGACCGGAGGCGGCTTTCATTTCCTTCGGAACGCCGGAGACGACGGTGCGGACGTAGAGATTCGTCTTGCCGGTGTTCGAAACGGCGCTCGTGCCGGACGTCGCGAGTTCGAATCCGTTGAGCGCTTTGCCCGAAAGCGTCTGTTTTTCCTTGCCCGCGGCGGCCAGCGTAGCGGAGAGTTCGGCGGGCGGATAGTATTCCGCGAACGCCGCCAGCCCCATGGAAGCCCATGCGTTGGCCTGCGTGGTTCCCCAGCATCCGCCGTCCTTGCGGATGCGTCCGGCGAGGAAGGATGCGAGTTCGGCTGCCGCCGCCTCGCCGCCCTTCGGATCGCACTTCATGAGGATGCTCAGGACCATGCCCGCGCGGGAAGTCGTGTCGGAGATCCCGGCGAGATCCGAGGTCTGATAAAGCCAGGTGGGATCGGCGAGCGCCGCGCGGAGGGATTCCGCGCCTTCTCCGGCGTAGCCGCCGCGGATCAGGGCTGCGGCGGCCAGGAACGAGGCGAAACCGGGCTTGCTTCCGGCGAGGATGTTGCGCGCCGGGATCGCGAAGTCCCTGTTTCCGGCGGATGCAAGCACGTAGGCGGCGTAGGCGCGGAGTTCGGGCTTGTAGCTGCCCGCGCTGTTCGCGAGGCGCAGAAGATAGGCGGTCAGGCTCTTCTCCACGGTCGCGTCGACCGTGACGCGCTTCGCGGACTTCGCCTCGAAGATGAAGTGCGCAGCATAGACCGTTCCTTCCGGCCATTCCCTGCGGACGTCCGGCCACATGGAGAACGCGCCGTCGCCGGCCGTCATCATGAGGATGCGGGCGTAGGCCGAGGCGATTTTCGGCTCCATGGTCTTCGCGATCTCGGCGTCGAGCAGTCCGGCCTTCGCCAGTGCGGCGGAGGAGAGGAACGGGAACGCGCCGGAGACGGTCTGTTCCAGACAGCCGTAGGGATAATCGTTGAGCCAGCCGAGCGCGTCGGTCACGCCGACCGCGGGCGAGGAGGAGACGCTGAGTTTTGCGCCGTCCACGGACACGAATCCGGCGGCGGGATCGACCGAAAGCGTCTGGCCCGGCTTCACGAGCGCGAACGTGGAGACGGTCTGCGGCGCGGTGGCGGGGCGGACCGTGATATAGGTCGTTTCCGTACGGGATTCCGCGCCGACGGACAGCGTGGCGGAGAGCGTGCCTTCGCCGGTCCTGTCGAGCGCCTTCACGCGGAAGGAGACGTCTTTGGTCTCGCCCGCCTTGAGCGCGCCGAGTGTTGGCAGGTCGCCCATGACCTGAAGGGTGTCGGGCAGGACGAACCTGCAGTCCGCCGCGCCGTCTCCCGCATCATGGTTGAACGCGCGGACGGTGATGACCGCCTCGTCGCCGGGGGCGAGCACGCGCGGCGCGGAGACCGTGAGGCTGACCGGATTGCGGACGATCATTTCGCGTTCGCCGGAGCCGACCGCGCTGACCGCGTTCGCGACCGCCATGAACCGGAGCGAGCCGGAGTGGTCCGGGATATTCACTTTGACCGTGGCGGAGCCGGATTCCGGGATCTTGACGACGGGCACGATGACGCGCGCGGCGTCCTTCATCTTCACGAGAGACGCGGCGAGCGCGGACTTGGGCGCTTCAGGAGCATCGCCGCCGCCGATCGCGCCGTCCGGGCGGATCTTGAGGTTCGGGAAGAGGTCGCTGTAGGTCTCGCACATGGTGATGCGCGCGACGTCGTCCTGCAGGAAGAACTTGTAGATGTCGGGCGTCTTGAATCCGGTGAGCGCGAGCACGCCCTCGTCGACCGCGAAGAGGCAGACCTGTCCGGCCTGCGGCTTGCCGTCGAGGTTCGCGAGCGACACGGTCACGTCGGTTTCGGTCTCGGGTCGGACGATGCCGGGAACGGCGATGGCGACATCGAGCTTGTGCGCGGCAGAGTGGTCGAGTTCGAGGCTTGCCAGTCCGGAGGCGCGGATGTATTCGTCTTTGTCCTTTCCGATCACGATGACGCCGATGTGGTAGCGTCCGTTCAGCGTGTCGGGCCGGATCTTCGCGTCGAGCGTGACCTCGCCCGCCTTGACCGGGATCGCTTCCGCGTAGTCCAGGTGCAGCGCGCCCATCGTCACGAACGCCTCGCCGTCGACCGGGCTGGTGAACGTGATCTTCGCGGTCTCGCCGGGTGCGTACTTCTTCGCGTCGGTCTTGAACACGAGTTCGGAAGGATCGCCGGTGCGGCGGCCGGATTCGCCCGCGGAATGCCACACGTTGATCTTCGTGCGGATGTCGTTGCCGTATTCCGCGACGATGTCGTAGCAGCCGGAGGGCAGGTCGAACGCGACCTGCGACGTGTAGGCGGCGAGGTCTGCGCCCTGCGGGATCGTGACCGTCTTCGAAGCGCCTTCCACCTCGGAAACGGTCTCCTGCCAGCGTCTGCGGTAGCCGCCGCCGTCCTGCACCAGCACATAGTCCCAGGCGCGCTTGAGGACGGTGAACTTGATGTCGCGTCCGGCGTCGAGCGTGGCGGGCTTGCCCTGTTCGGTCGCGAGCAGAGCCAGGTCAAGCAGGCATTCGCTGCCCGCGCCGTCTTTCTGCTTCAGGCCGATGAACCAGTCCGTCGGGTAGAGCGTGAAGTTGTCGGCTCCGGTCACGGCGCGTCCGCCCGGCTCCTGCACGGACGCCTGAAGTACGATGCGCACCGGGTCGAACGACATGCCGCGCGAGCCGAACGATGGCAGGGAGAGGTTCGTCTTGCCGTTTTCGACCGCGAGAGGCGTTTCGAACTCGTCGAAATTGAAGCGAGAGGCGTCGCCGACTTCCCAGCCCTTCCAGTGGTCGGGGCGTTTCCCGGACGGCGTGCAGTCGAAGAGGAGTCTGCCGGAGGCGGACGGCACGGGCGTGCCGAAATAATAGTCGGCGGAGAGGACCGCCTGGATCGGCTCCTTCACGGCGGCGGGTCCGGCGGGCAGATCGGCGTGATCGAGTTTCGCCTTGATGCGGTCCGGTACATAGGCGCCGACGCGGATGGTCGTTTCGCCCATGCGTGAGACACCGGATGCGACGCGGACCGTGTAGACGCCGGAAACGGCAGTGTCCGGGACGCGGATCATCTGCGAAAGGAATCCCATTTCGTCCCCGTGGACCTCCTCGGAGAGGATCTGTCTGCCGTCCGGGGCGATGAGGGAGATCTTATACGGCGAGTAGCTGGGGCCGCTTTTGCTCGGCGGAGGCATCGTGGCGTCGGGGAACTGAGGATAGATCGTCTTTCCCGACCCATTTTCCCTGTAGCGGATGAACGATGCGGCGAGGAAGTCTTCGCCGGGGCGGACGATGCCGCGTTCCGTGAACACGAACGCCATGTCCCCGTGAGATTTGAAGTCGTCAAGATTCAGTTCGAGGGGGAACCATGCGAATTCTTCGCCTTTGCGGATGGCGGCGGAGTAGAGCGTGCCTTTGTTCAAGCCGGGAATCGGTTGCGTGAACGCTTTCCCGTTCGAGTCGGTCTTGTATGTCCCGACCAGCTGGTTCTTGTCCGTCCTGAGTTCGATCTCCGCGTCGGCGACGGGCTTGCCGTCGGAGATGCGGCGGACGAAGATCGCCAGTCCTTCGCCCGTTTTGGCGGCGGATGCCGCGACCATCGCGAAATCGGTCAGCGTGAACGTGCGGCGTTCCGTCTCCCGGTAGGTGTAGTCGTCGCTCCAGTCGGACTTGCGGTCGTATTCGACCTCCAGCACATAATGGCCCGGGCGGAAGCGCAGCATCCCCTCAGACGGATGGGATATCTTTGCCCGGTCGTCCAGAATGTCGGTGAGGTCGAGCATGTGGTTGACCGTCTCGTTGCGCGGATCGGACAGCGTGACCGTCTTTTCGCCAACGAGTTCCATGGCGTAGACGTCGTCGTTGCCCGAGGCGAACGCGAGGTTGTTTTCGAAGCCGCGGTAGAGCTTGAGGTTGTATTTCTTGAGGTTGCGCGCGGAGTAGGGGAATTCGATCCTGTCCGCGGTGAGCGGGAAGACGCTGCCGTTCGTGAGGAACGAGAAGCGTTCCGTGAGTTCGGGAACCGTGAAGTCGAAGACCGCGTCGTTTTCGAGCGTCGCCTTGCCCGAACGGTCCGCGAGGCCTTTCTTCACGCGGATGCGGTAAATGACGCCGGGCTTGAACGCGCCGCTGACGGAGAGGGTGGTTCCGTACGGATAGATCCTGAGGTTGTCGACCTCGGGCTTAATCTCAACGGCGTCTTTCTTGACGCCGGACTGAAGCGAGTTCGGAGACGAGAAGGAGATGTCGAGTTCGTCGTTGTACTTGTCATAGCGTGCGGACCGGAACGTGATTTCGGAACTCTGCCGTGTCGCGGATGCGGGCCTGGTCGCGGAAGCTGAATTCGGAGCGGCTGCTGCGGAAGTCTGAGCCGCTGTGTTTTCGGTCGTTGCGGACTGAACTGCATTGTCTTCCTGACTGGGGCTTTCGGGGCGGATTCCCTTCGCGCGCTGGTGCTGGACGATGTTGTACGTGACTGATGCTGCGAGCGCGAGGGCGACGAACGTGGTGGCATTGACTGCTTTTTTCATGTTTTTCTGCGGACCTTGAGGATAAAAAGAGGGCTTTGAAAGGGGGCGGGAAAAGGACGCTAAAAAGATACACGGACGCGACGAAAAATCAAGCGTGAAAAACCAAAAAATTCAAAAAATAAACAAAATTTTTTGACGGTTCGGAAAAAAAGCCGGAAAAATGCCGGAAATGGCTAAAATAAGACTTATAAGTCTTATGAGACCTATTTTCTGAAAGAGAAAAGATACCCGGAAATAAAGGTCAGTCCGTGATGTCGGCGTAAGTGAAACGCAGGACTTTCGCGAGGTCGGCGGGAGCGATCTCGATCTGATAGCCGATCTTGCCCGCGCTGAAGAAGATCACGTCGAGATTCTCGGCGGACTCGTGGATCACGGTACGGAACTGCTTCTTCATGCCGATGGGGGAGCAGCCGCCGTGGATGTATCCGGTGAGTGGGAAAAGTTCTTTTGCCTTGATCATCTCAATGGACTTGTCGGAGACCGCCTTCGCCGCCTTTTTGAGGCTGAGTTCGGAGTCGACCGGCACGACGAAGACGAAATGTTCGCCCGACTTCCCGACCGTGACGAGCGTCTTGAAAACATGCGCCGCATCTTGTCCGAGCGCGGCGGCGACTTCCAGCCCGGAAACTGCGCCGGAGTCCGCGTAACAGTGATGTTTGAACGGAACTCCCGCCTGTTCGAGGATGCGCATGACGTTTGTTTTGAACTCTGCTGTTTTGCTCATGGGAAATCACCTGCTGCTGAATTCGACGCAATACTATACAGCGCGGGCGCACTTTTTGCAAGTCTGCCGCAGAAAAAACAGTTCAGGAAAGAATGAAGTAGTCTTGAAAAAAACGGAAATGGAAGTACATTATATAATGCTTTCACTCGAAAAAACATGTCCATCTGATTATAAGTCTTATAGGTCCTATAAGTCCTATAAACCCCATTGAATCATATGCACGAACCCCAGAACAGTCCGCAGAACAGCGCGGAGCGGGAGATTCCCTCTTCCGGCGCGCCTCAACCGAAACCGAAAAAGCTTTGGAGCTCCGTCCTCGCATTCCTGAACTACCTCGCTGAGGATGTGCCGGATGAAACGCGGAAGGACGGAGCATCCGCGGAAAAACCGAGAAAAAAGAAGTCGGCGTTCAATGCCTTTCTGGATTTTCTGGAAAAGCCCGTCACGGAACCGTCGGACCCGTCTGCGCACGGCGGCCTGCTGAAGAAAACCGGAAACATCTGCTGGGAGATTATCCTTCACGGCACGGTCGTCGTTTTCCTGTTCGCGCTCGCAATCTTCTGCACGGTCAAGGCTCTTGATTTCGTCCATGAGCGGCATGTGCCGCTGTATCCGTCCGACGAAGTGAGACAGTATCTAGCCGCGGAACACGAATCGCTGGAAGCGGTCGCCGATGCGCTTCCGGTCGGGAAGGACAGGGGCGACAATATTCCGCTTGACCGGTTCGGCGAAACATGCGCCGGAATCGTGAGGCCGGTCAAAATCTACAGCGACGAATACGGCGTTTACCTTATGACGAGCAAAAGCTGGTACGTTGGAGAAAACGGCGTGTTCATCGCCCGCGACAAGGACAGGATGCCGGACGATATGAGCTGGGGTTTGATCGAAGGCCGGATTTTCGCCTACGCCTTCTTCAAATGATTTGAGTCTCCCTCGAAAAAAAGCGAATGAACGGGAGGTTCCGTTCCGCTTATGACGGGAATCCGTCTTCTTCCGCGCCCGAATCCGTGTCCTGTGCCGTTTCCGGCTGGTTCCGCGTGTGCGCGGCGATGTATTCCGCCATGCGGATGAACTGGTCCACGGTGACGCGTTCCGCGCGGATGTCCGGGTCGACCGAGGCGTCGGCCATTGCGGCGGCGATTGCGTCCGCCCCGAAGACGGCCGCGGCCTGCTTGAACATCTTCTTGCGTCTGTGCGCGAACGAGGTCCGTGCGAGGCGGGAGAGGATGATGCGGATGTTCTGAGGAGGAATGACCGGTTTGCGGACGAGCGCGAAGAGGGCGGATTCGACCGACGGTTCCGGGTAGAAGACTTCCGGCGGAACCATGCGGACGATGCGGCCATCGTAGACGGCGGAGATTCGCACGGTCAGCGCGGAGTAGTCGGCCGTGCCGGGGGCGGAGAGGAAACGCTCCGCGACTTCCTTCTGAAGCATCAGGAGCATGTCGGCGGGCGGAAGCTCGAGATCGAGGAGTTTCGCGATGACGATTGTGCCGGCGCTGTAGGGAAGATTTGAGACGACGCGGAAATCTCCCTTGAAAAGCTCGGCGTATTTGACGCGGCAGGCGTCGGCTTCGATGAGGCGAAGGCCGAGCGGAACGACCGCCGTGCGGAGGTATTCGGCGATCTTGCGGTCGAACTCGATCGCGGTCACATCCGCGCCGGACGCGACGAGGCCGCGGGTGATGGCTCCGAGGCCGGGGCCGATCTCAAGGATGGTCTGGCCTGGCTTCGGATCGGCCTCGTGAAGGATTTTCGCGCGGAACTGGTCGTCCACGAGGAAATTCTGTCCGAGACGCTTGCTCGGCGCGATGCCGAGGCGTTCGAGAAGCGGTCTGAGTTCGGCTTTGACCATGGTTCAATGGTGATGGTGTCCGCCGCAACCGCAGCCGCAGCCGCCCTGCGCGGCGGCCATGCAGTCCTTCGACATCCTGCAAGAGCCGAACTCGGTTTTCGAGGCGGAGGCGAAGCGGGAGAGGAGACGTTTCGCGCCGGGCGCGCCGCATTCGGGGCATCCGGGCGCGGGATCGGATGCGGATTTGAGGAGCGCCTCGAACTGACGCCCGCATTTTTTGCATTCGTATTCGAAAATAGGCATAGTCGGTTCAGTGTTTTTCGAATTTCTTGATCAGCCAGAAGACGAAGAACGCGAGGCCGGTCATGAGGATGAAGAAGGCCGGGAACGAGATGTACCAGTATTTCCCCTTGTCGCCGCAGAAGAAATCCGTGAATTCGCTCATGCCGAAGACGCCTGTGAAGAAGGTCGGGATGGCGACCGCGATCACGATGGCGTTCATGTTCTTCATCAGCACGTTCAGGTTGTTGTTGATGATGCTCGCGCGGGCGTCCATGAGGCCGGACAGCACTTGCGAGTACACCTGCGCCTGGTCGAGGAACTGCCTGTTTTCGATCTGGAGGTCGTCGAGCAGTTCGATGTTCTCCTCCGTGAACTGGAACTTGTACGCGCCGGCGCGGATGCGCTCGAAAGCGCGGCGGTTGCCGCTGAGGGCGTTCACATAGTAGACCAGTCCTTTTTCGAGCGTGAACATGTCGAGGAGATTGCTGCTGTCGTTCGATTCCGTCAGCTTGGTCTCGATCTCGTCGCTGCACATGTTGATCACGCGCAGATGGCTCTCGAAATGGCGGATTGTCTGGGTCAGGACGCGGAGAAGGACGTCCTGTCGGGTGTAGACTTTCGTGGCGAACTTGCCGGTGAAAAGCTGGGGAAACTCCTCGTCGATGACCAGCACGACGCGGTCGGCGAAAAGGAATATCCCCATGGATTTCACGCGGAAGAGGAAGTTGTCGTCAGCCGAGTAGTTCTTCGGATACTTGAGGATGATGGCGGTGTAGTCGTCTTCAAACTCGATGCGCGGCGTTTCGTCCGGGTCGATGGACGACGCCAGCGTGTGAGGGTCGATCCCCAGTTCGTCGGTCAGATAGGCGCGTTCCTCCCCGTCGGGCATGACGTACACGTCGACGGGGATGGTGCCTGCGTCCGAGTGGGCGATTCGGCCGTCGTAAACTGAATAACGGTGGAGCATGACGACGCCCTCCGGTCAGATCAGTTGTTCTTCTTGAAGTCCTGCATGAAAGAGACGAGTTTCTCGACGCCTTCGAGCGGCATGGCGTTGTAGATGCTGGCGCGGATGCCGCCGACGGAACGGTGGCCCTTGAGGCCGATCATGCCGGCCGCCTTGGCCTCTTCGATGAACTTCGCTTCGAGTTCTTCGGAGGGGAGACGGAAGACGACGTTCATCTTGGAACGGCTGCAGGGGCAGACGGGGTTGCGGTAGTAGCCGTCGGAGCCGTCGATGGCGGCGTAAAGGGTCTCGGCCTTCTTGTTGTTGATGCCTTCGAGGACTTCGAGGCCGCCCATGTCCTTCACCCAGTCGGTGATGAGGCCAAAGATGTAGATGCCGAAGGTCGGCGGGGTGTTGAAGAGGGAGTTGTGGTCGATGTAGGTCGCGTAGCGGAGCATGGTCGGCACGTTGGCCGGGGTGCGTTCCACGAGGTCCTTGCGGATGATCACGACGGCCATGCCGCTGGGGCCGAGGTTCTTCTGCGCGCCGCCGTAGATCATGGCGAACTTGGAGACGTCGAGCTTGCGGGACATGATGTCGCTGGACATGTCGGCGAGCATCGGAACGTTGGCCGGGCAGTTCGGGAACGCCTGGTACTGCGTGCCATAGATCGTGTTGTTGGAGGTGATGTGGAAGAACGCGGCGTCCTCGTCGATCTTCATCTCGTCGACCGCGGGGATGCGGGTGTATTTCTCTTCCTTGCTGGAGGCGATGACTTTCACGTCGCCGAAGAGCTTGGCTTCCTTGATGGCCTTGCTGGACCACGTGCCGGTATCGGCGAATTCCATCGGCTTGCCCGCGACCGCGAGGTTCATCGGGATCATCGCGAACTGCATGCTCGCGCCGCCCTGGATGAACACGACAGCGTGGGTGTCCGGAACGCCCATGATCTCCTTGAAGTTGGAGATCGCCCGCTCAAGGATATCGTCAAAGAGTTTGTGGCGGTGGGAGTGCTCCATGATGCCGCATCCGCTGCCTTTGTAGTCGCAAAACTCTTTCTGCGCTTTTTCCATGACGGCCTGCGGGATCATGGCCGGACCCGCGTTGAAATTGAAAACTTTCATCGTTCTCTGCTCCTGTTGAGGGTTGAGGTGGTTGACGGTTTTTTCAAAAATGGCAAGATATAATATACCATTCGAACGGCCTTTCTTCAAGAAGAAAACGCGGGAAAAGCAGAAGAAACCGGGAAAAAAGACGGCTCCGGTCATGTATTGATAAGGCGAAGCCCCTGAATGTTTTATCCGGCGATCCGGGGCGGAGATGCGCCCGGGGCGGAATCGGAACGGAGGATCAGAGCGGGAGTTCGACGGCTTCGCCGCGGACGAACGCCGTGTGCGAGGTCCAGCCGACGGAACGTGCAAGTTCGGCGGCCTGGTCGAAGGCATATGCGACGTGTTCCGGCTTGTGCGCGTCGGAGCCAAGCGTTATCTTCATCCCGGCGCGGAAGGCGGCGCGGAGGAGGTCCGGCGCCGGGTATATCTCGTCCGCGGCCACGCGGAGTCCGGCAGTGTTCAGTTCCAGGCAGATGCCCTTTGCGGCGGCGCATTCGTATATCTCCGTCATGCGGCGCAGGACGTTTTCATAATTGGACGGGCGGAATCCGAATTTCTTCGGAAGGTCGGAATGTGCCATGACGTGGAATCCGCCGAGTTCGACGAAGTCTTTCAGGTCGGTCAGATAGCCGTTCCAGACGGCATCCACGCCGTAACGAGGCCATTCCGCGAGCTTGTCCGGATCGTCGAACGCGAAATCGCCGACATAATGCACGGAGCCGATCAGATAGTCGAATTTCGGTCGGAGCGGATCGAGCGCGGCGAAGACTTCGTCCATTCGGCCCGGCACATAGTCGAATTCGACGGCGGCGAGGACTTGCAAATTGGAACCGACCGCGGCTTCGCGAAGCGAGTCGAGGATGCCGCAATAACGCGGCAGATCGTCCGGCGCCATGCGGAATTCGGCGTCGTACCCGGCGGGCGCGGGAAAATGGTCGGAGACGCCCCAGTACGCCAGCCCGGCCTTTTGCGCGGCAGCGAGGTATTCCTCCGGCGTGCCGGAAGCGTGTTTGCAGAGGGCGGTGTGCGTGTGGAGGTCCGCCCGGGGCGTCGCGGATTGTGCGCTCATGATCTCTTTCCGCCGTTCAGATCGCCCTCGCCGGAGCCGTTTCCGTAGGGGTAGGGGAGGAACGACAGATCCTTCTCTCCGATCGCGGCGGCGAGCGGCGCGCCGATCGTGTAGAGGTAGCGGAATCCGTCGGACGCGACGGCGGAGACGAACAGCACGGAGGAGACGTAGCGCAGAATGGTCTGGGTGTCCCAGACGACCGGAGGTTCTTCGCCTTCGGCCACGCCGCCGTAAAGCTGCCAGTTGTCGACGGGGAAGACGAGGCAGCCGGACTGGTCCGCGACCGCAGTGTCGATGCCGACGCGGACCACGCTGAACCGTTCCCGCGTGGACGAGGAGAGGATGGCGGCGATGCAGGCGAAGATCAGGTCGGAGCCGATCTTGTCCTCCAGGACCGCGCCGATGCAGAAGGAATCGGGATGGAAATCGCGGTTTTCGGGGCGGTCCGGGTACATCTTCCGCATGAAGTCGGCCATGCCGGAAAGCCCGACGGGATGCGCCTTGCGGTACTCCGCCTCAAGTTCGCGCCATTGCTTCTCAACGAACGTCTGCCGGTCGTTGTCGAACCAGCACAAATGCAGCCGGATCAGCCCGGTAAGCAGGGAGATGGGGCGTTCGGGCGGCTGCATGAAGATGCGGCGGCGGGACCGCGCCATGAGCGCGTGCTGAAGCTGGCGGGTGCGCTTGCGGATGCGCGGATTGTCGGACTTCTGCATATCGCGGAGGACCGGCTCCAGCGCGGCGCTGCCCTTCGTGAGCAGTTCGGCCATGGCCATGCTTGCGGACTGCTCGTTTTCGTCGTCGAGCAGTTCGACCAGGTATTTCATGTCGTTTTTGTCGTCTGGCTGATTCATAGTGCGGTGAACAGCGTTGTTGCGTGCTGTGAATTTGGATTCGTTGGGTCAGGGATGAACGGGGAACTTGCCGCGGAGGGCGTTCTGCGCGATCCTCTTCACGTCTTCGTCGAAGTCGGACCGGATGATCCACTGGAGGAAATCCGGCGCGTTCGCGGCGACCTCGCGGAGCGTTTCGCCGTTGTGTCGTCCGAACGACACGACCGCCTCGCCGTTGCGCCATTTGAAGCGGCCGCTCCTGTCGACGTTGGACGGATTGACCGGATTGCAGAACGCGTGGAGTTCGTCGAGCGTCTGCGGGAACGCCGTGACCGTCTCGGGAAACTGGTCCGGCGACATGGCGGAGTAGCGTTCGAGCTGGGCCTCCAGGACTTCGAGCGAAGCCTGGGCGTCGGCGGCGGCCCCGTGCGCGCCTTCGAGCTTCTTCCCGCAGAAGAATTTGTAGGCCGCCGTGAGGTTGCGCGGTTCCATCTGGCAGAAGATCGTGTAGGAGTCGAAAATGCGACGGCCCGCGGTGGAGAACTGGATGCCGCAGCGGGCGAATTCGCGCGTGAGCATCGGGATGTCGAACTTGCCGACGTTGTATCCGCCGAGGTCGCACCCCTCGAAATAGATTGCGAGGCTCTGGGAGATCTGGCGGAACGTCGGGGCGTCTTTCACGTCCTCGTCGGAGATATGGTGGACCGCGGTCGCTTCGGGCGGGATGGGCATTTCCGGGTTGATCAGGCGGGTCTTGGTCTCGCGCGAGCCGTCGGGCATGATCTTGATGACGGAGAGCTCCACGATGCGGTCGACGAAAAGATTGACGCCGGTCGTTTCCAGGTCGAAAAAGATCAGCGGTACATTGTCGGTAAGCTTCATGACATATCCTTTTTTGAAAATGGACTATTATACTATATCACAAAAACCGCAAAATGAAACCGGGTCCGCGCGAAAAAAGCGGAAAATCGGGCGAAAAAGACGCGGCGGCAGGGGACGCGCGGCGGAGGTGTGAATCAATATGACCCGGCGCGGCAGCGAGGCAGGATCAGGCGATCACGGCTATGATGTGCAGCAGAAGATAAAGCGCGAAAAGAAACGCGCCGATATGCAAAAGTTCGCGGTTCTGCTCGGTTTTTTCGATCCGGGATGAAGTCGCCTGGCAGAGCAGAAAGCAGATGAAGAAAGCCGGTCCCCAGAGAGTGAAAAAAGGAAACACGATCAACAGACCGCCCATTCCGAGCGTGAAAGAATAAGGCAGAATGAACGCGTGAAGCAGCACGAGGACATACATCACCAGCAGGGGGCCGCGCATTTCCCGGAAGCGCCTGATGAAAAACAGCAGGACGATGACCGCGAGGCCGTCCATGACCGCCGGGATGCAGATCTCCGGGGTGTCATGGAGATGGAGAGTCCATTGAATCCACAGATCATACATGTTCATGTTCCCGTGATCCTCAGTTTGTGTCTAAAAACGGCTGAAAAGGAAAAAGAAAGGAATTCCCGGGATAAAAAGGATGAAGACAAGCGCGATCGGGATGAGATCGATGATACAAATGATCCTGGCAGGCTTGAAAAAAGGGGTTTCGCGAAACATCTCTGCGAAAAGGGTTTTCCGAAAAAGGGCAAACCATATGATTTCAAAAGCCGGATAAGAAACAAAGATGACCTGACCGAGCGGTTTTATCAGTATGAGGCTCCATGGGATCATAATCGCATGAAGCGCCACCAGAAAGAGCAAACGCGTTACGGTCCAGTTCGAGTCCAGTATTTGCTCAGCTTGAGGTGGTTCGCCGTCATTGTCGGGTTCGTCATGGCCGTCCGTTGCGGATACGTTCGGGATCCGGAACAGGAGGATCAGCATGGCGATGGAGCACAGGAAACCGCAGATGCTGGATAAGCCGAGGGAAACCAACAAGACATACGCATCTTCTTCCATAAATCTGTGTTCCTTTCCGGTTAGTTTACTGGAGTGGGATGACGTCGATGTCGGGCGACGGCTTGTCCTGTTTGTCCGGGTTCAGAAGAGCGTCGAGGAACTCGTCGCCGGAACGGAGCAGGAGGACGTTCGTGCCGGCGTCCTCGCGGATATCGTTTTCATCGCGGGGCAGGGGGACGGTCCGCAGACCGAGTTTTTTCGCCTCGGCGGCGGTGAATCCGACCGCGACGTCGCCCCAGCCTTTGCGGACGGCTTCCGGGATCACGGAGGATTCGGCGATCTTGAAGATGACCTGAAGACCGGCCTCGTTTGCCGTGTCTTTCACGTAGAGCAGGTCGACGGGATTCGCACCTTCGCGGTAGAGGCAGATGAACCCTCCGGCCGCGGCGATAAGCTGGGAACGCGTCGGGGAAACGGTGTCGGGTTCCGGTTCGGGTTCGCCGAACATGGCGCACGACGCGCCGAGCGAAACAAGTGCAAAAAAGAGCGGAACGGCCGCAAGATGATAGATGCGAACCGCCGGGCGCATTCTGTCGGGATGCCGAGGAGCGCGGCTCATCGTTTCGCGGCTCCGCCGTTCCAGATGATGCGCTTCTGCCAGCGTTTTTCGCCTTCTTTTTTGCCGACGGCGAAACAGTTGCCGTTGGTGTCGATTACGCAGAACGCACCGATGGCGTCGTGATAAAACACGAACGCCGTGTCGCCGGATGTGGCGGGGCGGAGCTGTTCGAGGATCACGCTGTCGGCGGCTTCCAGCGTGGCGGGGTCGATCACGTCGATGCGGCCTTTGACCTTGAATGCGACGCCGATCTGCCTGCCCTGTTCCATGGGAATGGCGAATCCCGCGCTGCGGCCGTCGAGGGAATCCTTTGCGGAGGACCGCACGAAGAGCGGCGGGGAGTCCTCGCGGTAGGCGGGGCAGAGTACGAAATCGGTCTGCGCGCCGTTGAGGAAATGGACGTCGACGGGCTTCCAGCCGAGGTCAAGCGCGGTGAAGGATCTGCGCCTGTATTTCGCGGTGGGATTGAGTTCGAAATACTCGATCGCCTTCTGCGAGACAGCGGCGACGGATTTGCCGTCCGGCGTGATCGCGAGCGCGGAGGCCGGCGAGACGGTCTCGAACGTGTGGAACGGAAATTCGGGATCCCTTCCGACGGGGAGATGGATGCAGAAAACAGTCGAACCGAAGAACCCGGAGCAGATGATCCGTTCCTGCATGGGGAGCAGGGCGATGTCCTCGGGCGCGATCTTCTCGTTGAACGGGAAGGAAAGCGGGAGGAAAACCTGTTCCCCGCCCGCCGCGAGGTCCAGGACAGACAAGCCGAAATCCTGTTTGCGGGCGAGTTGCGGGAACGCGATGGCGGCGAGCGACGCGCCGCCGGGAACGAACGCGAGTTTCTTCAGCATGCGGTCGACCGTGAAGACGCGGATGACCTGCCAGTTCGAGGTGTTGAAGAGGACGATGCGCGTGCCGTTCGGGCCGTTGGCCGTGCCGGTGCGCTCGGCGATGGCGAGCACGGAGCCGTCCTGCGAGACGGCGAACGCGTCGAGGCGCGCGCCGCGGAATCCCTGCGTGGCAAATGCCGGGCGCCAGGTCGGAACGGATTCCGCGTTTGCATCCGTGATCTTTTCCGCAAGGGAATCATCCGGGAGTTTCGAGGTGACTGTGAGTTCGCGTCTGGATTCGCGGATGGGCTGGACGGAGGATTTCGGGATCGAACGGACGTTGGAGGAATCCACCTCGACATCGGGGATCTTTTCCTCCTTGACCGTGTCGGGGTTTGTCTTCGGCGTGGCGGAGATGGAGAGCGAACCGGAGCGGATGCTGTTTCGTTCCTTTCCTTCGGCCGCGCCGGGTTCAGCGGCCCGAGTCTGCGGCGCGGCGTCTGCCTGAGTTGCATTGACCGGGGAGACGGCGGACATGTCCTGATTCTTCTGCGCGAAGACCGTGACGGCGATCGCAACGGAAACTGCGAACCCGAGCGTCAGAGCGAGAGCGGATGAGATGGAGCGTTTCATGTTCGCCTCCCCGGTTGGTTGAATTTACATTCAGATGGTGTAGAGCCAGCCGTGCGTGTCTTCCAGTTCGCCTCTCTGGATGCCGGTGAGGCGGTCGTAGAGCTTCTGGGAGACCGGGCCGCATTCGTGGCCGTATTCGATGACCTTGCCGTGGATGGTGACGGAGGAGATCGGGGTGATGACGACGGCGGTGCCGCAGGCGTCGACTTCGGCGAAGGTCGGGAGTTCCTCTTCGGCGACGATCGGGCGCTTTTCAACGGTGATGCCGAGGTCGCGAGCGACCTGCATGAGGGACATGTTGGTCACGCTGGGAAGAATGGACGGGGAATCGCTGGTGACGTACTTGCCGTCCTTCGTGATGGCGAGGAAGTTGCTGGTGCCGAACTCGTCGATGTACTTGTGCTCGCGCGGATCGAGGAAGAGCGGAATGGGGAATCCGGCCTTCTTGGCGAGCTTGGCTGGCATGAGGGACGCGCCGTAGTTGCCGGCGACCTTGAACTGGCCCATGCCTTTCGGGGCGGCGCGGTCGAAGTCTTCGATGACGAGCGCGGGAACGCCCTTCAGGCCTTCCTTGTAGTACGCGCCGACGGGCATGACCATGATGAGGAAGTCGTATTCGGTGGCCGGGGAGACGCCGATCTGCGGGCCAGTGCCGACGAAGAGCGGACGGATGTACATGGACCCGCCGGATTCGCAGGGCGGAACGTAGTCGATGTTGTCGAGCACGACGCGGTGAATGGCTTCAAGGTACATTTCCTCGGGGATCTCGGGATGGAGCAGCTGGTGTCCGGTGCGGTTCATGCGCTTGATGTTTTCCCAGGGGCGGAAGACGCGGACCTTGCCGTCCTTGCAGCGGAACGCCTTCATGCCTTCGAAGCAGGCCTGTCCGTAGTGGAGGCAGGTGGCCGCGATGCTCATGGAGATGTGCGGATCGGTCCGGAGTTCGCCTTTGTCCCATGCGCCGTCTTTCCAGTGGAAGGCGATGTGGGAGCGGGTGGGCATGAAACCGAAAGAGAGGGCCGACCAGTCGATGTCGGTGCGGATGGGACGGGGATAGTCCATAAAAAACTCCATTTGTTAGACGGTGCGGCGACGGAAAAAGCCGCCGGGGTGAAAAGATGATAAAGAAATTTACACGTTTTTCGGCGATAGTCAATGTTTTTTTCGGAAATCGCATTGATTTTTTTTGTTTTTGGGCTAACTTAATGAATGTAATGTTGTGTCAGCAACCAAACATGAAGGAATCTGAACATGAAATTATCCCGTCTCTCCATTCTCGCCGTGGCGGCGCTGAGCTGCGCCGCGTTCGCCATTTCCTGTGAATCCGACGACAACAGCGCGCTCGCCCCCTTCTGGGCGGACGGCAGCGCCGTCGACGGCGACGCCCTGAAGGGCGGCAACGGCAACGGTCTGAACGGCGACGGCTTCGGCGACCTGAACGGCGGCGACGCCGGACTCCGCGGCGGCGACGGCTTCGGCGACGGCGGACTGAACGGCGGCGACGGCTTCGACTCGAATTCCGGCCCCGGCGCATACGGCGAAGACATGAACAACGCTCCATACATCGACGGCTTCGGCGCGAAGATCGAAGGCGTCGAGTTCCAGCCGCTCTACTTCCCCTACGACCAGAACACCATCTCCTCCTCCGAGGAATCCAAGGTCGCCGCGGTCGCGCAGTATCTGCTCGGCCACTCCGAAGCGGGCGTCGTGGTGGAAGGCTACTGCGATGAGCGCGGCACCGAGGAATACAACCGCGCCCTCGGCGAACGCCGCGCGCTTGCCGCCAGCGAAATGCTGATCGACATCTACGGCATCGAATCCTCCCGCGTCAAGACGGTCAGCTACGGCGAGGAACGTCCGGCCGTGACCGGAACCGGCGACGCCGTCTGGTCCAAGAACCGCCGCGACGAATTCGTGCCCGTGTATCTGAAGAACAACTGATCTGACGATCGGTTTTCATTCGAACAGAAATCCGGGTACAGGCGACTGCTGCCCGGATTTTGTTTTTCAGGCAGGAACGGACTTCCATGACATTGCTGGACGAGACAGAGGAATCCACCGGAGCGGAAATAATCGCCGCCGATGCGCCGCATGCGTCCGCTCCCGTCTCCGAAATTGCGGACCTTCCTGTGTCCGAGCCCCGGACGACGTTCAAGATGGAGCTGTCGTTCGACGGCACGGCGTATCACGGCTGGCAGCGTCAGCCGAACGGCGTCACGGTGCAGGAGGCGGTCGAGGAGAAGCTGTACCGTCTCTTCGGCGAACGCGAGCATATCCGCATTCAGGGAAGCAGCCGCACCGACGCCGGAGTCCACGCGCTCGGCATGGTCTGTTCCTTCTCCGCGCCTCCGTCTCCGTACATCCCGGACTGGAAACTCAAGAAGGCGATGAACCGTCTGCTGCCGGACGACATCCGCGTCCGCAGCGCCGAGGTCGTGAAAGACGGTTTCAACGCGCGCTTCGACGCCCTTGCCAAGTCGTATGTCTATGTGGTCAACACCGGCGACATCAACCCGTTCAGCGGGCGGTACTCGTGGCACATGGAGGACATGACGGAGACCGGCGCCCTGCGCGAGGCGGTCAAACACGTCGAGGGGCGGCACGATTTCTCCACGTTCACGGTCGAGCGCGGCAGGATCGACGATCCGGTCCGCACAATCCTGCGCAGCGAGATCGTCACGTTCGGCCCGCTCGTCTGCATGTATTTCCTCGGCACGGGATTCCTCTACAAAATGGTCCGGAGCATGGTCGGCGCCCTGATGTTCGTCGGACGCGGCCGCATGACTCCGGACGAGTTTCGATCCATCCTGCTGGCCCGCGACCGCGCGAAATGCAAGGATACCGCGCCCGCCCGCGGGCTTTTCCTCAAGAAAGTCTTTTATGAACCGGACGCCTGGCTGAACGATCTGCCGTCGCGTCCGCCGTTCTGGATCGCGTGATCCGGACGGTCGCTCCAGCCAATCCGCATTCTTCAGCATAAGGAACAATACGACATGAACACCGCAGAAAACATTTCCGAAACCGGCGCGACCGGACGCGGCGCGCCCGTTCTGGCCGCACGCCGGATCAGCATGCAGGACCGTTACAGCATGGAGCGTCTTCGCGATCTTACGCTTGAGATATATGAAGGCGACGTCGTGGCTCTGATCGGAGCCTCCGAACCGGCCAAACGGCTTCTTCTGCGCTGTCTGGACCTGCTGGAGAAGCCGGAGGCCGGCAATGTGGAAGTGAACGGCGAGCCCGTCATGTGGCGTCGCGGCGGCGCGGACCGCGCCCGCAGAGCGGTCGGAATGGCGCTTTCCCGCGAGTCCCTGTTCCTCAACCTGAACGTGATGGGAAACATGACGATCGCGCCGTCCGACAATGCGGGAGAGGAAGAGGGGCTGATCCGGGAACGAGCGAAATCCCTGCTGGAATTCGCCGGACTTTCCGGTTTGTCGGATGCGATGCCGGTTAATCTTACAGCGGGCCAGAGGCGACGCCTGGCCATCGTGCGGGCGCTTATGCTCCAGCCTCGGATTCTGTTGATCGAGAATCCGGGCGACAAGCTCGGCCCGGAAGAAAAATACGAAGTGTACGCCCTCATCCGCGCCGTCGTGAAGAAGGGAATGACGATCCTTTTCTCTACCAGCGACCTGGAATTCGCGCGGGAAATCGCCACGCGCGTCGTCTTCATGGTGGACGGCATGATCCGGGAGGACGGCGCTCCGGAAGAAGTGATGGACCATCCGCAGTTCGACAGGACGCAGTCCTTCGTGAGGAAGAACTCCGGATTCTACCGTGAGCTCAACGCTCATGCGTTCGACAGCTATGCGTTCGACGCCGAAGTCGAAACGTTCTGCATCGGGAAACTCGTTCCGCCCGAAAAACGCAGGACGATATGCGAGGCCCTGAAAATCCTGTTCGCCAGAATGCTCTTCCCCCATGTCAGCAGAGTCGTCCTGACACTCGAAGTGAAGCCGGAAAAAGGAGAAGTGACCGCGGTCGCCCAGTACCCCGGGAGCGGGTTCGACCCGCTGACCCAGGGCGTCGGCGCGGATTCGGACGCCGCGAAAGCCGTGCTCCGCGACATGGTCAAATCCATGAGATACCGTTTGCCAGTAGCTGGGAAAAACGAGTTCGTCGTGGTTTTCTGATCCGGAAATGGTTTCTCCGCAGGAGCCGGCGCCGGAGACGGAATGTGCCGATACAGTGCGCGGCTTGCGCGAGCGCACGGGCGCGTCTCATGACTATGGTTTAATGACTGTGTAAGGTTCGGGATCGGTTGCGCGCGGATATTCCACGGCGGGCGGCCCGAACAGCATCACGGCGCCGACCTTGCATCTTTTCGGGAGATGGAGCAGGGAGCGCATGCCCCGATTCAGCGTGAACGCATAGTAGGCGAATCCACACCAGCATGTGCCGACGCCGAGGCTTTGCGCGTAAAGGTCGAACTGCGTGAGGGCGATGGACGCGTCGAACCTGCCGCACGGAGCGTCCTTCGGCGAGGCTGCCACGATCATGTGCGGGGCGTTGCGGAACACGAAATCCGTTCCGCCGAGCATGGATTGCTCGAAACGCTTGTAGCCTGGATAGACGATCCGCATGATGCCGGATTTGATGAGGAAACGCGTGATTTTCAGCATGCGCGCGCGGAACGGTTCCATCTTCGCGAGGTCGTCGATGACCGTGAAGACCAGCCGGTGGTCGTTGCATCCGGTCGGTGTCCAGCGCAGGGAGGCGATCAGTTTTTCCATGACCTCGAGCGGGAGATTTTCCTGTTTGAAGTTGCGGACGCTTCTGCGCTGTCGGATCAGGTTCATCATGCGGGATTCGTCTGGCAGGAGGCCGGACGGAACGCATCGGTCCGGCGTGTGGCCGTCGCACGTGAGCGCGCCCGCTGGGCAGACGGCGAGGCAGTGCTGGCAGTGCATGCAGTGGCGTTCGACCTGTTCCGGAACGGACGGGAGGCCGCCGGAGGTGCGACGGATGACCTGGACCACGCAGTCGGCGATGCAGCGGCCGCAGCGGGTGCATTTGGAAGCGTCGACGGAAATCATATTGAGCCTGTGCTTTGATGTTGCGTGATAAAAAGGCTCCGCACCGGATTGTGGCGGTACGGAGCCTGTGTCTTTGCCGGGAAAGGCTTGCCTTCGATCAGGCGGCGCCCAGGGAGCTGAGCAGAACGATCGAGAAGGCGAGGACGAAGATGGCGACGGTCTCGACGATGCCGAGCGCCATCAGCTGGTTGGCGAAGCCCTTGCCGGTCTCGGCGAAGGCGTCGCAGGCCGCGGCCGCGCTGATGCCCTGCCAGAGGGCGGAAACGCCCATGGCGATGCCGGCGAGGACGCCGACGAGGGAGTAGGCGATCCACTGACCGGCCGTCGCCGCTGCGACGTTGGCCGCGCCGCCCATGACGATGAACATCACGATCATGCCGTAGATGGTCTGGGAGAGCGGGGCGCCGGCGAAGATGAGCAGCTGGAACGGAGCGGGCTTGTTCTGGGCGTAGCACTTCTTCCACGCGCCCATGGCGGCGCAGGAGGCGGAACCGCAGCCGTAGGCGGAACCGATGGCGGCGAATCCGATGGAGGTGAACGCAGCGGCGTAGATCAGGGCCTTCTGTTCGAAGAAGGGGATGTCCTGCGGAACGGCGGCTGCGGCGGCCTGGGCGGCGTCGGCCGCCTGTGCGAGGACGGGGGTGAGGGAGTTGAGAAGCAGACTCATGGTTGTTTTCTCCTAATGTAGTTTGTTTTTTATATGGTTAGTCGTTGTTTTGTTTTGCGGAGAAGGGCTTGAACTTGAATCCCGCCCACTGGAGGCCCATGTGGTTGGAGAATTCAAGTGTGTTCAGGCGGACGGCGTGGACGAGCACGCCGAGGAAGCCGAGCGCGAGGTTCAGGATGTGGCCGGCGACCGCGACGAGGATCAGCAGGACGAAGCCGGCGATGATGTAGACGTCGTGCCAGGCGGGGGCCGCGTTTGCGGCCTGGGAGGCGAAGGCGTCCTTCACCATCATGCCCATCATGTTGAACTTCTGGGCGATGTACATGCCGGAGAGGCCGACCGCGAAGAGGCGGATGTAGGACAGCACGTCCGTGAAGCTGCCGATCATGTCGAACGGCAGGTTCAGCGCAGCGGCGGGGCGGATCGTGACGAGGATAATCGCGGCGCCGGCGACGTAGACGCACCAGCCCCAGGAGGGGAACGTGCCGCTGAAGACGATCAGGCCGACCGCGAGCAGGAAGTTCGCGAAGATCATCAGAGCCCAGCCGATGTTGGAGAGTTCGCGCCAGTCCTTGCGGATGCCGGTGAAGAACCGCACGATGTGCGCGCTCATCAGGTGGAGCATGGCAAGCAGGAAGCAGAACCACTGCGTAAGCTTGCTCGGGAAGCCGTCCCAGAAGGATTGCGTCAGTTCCCTGTCGTCGATGCCGTAGAATTTCACGAACTTATGGGCGGCGGCGCTGTGCGCGGGATCCGTAACCATGCTCCAGCCGCGCATCCAGCCGGGCAGGACGTCGGCTGGAAGGCCGAACCATGCGCCGTTGATCCAGCCCCAGACGAACGTGAAGGACGCGAGGAAGATCAGCAGGACGAGCGGGAGGCGCGCCGCTTTTTTCGCGTGAAGCGCGAGCAGGCCGACCGTTCCCGCAAGGAGCATCAGCGCGCCGTAGCCGGCGTCGCCGAGGATCATGCCGAAGAAGATCGGGAAGAAGAAAAAGAAGAATACGTTCACGTCGCTCTCGCGGTAGCCGGGCGAGATGCCGACGAAATCGAACAGAGGATCCAGGACGTTCAGGAAACGCGCCTTTTCGATGCAGGTCGGAACGTTCTGGTCGTCTTCCGCGGGATCGTCGATCTGAAGCGCCCAGCCGTTCTTCACTGCGGCGGCTTTCAGCGTGTCGACGCGTGTGACCGGAACGTAGCCCTGGAGATATGCGATCGCGCCGGACTGCTCCATGCCGTCGCGGGCGGAGGCGAATTCCAGCTGGTTGCGGAGTGCGGCGAGCTTCGATTCCAGACGCGGCAGAAGCGATTTCGCCGCCGCGATGGAGGCGTCGGCGACGGAGATCGCGGTCCGGCAGTCGTCGAGGGCCTGTCTCGTCTCGGAGAGCGTCTGTTCGGGAAGGACGACCGGATCGAACGCGCCTTCCGCGACCGGAGACTCGGAGACGAGCGCGTAGTGGACCATGTTCTTGTCCATTCGAATCACGGATGCTGCCGCATTTTCGGGGAACGCATCGTCCTTTTTGCGCTGATCGAAGACGGCGCGCGGGGTGGCGCAGAGCGTGACGTACACGCCTTTTTCCCGAAGCTTCGCGATTGCGGAACGGTCGAATTCGCCCCACGGCTCCAGAGCCGCAAGGTCGCGTTGAAGGCGTTCGAGTTCCTTGAACGCGGCGACCTTGCCGGAAATCAGCTTGGAAGCGTACGCGACGAGTTCGCCGTCGGCGATTTCGGGCGCGGCGGGCGGATTTTTCATCGCCGGAGCGCTGCGGACGATGCCGATCACGCGTTCGCATTCGGCGAGCTGCGCGGAAATGGAGGCGACGTCCTTCGTGGCGGGCGCGGCGGTGCGGCAGAGTTGCATCAGCTCAAGTCCGGCGAGCGCGTCGACCGCGGCGGAACGGTCCCGCTCCAGGCAGAGGAGCGTAACAAGTTTCATGGGAACGATCATACTGTCGGCTCCTGAAGTTTTTTCTTTGCGATCTTGGACCGGGCGACCGCGGCGATGTCGTTGTCGGAGATGGATATCTGGATGAGGCGGATGTTTTCCTTCGCCTCCGGGATCTTCACCTTCTCGAAGAGGTTGACGCGCTGCGTAGTCACGCGGAGCTCCTGGACGATCAGGCGGTTCTGCTCGCGGATGATGTCGCGTTCGATGCGGAGCTCGACGATGGCCTTGACGGCCTCGATTCCGTCGTCGATCCAGGGATCGGCGGAGAAGAGGTCGTAAGGTTCCAGTTCGAAGTCCGTCGAGTGGTAGACCGGAACGTTCACGCCGGCGATGTTCTCGTATTCGCGGTTGACCCTGCGGATGCGGAGCTTCGCGGCGATCACGGCGGCCGCGTCGGCGTCGCCGAAAAGCATGGTCCATTCGGCGAGTCTGGCGACGGCCTCCTGTTCCTTGCGTTCATTTGCTGCGATCCGCTCGGCGCAGAGCCTGATCTCAAGCTGGAGCTGCTGTTTTTTGAGCTGGAGCGTGGGAAGGAAGCGCGTGAACTGCTTCAGCTGGTCCCTCTGGCGTTTCAGCTCGGTTTTCGTGAATTTGATCTTAGCCATGGCGAAGGTCAATCCTTTTTAGGCCAGAACTGTTCGATGAGGGAGGTCTTGATGCCGGTTTCGGCGGGGTCGAAGCAGTCGGCGAGAATCTTCCAGCCGAGGTCGAGGGCGTCTTCTAGCTGAATGTTGAGGGAGAGGTCCATCATGTTCTTTTCGAAGAGCCTGCCGTATTTGAGGAGCTTGTTGTCCCAGTTGGACATCTGGAAGCCCATGGACTGCTTTTCCAGCGTCTCCTTGTAGTCGGCGTAGAATCGGATCATCGTGTCCATAACCGTGCGGTGGTCCGCGCGGGTCTTGCCGTTGACGTTCTGCTTGAGGCGGGAGAGGGAGCCGAACGGTTCGATGCGTCCGCCTCGGAGATAGAACTGGCCTTCGGTGATGTATCCGGTGTTGTCGGGGATCGGGTGGGTCACGTCGTCGCCGGGCATTGTGGTGACGGCGAGGATGGTGATGGAGCCGGCGCCGTCGAAGTCGACCGCCTTCTCATAGCGGGAGGCGAGCTGGCTGTAGAGGTCGCCGGGGTAGCCGCGGTTGGAGGGAACCTGTTCCATGGTGATGGCGATCTCCTTCATGGCGTCGGCGAAGTTGGTCATGTCGGTGAGGAGGACGAGGACGCGCTTTCCTTCGAGCGCGAAGCTCTCGGCGACCGCCAGGGCCATGTCCGGCACGAGGAGGCATTCCACGGTCGGGTCGGCGGCGGTGTGGACGAACATGACGGAGCGGGAGAGCGCGCCGTGCTCGTCGAGCGTGTTGCGGAAGGTGAGGTAGTCGTCGTATTTGAGGCCCATGCCGCCGAGTACGATTACGTCGACTTCGGCCTGCATGGCGATGCGCGCGAGCAGTTCGTTGTAGGGTTCGCCTGCGATGGAGAAGATCGGGAGCTTCTGGGATTCGACGAGCGTGTTGAAGACGTCGATCATCGGGATGCCCGTGCGGATCATCTTGCGGGGGATGATGCGTTTGGCCGGGTTCACGGAGGGGCCGCCGATCTCAATCAAGTTGTCGCGTATCTCGGGGCGTCCGTCGCGCGGAACGCCTGCGCCGGTGAAGATGCGGCCGAGGAGGGCGTCGGAGGCGGAGACGCGCATCGGGTGGCCGAGGAAGCGGACTTCGTCGCCGGTGTTGATGCCGCGGGTGCCGTTGAAGACCTGGAGGAAGACCTTGTTGTCGAGGAGGCGGATGACCTGGGCGAGGGAGGTTCCACGGACGCTGGTGACTTCGGCGAGGTCGTTGTTTGCGACGCCGTCCGCCTCGACGGTGATGACGTTGCCCGCGATCTGAATGATTTTATGGTAGACTTTACGCATTTGCGATTCTCTCCTTGATTTTGGCGTCGATGACTTCTTCCTGGTGTTTGAACTTGTCGGAACCGAACGCGATGTAGTTCCAGTCGATGAATGTGAGCTGGAGTTCCTGGAAGAAGCGGCGCGCCTGGTCCTTGCCGTCGAACTTGAAGTCGGCCTTCAGGACGCCGATGACCTTGGCGAAGCAGTACTGCTGTCGCTTGTCGTCGCTGGCGGCGTCGACCGCGTCGAAAGTGTTCTGCTGGAGATAGACGAAATCGAGGAATTCGCTCTTCAGGTAGGTCACGAAGTCGTCCGTGTTTGTGCCTTCCTCGCCGACGACCTTCATCATCTGGTTGACTTCCTGTCCGCGGCGGAGCGTGGCGCGCGCAAAGGCGAGGTCCTCGGCGGGCACGATGCTGCGGTAGTGGCTCCAGCTGTCGAGCGGGTGGATGGACGGGAAGCGGCGGGCGTCGGAACGTTCGCGGGAGAGGCCGAGGAACGCTCCGACGACTTTCAGCGTGGCCTGCGTGACAGGCTCTTCGAAGTTGCCGCCGGCTGGGCTGACGGATCCGCCGATGGTGACGGAGCCGGTGGTCTTGCCGTCGTTGAGCAGGACAAGGCCGGCGCGTTCGTAGAAGCCGGCGATCAGGGATTCAAGGTAGGCCGGGAACGCCTCTTCGCCGGGGATTTCCTCGAGACGGCCGGACATTTCGCGGAGCGCCTGCGCCCAGCGCGAGGTGGAGTCGGCGAGGAGGAGGACGTTCAGCCCCTGCTGGCGGTAGTATTCGGCGATGGTCACGGCGGTGTAGACGGACGCCTCGCGGGCGGCCACCGGCATGGAGCTGGTGTTGCAGATGATGACCGAGCGGTCCATGAGCGTCTTTCCCGTGCGCGGATCTTCCAGCGTGGGATATTCGCGGAGGATTTCCACGACTTCGCCGGCGCGTTCGCCGCAGGCTGCGATTACGACCACGTCGGTCTCGGCGTAGCGGCTGATGGAGTGCTGAAGCACGGTCTTGCCCGCGCCGAAGGGGCCGGGCGTGCAGAACGTTCCGCCGGTTGCGACGGGGAAGAATGTGTCGATGGTGCGCTGCTGGGTGATGAGCGTCTTGGCGGGAAGCATTTTTTCCTTGTAGCAGGAGATGGGAATCTTGACGGGCCAGAGCTGAACCATGGTCACGTCGCGTTCCTCGCCGTCGGCGCTGCGGACATGCGCGACGACGTCGCTGATCTTGCGCGGGCCGGCGGGGGCCACGGAAACGACTTCCCAGGTTCCGGCGAAGCGGAAGGGAAGCATGATGTAGTGGGTGAAGATGCCTTCGGGAACGCTGCCGATGCGGTCGCCAGCGACGAGCCTGTCGCCGGGCTTGGCGATCGGGGTGAAGTCCCAGACGGATTCCATGTCGAGGGCGTCGAGGTAAAGGCCGCGCTGGAGGAAGAATCCGGCCTTTTCTGCGAGGAGGTTCAGCGGGTTCTGGAGTCCGTCGTAGACCTTGGTGAGGAGGCCGGGGCCGAGCGCCACGCACAGCATGTCGCCGGAGAATTCGACGGGGTCGTCGATCTTGAGTCCGGCGGTGCTTTCGTAGATTTGGAGGTCGGCGCGGTTGCCGCGCACGCGGATGACCTCGCCTTTGAGGCGTTTGTCGCCGACGATGGCGTAGGCGACTTCATTCTGCATGACCGCGGTGTCGAATTCCACCGTGACCAGGTTTCCGTTTACGCCTTTGATGCGTCCTTTCTGAAGTTCAGGCATGTGAGTTCACGCTCCTGCGTTCGTATGGTTGATATTTGTTTGTGCGAATCAGTTCTGTGCGCCGGGATCGGTGGCGAGCACGGACAGGACGGTCCGGTCAAGCCCTTCGGCGGAGTTTCCGGCTGATCTGGCGGCCCATTTTTCCGCGATCTGGATGCGGATGCTGTAGGCGCAGACGGTGTCGAAATTGAAGCGGGTGCGGTTCTTCGCCTCGAGTTCGTCGAGCTTGTTCCAGCGGGCGGCGTCGAGGACGCGTTCGCGTTCGACCGGATTCGGGGCGGCGAACGCCGCGCGGACCATGCGGTCTGCTTCGGAATCGAAGAACGTGTATCCGGGCTTCGGAGCGGCGAAGGCGGCGCCGAGCTTGGCGGCGCGGATCTTCATGGCGCTGTGGCGGAGCGCGGATTCAAAGCTGAGGTATTCCCGTGCCAGGGAACCTTTCGGAAAATCCGCGATGAATGCATCGAGCGCGCCCGGATCGTCCGTCGCGGCTTCCTGCTGCTTCTCCCCCGGGCGGAGACCCGGTACGAGCGAGAAGCGGCGGAGCATGCCGATATGCTTTGCGTCGAGCAGGCCCTCGCAGTCCGACATGAATTTTCCGTAGCCCACGAGCGGCGCTTCCGTCATGCGGAGGAGCGGCAGGGAGGAAACGAGCGAGATATAAAGATTCATCCGATGAATCCTTTATGATGCTGGATAAGAGGGCGGGGGGATCAGGCCTTGATGACGGCGGCGAGTTTCGGGCCGACGAATTCGCAGATGACGTCGGCGAGCGCTTCGTCGCTGAAATCCAGAAAGACTTCGGAGTCCTTGAAGCCGAGTTTGAATCCGGCCGCGAATCCGCGTCCGAGCTGGACGGAGGCGTTCTTCTTCAGGACGTCGGGGAGGCAGCCGATGAGCTTCTGCGCGGCTTCTTCGCGTTCGCGGGCGGGGAGGATGACCTCGGCGCCGGAGGCGGCGTTCTTCGCGAACTGCTCGGCGATTTTTGCGATGAGTCCGGCCATCGCTTCGGGAGTCATGGCCTGGGCCGCGGCGTCGCGGACGACCGCGCGGAGTTTTTCCTGGAGATCGTCTTTCAGGGAAATGACGACATCGCGCGCGGCCTGTTTGACGGCGGCGTCGGCTTTCCTGCGGGATGCTTCGGCGTCTGCCTCGGCGTCCTTGCGGATCTTGTCGGCCTGGGCCTTCGCTTCGGCGACGATGGCTTCGGCTTGGGCTTTCGCTTCGGCGACGAGTCGTGCGCGTTCGGTTTCGGCCTTTTCCAGACCTTCGGCCTGAATCTTGTTCAAAAGTCCCTGAAGTTCTTCGGACATGTGCGGGTTCTCCTGTGTTTTGCTGTATTTGAATTGACGTTGAAAACTGGACATTTGCCGGGGCTTCAGCGGAATTCATATCCGCGCCGCCCGGCTTTTCGGGGGGATCACTTCCAGAATTCCCACCATTTCTTCGCTGGCGCCGGAGCGGCCTTCACCCCGGACGAAATCGTGCGTCTGCGTCCGGACGAGGCATTTCCCTGCGCGAGTTCCTTCTGAATTGCGTCCTGATCGACATGGATGCCAGATGCCGCCTGCTGGTTCTGAACGGCCGAAAGCTTTTCCTGATTTTCCTCGGCGCCTGCTTTGAAGCGGGCGAGTTTCACGGTGTTCGTGGAAGGGCGTGCGGGCGCCTTCGGTGCGCCTTTGAGGGGGATATGGACAGAACTTGTTTCGGAGGAGGCGGCCTCCTCCTTGGCTCGCATGGCGCGCGCTTTCAGTTCGCGGCCCGCGGGGCCGGGCGGGGGTTCCATGGCGAATTTCGCTCCGCAGCCCGGGCACTGGGCTTTTTTCTCAAGAAGAAGGATCGGTACGTTGAACGTGTCGCCGCAGCGGGGACATGCGACTTGGAAGGTATCTTCGTCAGGCATTGTGACAATCTCCGGATTTAAGACGCTAAACAAATGAATAATATACTGCATGGAAACAGTTTTGACAAGTGAAAACCGCGAAAAAGGAGAAAAAAAAGAAAAAAACAGGAAACAGCATTGGATTTTCGGAAAAACGTGTTACTTTATATGAATGCCTGTTTATTCCGCACTATCTCACAGCGTTTGCCCCCGGCAACAGGAGTTTGAGCCGCTATGACCTTTTTTACACGAAAAAACTGTGTGAAGTTTCTCTTTTCTTTGATCGCTGCCGCAGCCGTGGCGTGTCCGCATGTTCCCGCGCTGTGCGCGCAGGACGCGCCGCAGTCCGCCGCGCCGTCTGCCGTCTCCCTGAAAAAGCCCGACCGGAAGATGGGGCTGATCGCGTCGCTGGTCGTGCAGCTTCTGGCAAAGGAGCACTATACGAAACGTCAGATGGACGCCGCGTATTCCGGCGAAGTCTTTGACGAGTATCTGCGCTTCCTCGACCCGACGCACATTTTCTTCCTTCAGGACGATATCGACTGGTTCGCGAAGTCAAAGGACGAGCTTGCCCGGAAGGCGGCCGCGGGAGACGTGCAGTTCGCGTTCGACGTGTTCAACATGCGTTCGCTCAGACTTGCCGAATACCGTGATTTCGCGCGGGATTTCCTGTCGAAGCCGATCCAGTACGACCCGGACGAGACATACCACATTGACCGCGAGGACGCCCCGTGGCCGAAGGACGTGAAGGAGCAGCATGGCATCTGGGCGAAACGCATCAAGAACGAACTGATCGTGGCCCGCATGAGCGACAAGGCCGCCGAGGAGGAGGCGAAGGAGTCAGCCGGGGAAAGGAAGGAAGACGGCGAAGCGAAGGAAAACGCGGCGAAGGACGGAAAGGATGCGGAAAAGGATGAAGCCCCCGTTCCCGCCGTGTCTCTGCTTTCGCCCGAACAACGCGTCCAGAAACGCGTCGACCAGCTCTGCACCACGGTGGAGGGCATGGACCCGATCGACGTGCTGGAAGGCTACCTGACCGCGTTCGCGAACGTCTGCGACCCGCATTCCACCTACATGTCGCCCGCCACCGGCGAGGATTTCGACATTCACATCTCCCTCAACCTCTCGGGCATCGGCGCGGTGCTTTCCTCCGAGGACGGCTATACGAAGATCGTCGAAGTCGTGCAGAACGGACCGGCCGACAAGGAGGGCACTCTCCGCGAGAACGATCGGATCATCGCCGTGGCGCAGGAGGGCGGCGAGCCGGTAGACGTGATGGATATGCCGCTGTCGAAGGTCGTCACTCTGATCCGCGGCAAGGAAGGTTCCCGCGTCACCCTTACCATTCTCCCCGCGCGCAAAGGAGCCCAGGCCGCGCCTGAAAAGGTCACGATCACACGCGGCAGCGTTCCCATGAACGAATCGCGCGCCCAGGGGCGCGTCGTCGAGGCGAAAACTCCGGACGGACGGACCAGAAAGATCGGCGTCATCGAACTTCCGTCGTTCTACATCGACTTCAACGCCGTACGCCGAGGCGACGAAGACTACAACAGCTCCGGGCATGACGTCCTCAAAATCCTGAACGAATTCAGCGACCGGAAAATCGACGGCCTGATCGTTGATCTTCGCTCGAACGGCGGCGGCAGTCTTACGGAGGCCGTCGACCTTTCCGGTTTCTTCATTCCCGAAGGCCCGATCGTCCAGGTGAAGGACAAGGCTTCCACGTCGGTTCTCAGGGACAACGACCGCGGCCAGATCGCCTACGGCGGCCCGATGCTTGTGCTGGTGAACCGTTACAGCGCGTCCGCCACGGAGATATTCTCCGCCGCGCTGAAGGATTACCGCCGCGCCGTCGTGGTCGGCGATCCCCATACGCACGGAAAAGGCTCCGTCCAAGTCGTGACGGACCTGAACAACTATATGCTCTATCTCGCGTCCGAAAAGTTCAACGCCGGACAGCTCAAGCTCACAAATGCGAAATTCTACCGCATCAACGGCGAATCCACCCAGATCAAGGGCGTCGAAGCGGACATCCCGCTGCCCGGATTCTCCGAAAACGAGGACACCGGCGAACGTTCGCTCCGCCATGCGCTCCCGTACGATACGATCCGTCCGGCGCGCTACTCCGTGTACGACGGCGAATATGCCGTAACGCCTGAACTTGTTTCCGAACTCAAGAAGAAGTCCGAGGCGCGCGTCGCCGAAGATCCGCTCTTCAAGCGCCTCACGGCCGACATCGCCCTTTACGAGGATATCAGGAAGAACAAGGACGTCGCGCTGGATTTCGACAAGCGCTGGGCGGAATACGAACATGAAAAGGAGATACAGAAGGAACAGGACAAGATATACAAGTCCGAACGGCTCGGCGGTTCGTCTTCGTCCAAAAAGAACAAAAAGGACAACGAACCCGACGCCTACCTCGACGAATCCGTCAACATCATGCTTGACATGATTCAGGCGTTTGAAAAGTAAGTTCGGCCTGAACTCGATGCGGATTTGATTCGCCGGGCATTTCCCCTTTGACGGATATGCCCGGCTTCCTTTTTTTTCGCGGCCCGGCCGGATGCCTTCCTCAAAACGAGGCGGAAAAGTTGTTGCGGCGACCGCAGAGAGAAAACAATTCGTCCTTTTCGCCGGAAACATGGCGCAAGCGGACTTGAACGGGGCGGAACCATGCGCAGCGGCGGAAAACAGGGGAGCAAGTTCAAAATGAACGTAAAATCGGAAGGGGGGAAGGAACTTTGCTGTCCGGTTGTCATTTTTGCCCCCGTTGCGCATCGTTTCCCGCATGGTCCGGCGCATCGGAAAATGTGCGGAAATCTGTTCGCCGGAGGTCGTTTCAGCACAAAAACAGCAGACAAAGGAAACTTTTTTGGTTTTTTTTTCTTGTTCATAATGAGTGAGAAACAACTTTTTTTCAAAAAAAGGCAAAAAACGGGCTTGCATTTTCTTCGAACGTGGGGTATAATATAATCGGTTTTTGAAGCATACCGGGATTCATCCGGCTGATTCGGCCTGTACGATCGGAATCGGATTCGGATGTCGCGCTTTTGCTTTTCGTCCCCAAGACACAAAAACAAACAACAAACAAACCTACATAAGGAATTACCACTATGGCAGACAAAAAAGAAATCTTCGCAGACGGCATCGGTCAGATCCACTTCGCCGGCAACATGGTCCGTTTTGACTTCGTCACCCTTCAGCCCGCTGGCGAAGGCGAAGCCCCGACCCCGGTCGCGAACATCCGCGTGATCATGCCTCCGCAGGGCTTCCTCGGCGCCATGAACTCCATGCAGCAGCTCATCGACAAGATGGTCGAAGCTGGCGTTCTCCAGAAGAACGAGCAGAAGTAATTCGATCCAAAGGCAAAGGTCAATTCTGTGAACTCGGAACTTAAATTCAGATTTTCTGACTGCGCACGCGAGTACGCGATTTCCTTCTGCGGCGTCATCCCGCAGCGGGAGAGCGGCTTCATGTGCAGACTTCCGGGTTCGCAGCATTTCCTCGGAACCTGTTTCGGTTTCCCGGTCAGACTGGAGGCGGGGACGCTCGCCTTCTCTCTGCCGATGCCGGAATATTCCTTTGGTTTCATTCATTCGGTCGGCGCCAGCCTGAGAGCGGGCGCCTACCGGCTCATCGAAGCGGCAAGCGATTTCTATTGCACGGTGTCGAACCTCGTCAAAACGGGGACGAAGCGGGTGAAACATCAGTGCGTCCGGGTGATGAAAGACATCCCGAAAGCGTTTGCGCATGTGAGCCGAACAGTTTTAGGATGGCGACTATGACTCAGAGAAACGTTGAACACTGAACTCAGTTCTGCGACAGGATGGCTCCGATGCGGAACTGGGTTTTTTTGTGTCCCCATCCCGGGCAAGAGAGCCGCTTGGATTGCGTGAACCATGTTCGGAAATGAAAATGGAAATCCTGTTGCGTTTCCCATTGGGCTGCAGGAACGTCAAAAAAGTTTCGGGATGCTTTTTGCGAGCTGGACAAAAGCGTACAAGCTGCAGATTGGTTTTACAGCATGTCGATTGTGCCGTTGCATCTTTTCGTTGAAAGATTAGCGTCAAGCATAGTCGATAATAAATGATATTGTTTCAATGCTGAATATTTTTAATTTTTACCTTTTTTTTAGCGCTGGACTTTTTTTTTCGATTTTGCGGTGTATATTATAGGTTGCATGCCCGCGCATTCGAAATAAGAACTTTAATCATAAGGACACCCCCCGACATGACGCCCAATGCCCGCCGCTTTCTCACCTTGCTTGCCATGGCAACGTTCACCGGTGTCTCGTTGTATGCCGACGAGACGATTTCCGGCATCGACTCGACCGAAGTCGTCGAAAAAACGCCCGAATCCATTGAGGAGGGCAAGCGCAACGTGGTGTCTGTGGCGCAGCAGCTCCGCGAGATGTTCCAGCCGATCCGCAAGCAAACCCGTCAGGTGGAGGAAGAGCCTCCGTACCTGAAGATCATTCCCTCGACGAACGACACGAGCATCCTGATCTACCGCTGCCGCTATGTGACGGCGTCGAAGCTGCGGAACAGCGTGGACGCGATGATCTCCGACACGGGCTATGTGGAATACGCTGTGGAGGAAAACCTGCTGACAATCCGCGACGCGGCGGAGAACGTGGAGGCGATCGCGAAGACTCTTCCTCTGATCGACGTTGCGACGCCGCAGGTGCTGATCGAGGCGAAGATCGTGGAAGTCCTGCTCTCCGACAACACCCAGCGCAACCTGTCGTTCATGTTCAACAGTCCGACCACGATTTCCATGATCGACGGGATGAACCAGCGGTATGACGGCGACACGATGAGCTACGGCGGCATCCAGACCTCGCCGCAGGGCGGCAATACTTCGGACGGGTCCGTGACCAACTGGACGTTTGCCGCCGGGCATAACAATTTCAACATCGCGCTTCAGTGGCTTCTGACCGCGCTGGACGCCAAGGTCCTGTCCTCGCCCGTGATCGTCGTCGGCCGCAACGAGGAGGCCGAGATATCGAACGGCCAGGACGTGCCGATCCAGTCGCAGACCATCACCAACGGCAGCATCAGCACCAGCACCACGTTCAAGCGCGTCGGCGTGACGCTGACCGTGGAGCCGCTCATGATCAACAACGACAACGTGACGCTCCGCGTGGAGCCGGAAGTCTCCAACATCCAGAGCTACCAGACGATTGCGAACGGCAATGGGTATTACCAGGTGCCCGTCATATCCATCCGCAGCATCTCATCCTATCTCCGCCTCGCCGACGGCCAGATCGTCATCATGGGCGGTCTCTACACAAACCGCAATTCCATCCAGCAGGAGCGCATCCCGTTCCTGAGCGACATCCCGTATCTCGGCGAACTCTTCACCTCGAAATACACGGACAAGGAAATCCTTCAGCTGCTCTTCTTTCTCCGCGTCCGCATCCTGAATCCGAACGACATGGCCGACGGCGTGCTCTTCGATCCTGAAGAGATGATCCGCTCGACCAACGAATTCGGCGAAGTCATGCGCAACTCCAAGGAACTCCCGACGCTCGAAACGACGATCGAGAAAGTGAATGACGAATTCATCCAGAATCCGCTCGTCTCCTGGAAGACGCTGTTCGGATCCGATGACGACGAGGAAAAGACGGATGCCGATAAGGAATCCGCCGAAAAACCGTCCGAAGACGGCGCTGAAGCCGCGCCCGTCTCCGAACCCTCCGCGCCCGCCGCGGTTCCCGCAACCTCCCAGCCCGGAGAATAAGCCATGAAGAAACCCGCGAAAGTATTCATCTTCGTGCTCCTGCCGGCGCTGCTGCTGGCGGGGGGGCTGTATTGCGGCATCCGCGTGTATAAGCACAAGGACGTATCCGCCGACCGCGAAGGGAGCAGAGACCCGGACCGCACCTATCGCGTCGTGAAGGGCGACATGACCCTCGGCCTGCGCCTTAACGGCACGATCGTGGCGAATAAGAAGCACAAGCTCGGCCTCGAGGCGAACTTCGCCACGCAGATACTGACCGTGGTGGATGAAAACTCCTCCGTGAAGGAGGGCGACGTCCTGATCGAGTTCGAGGACAGCGACCTGATCGAACGCATCGAGGAAATGCGCACAACCCTCTCCAATACCGAGGAGGAACTCGTGATCGCCATCGAAAACGAGAAAATACAGGAACGCAAAAACGAGGTTACGCTCCGCGAGGCGGAGGACCGCGTGCGCCAGGCCGAATCCGACCAGCGGAAGTATCTGCGCCTCACGCGCACGCAGAAGCGCGACAGCAACGACCTGGCGATCGCGAACGCCGAAGCCGCGCTTGCCACGGCAAAGAAAAACTATTCGGACAAAAAGTACGATATCGCGCATTCGGGCGTGACGGACGAGGCCGCCCGCAAATCGAACGAAAACGAATTGAAAAATCTCCAGAGCAAGATCGAATCGAGCGAGAATTCCCTGAATCAGGCGGAGATCGACGGAAAGAGCTTCAAGCACTACGACGACCCGATCAAGCTCATGTCCCTGAACAACTCCCTGGAGCAGGCCCGGCTCAATCTCGAGCAGGCGCGCATCTCCACATCGTCCTCCCTGATCCAGGCCAAGAAACGCGTCGACAACCTCCGCGCGAACTCGCGCCGTCAGGCAGCCACGCTCGAACGATACGAGTCCTACTTGCCCATGATGAAGCTCCTGGCCCCGACGGACGGCATCGTGATCTACGGCGACCCGGACCGCCGCTGGGGCGGAGAGGACATCAAGCCCGGCCTTGAGGTCCGCAAAGGCGAGATCCTGCTCACGATCCCTGAAATGACGAATTTGATGGTCAATTTCGACCTGCCGGAGGCGTTCCGTTCGAAAGTGCAGATCGGCAACCAGGCCATTATTACGCCGGAAGCCATCACCACGCTCAAGATCAAGGGGCAGATCACCGAGATCGCCACGCTTCCCGTCAACCAGATGTATTGGGACGAGACTTCGCCGAAGATCTATCCTTCGCGCATCGCGCTCGAAGTCCAGGACCCGCAGCTGGTGAACGGCATGTCCGTAATCGTCGAGATTGTGTCCAGCATCCTGCACGACGTGATCTCCGTGCCGATGGAAGCCGTCTTCGAGAACGAAAAGGGCTTCTTCGTCTTCGTCAACAAGAACGGCAACCCGGAGGAAATTCCGGTCACGATCGGCGACTCCAATGACACGGCTGTCTGCATCACAGACGGCCTGAAAGATGGCGACGTGGTGTACCTGTACCGCCCGTACCAGAAGAAGCAGTCCGAATAAGCCGCCGGTGTCCGTATGAACGACGATGTGGTGGTGCAGCTGCGGGACATCCGCAAGACTTACAATCCAGGCGGCCTGGCCGTAAACGTGCTGAAGGGGATATCGTTCTCGATCCGGCGCGGGCAGTTCGTCGGCATCGTGGGAACGTCCGGCAGCGGCAAATCGACGATGCTGAACATCCTCGGCATGCTCGACGTGCCGACGTCCGGCGACTATTTCCTGGAAAAAGTGAACGTGGCGACGCTGTCGGACAGCGCGCAGGCCACCGTCCGCAATATCAGGATCGGGTTCATTTTCCAGAGTTTCAACCTGTTCCCGTACCTGACCATTGAACAGAACATCGAGGTTCCGATGATCTACAAGCGCGTCTCCCCGCGCATCCGCCGGGCGCGCGCCCTGGAGCTTGCCAAGGTCGTCGGCCTGGGACATCGTCTCGGACACCGCCCCACGCAGCTTTCCGGCGGCGAATGCCAGCGCGTGGCCGTGGCGCGGTCGCTCTGCAACGATCCCGCCTTCCTGCTGGCCGATGAACCGACCGGCAACCTCGACGAGAAGACCGGCAACGAGATCATGGCGCTCTTCCACCGGATCAACAAGGAACAGAACGTGACGATCATCATGGTTACGCACAACCCGATGTTCGAGCCGCACTACGACAAGGTCATCCGGCTCCGCGACGGCCGCATCGTGCAGACGAAGCCGACCGATTCCGTGGACGAGCTGACCGGGCCGCTGTCCGGGTTCGGCGAGCTCCCGCAGGACCGCATGGCGGCCGATGCAAAGGCGACGCTGACGACCACGGCGGAACAGGAGGGCGCGCCCAAATGATGCGGTTCACCGACATCGTGTCGCTGTCCTTCCTGAACCTGCGGCTGCACAAGACGCGTTCGCTGCTGACTTCGCTCGGCGTGATCTTCGGCGTCGGGAGCGTCATTTCCATGATGGCGATCTCGAAGGGCGCGGAACGGTCCGCGCTGTCGCAGATCGAATCCATGGGCATCGATAAAATCATCATCTACACAAAGAAGCCGCATTTCGATACGTCCGGGGGCGGTTCCTCCGGGCGCGGCGCCGCCACCAGCTCCGTGGAGGATTACGGCCTCGACGTCCGCGACTACCAGTTCATCTGCACGATGGAGAACGTGCATCATATCACGACCATACGGAATACGCGCCAGCCTATCACGAAGGGCGAGACGCGCCTGGACCTGAAACTCTGCGGCGTCTCCCTCGGATTCATGAAGGACACCTCCTGCCACCTCACGTCCGGACGCTGGTTCAACGAGATCGATTTCCGGGAACCATCGACCATCTGCGTGATCGGGCAGAACGTGAAACACAGGCTTTTCCCATTGGGCGCGACGGATGTGGTCGGCTCGAACATCCGCACTCCGTACGCGTCCTACCGCATCGTCGGCGTGATTTCCAACGACAACGGCACGAGCCTGCCGGAAGTCGGCAGCCCGAACGACCTGATTCTGATCCCGTCCAATACCGATCTCTCCATCTATGGCAACTATGCGAGCGAAAGTCAGGGACGCAACCGCAACAAGGCGATCCTGGTCGACTACGACGTGATGCTGGTGAACGTCGCCAACCTCGAATACATCGACAACACGTCCAAACGCCTCCAGAACTACCTGGACAAGGCGCATTCGAAGACCAAGGACTGGGACATGATCGTTCCGCTGGACCTGCTCAAGCAGCGCGAACGAACCCAGAAGATATTCACCATCGTCATGGGAGCCATCGCCAGCATCTCCCTGCTCGTGGGCGGCATCGGGATCATGAACATCATGCTCGCCAGCGTCTCCGAACGCAAGAAGGAGATCGGCACGCGCCGCGCCCTCGGCGCGCAGAAATTCGACATCCTGTTCCAGTTCCTGATTGAAACGGTGATCCTGACCACGCTCGGCGGCTGCGTCGGCATCGGACTGGGGCTCGGCCTCTCCGAGATCGTCAAGCGGTACGCGGAAATGCCCACGGAAGCCTCCATGACGAACATCGTCGGTTCGCTTCTGATCTCCTCGTTCGTGGGCGTAGTCTTCGGCACGTATCCGGCGTGGCGCGCGGCGCAGCAGAACCCGATCGACGTGCTGCGATCCGAGTGATGCCCCGGAAATGCCGAAAAAAAGCCGTGAAAAGCGCCGCCTGTCCGGAAAAAATCACGGTTTTTCGGGAAAAACACTGGCAAAATCAGCGATTTGGAGTATTTTTAAAGCGTGATGCGGCAAACAGCCGTTCCGGCGCACGGACTGTGCGGCCTTGACGCGGCTTTTTTTGCGAACTGAAACCCTCCGGAGGCCGAGATTTGAATCTTCTGAAATTTTCGAAAATGAACGGGGCGGGCAACGATTTTGTGGTCGTTGACTGTTCCGAGTCCGCGTATGTCTTCACGCCGGACAGCATTCGGAAGATATGCGACCGCAGGCGAGGCGTTGGCGCGGACGGCCTGATCCTGCTTTCCAAATCCCGCGTTCCCGGGTGCAATCAGGTCGTCATGGAGTTTTTCAACTGCGACGGGTCCAAGGCGGAACTCTGCGGAAACGGACTTCGCTGCGCCGCGCTGTTCGCATACGGACGCCGCCTTGCGCGCGAAGCTTCCATCACATTTGCGACGGGCGGCGGCGAGCTTGCCGCCGAGGTCATCGGGCGCGACATGGTCCGCATCGAGCTTCCCGTGACCGAGGATTTCGAGGCGCATGAGCAGACTGCCGGATACACGGTCTTCAAGGGCGCGGTCGGCGTTCCTCATGCCGTGCTCCGCATGGACGGTCTGGAACGCGCGGACATCCTGCGTTCCGGCCGCGAACTGCGCTATCATGAGGCCTTCGCGCCCGCGGGCGTCAACGTCGATTTCCTCGAATTCGGACACGATTTCTCCGAACCCGTGCTGATCCGCACCTACGAACGCGGCGTCGAGGACGAGACGCTGGCGTGCGGAACCGGGATCGCGTCTTCCGCGCGCGTCCTTGCGAAATTCTTCCATGCGCCCGCCGACCTCACGTTCCGCACGCGGTCCGGCGACCTCGTCAGGACGCATCTCCCCGACGGAAATTCCGCACGGATCATCCTGACCGGCCCCGCGGTCGAAGTTTACCGGGGAACCGCGTCCGCTGACAGCTTCGAACTGGCGTCCGTCACGGCCGCCGACAGCCCATATTTCAAGGAAAAGGATTCCCAATCATGAAAATTCAAGGTCTCTACACGGCGCTTGTGACTCCGTTCCGCAACGGAGCGGTGGATTACGATAGACTGACGAAACTGGTCGAAATGCAGATCGGCTATGGCGTCGACGGGATATCCCCCGTCGGCACCACGGGCGAATCACCCACGCTCAGCTTCGAGGAACACGAACGCGTGATCGCCACCGTGGTCCAGCTGGTGAACGGACGCTGCAAGGTGCTTGCCGGAAGCGGCGCGAACTCGACCGCCGAGGCGCTCCACCTGACCCGTCACGCGAAGTCCGACGGCGCGGATTTCTCGCTCCAGGTCGCCCCGTACTACAACAAGCCCACGCAGGAGGGACTGTACCGTCACTTCGCCACCATCGCGGATTCCTGCGACATCCCGATCGTGATCTACAACGTGCCCGGACGTTCCGGCGTCGCCGTCGCACCCGAAACCATCGCGCGCCTCGCGAAAAACCATAACGTGGCGGGCGTGAAGGAAGCGGGCGGCTCCGTCGACCGCGTGTCCGAGATACTCGACCTCTGCGACATCCCGGTCCTCAGCGGCGACGACGCGCTCACCGTGCCCATGATGTCCGTCGGCGCGGTCGGCGTGGTCAGCGTGGCGTCGAACATCATCCCGAAGGAAATGAAGCAGCTCGTCGACCTCTGCAACGCCGGAGATTACGCGAAGGCGCGCGAACTTCACCGCAAGCTCTACAAGTTCTTCAAGGCGATGTTCGTGGAGACCAATCCGATCCCGGTCAAGGCCGGCATGGCGATCCGCGGCCTCATCGACGAGGAATACCGTCTGCCTCTCTGCCCGCCCTCGGACAAGAACCGCGAATTCCTCCGCCAGATCCTCGCGGACATTCCTGTGGATTAAATCGTACAACCGCTGTTTCGAACAATAACATTTCGCCCCGGTCTCCTCTCCTTGCAGGAAACCGGGGCTTGTCAATGCGCTCAAGCGGAACTGAGAGCGCTACTTCTGTGGAGACTTCGTCTCCTCATCCATGATGAGGACGCGGGTCAGATTGCTGATTTTCGCGGGATAGATCCCGATTTTCAGGCCGCCGTCCGGGGTGGCGGAAAGGGAGTGAACGGCCTCGAACGCCAGTTTCAGCTTCTCGTTTTCGATGTCGGCGGCGGTGATATCCTTTTTGACGACATTGACGAAAAGCGGCAGATGTCCGGCTTTCATTCCCTTTGCCGGAGCGTTCAGCTTGCCGTCGGCGATCACTGGCGAAGCCGTGCCTCGGACGATGACCGCTTTCGAAAGGGGCAGGGGAATGCATGCGACGGCCTTGATTGCGGAGTTTTCCCATCCGAGCGAACATTCGATGCCTTCGTCCTTGAGTTCGCGGTTGAGGCGGTATGCCGCGACGCGGAGCAGGGCGTTGACGTTTTCCGCCGGGATGGTGACGACCGCGATTTCCGGGATGTTTCCTTCTTCGTCCACGATGGCGTCGGAGATCATGTCGGCGATCTCGGCGGCCAGCAGGGAGTCTGCTTCAGCCTCCGCGACGGTGTAAGGGCAACTCTGCGGCGCGGTGATCACGAGGGCCGCGAGGATGAGAATGAGGACGATGAACGCGGCGAGAATTGCGAGCGCGATTTTGAGTTTCTTTTTCATTTTAAGGCGGCTCCTATGATGTTGACGGCAGTTTCCGCGGCGTCGAGCAGGGCCTGTTGCATCATGTAATACGAACGGACTTTGTCGAGCGAGGATTTCGGGAGCTTGACCTCAAGTTTCATGGCGTTCCCGGAACAGGTCGTCGTATAGCTGCTGTTCAGTTCCTTGAAAAGGTCTTTGTCGAGAGAGAAAAGCGACACGAGCGTGATCTGGAGATAGCTTTTCAGACGGCGGGCGGCGAGCTGGGCTTCTTTTTCTCCCTTGCACTCCACGTTCAGTACGGCCGAGGCTGCGCCTGGCTCATACTCCCTGACGATGAAGTCTCCGGATTTCACCAGGGAGGAAAGTCCGGTCGGATCATCGGCAGCCGCGATCGGGAAACTCCGCAGAACGCCGACCGCGATCGCGTCCGCCGGGGCCTCCTGAAGCATCGCGAACTCCTTGGCGGGGAGAGTGTCGGCGGCGAAGAAAGCGAGGTCGAGCGGACGTTTTTTCCGTCCGAACGCGACCGTTTTCGGCGTGAGATACAGAATCTCTCCTTCGGTCTTCAGAATCTGTTTCTTCGTCTTTTTGTCCGTCTTGGGGTATTTCACCGTAATCAACTGGCCGAGTCCGGTCTTTTCGGATTCGACCGTTTTCTGTTTGCCGTACCGTGCGGCGATGTCATTGACCAGTTCGTCCGGCGTCTTGTCCGTGCCGACGAGCATGGCGTAGCTTTCGCCCATTCTGGGAGCGTACACGATGACCGGATTCGGGAGCGTTCCGGCTTTTGTCCACGGGATTTTCTTCAGGTCGTCGCGTATGCCGGACACGTCGCCGGCTTCGGCGATCGCTTTGAACGTCTCCGTCGAGTAGAGTTTGTCCAGGTTCAGGTTCATGACGAGCGCGGCGTCGTCCGGAATCTGCGCGTAACGTTCGTCCTGCGCGAATGCGGCGTGTCCGACGTTCAGCGCGAACGCAGCGGCGGCGAACATGACAATGCGGTTCCATGTTTTCATGATTGGTTCCTCCTGTATTGCTTCGTCCTACCGGACGGTTTCCCGATTCCCGGACAGGACAGTCTGCTTCTTTCTGCGTTGTTAGTTCGGATAGTCTAATATATCATATATGAAAACAAAAATCAAGGGCCGGAAAGACATTTTCTCCGTCTTTTGCCGTGCCGAACTCCTTCCGAAGGGGAAAATGCTTACAGGAAGGGGTATTTCGCAAGGAAAAGGAGGGATGCTCCGATCAGGATAGGATTGACGCGTTCGCGGTGTCCGCAGAGCAGATTGATGCCGGTCCATGCGATGAAGCCGAACCCGATGCCGTCTGCGATGTTGTAGGAGAACGGCATGACGATGATCGCGACGAGGCACGGAAAAAACTCCGTAAGGTCGTTGAAGTTGATGAGCTTGATCTGGGCGATCATCAGGAATCCGACCATGGTGAGGGCTGGGGCCGTGGCGAACGCCGGAATCGCGGTGAAGACCGGCGCGAACAGGACAGACAGCAGGAAAAGCGCGGCGGTCACGCAGGCGGTCAACCCCGTTCGGCCTCCCTCGGAAACGCCCGTGGCGGATTCGACGTAGGTCGTGGTGGTGGTTGCGCCGAGCAGCGCGCCCGCGGTTGTCGCGACGGCGTCGGCGAGCAACGCTTCCTTCAGGCGGGGCATGCTGCCGTTTTTGTCCAGCATGTTCGCGGAGGACGCCACGCCGGTCAGCGTTCCGAGCGTGTTGAAAAGGTCGTCGAAGAGCAGCGTGAAGACTACGATCAGGAAATTGCCGGACAGGAGAAGCTTCCATCCGGTCAGGTGCGAGCCTTCCTGCGACCATTTGCCAGCGTTCAGGCATTCGCCGAAGAGCGATCCGAACTCCTTGAACGCGCCGCCGACGCTGCTGAGATTCAGAGAGGGATATAGCGAGTACATCTTCTCCTCCGGATTGACCTGGTAAAGCCCCGTCGCCTGGCAGAGCATGCCGAGCCCCCATGTGAACAGGATGCCGATCAGGATCGCACCCCGGACGCGTCTGTGAAACAGCACGACCGTCGCGAGGAGTCCGATCAGCGCCAGGGTGGCGCAGATGCCGTGCGTGGCCCATGCGTTGCGGAACGACACGAGCGTGGTCAGGCACGAGCCGTCCACGATGATCCTCCCACCCTGGAATCCTATGAACACGATGAAGAAACCGATGCCGACGCCGATGGCCGTTTTCAGGGGCAGGGGGATGGCGTTGAATATCTTTTCGCGGACCGGAACCAAGGTGCAGAACAGGAAGACGACGCCCTCCACGAACACCGCCATCATGCCGAACTGCCATGATATCCCCATGCCCGCCACCACCGAGAACGCGAAGAACGGCACGATCCCGACGCCCGGCGCCAGCGCGAACGGGTATTTTCCGACGAGCCCCATCAGGATCGTGCCGATGAACGACGCAATGGCGGCCGCGATGACGGCTCCGCCAGCCGGAACCCCGATCTCGCCCATGACGCTCGGATAAACTGCGAGGATGTAGACCATGGAAAGAAAGGTCGTGATCCCGGCGATGATTTCGGTCTTGACTGTCGTGCCGTTTTCGGCGAGGTTGAAACGGAACATGGGCTTATCCTTTCAGGGCGTTCCCGCGCAGATGCGTCTGTGGAATATCTGTCAGCGATAATATACCGCCGATTTTTCTTTTTTCAAGCACGGGAAAGCCGGGGCGGGGAGGGCGGCGCGGAATTCCCGCGCCATGCCGGAACAAAACGTCCGGGCAGGCGTGTTCAGCTCATCCGCCGAAGCCTTCGAGCGCGGCGGCAAACGTTCGGTCCTGCGCGACTTCGCGTCCGCGCGTGGTCAGATAGCCGCCCGTCATGAGGCCGTTCAACCCGGAGAGCATCAGAAGCCCCTGGAAATCCTGCATGACGGTCTCGCGTCCGGCGCAGAATTTGAGCGCCTTCGTCGGGTTGACGAGCCGGAAAATAGAGAAGATTTTCGCGGCGTCCGCGGGCGTCACATGTTTCTGGTGTTCGAGCGGTGTGCCCGGGATCGGCAGCAGGATGTTCAGCGGCGTGCCCTCCACGTCCAGCTCGCGGATCGCGAATGCCATGTCCACGCGGTCTTTCCAAGTCTCGCCGAGTCCGAAGATGCCGCCCGTGCAGTTCGTGATGCCGTATTTTTTCATCAGTCGGATCGTGTCGATTTTCTGTTCGATCGTATGCGTGGTGGCGATGAGGTCGGCGTAGCGCGCCGGGCTGGTCTGCAGGTTCATGTTGTAACGCCATACATGGTGTTCCGCGAGGAGTTTCACGCATTCCTCGGACAGGATGCCGAGGGAGGCGCAGAGCTGCATATCCGGATTTTTTTCGTGCAGGAGGTCGAGCGTGCCGAGGATGACGCGGAAATCCCGGTCCGGCTTGTTCCAGCCGCGTCCGCTGGTTACGTAGCCGAACGTGCGGACGCCTTCGGCATAGGCTTTTCCGGCGGCCTCAAGCACGGCTTCCGGCGAGAGGATGGGGTAGGCGCCGATTCCCGTATGGTACGCGGCGCTCTGGGCGCAGAACCGGCAGTTTTCGCTGCATTTGCCGGATTTCGCGTTGATGATGGAACAGCTGTGGACAGCGGGCGCGAATTTCAGCCGGACTTTGTTCGCGAGGGAGATCAGATCGATCAGGTCGGCGCCGTGAATCGTTTCGGCGATGGCGAGCGCGTCGGCGCGAGAGATGGGTTGTCCGTCCAGGACGGAATATGCGGTGCGGACGAGGGGGTGAAGAATGTTTTCCTGCTTCATGTGCGGCTCCTGAAAAGGGCGGTGAAAAAAAGCTGTGACGGATATAATATAGCGTGAATGGACCAAAACAGAAAATAATCAATCGGCATGGATTGATAAATGAAAGATATGGATATATAGTATATGCGGCAAATGTCTTGTCAATCGCTTTCCCGGAGTGAAACCATGATCGAACGCAGCCTGAAGCTTTTCCGCACGGCGGCCGCCGTGTGCAATTTCACGGAAGCCGCCGCAATGTGCGGAACGACCCAGCCGAACGTCACGAAGCAGATCGCGAATCTGGAACGACGTCTGGGCGTACGGCTTTTTCAGCGCACGGGCCGGAGCGTGCGTCTCACGCCCGCGGGCGAGATCCTGCGGAACGAATGCGAACACCTGTATGAGGTGGAGGCCGACATCATGCGGAAACTGCGGAACGCGAACGAACGGAAACGGTCGTATTTCGTCGGCGGAACGGCGACAGCCGGGAGTTTCCTTCTGATCGGCATGAACGCGGTCTATCAGAAGGAGCATCCGAACTGCGCGATGCATCTGAAGATCGAACGCCCCGATGCGCTTTGCCGAATGCTTGCGGCGGGCGAACTCGCGCTGGCTCTGACCGATGCGCCGTACGATCGCGCCTATTTCCTGTCCGAGCCGTACTGCATGGACCGTCTGATCCCGGTTTTCGCGCCGGGTTACATGAAGACCAATGCGTTTTCGCTGGGCGATTATATCCGCGGAGGAGGGGAGTTCATCCTGGACGAACCGGGTTCCGGCGGACGCGCGGAACTGGAGCGGTTCGCGCGGGAACGCGGTCTGCCGGAGATCGATCCGGCGAAGATCACGGAGGTGTGTTCGCTCGACGCCGCGAAAATCCTGGTTCAGGCGGGCGGGGGCATCTCGGTCCTGTCGGATTTGGCTGTGGAAATTGAAGTCAAGGCGGGCGTGCTTCAGGCCGGGGCGTTCCGCGAGGGGGAGATTTTGCGGCATGTGGACTTCATCTACACGGCGGACGGAAACCAGCGGTTCATCCACGAATTCATCCGGTTCAGCCGTAAACATATGGGGCGTTCGCTGATCCGCGTACACGGCAAATAGTTTTCCGGCGTTTTCCCCTGTTTTTCTTCGGGAGGATTTGACAAACGCTCGAACCTGTGGTATTGTTTTGCGGACAACGAACAAGGAGAATCCGAATTATGACGATCGACCCCGAAGACTATCTGGAGCCGCGCTGTCCGCTGGAGGAACCCTGCGGATGCAACCGTGAACGCCATCACGGAAGCGGTTCCGGCGCGGAATACACGCACGGAAACGGCTGCGACTGCGAGCACGACCACGGCGACGACTGCGGCTGCGACCACGACGACTGCTGCGATCATGACCACGGCCACGGCGCGGCGCCGCACCGGAACGTGCAACGGCGCATCCCTATGCAGGAGGTCATTCAGGAATGCGACCGGCTGTTCAATGCGGAAAAGATGGACGAACTTGGCGAACACCTCCGCAAATGGCGCGACGAAGCGCGGCGCATCGGCGACCGCGAGGGCGAACTCGGCATCCTGAGCGAGCTCATGGGGCATTACCGGATGCGGGGAGACCGCGAACACGGCCTGATGGCGGTGCGCGACGGATTCGCGCTGCTGGGGCAGCTCGGGATCGCGGGCAGCGTCACAGCCGGAACCATTCTCATCAACGGCGCGACCGCGCTGCAGGCGTTCGGCGACGTCGACGGCGCACTGAATTATTACAAGGATGCGTTCCGGTGTTACGTCGCGCACCTCGACCCGAACGACTGGCGGTTCGCCGGACTGCTCAACAATATGGCGGCGGCGTACGCGGCGAAGCACGACATGAAATACGCCGAGGCGTATTATCGCAAGGCTCTGGACGTGCTGAAGGCGTGCGGCAACCTGATGGACGCGGCGGTCACGCACGTGAATCTGGCGCAGATGTATGCGGCCGAGGACCGGAACGACCCGCGGATCGCGTCCGAACTCGAGCTCGCCGTGGGGTGTTTCGACGACCCCGCGGCGGTGCATGACGGCTACTACGCCCACACCTGCCGCAAATGCGCCTCGGCGTTCGGTCCGCTCGGTTTTCCGGAGGTCGAGGAGGAACTCAACTGGCGCGCGGATGAATACTATGCGGGGCATTGACGCGGCACGGCGGTGGTACGAAGCGGTTGGCGCGCCGATGCTGGAACGCGAGTTCGGCGGCGTCGCTTCGCGGATCGCCGTCGGACGCGCCGGGCACGGGTCGGAGTGTTTCGGCTACGACGACGCGGTGTCGCGCGACCACGATTTTTTCATCGGATTCCAGCTTTGGATCACCGAGGCGGACGAACGCGAATTCGGGTTCCGGCTGGAACGCGCGTACGCCCGGTTGCGGAAGGAATTTCCGCCGGTTGACGCCGTAAAAACGGGCAGCAGCGAGCTTGGCGACGCCGAGGACGGCGTGGCCGCGATCGGGGATTTCTACCGGAAGCATCTGGGATTCCCAGGCGCGCCGGAGAACTGGCGTCAATGGATCTATACTCCGGACCACGCGTTCGCCGAAGCGACGAACGGCGCGGTGTTCCGCGACGACCTCGGCGTGTTTTCCGGCATCCGCGAAACGATCCTGAACGGCATGCCGGAGGACGTGCGGCGGAAGAAAATCGCCGCGCGGGCTGTCTTCATGGCGCAGAGCGGACAGTACAACTACATGCGGTGTCTGCGGCACGGCGAATCCGGGGCGGCGGCGCTCGCCCTGGACGAATTCGTGCGGAACGCCGCGCAGATGGCGTTCCTGCTGAACCGTCGGTTCGCGCCGTACTACAAATGGGTGTTCCGCGCGATGCGGGAGTTGCCGAAACTCGGCGATTTGTCCGACAGTCTGACCGATCTGCTGACCGCACGCGAATCCGGCGAGGCGATCCTGGAACGGATCGAGGCTGTCTGCGCGCTCATTGCGTCCGAACTCCGCGCGCAGGGGTTGAGCGACCGCGAGGACGTTTATCTGGAGCCGCACGCGTTCGCGGTGCAGTCCGGCATCGTCGACCGCGAGATGCGCGCGTTGCACATCATGGAAGGCTGAACGGAACCGTTATGTTCCGTTCCGACTTGTAAAACCTACCGCGACGGTGTACATTAATAGGATGCCCTGTTCGTTTTTGACGGGGAAAACGCCGAAAGAATAACCGTCCATGCCAGTCAAAGAAGTCACGAAAAAAGCCTTCGTTACGGGATGCCTCTGCGCCGCCGGGGCCGAGATCCTGCACGGCATGAGCTATGCGTTCACCAAACAGTCCACGAACACGGCGGGCGTCTTTTTCATCCTCGGCTGGCGGTTCCTGATCGCCGCCGCCGTGATGACGCTCTGCATCGCCGCCGGACTCATCAAGGTGCATTTCCGGGGCAAGCCGCTGATGCCGCTTCTCCGCGTGATCCTGCTCTGCCCGTGCGTGTATTTCCTGGGCGAGACGCTCGGCATCAGCCGGACCACGTCCACGGAGTGCGGCATCTTCGTCGCCAGCATCCCGGTCGTCTCCGTGATCGCCTCCGCCGCGATCCTGAAAAACCGCCCGTCGCGGCTCCAGGTCGCCGGGATCGCGACCACGCTCGCCGGCATGGTGATCTGCGTGACCGCCGTCGGCATGACGGCCAGCCTGTCCGTGCCCGGCTACCTCTTCATGTCGCTCGGCGTGATCTCCTATTCGCTGTACCTCGTCTGCGTGGACAAGGCGTCCGTCTACACGAGTGTGGAGCTGGCGTACGCCATGCAGATTTCCGGCGCGGCGCTGTTCACGGCGCTGGCGCTGATCGAAGCCGTCCGCGACGGGAACGTCGGCACGCTCGTCGCCCTGCCGTTCCGGAACCGGGGTTTCCTGGTCGCCGTGCTCTACCTCGGGATCGGCTGCTCCGTCTTCGCGTTCTGGTTCTCGAACGCCGCGATCGAGAAGCTCGGCGTGAACCGCGCGGCGTCGTTCATCGGCGTCGCGACGCTGGTGTCCGTCCTGACCGGCACGCTGATGCTCCGCGAACCGCTCACGCTCCTTCAGACCGTCGGCGCGGTCCTGATCGTCCTCGGCGTCTACATGGTCAACGCCGTCCGCTCGCGCTGAGCGAAAAAACATAAGAAAACGGTTGAAAAGATATCCTTTAGTGTTTGAAAAAAGAAAATATGGATGTATTATTATGCAATGGAAAACAGTTTTTTCCTTTTTTTCGAGCATTCATGAGGAACAAGCCATGAGCGAGCTTTCTTTTCAGACATTCTGCATTGAGTTCTACAGCCGTCATATTCAGAAACCGGGTCCCGAAATTTACAGGCTTTTCCGGGAAAGCGGTCTGCTGGATATGCTGAAAACCGATTATGAAGACCTTCACGGGATGGGACAGGAGGCGCTGATGCAGTTTTTCGATGAATACCTCGCAAAGGAGGTGGCCCGGTGAATCTTTATCACGGAGGAATTCAAACTGTCGAATCACCCCGGATCATTCGAAACGAGATCGGACGCGACTTCGGATTTGCGTTTTATACAACGGATATCCGGGAGCAGGCGGAACGCTGGGCATGGAGACGCTGCCGGGCGGCCCGGCGCAACGGTCTGCTGTCGGCACATGCGGTAGTCTCCGTTTTCCAGTTTGATGATCTTCTGGCCCGTCAGCATCTCCGGTTCCGCGATTTCTCCTGCGTTTCGATGGACTGGCTCGATATGGTCGTCGCCTGCCGTTCCAATCCAAACCATGTGCATGGCTTCGATCTGGTCACGGGAAAGATCGCCAATGATAATGTCGGCGAGACGATAGCCTATGTCGTCGCCGGAGTCATGCGGAAAGAAGACGCGCTGGAACGCCTCAGATTCCAGCAGATCAACAATCAATTTGCGTTTTGTACGGAAAAGGCGCTGTCTTACCTGACGTTCGAGACCTCCTGCACCGTGGAGAAGCAGCCATGATCGAGCATAGTCTTGTCCGGGCGACCGTAACGCCGCAGATCGTGACAATCCTCAGCCGGTACTACAACGCCGGCGTTGACGAGATGCTGCGCCGCTTCTACGAATCCAAGACGGCTGCGAACTATGCCGACGACGAAACGGGGCTTTACGGCCAGTCGGCGTTGTTCATCGCCGGGATGTTCATCCGGGAGCAGGACGGACAAATCGACGAGAAACGGCTTTGATCCGCAATTAACATGGAAAGCCGTGCAAGCATTGCTTTAACGTTGCGAAGACGCAATGATCGAGTTTATCATAAATCTCTACGAGTTCTTTTGCCGATGGATTCTTTATACTGTCATCGCGCTTTTGCTCATTTATCTCTTTCTGCACCGTCTCATGCGGCATTTCGGCACGAGGAATATCATCGACGAATACGTGTGCATGGTCATGGAATGGATTCGGGACGCATTCCGGGACTGATTGGGGCGGATTCGCGATAAAAAAGGAAAACGCATGAATGTTTATCCATGCATCGCTTTGCGGGAGCGGCCCGAATTGAAGCGGGCGGCGGCCGCATGGTTCCACCTCAAATGGGGCGTGCCGGAGGACGCGTATCTGGCGTGTATGGACGCCTATCTGAACGGCGAAACCGAATACGGCTGGTACTTGTGCCTGGACGGAGGCCGGATTGTCGGCGGGCTGGGCGTGATCGAAAACGATTTCCACGAACGGAAAGACCTGTCGCCGAACGTGTGCGCCGTCTACACCGAGGCGGAATACAGGGGGCAGGGGATCGCGGGCGCGCTCCTGAACCTGGCCGTGGACGATATGAAGTCGAAGGGGATCGCGCCGCTGTATCTCGTGACAGATCATGCCGGTTTTTACGAGCGGTACGGCTGGGAATTCCTGTGCATGGTCCGCTGCGAAGACAAGCCGGAAACGTCGCGCCTGTACATCCACCGCTGACGCCTTCCATTCTCGCACAAAAAAACGTGTTTTTTCCGTTCGCGGCTTGTTTTCCCGCGTCGGGAAGATTATATTAGAAAATGCGGTCGGATGTCCGAGGTTTTTGTATGTTCGTTCATCCGCCGGAATCCTCCCGTTTTTCAGTCAGAATAACCATATTCAACCCCTTGCAAAATACCATGGCCAAACAATCGAAACCTGATTCCTCCGCCACATCAAAACCCGTGTCCGAACTCGACTCCGTCGCAAAATACGAGGCGAAACTCGCATCCCCCGAAAAACCGTCCGTGCGTCTGCCGCGCATGGGCTGCTTTTGGATATTCGGCATCTTTATTCTCGTTACGCTTGGACTCGCGACGGGCTTCTATCACTCCGTGGGGGATGAGCCGACGAGATTCGAGATACCCGAGGGGCGCGTCACGGTCTACGACCCGTCAGGCGTGCTGCTGGAGGAGGACCAGACGAAACTGGAATCGCTCGCGGGCGAGATTTCGAAACTGGCCGACTGCGGCGTGGCGCTGATGTTCTTCGACGAACGCTTCGCTGGGCCGAAGGACGTCTTCGATCAGATCGCGGCGGAGTGGGAGCCGGGGAAGGGAGCGCTGCTGGTGCAGGACGTCCGCGGCACGTCTCTCCGGTTCGGGCTGATCGGCGACGGCTGGCGGCTGGCGGACTGGGACATGAATGAGGTGGACAAAGAGATCAAAAAGTACAGGATACATGAACGCGGCTTGCGGGCGGTCGCGTTGCTGGAACGCCTGAAACACTCGATTCTGACCGCAGCGAAGGTTCCAGCCGGGACGGATGAAAGCGCCGGCTCGCAGGCCGCGCAGCAGGCTGACTCTGCTCCTGCTAAGAATCCCGCCAACATGACCGACGAGGAACTCGAAAAGCAGATGGAGGCGGAGGAGAAGGCGGCCGCCGAGCTCAATTCCGAGTTTGAAGATGAGTTCGAAGACGAGGATCCCGATGAAATGTCCGTCGGAATGAGGGCGTACGCCGAGAAGAACAAGGGCAAAAAACTGACCGGCATCCTGTATTCGAACGTCGTGGGGCGCGGCGGCGAGGGCGCTGCGATGCGTTATGCGATCGTCTTCCTGGCGATCTGCGGCGTGATCGCGTTCCTCTCCCTGAAAAATGGCAAAAGCCAGCGCGCCAGAGACCTGAAACGAGGCCCGGAAATTCTGGCGGAATACAGGAAAGAACGCGTAAAGAACCCGAAGCTCCGCCTGGACGACGCCAACGAATTCTCTTCGAGCGGCATCCTGCATAACAAATATCTGCGTTTCACCGCCGCGCTGTTCGGCATCCTCTTCGGACTCAGCCTGGTCGCCTCGACCGTGAGCGATCCGCCCGAGCCGGATGTCGCCCGTCCTGCCAACAGCTACATTCCCGCCGCGCCTCTTGACGGCTGGCGGATCGTCGACAAGGCCGAGGTGTTCGGCGAGGACGGCACGGCGAAGCTTGCGGAGGCGATCCGCCATCTGGAAGCGCAGACGGGCGGCGAGATGATGGCGCTGACAGTTCCGACCATCGGGCTTTCGTCCATTGAGGATTTCGGGCTGGAAACTGCCATGAAATGGAAAATCGGAAAGAAGGGCGAAGACAACGGCGCGCTGCTTGTGCTCGCGATCAACGACCATCTGTCGCGCCTGGAGATCGGCTACGGCTGGGAAGGGGCGATCAACGACGCCCGCGCGGGCGACATTCTCCGCGAGATCGTGCCTGAACTTCAGGCTGAAAAGTACGCCGAGGCCGCGATCAAGGCCGTGCAGAAAGTCGAGTTCTACGTGACTGGCGTCCGTCCGGAAAGCGTGACCGTAACGCCCGGCCGACCTGCCGCGCCGAATGCCGCCTATGCGCCGCAGGCGCTCGAATTCGGCGGCATCGCCTACGCAAAGCCGGACCGCGACCCGCGCATCCTCAACCCCGCGGATTCCCTGTGGGGCGGGATCGGCGTCTTCGGGTGCCTGATCGCGATCCTGCTTGCCTACTGGGGCCGCATCGTCGGCACGTCCGTTCCGCATCTGGTCATCGTGGACCCGACCATAGTCCGCACGTATGCCAGTTCCGGCGGATCCGGTTCGTCCCGCTCGCATTCGTCCTCGCGTTCGCACTCCAGCTACAGTTCGCATTCCTCGGGCGGCGGAGGCGGATCGTTTGGCGGCGGCGGCGCATCCGGCAGATGGTGAGCGCGTGAAATCGGGCAAATGGATGCCGGTTGCGACCGCGGCCTGAAGAAACCCCGAAACAAACGACGGAGCGAAACATGAGCGAATTGAACGAAAACGATCGGGAAAGGATTCATTCGACCTTCGAGTACGGAACCGAGACTTTCACCGAGGCGGATCTGGAAAAAGTCAGGGAGAACCGGGATGCCGCCGAGAAAAAAGCTCCGTTCCTCAAGGATCAGTTCGGAATCTTTGTCCTGCTGTGGAGCCTGCTTCAGGATTACTGGTCGGGAGAATACAAGGCGGTTCCATGGAAACTCATCGCGTCCATCGGTTTCGCCGCGACCTATCTCGTTTCTCCGCTCGACATCGTTCCGGACTTCATCCCGCTCCTCGGATTCGTGGATGACGCCGCTGTATTTGGTCTGGTCGCATCCTCGTTCCAGTCGGAGCTCGACGCATATAAGAAGTGGAAAGAGGAACAGGGGAAATAGATATGCCGGATGCAAAGGATCGGACACGTCCGCCGAAAGGAACGCCAGCCCGTCGCGGGAACGGCAATCCGCGACGCGGCGGACCGGAATCCGAAAAAAGGAAACTTCCGTTTCCCGCCCGTCTGGCGTGTTTCTGGCCGCTTGCCGTGATCCCCGCAGCCGCGGTTTCGCTGGCGCTGAAGCAGCGGCTTCCGGGAATCGTTTTCGCGTATGTGTGCAACAGCCTGCTGACTGTCCTATTCTACCGGGAGGACAAGCGTCTGGCGGAACGGCAGAATTGGCGGATTCCGGAGTTTTATCTACATTTCTGGGAGCTTTTCTGCGGCTGGCCGGGCGCCCTGTACGCGCAGGGGCGTTTCCGCCACAAATGGAAGAAGCTTTCCTACATGGCCGTCTTCTGGCTGTACGTCATCCTGAACGCGCTGGGCGTGTGCTGTCTGCTTTGGCCCGGCGCGATGAAGACATTCTCGGCGGAGCTTGCGGATTTGCTTCGTGGGATGCTGAACGACCGGTAAGGCCTTCCTTTCTCCGGAAAAGGAAGACGGATGTTTTATCTATTTCCTGCCGGACTTGACGGCTTTAACGGAGATGCTTTTTTTTTATCTCGGAAGCGGTCGTCTTCTTTTTCGGCGCCGGGGCGTACGCTTTCGCCGACGGGGGAGGCGCGGACGCCGTCGCGACGGTTGCGGAATCGACCGAATGAGCGGGCGTTTCCGCTGGGAACGCATCCGACGCCGATGCGTCCTTGGGCTGGTAGCGCCGGACGCCGCGCGGGTTCAGCGGGTTGATTGCGCTGGGCGGGTATCCGAGCTTCTGGTGGAACTGCTTGGAGAAGAAGAACTGGTCCTTGTAGCCGAGGTTGAACGCCGTTTCCTTTACGCTGACGCCTCGCATGAGCATGTTCACGGCCTCCTCCATGCGGCACTGAATCTGGTATTCGCCGATGTTGTGCCCCATGACGCGCATGAAGTGCTGGCGCAGGGACGGATAGCTGAGCGGGAGGTCCTTCAGCAGTTCGGGCAGGGAGCGGTTGTCCGTAAGGTTTTCGAGGATGATCTTCTTGATCTCGGACGTGATGCGGTCGGAGAAATCCTCGCGGCGGCTCTTCAGGAGCTTGGTGATCAGGGCGAACATCTCCAGCGGTATCTTCGACTGGTTCGTCTCGTTGTTCATGAACGAGATGAAGTCGAAACACTCGTTGAGGAGCGCGAGGGAGAGGTCGATGTCGCGCACGGGCGTCTGCGTGTGGATGCAGAAGACATGCTTGCACATAGGGTATATCCATTTGTCGTCCTGGCCGGGCATGTTCTTCAGTTTCAGATAGCCTTCGCGTTTCTCGTCCAGTTCCATGTGGTCGTGCGGCGGTTCCCCGCCGTAGTCCGCCGCGTCGTCGCTCATGAAATGGCATGACATGTAGAACTCGAGCCAGCGGCTGTTTTCCTCAATGTAGGTGGCGTGTTTCCTGTGCGGAATGCGGAAGAAGAGCTTGCCGGGCATCAGGGGGTATTCCGTGCCGTCCTCGTCGACGTAGACGCCGCGTCCGCGGAGCACGATCGAGATGGAGAAGAGCGGGAAGGAACCGCCGTTCCAGTCGATGGCGGTGTTTTCCTTCTTGAGGATGCCTGTGGAGAAGACGTCGCGTCCGATGGTGCGGAAGATTCCGCTGTATTCCCGGTCGAATTTCTTTGGAAGTTCAAACATAACAAAAGTTCATGGATGATTGTTAATTTCTCTGAACGTCACTCCGTACAGGGGAAACCCATGTCGGCGCGCCGTTCTTATTGCTTGTTCTAACATAAAATACATGCTTTCCCGCCAATGTCAAACGAAAAAAAGAAAAAAAACAACGATAAAATGTTAAAAACTACATCTTTTGCCCGTTTTCGGAAGATTCCCGTTCGAAAGCATGTAGTTTTTGCCGATGCTGTCGCGAAAAGAAGAACCCCGCCGAACTATGTATGGTTCCACGGGGAAAATGAATGCTGTGTGCGAGCGCAGCCGCGCACAACTACAACACCGCTTGCGGTGTTAACAGATGCGGGGCAGAAGTTCGCCGCCAGGCTGGGGCAGGAGCGACTGCGCGCCGATCTCGGTGGTCATGACGACCTTGCCGGGATGGTCGGCGACGACTTCGCCGATGATTGCGGCGTTGGCGGAGTAGGGGCCTTTGCGGAGCTCTTCGAGGATGGCTGGCGCTTCGGCTTTCGGCGCGAAGACGACGAGGCGGCCTTCGCAGGCGAGGTAAAGCGGTTCGAGTCCGAGCATGCCGCAGACGCCGCGGACTTCGGGCGCGACCGGAACGTCGGCGGAATTGAGCCGGATTCCGACCTTGCTCTGGTCGGCGATCTCGTACAGGACTGTGCCGACGCCGCCGCGCGTGGCATCGCGGATCACGTGGATGTCATGTGAGACGTCGAGCATGCTCTTCACCGTACCCCAGAGCGGGGCGCAGTCGCTGGTCACGTCGGCGTCGATCTCGAATTCGTTGCGGGCGAGCAGGATGGTGCAGCCGTGGCGGCCCACGTCGCCGGTCACGATCACGGCATCGCCGGGACGCGCGAACGCGCCGGAGGTCCGAACGCCCTCGGTGAGCTGTCCGACGCCGGTCGTGGTGATGAAGACGTGGTCGACCTGGCCCTTGCCCGCGACCTTGGTGTCGCCCGCCACGATGCGGACTCCGGCCTCGTCGGCGGTCTTCTTCATGGCGGCGGCGATCTCCTCGAGTTTGGCGAGGGGGAATCCCTCCTCGATCACGAACGCGCAGGAGAGGTAAAGCGGCTTAGCGCCCATGCACGCGAGGTCGTTGACCGTGCCGCAGATGCTGAGCTTGCCGATGTTGCCGCCGGGGAACTCGAACGGCGACACGATGAAGCCGTCGGTGGTGAACGCGATCTTTCCGGCGTCCACGGGCAGGACCGCGGCGTCGTCTCCGGTGAAATCCGGGTTGGAGAAATGCGCCTTGAAGACGCGGTCGATGAGTTCGGCGGTCTGCCGTCCGCCCGCGCCGTGCGCGAGCGTCACGATTTCATTTTTGTTCATTGAGAACATCTCCGTATTGGTAGTAGGCGGAACACGCCCCTTCGTTGGAGACCATGCACGCGCCGACCGGATGGAGCGGGGTGCATGCGGTTCCGAAAAGTTTGCAGTCGGTGGATTTGCATTTGCCCTGAAGCACTTCTCCGCAGCGGCAGGCGGGATTGCTCCGGCCCGCGACGGGCGGCAGGCCGAACTTCAGGCGGGCGTCGTACGCGGCGAACGCCGGACGCAGTTTCAGTCCGGACATCGGGATCGCGCCGAGTCCGCGCCACTCCGCGTCGCACGGCTCCATGACCGTGTCCATCAGCTTCAGCGCGGCGGGCGAACCTTCGGGGCGCACCACGCGCGGATAGCAGTTGCGGAAGAACGGTTCGCCGGAAGCGGACAGCCGAATAATGACTGCGAGCGCAGTGAGGATTTCGTCGGCGGTGAATCCCGCGACGACGCCGGACACGCCGAGCTTCACGAGGTCCTCGCAGACGGCTGTGCCCGTGATGGCGTTCACATGGCCTGGGTACAGGAACGCGTCCGCGCTGCCTTTCAGCGCCTTGTACGCGTTCGGCATGGTCTTGTTCGCGCCGAGGATCGAGAAGTTCGCGAGCCCTTCGGCGGCGGCTTTCTTCACAGCCAGACATGCCGCCGGAACCGTCGTTTCGAATCCGACCGCCAGGAACACGACCTGTTTGTCCGGATTCTCCCGCGCGAAGTCGACCGCATCCAGCGGCGAATAGACGGTCTTCACAGCCGCGCCTTTGGAGCGCGCCCCCGCGAGGCTCATTTCCGAGCCGGGCACGCGGATCAGGTCGCCGAACGTGCAGATGACCGCGCCGTGTTCGAGCGCGAGCATGACCGCCTCGTCGATGTAACCGGCGGGCGTCACGCAGACGGGGCACCCCGGGCCGGAGATGAGCTCGATCCGAGGCGGCAGAATGCGGCGGATGCCGAGACGGAAGATCTCGTGCGTGTGGGTGCCGCAGACCTCCATGACGCGGAGTTTGCGCCCGTTGTAAGACTGGATGATCCGTTTAGCCGATTCCATCGAGCGACTCCATGATCTTGCGGGATTCGTCCGCGTCCGTATCCGTGATCTTCGCAATGGCGACGCCGGCGTGGACCATGACGTAATCGCCCGGCTCCAGATCGTCGATGAGGTCCGCCGAAACCTTGCGTTTCGCGCCGGACGCGTCGATGAGGGCGGTTCCGTCCTCAATGCTGACTACTCTTGCGGAAAGACCTACACACATAAGCCGTCTCCTTGTGTTTGTATGGGGGAATGTGATATGGATGAATTGTTGTTCGGGTGGTTCAGGCGGTACATGGCGGCAAACGCCTGGCCCGCGCCGATGCCGCCGTCATTGGGCGGGATCATGCCGTGGAGCAGCACGCGAAATCCCGCTTCGCGCAGCAGTCCGGCGCAGAGCGTCGTGAGCAGGCGGTTCTGGAACACGCCTCCGGTCAGCGCGCAGGCGTTCAGGCCGGATTCTGCGCGGATGACCTCGCATGTTTTCGCGATCATACTGGCGAGCGCCGAGTGGAACCGGGCAGCGAGCATGCCGGAGTCCGCGCCACTGAGTTTCGTGCGCACGATGTCCTTCACGAGTGAATCCGTCGGCAGGACGATCGCGCCGGAGGCGTCGCGGTCGAATGATTCGGGGTAGGGCGGGTGGTTTTCCGCCTGTCCGGGATGAGCCTCGTTCCATGCTTCCGCGGCGAACTGGAGCGCCATGGACGCCTCGCCCTCGAACGTGGAGGATTTGCGGATGCCGAGGATCGCACTGACGGCGTCGAAGAGACGCCCCGCGCTGGTCGAGACCACGCAGTTCAGGTTCCGGTCCAGCATGTTCTTCTGGAACTTGTAGACGCCGGGGGCGCAGAGATTCAGAGCGGTTGCAATGCGTTCTCCCTCTTCCGCGAAAAGTCCGGCGATCATGGAAACGGCGATGCGCCAGCCTTCGCGCGCGGAGGCGTCGCCGCCCGCCTGAAGGAACGGACGGATATATCCGGCGCGGGAGAAACCGTCCGGTCTGGCGCGCAGGAATTCACCGCCCCAGATCGTGCCGTCCGCGCCGTATCCGGTTCCGTCGAACGACACGCCGATGACCTCGTCCGTGAAGTCGTTTTCGACCATGCAGGAGAGCACATGCGCGTAGTGGTGCTGTATCTTCAGGACGGGGATGCCGAGTTCGGATGCGACAGCGGACGAGTTGTATTTCGGGTGCAGGTCGCAGCAGACGATCTCCGGCTTCATTTCGAGCAGTTCGGACATCCGCGCGACCGACTCGCGCAGGGCGCGGACGGTGCGCAGGTCCTCCATGTCGCCGATGTAGGGCGAGGGATAGAAGAGGCCGCCGTTTGCGAGGCAGAAGGTGTTTTTGAGCTCGCCGCCGATGCCGAGCGCCTGGCCGCGGAAGTCGCCGGAGACGAAGAACGGCAGCGGCGCGTAGCCGCGCGACCGGCGGATCATGTACGGACGACCGTCCAGCCAATCCATGACCGAATCGTCCGCGCGGAGGCGGATCCGGCGGTTGTGCGACAGGATCGCGTCGCAGAATCCGGCGATCTCGGCGAGCGCGTCCTCATCGCTGCGGCAGATGGGAGCGCCGGAGACGTTGCCGCTGGTCATGACGAGGCAATCGGGCATGATCAGGTCGTCGTTGAAGTGAAACAGCAGCATCTGGACGGGCGCGTACGGGAGCATCACGCCGAGGGTGGGATTGCCGGGCGCCAGGACGTCGGGAAGCGCGCTTTCGGAACGCTTCCTGAGCAGGATGATCGGTTTCTGATGGCCGTCCAGAATCTCCTCCTGACCCGGCAGGATTTCGCATTCGCGGCGGACCGTCTCCAGCGAGTCCATCATCACGGCGAACGGCTTCATTGGGCGGCGCTTGAGTTCGCGCAGACGCGCCACGGCCTGGGCATCGCGAGCGTTGCAGCACAGATGGAAACCGCCGATGCCCTTGATCGCGACGATCTTGCCGTCGAGGATCGCGCGGCGGGCGGCGGAGATGGCTTTCTCGTTGCGTTCGGGGCGTCCGATGAGATAGACCTCCGGCCCGCAGTCGTGACAGCAGACCGGCTGGGCGTCGTAGCGGCGCGACTCCAGCGAGGTGTATTCGGCGCTGCACTGCGGACACATCGGGAAATAGTCCATGCTGGTGCGTTCGCGGTCGTACGGCATGGCGTCGAGGATGGTCAGGCGCGGGCCGCACGCGGTGCAGTTGATGAACGGATGCAGATAGCGGCGGTTGGTGGTGTCGAACAACTCCGCTTTGCACTGGTCGCATGTGGCGATGTCCGGCGAGACGAAGATGTCACCGACTTCGTGTTCGCTCTCGATGATCTCGAACGTTGGATAAGCTGGCTCCGTGCGGACGCGCGAATCGATCTTCAGGATCGCGGACCGCGGCGGGGCCTCGCGTTCGAGTGCGGCGCGGAAGTCTTTCATCGCTTCCGGTGCGCCCTGCGCATGAATCTCGACATAGGAACCCTTGTTTGCGACGCTTCCGGTCAGCCCGGCGCGGACGGCGATCCGGCTGACGAACGGACGGAACCCGACGCCCTGGACGACGCCGTAGATGCGGAAGACCGTGGTGGAAACGCCTGCTGGATTCATCTTATTTCGCCTCGTCGAGAAGCCGTCCGGAGACGGCGAAATGCGGGAAGTCGATGTTCTTGAAGGCCATCGTCCGGGGCAGGGCGACGCGCAGGCGGCTGTCGCAGACGATTGCGTCGTAGCCGCCGTTCGCGACGGCTTCGATGAACGCCTCTTCGCTCTCAATATGGAAATCGTTTTCGCGCATGAACTCCGGTTCCATGATGAACCAGGACGCGACATCGACCTGCGAAGCGGGATCGAGTTTCAATATCGCATCGCGGACGGCGTTCGCGGCGAACTGCTGGTGGATCACGAGCGTCTTTTTCCCGGCGAGCGCGGGCAGGGCGTCGAGCGCCTGCGGCGGCAGCCACGGACACCGCACCTCGTACGGGGTGCCGAACGTCTTTTCCAGATACTTTGCGGCGGCGAGTCCGGCTGGCGAAACGACGATATTTTTCGTGGCCGCCGAGGCGGCCCGGATATCGTCCAGGTCAGCGCCCATGCCGTAGCATTTTACGCTTTTCCAGCCGTCTTTTGTCAGAGCGGCGGACAGCAGGTTTCCGGCATCAAGCGTCGGAAAATCCAGCGGCGAAGCGCCGAGGATGCCGACCATATCATAATATATGGAAAAATGTTCCGTCGCAAACGTTTTGAAAAGTTCCAGCCATGCGTCGGACGCCCCCCGGTCGTAGTAATGCGTTCCGGTCGTCGGAACCGTGATCACGGGCAGTCCGGTGCGCTTCTCCGCCATGCGTTTCAGCGCCTTGAAATCGGTCGCGATGATCGCGGGAACAGGTGTGCCGATGATGGCGGAGAACTTGAGGCCGGAACCGTCCATGGCGGCCTGAAGTTTGGAGACGAGTTTGTCGTCGCGGCCGAGGATGGCGTCCATGTCGCGGAGCCCGGCGCTGAAGACCGCGCTCCTGCGGATGAACCAGCGCGGTTCGTCGAATCCGCAGATGTTTCCGGTGCAGCCGCCCGCGTCGCAGATCACGATTAGCCCGCCGAAATCGAAGAGCGCGGAGACGGCTCCGGACTGGTCGGGCGCGAACGGAGAAAGATGTTTCAGAAGGCTTTTCATCGTGCATGTTCCTCCTTGCCGGACAAGGCGTTGGCGAGTTCGCCGAAGAGTGCGGCGACTCCGGCGTACCCGAACGGCTGACGTTCGTCGTTCCATGCCACGCCGGGCAGCTCCGGATGATAATACATCGCGTCGCGTCCGACGACCGTGTCGCAGTGCGACTCCTTGCCGTCGTAGAACATCATGGACGGGGAAAGGTTGGAATATATCTTCGTGTCCGGGCTGAGCGCGGCGATCTTCCTCACATAGACGAAGTTGGATCCGCCGACCGTGCCGAAGATCTCGGAGACGGCGAACCCGTTGCGGATCAGCGACAACGAAAGCTCGAACGGATCGGCGTTCAGCCATTCGCCCACGGCGAACGTTCTGTGTCCGAATCTGTTGCGGAAGTTCGCGATCACCTGTTCGGCGCGTTCCCGGAACGGCGCATCGTCGAACTCCGCGCCGACGGCCTGTCCGAGCAGACGGTACTGGTTCGCGATCTTGTCCGTCTGGTAGAGGCGGGCGAGCTCGACGGACGGGATGCCGAGGCGTTTTTGAAGATCGGCGGCGGCGTGGCGCGCCTCCTGATTGAGCACAAGATTGAAGTTCGCCTCGGCCATCGCCTGATATTCTTCATAGTCGGCGCAGCGGGAGATCTCGCGGATCGCGCGGACTCCGGCGGAGTGCAGCAGCGTGTACAGCTCGGCGTCGTTGCGCAGGGGCGAGAAGAAGCCGAGAATATTGACGGAGGTCGGAACTTTTTCGCGCGGCCGAAGCAGGGAGTAGACCGAACGCCGCACCGAGACCATCGGGGGCAGGCGGCCTTCGCGGGTCAGGGCGTACATGTAGCATGGCACGACCGGAACGCCCGCGTAGTCCGAAGCCTTCCGGCAGACGCGTTCCATGTCCGTTCCGAGCAGAGCGTCCACGCAGGTGATGCAGATCATGACCGCGGACGGTCGTGTCGCGCAGGAGTCGCAGACTTCCTTCACCGCCTCCGGGATGCGCGCCAGATGCCGCCCGGTTACGATGTCCGTGTCGTCCTGCATGAGGTAGAAGAAACGTTCGGCGAGGGCGGCCTCGCATCCGAGCGCGGAGGTGTTTCGTCCGCAGCAGGCGGGGGCGACCAGCAGCATCACGGAACCGGGCACGGCGAGGCCGGCGCGTTTCACGCCGAATCCCTGCGCGCCGGGGGAGTTGAACGCCAGCGTGGCCGGGGAACTGTAGATGAGATGGGCGGAGGAGAGCAGTTCGGGCGGGATATTTTCCCTGCCGCGCGCCGCAAGTTCGGCCGCCGTGATGGAGAATGCGTGGTTCATTCGGATGCTTTCTCCTCATCGAGAAGGAGTTGCGCGAGCGCGAGGAAGCGTTTGCTGACGTCGAGACCTGGATCGCCCTCGACGACCGTCTTGCCCATGTCCTCGTAGCGGATGATATCGTTGCTGCGAGGGATGTCCGCCACGATCGGGAGGCTGTTCGCGTCCGCGAAGGCGCGGACTTTCTCTTCCTCTCGGTCGACGTTCCGGCGGTTCAGGATGATGCCGCGCACGCTGGCGTAGCCGCGGTCCTTGAAATTGCGGACGGCGCTGTTGATGTTGTTCGCCGCATAGAGCGCCATTTTCTCTCCGGAGGTCACGATCAGGACCTGCGAGGCGTACCCTTCGCGGATCGGGGCGGCGAACCCGCCGCACACCACGTCGCCCAGCACGTCGTACAGAGCCACGTCGGGCTTGTATGTCTCGAACAGCTTCAGGTCGGCGAGCAGACTGAACGTCGTGATGATGCCGCGTCCGGCGCAGCCGAGTCCGGGGGTCGGGCCGCCGGTCTCGATGCACAGCACGCCGCCGAATCCGGTCTTCGCGATCTCCTCGATGCGTTCGGGTTCGCGGTCGTATTCGCGCAGGAAGTTCATGACGGGAATCACGGGATCGCCGCCGAGCAGGTTGATGGTGGAGTCTGCCTTCGGGTCGCAGCCGATCTGGACGACCTTGCGACCGAGGCGTGCGAACGCCGCAGCGAGGTTGGATGTCACGGTCGATTTTCCGATGCCGCCTTTGCCGTATATCGCGAGTTTCAGCATGTTAAAACCTCCAGGGAAGGGAACGGTCGATCAGATTCAGGGATTCTTTGCGGAAGCATCTGCCGGAGAAGGCTTCATGCGGGAGGCGATGGAAGGGAACGTTCGGCGGGCAGACGGGCGCGTACATCGGATCGGCGATCACGCCGGAGGCGGCGGCGAACGCTTCCTCGGCGGCGGCCTCGTCAAAGATGCGGATGTCGCCGGGGGCGAGCAGACGATCGTCCGCCTCCAGCGGACACAGCGCGCGGCAGGGCGCGCCGAGATCGGATTCGATCGCGGCGGCCAGCGAACCGGAGAAAACCATTTCACCTGGGATGACGAGCCGTTTGCCGTGGGAGGAGGCGTCGCGTTCCGCGCAGGGCAAGGCGCATTCGCCGGTCTTCGCCGCGGCCTTCAATGCGGACGCGAGTTTTTCGGGGAAACTCGTTCCGACCGGAACGCCCGCGACCCACGGCGTGCCGAAACGCTTCTTGAGGAGTTCGGCGGCGGCGATCCCGCAGGAGGAGACGACGAGGTTCACATGCGCGGCGGATGCGCGCCGGATGTCGTCCAGCGCGCTGCCCATGGCCATGCAGGAGACAAGATCAAACCCCGCCTTTTTCTTCAGCCAGCCAATCATGGATTCCACAGTTCCGTCGATTGAGAAGTCAAGCGGCGTTGCGCCGATGATGTTCGCGGAGGGGGCGTTCGTGCGGGGAAGCGCGTCGGTGCAGAAACGCGACACGGCGGCCTCCAGCGCTTCGGCGGCGCCGGCCAGATAGGAGTTCATTCCGCTGGTGTGGAGCCCGAACGCCGGAATTCCGGTGCGGGATTCGATCTCGGCGGCGATGGCTCGGAAATCGGTTCCGGCGAGGAGCGGAACCGGCGCGCCGCAGAGTGCGATGAACCTCGGCGAAAGGTCTTTCGCGGCGGACACGACGTCGCCGATCAACTTTTCGTCGTTGCCGAGGATCGCGTCGGTTTCCGTGAGCGCGGAGATGTAGATCATGCTGTCCTGACGGTACCAGCGCGGCTCATCGTGGGTGGAATAGGTGGAATTGCAGCCGGATGCGTCATGGACGACAACCATGCCGCCGAGTTCGTACAGCATGGAGCATACGCCGGATGTGTCGGCCGCATGGATGGAAATGATTCTGGCGGTCTGTTTCATAAGCAGCTCCTGCATCCGAGGCCTTTGCGCTGGATTACGGTCTCGGTGTCCTGTTCGTGCGTTGCGGCTTCGGTCATGTGTCGCGCGAGACGCAAGACGCCGTCGAATCCGTACATGCCGCCGCCGGAAACGATATTCACGAAATGCTTCGTGCCGCTGAAATACGCGGCCTTCTGTCCGATTGCGATCACATCGCCGCGTTCGTGAACGCCTTTGCCCGCGAACCGCATTTTCGCGTGGACCGTGGCGGTCAGGAGCAGATCGGGCGCGAGCGCGCGAAGACGTTCGAATGCGGGGCGTTCCTCTTCGATCATGACGTCGGCGTAGAGGCGCGTCACGCGGAATCCGTGTTCGGCGAGGAGCGCGGCGAGTCCGACCGGACGCGGCGTGGCGGTGTAGTCGATCTCGACCGGGGTGTCTCCGATGACGGCTTTCGCCTGTTCGAGCGACCGGATGGCGTCTTGTTTCGCCTCGGTCCAGTCGGGCGCGGCGATTCCGAGCGCACCGGCGAGTTGCGCCAGGTTGCGTTCGATCTCGTCGAAATCGTAGGAGAGCGGCAGATAAAGATGTTTGCGTCCAAGGCGGTTTTCGAGCGCGTCGCCGGAAGCTTTTGCAGTCGGCAGATACGTGATCTCCAGTGCGCTTTTCGCCATGCGCCGATAGTCTTCGTAGGTCCTGCACTGCGTGATGTCGCGGAGTTCGCGTCCTGCCGCCCGGACAAGCCGGACCAGCTCGCTGGACTCGTCGGTCGGACGGTCGTTGCCGATGATGTTCACGGCGTTCCGGTCGGCGGGGCAGGGCTCGAACGGCGCGTAGAGCTGACGGCGCATGAGCTGGTCGGGCGTGAGGCCGCTTTTCCGCATGGTCGGGTTCATGTAGCAGTCGATGAAGTCGATGTCCGGGAACATCGTGCGGAGTTCGCTCATGATGACCTCGAAATCGCATCCGGCGAAGAGGTGGACGCAACTGATGAAGAGCAGGAGCGCGCGCGGTTTCTTCGGCAGTTTGCGGATGATCTCCGCCGTGCCGTCCACGATGTTGCGTTCCAGCGAGCCGTCGAACAGGTCGTTCTTGTCCACGGATATCCATGACATCCGGTCCATGGCGAGCATTTCGGCGGCTGTCAGGATCACGCCGCGGAGGCAGCCCTGCGCGCAGGCGAACACCTGGTGCGACTCGGGAATCAGCATGCCCGTGTGGACGATGTTCCACGGACCGCGGGCCGGGGCGTTGTATTCCAGGCCGGAGACGAACGGCGCGGGGAAACCGGCGTCGCGGACCGCGACTTCAGCCCCGGTCATGTCGTCTTCTCCGTTCAGACGTTTCAGCATGACGCATCTCCTTCCCGGACGGCGGCGAGCACGGCGTCCGCGAGCGCGCGGTACTGCGCGGCCATCGGACTCTCCGGGAACGCATGCACGACGGTCTTTCCGAGTTGTTCCGCCCGCTGGACGGTCTCGCTCCAGTCGAGCGCGCCAGTCACTTCGGAATCGAAATCCGCCGCCAGTTTCGCGGCCTTCGCGTCCTCGTCCGTCACGTTCCTGCGGTTCAGGATGAATCCCCCGAGCGAAGCATAGCCGCGCCCCCTGAAATTCTTCACCGCCATCGCGATGTTCGCGGCGGCGTAAATGGACATCGTTTCGCCGGATGTGAGGATGAACACGCGGTCGGCGCAACCTTTGCGCATCGGCATGGAGAATCCGCCGCAGACTACGTCGCCCAGCACGTCGTACATGACCACGTCCGGCTTATACATGTCGTAAGCGCCTTTCTCCTGAAGCTTCTCCAGCGCGGCGATGATGCCGCGTCCGGCGCAGCCGAGTCCGGGCGTCGGACCGCCCGCCTCCACGCAAACCACGCCGCCGTCGCCGATGCGGACCATCTCTTCGAGCGTGAAATCGTTGTTTCGTTCGCGGACGAGGTCGAGGATGGAACGGATTCGCGCGCCGCCGTGCAGGGATGCAGTGGAGTCGGCTTTCGGGTCGCAGCCGATCTGCATGACTTTGAGGCCGTTTGCAGCGAACGCCGAGGCGAGGTTCGACACGGTCGTGGATTTTCCGACGCCGCCTTTTCCGTAGAATGCGAGTTTCAGCATGACGTTTCTCCATAATCTCCGCGGGCGACCTTGATCGCGTAGCCGATCTCCCTCAGGCGCGCTTGCAGGTCCGACGCGGTGATGTGCGTGTTCACGTCGACCGCGGTCTTGTTGTTGTAAAGCATGTATTTCGCGCGGACCTGTTCCGGCGACAGGTTCGGCATGATGACGTTCGCTCCGGCGAGCACGCCTTTCTCGCGTCCGGCCGGGTCCATCGTGCCGAGCGCGGTCGTGGCGGGCAGCAGCGCGTCCGGGTGCAGAATGCGGCACAGACTCAGCAGGAAAAGCGTGAGTTCCACGCTCCCCGCGGGTTCGTTCCCGAACGGCGTGTCGCAGTGCGGGATGAACGGGCCGATGCCGATCATGGCGGGGCGGAATTCCGTGATGAACGCCATGTCCTTCGCGAGCGTGTCGGGCGTTTGGCGCGGCGAGCCGACCATGAATCCGCATCCGGTCTGGAATCCGATCTCCTTCAGGTCGCGCAGACAGCGCATGCGGCGTTCCCAGCTCTGGTCCGGCATGTGGAGTTTTGCGTAATGCTCCGGATCGGCGGTCTCGTGCCGCAGCAGATAACGGTCCGCGCCGGCCTCGAACAGCATTTGATATTCGTTGCGCTCCAGTTCGCCGACGGACAGCGTCACGGCGCAGTCCGGATGATTCGTTTTGATCGTGCGGATCAGCGCGGCGAGGCGTTGCGGAGACCATGCGGCGTCTTCTCCGCTCTGAAGCACAAACGTGCGGAAGCCGTATTCGTATCCGGCGTCGCAGCAGTCGAGGATCTCCGCCTCGTTCAGGCGGTAGCGTTCGAGTTTCAGGTTGGACTTGCGGATGCCGCAGTACAGGCAGTCGTTGCGGCAGACGTTGGAGAACTCCACAATGCCGCGCACAAAGACATTGCGTCCGAACCGGGCGATCGCGATTTCACGGGCGATCCCCGCTGCGTATTCGCGGTCGGACCCGTTCCATGTGGAGAGCAGAGCCGTCCATTCCTCGCGGGGGAGTCTTTTCTCCGCGTTCAGTCGGTCGATCCTGCGTTCGTTCTGTCGTTTCTGTGCGTTCATGCGCGGTTTCCTGCGGTTTCCGCGGCCGTTTCCCCATCCGACGCTACTGCAGTTCCTCTGTGTTCGAGCGTAGGCGGACACTGCTGCAGTGGAGGACTTGTCCTCCCCGGAAAAAGGAAACAGCCGCGATCCCCTGTTGAAGGATCCGGCTGTGTATGCTTGATCGGAGAATGCGCGAACCGAGCAGAATCGCGCGGTTCCCGCAGTCCGGTCCGATGCCGCACGCTCGGTCTTCCGTCTCAAAATCCTTTTCGACGTCAGGGGAATATGCTTGATTTGATCGGATGAATCCGCTTCCGGTTTTCGCCGGGCGGCGGACTCAATGAGTTGTTGTGAGGCTGGAGTAGACGGCTTTCGCCGTGACTCCTTCGATGCGTCCGAGTTTTCCGGCCAGGGCGTTGATTCTGTCCGGCGGCGCATCGATTACGATGCTGATGACGTTGACGTTCCTTTCGCGGTAGGGCAGGCCCATGCGGCCTACGATGTACGGGCCGAAATCGTGCAGGAGCGCATTGATCTGCCCGGAGGAGTCGAAACTCTCCGCGAGGATCGCCAATACCGCCACACGTGTTTCCATTGCGATTCCGTTCCGTTTGCTGTGGTTGAGATTTAGATTGACATTATAAATATATCCCGTTTGCGCGCATAATGCAAGCGCGTGCGAAAGAAAAAAGGAAAGTATTTTCCGCAGATGCGGCGGATGACTGAATATTGGAATAATCTAAATAATCCGAAACACCAAAAAAAGCATTAAAAACTCTTCATTTTAGGGAATAATCAATAAAACCGACATTTTTACGTGAATTAACCTTGACTTTTGCTCGCCGTTGTGGTATAATATCGTTGAAAACGCACTTCCCGCTGTTAAAAACAGCACAAAAATTTGTTCGAGTTCATCAAAAGGCAATCAACCGTTCCTTTCTTTATTAACCCCTAAACATAATGGAGTTCTTTATGAATCGTTATGTCCAATCGGCTGTCGTCTCCTGCTCGATCCTCGCAGGGGCGCTTTTCCTCGCAACATCACTTTCCGCACAGGCTCCTGCCGGCGGCGCGGCTCCTGCAGGCGGCGCGGCTCCCGGCGGCGCGCCCGCGATGGGCGGCATGGGCGGCTTCGGCGGCATGGGCATGGGCGGCTTCGGCGGCGGCATGGGCGGCGCACCTGCCGGCGGACCCGGCGCTGGCGCTGGCGGTCAGAGACCCGCCGGCGGCGGCATGGGCATGGGCGGCTTCGGCGGCGGCATGGGCGGCTTCGGCGGCGGCATGGGCGGCTTCGGCGGCGGCATGGGCGGCGGAGCCAATCAGGCTCCGGCCGTTGATATGGCGACTCTTCCCGGCGGCATCCGCAGCACGGAACCCGAAAAGGCCGACGACAGCGGTTTCCCGATGGTCAAGGACCTGAAAGCCTCCGACAAGTATCCCGAGGTCATGAAATTCCGCGACGGTTCCGACGTGACCAAGGACAACTGGTCCAAGCGCGCTGCAGAGATCAAGAAACTCTATGAATATTACATGTACGGCGTCTGGCACGACGGATCCGAAGTCGAAGTCACCTACAAGATGAACGAAGGCGACAACAACGGCCGCAAGTCCATGACCGTCACCGTCAAGCGCAAGAGCACCGGCAAGTCCGGTACGTTCGATGTCAACATCACGCTCCCGACCGCCAGCGACACGGTCAAGATGCCGGAAGGCGGCTGGCCCGTCGTCCTCGGCATGCACGGCGCGCAGGAAGCTGTTGCGGCTTCCCGCGGATATGCATCCATGACGTTCGGCGGAGGCGGCGGTTTCATGGGCGGCGTCACCAATATCGCCGCCGACAACAACCGTCACACCGGCCTCTTCTACGATCTGTATCCCTACGGCGAAGACTGGAAGGAACAGACCGGCGAACTCCTCGCCTGGAGCTGGGGCATCTCCAGAATCATCGACGCCCTCGAAGCCGGCGCGGGCAAGGAACTCAACATCAATCCGAAGAACACCATCGTGACCGGCGTCTCCCGTTACGGCAAGGCCGCCATGGTCTGCGGCGCGTTCGAGCCCCGCATCAAGATGTGCGCTCCGTCCTGCTCCGGCGCGGGTGGCGTCGCGATGTACCGCTACGTCTCCGAGGGCAAGACCTACGACTTCTCCTCGAAGAACGACTCCAAGGAATACACCTACGGCAGGAATGAGCCGATCGACAGCCTCCAGGCCACCGGCGAACAGGGCTGGTTCAACAACAAGTTCATGTGCTTCAAAGACCCGAAGACCCTCCCCGTCGACCAGCACATGCTCGCCATGCTTTGCGCCGATCCGGAACGCTACCTCTTCATCATCGGTTCCTGCACCGGGGAAGACTGGGTGAACGCTCCGGCCATGTGGCTTACGTTCCGCGCGGCGAAGGCCTCCTATGAGAAGCTCGGACTCGGCGACCACATCGTCGCGAACATCCATAAGTCCGGCCACGCTGTCACGGCCGAAGACATGAACTACATGATCGACTACTTCAACGAGAAGGTCTACGGCATCAAGTCCAAGACCGACCTGACCTGCCTCACGACTTCCGCGTTCGAACTCCCGGTCAACAAAGACCCGCTCTTCGATTCCTTCGGCGGCACGGTTCCCCCGCAGCCCAAGCCGGATCCGGCTCCCGCGGCCAACGCCAATGGCGGCGGCATGGGCGGCTTCGGCGGCGGCATGGGCGGCTTCGGCGGCGGCATGGGCGGCTTCGGCGGCGGCATGGGCGGCTTCGGCGGCGGCGCCAGGCCTGCCGGCGCGGCCGGCGCTCCTGGTTCGGCTCCCAGACCTGCCGGCGCTCCCGGCGCGGGCGCCGCTCCTGCAGGCGGTCGCTAATCCGTTGTCAGTCCTTACGGGAAGCGGTTCGTCCGCTTCCCGTTTTTTACGGAATTAAACTAAAATAGTCTGTTTTTTTGAAAAAAACATACAATAATATCTGTTTCGATCCCGTTAAATAACTGGAAAGAAGCAAAATCGTTTCGCAATAAATCACACAATCCATCCTAACCAACACAATAATAAAGGAGATTCGTATGAAACACACATTCAGCAAGATGCTGGCTTCCGGCTCTATTCTCGCCGGATCCCTGCTCATCGCCACCATGCTCTCCGCGCAGGCTCCGGCCGGCGGCGCTCCCGCTGGCGCTGCTCCCGCAGGCGGCGCTCCCGCTGGCGGCGCGCCCGCGATGGGAGGCTTTGGCGGCTTCGGCGGCGGTCAGGGCGGCATGCCCATGGGCGGCGGCTTCCAGATGCCTGCCGGCGGCTTCGGCGGCGGCATGGGCGGCGGCTTCGGCGGCATGCCCCCGATGGGCGGCGAAGGCGGAATGCCTGACTTCGGCGCCATGTTCGGCGGCCAGATGCCTGATTTCGGCGCCATGTTCGGCGGCGGCATGGGCGGCGGCTTCGGCGGCATGCCTCCGATGGGCGGCGGCGAAGGCGGCGCGCCTGGCGGCATGGGCGGCTTCCCGATGATGGGCGGCTTCGGCGGCGGCATGGGCATGGGCGGCTTCCCCGGCATGGGCGGAGCTCCCGGCGGCCAGCAGCAGGAAGCCAAGCCGGACAAAGGCAGCCAGCTCCCGAAAGGATACAACGCCGACGGTCCGACCTACGTCAAGATCGACCTCTGCAAGGCCGACAAGAAGTGCCCGATCTGCTCCCTCTGGGATGAAGCCAAGAAGGAATGGAAGGACATCGAGCCCCCGAAGAAGACCGGTGGCGGCGGCATGGGCATGTTCGGCATGATGGGCGGCTTCGGCGGCGGTGGCGGCGGCGTCATGACCAATGGCGGCCAGCCGATCGGCGTCAAGCAGATGGCCGACATCAAGTTCGCCTCCGACGGCTCCAATTCCCAGTACATGGACGGCTATCTCCCCGAGATCAAGGAAGGCCAGAAGGCCCCGGCCATCCTCTACATCCACGGCGGCGCCTGGATGGGCGGCAGCGCCCGCGGCTGCAACGCCGGTTTCTTCGATCGCCTGGTGAAGGCCGGCTACGCCGTCTTCTCCCTGAACTACCGTCTCTCCAGCGAGGCTTCCTTCCCGCGTCCGATGAATGACGCCAAGGCCGCCGTCCGCTGGATCCGCGCCCACGCGAAGGAACTCAACCTCGATCCCGATCACATCGGCGCGATCGGCGACTCCTCCGGCGGACACATGGTCGGCATGCTCGGCACCACCAGCAACCTGAAAGGCCTCATGATGGGCGATATCGGCGACAACGCCGAATACTCCTCCTCCGTCCAGGCCGTCGTCGACCTCTTCGGACCGATGAACGTCCTCACCATGGACAAGCAGGCGGAAGAAGCCTCCGCCGAAGCGGGCCGCGGCATGATGGGCCACGACACCGACCAGGGCCCCTACAGCGCATACGTCGGCGTGCCGATCCACAGCACCCGCGACACCGATCCCGCGCCCGCAATGCGCGCCGATCCGGGCATGTACGCCCACACGCTCGATCCCAAGACCGCTCCGGCCTTCCTGATCCAGCACGGCACCAAGGACAACGTCGTTCCGATCGGTTCCTCCAAGGAATTCGCCGAAACCGTCGCCAAGTACATCGGCAAGGACAAAGTGATCTACGAAGGAGCCGGATTCTTCGACGGCTGCGGTCACGAAGACGGCCGCTTCTTCGACGAGAAGAACTCCAAGCGCGTCATCGAATTCCTCGACAAGTATCTGAAGCCCGCGAAGTAATCCCGCTTCGATGCTCCGCTCCGGCCGGATGGCTCAAAACTCCGGCCGGATGTCAGGAATGATTCCTCAACGCTCCGGATTTCGGTCCGGGGCGTTTTTTTCGTCTTTTTTTGAAAAGATATTTGACAAAGGGAAGATTGGGAAGTATCGTAATGCATTGAAGAAAAAACGGACGAAAGGCAAGAACTCGTCATGAAGGAAGAACATCTTCAAGATTCCGACTCCGGACTGTCCGCAGACGGAAATATGAGCGCGGTGCGCCCGGAAAGGAAATGGCGCAGGATTCTGCGCAGGCTTGCATTGTTCTTTATCGTTTTTCTGACGGCGTTTACGCTCTTCGATATCTTCGTCTGGAAGGGCGCGGGTGTGCGTTCCGTCCAATACTGGCACGGCAGACGCGAGTTGTCCATCCATGACGTCAAGTACGAACTCTCCAAGGACAGGACGGAGATCGTCATGACCTGCGAACTGACGACGCTGGGGTATGACAAATGGCCGCCGCTGTATTTCACCCAAATACGACGTTCCATTCCCGACTGGGATATCGGAATCCCGACGGACAGGCTGAATTACTCGGTCGGGACCCCGGACCAAAGCTGGATCCGGTATGAAAAACGCGAAAAACGCATTCCGCTGGCATCCATCCAGGACAGCATCGTGGACGCGCTCGTAAAAGTCGAAGCGGCGGACTCCGCCCAATATCCGGGGTCGCGATACGAAAACGGGCTTGTCCGCCAGCCGCGGAACGGCATTCTGCATCCCTCGGAACAGGTGTACAGCCAAATGCCTTTTTTCGACAGAAATTTTGATTTCGAATCGGATCCGCCAATCCGACCGGGCGAAGCGTCCGAGGAAGTTCTCATCAGGGAACTCCCGGACGGTCTGACGTACAGCATGACGGTGCGTCAGCGGCATCTGAAGCTTCTCGAAGAAGGCTTTATCTGCGATCTCGGAAAGGACTGGACGCGGCGCAACATGTATCCGTACCGGCTTGCGCTGCTTCCGTACGACAGGGAAACGAAGTTCAGCGGCGGGGAGACAGCCCGGTTCATCCTGATCCCGCAGGACGAGACGAACATAGATTTGTTTTTCGGGGAAATCCGCGAGAAAATCAAAGCCGCCGAACAGGAAAAACCTGGTTTTTCGACCGCGTTCCAGAGAATCGTCTGGCTTCCCGCCGGCGCGCTTTTGGATGTGTTTTTGCCTGTTTGTTGGGGCTTCAGTTTTCTCCGCTACATGCTGTTCGATTTCGGACTGCCGAACCCGCACTGACCGGAGGAATGCCGCTGCCCGGACAAAAGAAACCGCCCCGGACCGCACATTGATCCGAGGCGGTTTTCGCATGAAAAAGGACGGGATCGCGGGCGGACTCATCATCGTTTCCGCCCGAAACCCCGTCGAAGTTCGTTTGTTCAGTTATTCATTCGTAAATATCTGGAATCCCGCATAGGCGTCGTTTCCGTGTTCGGTGATGTCCAGCCCCTTGAGTTCCTCCTCCGCGCTGACGCGCAGGCCGGTCGTCTTTTTGAGGATCACGAACGTGATCATGCCGAGGATGAACGCCCATGCGCCGTACGCGGCGATGCCGAGGAGCTGAATTCCGGTGGAGTGGAACCCGCCGCCGTAGAAGAGGCCGGTGTTCGCGTCGGATATCTTCAGCGCGGCTTCCGCGCCGAAGAGGCCGCAGGCGAGGGTGCCCCAGACGCCGTTGACCAAGTGGACGCTGACCGCGCCGACCGGATCGTCGACTTTGAGCCGGTCGACCGCAAGCACGCTCAGGACTACGAGCGCGCCGGCGACCGCGCCGATGATCAGGGCGCCGACGGGCGTCACGATGTCGCAGGGAGCGGTGATCGCCACCAGTCCGGCAAGCGCGCCGTTCAGCGTCATGGAGGCGTCCGGCTTCTTCAGGACGAGCCATGCCGTGAACATCGCGGTCAGGGTTCCGGCGACCGCGCCGAAGTTCGTGATCAGGGCCACCCGGCCGATGTCGCCGTTGCCGGCGACGGTCGAACCCGGATTGAACCCGAACCAGCCGATCCAGAGGACCAGCACGCCGATGGCGGCGAACGCGATGTTGTGTCCGGGGATGGCGCGCGGCTTTCCGTCCGGGCCGTATTTGCCGATTCTGGGACCGAGGACGATCGCGCCGGTCAGGGCCAGCCAGCCGCCGACGCTGTGGACGACCGTGGATCCGGCGAAGTCATGGAAGTTCAGGTCGGCCAGCCAGCCGCCGCCCCAGGCCCATTTGCCCGCGATCGGGTAAATGAAGAGGGAGATGACCGCCGAATAGATCAGGTAGGAACGGAACTGCGTGCGTTCGGCCATGGCGCCGGAAACGATCGTCGCGGCCGTGGCGCAGAACATCGTCTGGAAGAACATGTAGGTCCAGTTCCAGTCGTCGCCCGCTTTGAAGATGTCCATAAAGAAGCCGTCCGCGCCGATGAAACCGCCCTTCGTGGCGCCGAACATGAACGCCGAGCCGATGATCCAGAAGCAGACGGAGCCGATGACGAAGTCCATCACGTTCTTCATCATGATGTTGCTCGTGTTCTTGGCGCGCGTCAGACCGGCCTCCACGAGGGCGAATCCGGCCTGCATCACGAAGACCAGGATGCCCGCGATCAGGGTCCAGACGACGTTCAAGTTGACCTGAACGGCTTCCACCGCCTCCATCGTGGCGGGCGCGGGTGCGCTGTTCTCTTCCGCGGCCAGTGCGGCGCCCATCACGCCGCATACGGCAAATAGTGTCAAAAGTTTTTTCATGTATGTTTCCCTCTGTGTTTTCTTATCCGATCGCCTCGGAACCGCGTTCGCCCGTGCGGATGCGGATGCATTCGTCCATGGGCAGAACAAATATCTTCCCGTCGCCGATATGGCCTGTCCTTGCGCCTTCGCAGATGCCCTCGATCGTCGTTTCCACGAAATCATCGTTGACCGCGATGGCCAGACGGACTTTCTTCAGCAGGTTGACTTCCTTCAACGCGCCGCGCCACATCTGTGCGTAGCCGCGCTGCTGTCCGCAGCCCAGGGCGTTGGTCACGGAAATCTTGAATACACTGCGGGCGTACAACGCCTGCTTGACCGGATTCAGCCGATCGGGCTGAATGTAAGCAATCACCAGTTTCATGACGAACCTCCTATCTATGTTCGCTGGGTTGTGCCCGGTTAGCAGCAAATCCCGTGCCAAGTGTCTTTTCCCGCTCAAAAGGGGGGGGGTGCGGCCCGAATCGGTTTCATAAAACGTAAAACCGTTTCAAAACATGGACATCCCGTGAAAAACAAGGTCCGCATGGAAAAAAGGAACCGCCCCGGACCGTTGAGCCGGACCGGGGCGGAGATTATATGCGATGCTTTATCAGACTGTGGCGCCGGACATCACTTCTTCGGCTGTTTGAGCTTCACCAGCGCGTCGTAGCACGGCTTCGCCTTCAGCTGACGGTCGAAGAGCAGGGGATGGTTCGTGCGGCCGCGGACCGGGAATCCGTTGAGCCAGCTGGTTCCGTCGTCAAGGCCCCAGACGGTCACGGAGTACATGTCCTTGCTGTGCTTGAGGAAGACTTTGAAGATGTCTTCGTAGCGGTCGGCGAGCTTCTTGTTCACTTCGTCCGGGAGGCCCTTCGTGTACGGGTTGTTCTTCTCCTGATACTCCTGCGTCGCGGAAATGTCCGCGGTGACGCGTCCGTTGGAACGCGGCAGGACGTCGATGTCCATTTCCGTGACCATAACCATCACGCCGGCGTCGGCGTATTTTTTAATGGCGTCCTCGATCAGTTTCGTGGACGGGTAGTCGATCAGATAGTGGGCCTGCATGCCGACTGCGTCGATAAGCCCTTTCTTCTTCAGCTCCTTCGCGAGCTTGGCGATGCCGTCGCGCTTCGAGGGATTGTAGGCGTTGTAGTCGTTGTAGACGAGCTTGGCGGAGGGATCGGCGGCGCGCGCGAACTCGAACGCCTTCTCGATGAAGTCGTCGCCGACGATCTGTTTCCATCTCGAATTGCGGAGCGTGCCGTCCTCGTTGAACGCCTCGTTCACGACGTCCCACGCGTCGACTTTGCCCTTGTAATGCTTCATGACGCCTTCGATGTGGTTCTTCATGCGCTTCAGGACGAGCTCGCGTGTGGCGGGCTGCCCGTTTTCTCCCTGGAACACCCACTGCGGGGTCTGGCTGTGCCAGATGAGCGTGTGCCCGTGAATCTTGATCTTGTTCTTCTGCGCGTATTTCACCAGGTCGTCGCCGGGGCCGAAGTTGAACTTGCCTTCCTGCGGCTCGGTGGCGTCCCATTTCATGCAGTTCTCGGGCGTAAGGCAGTTGAACTGCGAGGCGGCGAGGTCGGCGCGCGTCTTGTCGCGCTGGCTGGTGATGTTCTGGTTGAGGGCGACGCCGATCAGGAAGTCTCTTTCGTAGAGCTTGCCGAGGTTTGTCTTCGGCGCGTCCGCAGCGAAAAGGGCGGTGGCGGAGGCCGCCGCGGCGAGCAGGAGCAAAGCTTTTTTCATCATGGACCGGTTTCCTTTCATTTGGTGCATGTGAGGGGGAGAGAAAAGCGAAACGACTTTTTCCAATGATAGTATACTTTTTTTCAATGAAAAAGCAAGCCGTCGGACCATTGTTTTTTACAGAAAATATGTTTTCATGACTGTTCCGGCGTTAATTAACCTCGATGCGCTGAAAAAAACTGTTTGAGGCTTGCAATCCGAAAAAAAAGGTGTATAGTAGCGATATTGACAACGAAAAACAGTTCGGCCGGTTTGCCGGACGCAGACAACAACAGGAATTCGTTATGGCCATTGATTTTTCAAAATTGATCGAAGATGAATTCACTCCGGAATGGGCGAAAAACGTCATTCACGACCTTTCCCCTTATCCATATCTCGCCGACATTCTCGTGATCGCCAGTTCGTTCGCGGTCGGTGCGATCTTTTCCCTTTTGTTGTTTTTTCTGCTGCGGCCCGTCCTGAATCGTTTCTATCGCCGGCATTGCGAAATGAACGCGGCGCTTCAGGCCTGCATCAGCCGGATGATCATTTCTTTCGTGGGGTGTTTGCCATTGGTCCTCGTCAGTTACTCCGTGTGGTGCGACGGAATACACGAGTGGGTTGCGGTCCTGATCATCAAGCCGTTATGGGGGATCGGGATCGCACTCCTGGCCCTGACGCTGTCATACGCAATCAAGAGTTTCGGACTGTGGTACAAACAGCAGCGCAATGCGGAGCAGCGCCCCATCGACGGTCTCATTGAGCTGGCCATCTGCTTCGTATGGGTGGCCGCGATCATTGTTTTCATAGCTATGCTGATCGAAAAAAGCCCGATCTATCTGCTTTCCGGACTGGGCGCGATCGCGGCGGTATTGCTGCTCCTTCTTCAGCATACGATCCATTCCTTTGTCGCCAGCGTTGAGATCAACGCCGATCATCTGGTCGAGATCGGCGACTGGATCGTCATGGAATCCGAGACGTTCGGCGGGATACTTGACCGCCAGGAAATCGATGGCATTGTCACGGAGATCTCGCTGCATACCGTGAAAGTCCGCAACTGGGACAGGACACTGGTCTGTCTGCCGATTTGCGACCTGGTCAACAAGCCTTTCATCAATTATACCGCCATGGAAAAAGGCGGCGGCCGCCGTATCAAAAAAGCCTTCCTGATCGATCAGCGCACCATCCGCTTCCTGAACAATGACGAGGTCGAAATCCTCACGGGTTTCGATCTTCTGAAGGATTATCTCAAGGATAGGCAAAACAAGATCGACGAATACAATTCCACCCATTCGGGATTCAATACCCGCCATCTGACCAATCTCGGCGTCTTTCGCATCTATGCGCAACGGTATCTGGAGCAGAATCCGGACATCCGCGCCGACCTGACGCTGTTCGTCCGCGCAATGGAGCCCACAGACTCCGGCGTGCCGCTTGAAATCTATTGTTTTTCCAAGGAAGTGCAATGGATTCCTTATGAAAGAGTCCAATCCAAAATCCTGGAACATCTGCTGGCGGTGCTGCCGAGTTTCGGTTTGCGCGTTTTCCAGAGAAGCAGCGACATCTACCAGGAAGGTCGCCATCAGATTGACGTCGTAGGCGGATCATTCCCTTTCGAACGCACGGAGAATCCGGTTTTGCCGGACAATGGAACCGACTCTGTCGAACGGAAGTCATAACCGGTGGAAAAAAACGCCCCGGAGGCGGGAATGCCTTCGGGGCGGAAATAATGAATCTTGAAAAGGGCGGGGCGGATCAGCCGCCGTGCTTTGCGGGATCGTCGTTCGCGAGGGGGGAATGGTACTCGGGATCGCATTCGGCGTTATTGGCGGCGAGTTCGGAATCGTCGCGGATGAGTTTGAAGCGCGCCTTGATCTTCTCGCAGAGTTCGATGCGTTTTTCCTCGGATTCGTATTTCAGCTGACGCCAGTTCCAGTGGAATCCGTCGTCGGCCCAGCGCGGCACGATGTGGAGGTGCGCGTGCATCACGACCTGGCCGGCGGTGGTTCCGTCGGAGAGGTGGAAGTTGAAGCCGTCCGCTTCAAGCCCGTGGCGGAGCGCGGCGCCGATGCGCGCGCCGACGTAGAACATGCGGCCCGCGGTGGCTTCAGGAACGGTGGCCGCGCTGGTGTGGTGTTCCTTCGGGATGACGAGGACGTGTCCGAAGTTGATGGGGAAGAGGTCGAGGAAGGCGAGGACGAGGTCGTCTTCGTAGACTTTCACGGACGGAACTTCGCCGTTGACGATGCGGCAGAACAGACAGTTTTGCATAACGGTTCCTTTCGAAAGATATATGGTTATTCGATGTTGTAGAGTTTCAGTTTGCGGTGGAGGGTGCGCCTGCTGATGCCGAGCTTTTCGGCGGCGCGGCTGCGGTTGCCGCCGCATTCGTTCAGGGCGCGTTCGATGAGGATGCGCTCGTTCTTCTCCAGGTCGCACGACGGAGCGGAGAGGATGTCGCGCGTGATGCCGGGCGACGAGGATTCGCGGATGTTCACGGGAACGTTTTCGAGTCCGATTTCGCCTGTACGGCAGAGGACGACCATGTTTTCCACGCAGTTGCGGAGTTCGCGGATGTTTCCGGGCCAGCGGGCGGCGCGGAGCGCAGCCATCGCGGGTTCGGAGATGGTCATGTTCTCCTTGCCGTTTTCGGCGGCGAGCTGGGAGAGGAATCCGCGCACGAGGATCGGGATGTCGGAGGAGCGCTCGCGGAGAGGCGGGATCACGATCTTCACGACGTTGAGGCGGTAGTAGAGGTCCTCGCGGAACGCCCCGGAGGCGACCATCTGCTCCAGGTCGCGGTTGGTGGCGGAGACGATGCGGACGTCGACCGAAATGTTCTGCGTGCCGCCGACGCGCTCGAAGGAACGCGTTTCGAGGACGCGGAGGAGTTTGACCTGAACGGGGAGGGGAACCTCGCCGATCTCGTCGAGGAAGATCGTGCCGCCGTCGGCCTTTTCGAAGAACCCTTTGTGCTGTTCGACCGCGCCGGTGAACGCGCCTTTTTCGTGTCCGAAAAGTTCGCTTTCGAAGAGCGTCTCGGGGATGGCGGCGCAGTGGATCGCCACGAAATCGCCCTTGCGTCCGCTGAGTTCGTGCAGGGCGCGCGCCACAAGCTCCTTGCCGGTTCCGCTTTCGCCCTGGACCAGCACGCTGGAACGCGTCGGTGCGACCTGGCGAACTGTATCCATGACCTGACGGATGGCGGGGGAGTCGCCGAGGATGTGCGGAACCGCGCGGCGGGATTCGTCGAGTTTGCGTTTGAGTTCGGCGTTCTCGGTTTTGATGCTTCGCGTCTCCAGCGCGCGTTTGATCCGGAGTTCCAGCTGGTCGATGTCGACGGGCTTCGTGACGAAATCGAACGCGCCGAGCTTCATGGCCTCGACGGCGGTGTCGATCGAGCCGTAGGCGGTGAAGAGGATGCACGGGGGCGGATCGGGGAGTTCCAGCGTCTTTTTCAGGACGTCGAAGCCGCCCGCGCCGGGCATCCGGATGTCGGTCAGGACCAGATCGTAGGCGTTGCGGGAAAGCAGGTTTACGCCGATCTCGCCGTCTTCGGCGGTCGTGACGTCGTATTCGGGCCGGAGAAAGCGTGCGAGGACTTCGCGGGAGCCGCGTTCGTCGTCGACGATGAGGATGGACGGTTTGGAATTCGTTTTGTTCATTCGGCGCGGTCTTCCTTTTTCGGGCTGTCGTTTGCGTCTGCGGGCGCGGGCAGTCCGCGCACGAGGCGGAACTGGCGGGGCAGGCTGATGGTGAACGTTGTTCCGGCGTTTTCCCGGCTGTCGACGGCCAGGCTGCCGCCGTGTTCGCGGACGATGCGCTCCACGATCATGAGGCCGAGACCGGTTCCGGCGTTCTTCGTGGTGAAGAACGGGCGGAATATCTTCTGCATGTTTTCGGGCTTGATGCCGCATCCGCTGTCGGAGACGGAGAGCATCACGAAATTGTCGTCGGCGCTGCACCGGATCGTGAGCCTGCCGCCCGTCGGCATCGCCTGCATGGCGTTGCGCGCGAGGTTGTAGAACGCCTGTTTCAGCTGGTTCGCGTCGCCCTTGATCTGCGGAACGTTTTCGTCCCAGTAGAATTCAAGCCGGATCTTTCGGTCGGTGATCTCCTGGCGCATGAAGTTCAGGGCGTCCAGCACGAGCGACTTCAGATCGAGCGAATCGAAGACCGGCTTGCCGGGCCGCAGCGCGCGCAGGAACTGGTTGATGATTGCATCGAGACGCTCCACCTCGGAACGCGCCTCCGCGACTTCCTGCGCGGCGTCGGCCAGGTTCGCGTCTGGTTTCTTCAGCAGACGCTGGAGGAACTGGAGATGCAGGTAGAGGCTGTTCAGCGGATTGCCGATCTCGTGCGCGACCTCTGCTGCGAGCACGGAGACCGCCTTGCTCCGTTCGGATTCCGCCACGCTGGCGGCGCGTTCCATGGCGGCCGTGACATCGTTCAGGATCAGTGCGTACGGGGCGTCCTCGCGGTCGATCGGCAGCGCGTACATCTGCACGATGCGGTGTTCCGGGTAGGTCAGCTCAAGCTCCTGACGCATGGACTTCCGGCTTCCGATGCCGGAATCGGAGAGCAGAAGATTGAGATTGAGGCCGGGAAGAAGCTTCTCGACGGGAAGTGCGGACGCGTTTTCGGGCAGGCCGAGGAATTCCTGCGCGGCGGCGTTGTGGTACAGCACGGTGTGAGAGGGCGAGATGACGAGGATGGCTTCCCGGAGACTGTCGAGGAGCGAACTGAGGAATCTGTGCTCCTTGGAGATCATCTGGATAAAGTTTTGAAGGTTGACGCTGTCAAGTTCGCCGATGCGGTTCATGACGCGGTCCTTCATGTTTCTGGGACACATGATAACACTCCATGCAAGAGGTGGCATTTGCGACAATTTGTCTCAAATATACATCATCTCCCGCAAAAGTCAAGCGGAATGCTTTCGAAAAATGGAAAAGAAGATGAAATCCTCCCCTCCATGATTGCATTCCGCACTCAGGACGCCATTCTGTCTTTTTCAAGATTGCCGCTTGATTTTTTTCGGCATGAATGTATATTAAACAATTCGCAAAACAACCGGCTTTATTCCCTGCTAACCTTCATTTGCGACACCATGGAGTGACGTTTCCGCATGATCAGTTCAAGTTATGCCAGAAGCCTCTGGGTAAGGCTGTTCTCTATCAAGGACATCCTGCGGAATACGTCATACAGCGTCCTGGAAGAGGACATTCAGGTCAGCTATGCGGAACTGCCGATCATGCAGTTCTTTTTCGAGAGCATAAGATCCGCTCCGGCGATGAAGGACCTTTGCGTGATGACCGGGCTGTCTTCCGGCGCGGCGACGCAGGCAGTCAATATGCTGGTCGAGGACGGCTATCTGGAACGGGTGCAGTCCGATGACGACGGCAGACTGACGCTGATTCAGGCAACGGATAAATTGTGGGCTTTCCGCGAGAAGCCGCTCAGGCATTTCGTCAATATGCTCGATTTCTTCAAGCTTGCCGTCGACGCGAACGATCTGAACATCGCGGAGGATATCTTCCTGCGTCTGGCCGTGAGCCGGACCGGCGGGGAACTCGCCGCAATCCGGCAGCCGTCCGACCTGACGGCGCCGGGGCTGGTTCCGAAAGATCTGGTCTGCCGCGAAGAACTGAACTCGCTTCCCGTCTGGATGCTTCTGCTTCATTTCTCCACGAACCTGAAAGTGCCGACCATGGTTTACTATTACGGGAAGCGCGGACGGACGACGCTCGGCAAACTCCGGCTGATGAATCATCTGTTCTACCTCTCCGACCAGAAAAAAGGCATTCCCATGGTCAAGGACATTGCGGAAAGATTTCAGATGTCGCCGGGCGTGGTCACCCAGACGCTGAACGCCATGATCCAGGACGGGATGGTGGAACGCGTTCCGTCGCCGCTGGACCGCCGCGCGATCGGCATCCGGCTTACACAGCAGGGGTTGCGCATGAAGCGTCAGTGCGCGACATCATTCACATGCTTCATGCAGAACTTCTTCAGCCGGATCGAGCCGGAAAAGGTCGAGGCATTCGACCGCGTTTTGGATTCCATGCTCCAGTTTTTCAAAAAAGGGAACGGAAAGATGTTTCTCATGCCGGGTGAAAAGATCGACCGCTACGGCTGAAGACTCTTCTGACCGTGCGTTCCGGGGGAAGCCATGCTCCCGTGATTTGAATGGTCTTCCATGACGGAATGCCTGGCGCGCGCCGATTTTTCGCCGGATGCGCATTCCGCCCCGCGTTTCCCCACATCTGCGCGAAACGCCAGTCCTGCTCCTCCGCGCCGTTCAGGCTGCGCGTCCGCCGCTATGCCATGCGGAGACGTGTTTTTCATGTCAAAAGGAAAAACGGTCCGAAGCAAGAGATTTTTGAAATAATGCAAAAAAACATTGGCAAAATGAAAAAGAGGTGGTATATTAGATTGAAGTCAAGCGCGCGACCGCAGACGCAAGGGGCCGCCGCGCCGCAGCCGCAACCCGCAAATACGGAGCAAGCCGAATCGAAATGGCAAAGCTGACAAGCAATACATCCGGCAATTTCAGGACATACGGGATCAAGACAGTCGATTCCGGTCGCCGTCGTACCGGCCTGTACCGGTTTTTCGCCGTTCTGCTGTTCCTGATCGTCTGCGCAGCCATCGTGTGGGGCGTCAAACGCCATTCCGACAGCCGGGGCTCCATTCCGTCCGGCGCGGACCGACCTCTGCCGGACAACGACGCCGCGGCGTTGACGTTCGCGGACGAACGCGCCGCTGCGGAGAGCGCGGAAACCGCCGCCGCCATTCTGGAACACAGACAGAGGGATGACAGCCCCGACACCGTGTTCGACCTTCAGAAATTCGAACGGCAGCGTCTGGAACAGCAGCGGAAGCTTTACGACGAGGCGCTTCAGGCGTTCAATGAACGCAAATTCGAGAAATGCCGGTCGATCCTTCGCGACATGCTCGTTCCGATGGACGTCTCCGATGCGCTGTACGATCCGGCGGCGAACCTGCTCGGACGCGCCAGCATGAACATTTACCGGAGCGGCTCCGATTCGGAGACGAACATGGACTACACGGTGAAAAGCGGCGACACGCTTTCCAAGATCGCCGTGAACTACAATACGTCGGTCTCGGCAATCCAGAAGGCGAACGGCATGACCACGACCCGCCTGAACATCGGACAGAAGCTTAAAATCCCGCAGAGCGTGTGGTCCATCGAAATCCGCCGTCCGGACAACAAGCTTATTCTCAAAGCCAACAACAAGCTTTTCAAAATATACAACGTCTATCCCGGCTCCGCCGTCTCGCAGTCCTTCTCCGGAACCTTCCGGATTTTCTCCAAGCAGAAGGATCCGGTATGGCGCGTGGACGGACAGACGTACCAGCCCGGCTCCGCCGGGAACATCATCGGCTCCCGCTGGATGGCCCTCAAGGGAACGGGCGCCAGCGCGGACGCCGCCGGAACCGCCATTCACGGCACGAACCGGGCGGGCACGCCCGACGCTTCGCCAGGCGCGCCCGGCTACTTCAGAATGTCGAACGCCGACGCGATCGAGCTGTACGAGCTTGTTCCGTGCGAGACGATCGTGGAGATCAAAGGATCCGGCCGCTGAACGCGGGCCGAACGGCCGAACATAAAAGGAAACGAATCCCATGTCCATAGCAGTCCTGGAATTTGAAAAACCCCTCGCCGAACTGGAAGACCGCATCGACGCCCTCATGCAGATGGATGCGAACGGATCGGAGGACCATTCCAAAGAACTCCGGTCCCTGCGCCGGAAACTGACCGAAGCGAAAAAAAGCGTTTACGCGAAGCTCACTCCCTGGCAGCGCGTCCAGCTCGCCAGACATCCGTACCGCCCGTATTCCCTCGACTACATCTCCCGCATCTGCACCGACTTCATGGAATTCCACGGCGACCGAAGATTCGCCGACGATCCCGCCATCGTGGGCGGTTTCGCGCGGATCGACGGCATCCCCGTGATGATGATCGGCACGCAGAAGGGCCGCAACGTGAAGGAAAACGTGTTCCGCAATTTCGGCTGTCCGAACCCGGAAGGCTACCGCAAGGCCCTGCGTCTGATGAAGCTCGCCGAGCTTGCCGGTCTTCCGGTCGTGACGCTGATCGACACTCCCGGCGCGTATCCAGGAGTCGGCGCGGAGGAGCGTCACATCGGCGAGGCGATCGCGGTCAATCTGCGAGAGATGTTCGGGCTGAAAGTTCCCGTAATCTCGTTTGTGATCGGCGAGGGCGGCAGCGGCGGCGCGCTGGGGCTCGGCGTGGCGAACAAGGTCTTCCTGCTCGAGAACGCCTACTATTCCATCATCACGCCGGAAGGCTGCGCTGCGATCCTCTGGAAGGACCGCGCATATTCCGAACAGGCGGCCGCCGCGCTGAAACTCACGGCGGACGAACTGCTGAAGCTCGGGCTCATCGACGGCGTGATCCGGGAACCGGTCGGCGGCGCGCATCACAACTACGACAAGGCGGCGGCTTTCCTCAAGCTCGAGATATTGGAACAGCTCAACGCCCTGTCCGGCATGTCCTCCGCCGCGCTGATCGAACAGCGTTACCATCATTTCCGCGACGTCAAGTATTTCGGGGAGGCAAAAGCCTGACATGACGGCGCAGTCGCCATGCTCCGGCGCGCAAATCCGCCCGGCGAAAGTCGAAGACGCGCCCGCGATTTACGCTCTTCTGGCGACGTTTTCCACCGAAGGAAAACTCCTGCCGCGGCCCGTGGCCGACATTCAGGCGCGCATCGCGAACTTCATCGTGGTCGAACTGAACGGGTCGGTCGCCGCGTGCGGCGCGCTCCGCGACTTCGGAAACAACCTGAACGAGATCCGTTCGCTGGCCGTGCGCCGCGACCTGGCGGGGCAGGGGATCGGATCACGCCTTGTCCGGGCGCTGCTCGATAAGGCGGAAGAGCGCACAGGCGGGGAACAAGGACATGTTTTCGCGCTCACTTACCGGGTCGCTTTCTTCCGGCGTCTCGGATTCCGCGTCATCGACAAATACACGTTCCCGCCGAAGATATGGAGCGACTGCTGCGTCTGCCCGAAAAAAGACCACTGCGACGAAACAGCCGTCGTGATCGACGTTCCCGTTCCCGATGAAGCGATGAAGGAAAGCTGACCCGCCATGCCCGCGAAACGCCGCATAAAGAAATACGACAACCGTCCGATCGGACTCTTCGATTCAGGGCTCGGCGGCCTGACCGTCGTCCGCGCCGTCCGCGAAGCTCTCCCCGGAGAGGACGTGATCTACCTCGGCGACACAGCCCGCGTGCCGTACGGCAACCGTTCGCCGGAGACGGTCGAGCTTTTCGCGCGTCAGGACCTGGCGTTTCTGGAGCGGTTCGGAATCAAGGCGGCGATTGCGGCGTGCAACACCGTGTCCGCGCTGGCGCTGCCGAACATCCTGCCCGAGAAACGCGATTTTCCGCTCGGCGGCGTAATCCTGGCGGGCGTGGAGGCCGTTCTGGCCGCCGGACGGCGCAAAGTCGCCGTGCTGGGAACGCGCGGCACGATCGCCAGCGGCGCGTACGAACACGCCCTGCTTGCCGCCGATCCGCGTCTGATCGTGCGGAGCATCGCATGTCCTCTCTTCGTTCCGGTAATCGAGGAGGGCGTGACCAACGGCGCCATCGTCCGCGAGATATTCGACCTCTATCTGGCGCAGCTTCTCCGCGATCCGCCCGACGTCGTCCTGCTCGGCTGCACGCATTATCCGCTGTTCCGGCCCGCGCTTGCGCAGTATCTCCCGAAAGACACGCTGATCCTTGACAGCGCGGCGGCCGCCGCGGACTACCTGACCCGTCTGCTGAAGGAGAAATGCCTGTGCGCGGAAACCGGCAGGACCGGGCGTGCGCAATACTATGTGACCGACAGGACGCCCGGATTCGAACGTCTTGCGCGGCGATTCCTGGATGCCGGGGACGGCGAAGTCATCGACATCCGCCTGGCGGACGTCGTCGGCTGAGCGCCCTTTCCCCTTTCTCACTCTGTTGGAACGGACGCTTCTCCGTCGCTGTCCTGCGGAGTCGGTTTTCTCCGCAGACGCCAGACGACAACGCCATTCCCCTGTCCGACGATTTCCGGCGAGGCGAATTCGAATGCCGCCTGGATTTCCGGCGGCGCCATCCGGTTTTTCCCCGTGATAAAAAAGAACGGGATGTGTTCGTTCCGCTTCATGATCTCATCCAGCCACGCGGGATTGTCGGAGAGCGCGTAGGGGAACGGCAGATAACAGCCCGGCTGGGAGAGCAACCCAGGCGCGAGGTTGTCGAACGCATCGCGCGGCGGCGGATCGCAAGCCTTCACTTTTTTCGGCGCTGCGATCTTGTCGGCGTATTCGTGGATGCGGTTGACCGGAATGATCTTGCGGTCGGTTCCATGCTGGAAGAACCTGTCGGCGACGGCGGGATTGAACATGGAGAGAAGGACGGCGTTTCCGGGGAGGATCGAACCGAGATACTCAAGTTTCGCCCGGTCGTCGGGGATTGCCCGGATCGCTTTGTGATAGTCGTTCAGATTGCGCATCGCAATGACCTGCAGGACGACGGCTGCGCCGGCGAGAACCCAGCAAACGGTCTGCCGCTTTTTCAGGACCATGCGGAGCAGATGCGCGGCGGCGGACGCGGCGGGCGGCAGGACCATGACGAGGAACGGCAGGTACATGCGTTTGTCGTAGAAGAAGTAAACGATGTAAAGAACGAAAACGATCATGCCCTGGAGCAGGGCGAACGCCATGGCCGCTTCCCATGCGGTCCATTCCGTGAAACTCGAAATCTTTTTTCCTCGGGCTTTGCGCGAGGCGAAGAACCATGCCGCGCAGACAGTCAGGAGCGCCATCGTGAGCCAGAAGCCTTTCTCCCGGACCAAACGCGGCAGATACTCCGCGGCGTAGCGTGGGTGGAATGTCAGCGGCATGAAATCGTAAGGAACCGGACACCAGAAATGATACCCCGTGCGGAACGGCGATCCGAAGACGCACCAGTTGAAAATATTGGATGCGATCAGCGCGAGCGCGGTCGGGAGCGCGGCGAGGAACCACAGGAAAAAACGTCTTTTCCAGTCCTTCTCGCGCATGAAAATCAGGATGTACGGCAGAAGCAGCATCGGGTAGGCGGAGGACCGCACCGCGCCTCCGAATGCGATCAGGAGGGCGCATCCGATCAGCGCCGCCTTGTCAATGCCGGGGCGCGCCGCCAGACGCGTCCACAGGATCATCGCCCATACGCAGAACAGCAGATACGGTATTTCCGTCATCGCGTATCCGGTCAGGGCGATGAAGAACGAACTGAGCAGAAGAACGGGGAACGTCAGGAGTCCGGCAAGACTGCCGCCGGCGACATCGCGCGCGCCGGGATTTCCGGGGCGGACCGTTGTCTGCATGCATGAGAAGAACATGACGGCCGCAAGCCCCGCCGCCGCCGTCCAGGAGCCGTGAACCGCGCCGTAAACATCGCCTGCAATCGCCTGAAACGGAGCCAGAAAGAGCAGGGGGAACCACGGCAGATAGCGGGAGGGATGCAGGACGCCGTTCAGATAGAACCCGTATTTGCCTTCCCGCAGGAAATTGTCGGCGCAGAAGGCGTTTTCGAGCGCGTCCGGGATGACGAGCCAGCAAGTGCCGAATTTCGCGGGCACATACAGTCCGAAAATATCCAGGACAAGCGCTAAAACGGCGAGAATCAGGACCGCCCGTTGGAACGTTCGACTCATTTCTTTTTGATGCTCAGATGGTTCTGTAATTATTGCGTGCGGGGATCCCACTCGGATTTGCACGGGCGACGGATTCCAATATACTACATTTGAGCAAAAAAATCAAATATTCTTTTTGTTTTTTCATGATTTGATACAATAAATCCGCTTTTTACAGCGTTAAATAGTTTGAAAAGCTCGAATTGTACCCAAACGTCCAATCAGGAGACCATGATGAAAAAATCTTCCGCATCAAATCCGCAAAAAAACAGCCCTCTGTATAATCTGGCGTTCGTCATTGTTCTGATTCTTACGGCTCTTCCCTTCGTTCTTTTCGCCGTGCTTCAGTTCGCTCCGCCTTCGTTCGGCGCCTCGAAGACTGTCGCGTCCGCCGACACGACGCCGAAACGCCTTTCCGCGGCGGAACGTCGTGCGGCCCGTGAAGAAGCCCGGAAAGAAACGGCGACCGCTGCTGCCGCGGCGCGGCCCGGAACTCCCGCTCCTGTCATTACGACGACGACCGTCACGATGGGGCCCGGCATGGGGCCTGGCATGGGACCCGGTATGGACTTCGGCCCCGGCGCGATGGGCTTCGGCGGCCCCGGCATGGACTTCGGCGGCATGGGCGGCATGGGCGGCTTCGGCGGTCCTGGCGGCATGGGCGGCTTCGGCGGTCCTGGCGGCATGGGCGGCTTCGGCGGCGGCATGGACTTCGGCGGCGGTATGGGCGG
>Ga0265298_10000158_pt1 | contig 103447 bp, 169 predicted proteins | sample AusTroGonzalo_MG_3_FD_193486 | JGI IMG/M metagenome (GOLD analysis project Ga0265298, IMG submission 193486) | Bovine rumen microbial communities from tropical cattle in Woodstock, Queensland, Australia - Gonzalo_01 | ecosystem: Host-associated > Mammals > Digestive system > Stomach > Rumen ...
ATCATAGTGGAGAACCTACATTTGATGATGGTTGGAGTGCTGCTATAGATTTTATAAGAAAGAAATCCCTCAGCCCTCAGAACAGGTGGAAGCCGAGTGAAGAGCAGTTATTTGTACTAGAGTTTGTTGCTGACAGAATACCTGATAAGCAATACAAAACTATTGTTAAAGAGTTAATAGATGCAGTATTAAAAGGGTTTCACAAACATATGAAAGGAGAGTAATTATGGCGCAGTACTTAGACAAAGACGCTTTAGTATCGGAGATTGAAAGTAAGAAAAAATATGCTCAGACTTTAGGTAATAATGCTATTAACAGCAGTATGCAACAGTTCTATGATGGAATGAAGCAGGGCTGTGTTGATATTCTTTCTTTCATCAACACCCTTGAAGTGAAAGAGGTGGACTTGCATTTAGCATACCACGATTTTCTTGAAAGCCATAAAACTACTGGATATATGCTTTATGAGGTTGCTGAACATTTTTATTTACTTGGACTTAAAGCACAGAAAGGTGAAACAGTATGAAAACAGGAATTGAACTAATAGCCGAGGAAAGACAAAGGCAAATTGATGTAGAGGGTTACAGTAAAGAACATGACTTGCAGCATGATGAAGGAGAGTTTCTTGATGCAGCAGCGGCTTATATGACACCCAACATAAAAAGACCGTGTATGGATGTAACATATGAATTGAATTATCAGCCGTCATATGCTGTCATATACGACTTGATATCATCTGATGGAACTATTCATAAGATGAGGGTTTTGCCACCTCGCACATGGCCTTGGGGTGAGCAATATTGGAAACCTACACCATCAGATAGAGTTAGAGAGTTAGTAAAGGCAGGAGCATTGATTGCCGCCGCTATTGATAGACTGCAAGCACAGAAAGAAGAAAGCGTATGATTGAAATTTGTCTTTTAATTTGGTTTGTAAGTGTATTACTTGCTACTTGTGTTATGGAACGAAAGCATATAGATGTTGGTTTTTGGCCAGTGATGTTTGTAATATTGCCAATAGTAAATACCATCATTGTTGTTCTTTATTATCGAGTAGATATTAGTGGATTAAAAGAATTCCTGAAACAACTTAATAGGAGAATAGTATGACGGACAAAGAGAAACCAATAGAAGAAATGACTCAAGAAGAGGCAAGAGCCACAGGAAGATGGCTTGAGTGGTGGGGTGCTGTTCAAAAGGGACTTGCATCAAAACAGAGAGAACATAACATGTTTGTTAATAATAGACCGATAAGACGTTAAATTATGGAAGATAGAATCGCATTAGTAATTATTGCTGTGTTAATAGTTGCAGCACCGTTTATTGCTTATATTTGTCAAGGAAGAAATGGAGGTATAGGATGACAGACAAAGAAAAAATCAGAGCCGAAATTAAAAGCTGCATCAGGAGCTTAGAGGCTTGCTTTAATGGTAAATTCCCTATGTCACAAAGTGTAAAAGAAACAGAGCAAGACAAAGGAAAGCTGATAGCGTATAAATCAATCCTTTCCTTCATCGACTCCTTGCAAGAAGAGCCTGTAAGCATAGACTTTGAGCAAGAGCTGTACAACTATTTCGGTCAGGTAAAGGACTTTACTCTTGGCATGAGGATAGCTAAGAGGTTCTATGACATGGGAAGAAAGCATCAAGAGCCTGTAAGCGAGGAGTTAGAGGCTGAAATCATCCGTTACATTGGTTACCCACAAGAAGTAGATGAGGATGTAAGCACCACTATGATTAGAAAAGCAGCCCGTCACTTTGCCAACTGGCAAAAACAGCAAGACCAATCCACCATTGAACTTGCAGAAGACCATGCTATGCTTGCTGGTATGGAGAAGATGAAAGAGCAGATGATGAAGGATGCCGTAGAATGGCTGAAAACCCACTCTCAGTTCTGTATTGGACTTGATTACTACGGAGAGCCTTACGTTGATACCCCTGTATTGGTCAGGGAGTTCAAAATGGATATGCGCAGGAAGTCTAAGATTCAGAAACTCTCTAAAGAGGCTAAGGAAAAATTATTAGCAAAACAGAAGAAGGAGGAGGACTGATTATGGGTATATTTGGTGACATGATAAGATTTGTCAGAAACACTACAAAAGAAACTTTCGAGGAATGTGGCTTTGATAACGTAAAAGACGAGTTGAAAGATATTTGGAAAGCAATAAAAGGAGATTGATAGTTCCTTTACAGGACGCAAAGTAACAATAAATAAATATGAAACAAGATAATATAAAACTGGTCTGTAAGAATGACCATTGTAGCAAGAGGTTCCAGTGTTTCAGGTGGCACAAGGGAACTTACAAAGATCCTCACAATGAGTACTTGGTTGAGAATGCTACTGATGGGTGTGAGTTTTTTGTGTCGGTTAATTAAGAAAGGAAGCAAAGAATGAGTGCTCTAGAAGAACTATTACAGAAAGACTGTCCCTTTGAGCCTTGGCAGTTCATAGATGCAAAGATGGTGCTTGAATGGCTATGGAACAATGTGAATGATGTAGAGCTAAAGAAATGGCATATAGAAGGAGTACAGGACAGGCTTGACTACTATCTGTTCAACTATGCTTATAACAAGATGGGGCTAAAGCCTATTAGCAAGTGTAGTGTTGAAGAACTTGAAGCAGAACTAAGTAAAAGGAAAGGAGGCAAAGATGAAGATAGTTGATTGCTCTTTTTGTAGCTATTATGACTGTAAAGTAAGAGGTTCTAGTATAGCAAATTATGAATGTCCGTATTTTAAAAGAAAGAAAGGGAGTAACAATGGTTAATGAAGTTTATTGCTCAGAAGAAATTACAAGACTCCTATTAAAGAAAGGATGTCCTCTTGAAAAAGTAATAGTTAATGATATGCCATATCCAGTATATATCACTTTACCAAAAGATGACCCTAAATGGAGTGATGCAGATGCATATTATATTCCCTCTTTAGCACAAGTTATGGGGTGGCTGCGTGAGGTACATCATATTCACGTCTGTCCTGTATACAACGCATTCTTCCAAGAGAGGCCAAAGAAGGTTTATCATCACTGGTGTTGCAATGCTGTAGGTATTGGCAGATGCTTTAGACACGGTGTTCAAGATATTAGAATGTTAGATCCAGACTACTTCTTTTTTCGTAGTTGTAAAACATATCATGACACCTACGAGGATGCTTGTGAAGAAACAATAGAATATTGTCTGAAACATTTAATAGATTAAGTTATGAAGATACAGATTGACATCAGGAACAACATTTCCCCTACTTTGGCCCTTGAAGCCGTAAAGCAAGTAGTTGCACACGGCAAGATATCAGAAGGCGAGAAAGGAAAGAAGTACTATTGTTGGGCAACGTCCTTTGAGACAAATGAAGGGGATATTGTTGTGTCTACTAGGCAGTACAGGAAGAATGATTGTTTTGTCGTATATAAAGAGAAATAAGTTATGAAGAAACTATTTATTTTAGCACTTGCGGCTGTCATGATGGCGGGGTGTAATAGCAAAGCACCACTTGGTTATAGATTCGTAGAAATTGATTCTTGCGAATATATTGACGGTTATAATCAGCTTGCTCATAAAGGTAACTGCCGTTTCTGTGCTGAAAGGAGAAAAGCCGAGTTAAGAGAGCTTTTAAGAGAAATTAAAGAGAAGTGAGATATGAGTAAAGTTTTTCATTTTGAATCAGAAGGGTTTGATTGTAAAACACCTTGTCCTTATAGGGATGGAGTTTTAGTAGGTTCTAGAAGATGTGGCAGATGTGTATTCTTCAATAAGATGGATGATGAGGATAATATGTTGATTTGCGACTGGGATAATTATGAGGAGCATTAGTTTGGTGACTTAATCGCTGGTATTGTAACTTAAAAGAAATAGATTATGAAAATACCGTTTGATATAAAGTACAGACCTCAGATAGAGTCTGGGGAGTACAATGTGGAGACTGAATGTGGTGAACCTATAGAAATAGTAAAGTGGGATTGCAAAGGAAAATATCCTATTCTCGCTGTCATTGATGATGGCGTTACTCATGACTCCTGCTTCTATGACGAAAGTGGCACTAGTTATAGTGGAACTGATAAGATTTATGTCGTTATAGAAGAGCCTGAGATGGCAGAATTCACGGAATGTCTGCACGGATTAGTACAATACCTCCTCAATCTCCCACGGTCAGAAAATGGAACATATGATAACACTGGCCTTATAGAGGATGTGGTTCAGAACTATAAGAAGGAACTCTTCGAAAAAGCCAGAAGACAAGCTGAATCCGAAGATCATTCCGACCCCATACCTAGCATATGGACGAAAAGAGAGATTGAATGTTTCATGAAAGATGTTGATGCAGGGACGGAAAGATTGATCGATGATCTGAGCAAGCATCCATTATTCACAACAATATATGAAAAAGGAAAGAGAGACGCTTTGAAGGACCTTCCGAAGTGGAAACAACATCACTATCAATTTTGTGACAATGAAACTGCAATGATTGTTCGTGAAGATAGCGATTTATGTGTCCTCTATAAGTACTACAAAATCAATCTGACAAAGTTGTTTGACATGTTGCCAAAGGAGGACTGACATTATATGCATAAAGTAACTATCTTAAAGAAGAGTAAGATATGAAAGTATATGTAAAGAGAGCCATTTATGTGCTTTTATTGCCATTTGTTATTATACTATTAATAACCATAATTTTTCTATCAGCTTTACTTTGGCCTGTTACGTTTATAATATACGGAAAAAACGCTGATGGATTGCATTTCTTTTCATGGTATGAAAAACTATTTCAATGGCATGCAAGTTTAGAGGATGAATAAACGACAACGAATCCCGCTATCATCACAGACGGCGGGATTTTTGTGCTAAAAGTACTAAACAACCAAACTAAAAACTAATGAAAAAGTTTAGGGAAAATGCCCCGCCGCTGCGAGGCAAGCGTATGTAAAACACTTTCTAATGATGAATTAATAACAAAAAATAAAATAAACCTAATTATATAACATAAACTTACCTGTAATTACTGCCATCGCGGCAGGAACTTTCTCACAAATATTAATATAACATATATAAACGCAAGCAATACAATCAAGAAAGCCCAGCCTCCATAGTCCTGCTTGAACTGCTGGTAAGGTGACAAGGCTTTTTCCACAGGATAAGGCACTTGAACTTCCTTATCTTTATAGACAATGCTATCCTTCGTAACCACCTTCTCTTTGGCAGAGGAAAGTTTGCTTTCCAGTTCCCTTACCTTGTTCTTCTCGATGATGAACGCCTTTGTAACGCCATCTAACTGTATGCCGATGTTTGCCAGTTCAACAGAGTCCGCAATGTGTATAGACATCCACGAGGAATCCTTTACTACGGTACTCTCATTGGTAGTGTCCTTTACGAATTCGACACGCTCCACTTGAATGCTATCGTGGATAACGGTCTCAACAGGTACGTACTGGATGCTCTTGCAACTACTGAAGAGGAATATAATGGCAATGATGATGCCGTAGACCAGAGCCTGAGTGCCGCAGCCGCCCGGCTCATAGTCGAAATCGTTGATACGTCCGTTCTGTGTCATAGTCCGAATTCTTTTTTTAATCTCCTGTATATGTAGAGCCTATTGCTAAGGCCATTTGTCCCGCCATTTACCTTGCGTGTTATCTTCGTAACAACATCTTCGCCGATCTTCCCATCACCATGGTCTAAGTCTGCCAGTTGGTTGCAGCCATTCTTCCACCAGAACCACATAGCACTCTTTGTATGGCCGGGAGCCTTCGTGAGCCATTCTGGATGGTATATAAGCTGACCGTTGCAGAATCCGCTATTCTGATAGGCTAGATACTGCGATTTCCCCGTGAGTTGAATCATTCCACGCCCACGGTATTTCCAGCCGTCACCACTAGCCTCAGAGCCATTGCCCATTCTGTTTGCATAGACCTTGTTGGCTATCTTCTCAGGCTGACGAGCATAGGCTGCAACGTTAGCCTTGTTGAAGTATCTCGGGAATACCACAATCAGTCTTTCTGCCGAATAGTTCAGGTTCTCCTCGACATATTTGAAATTGCCAGATTCATGCGCCACCTGACTTATGAAGTGACATGCTCTCGCAATCGTGTTGATTTGGAATTTCTCTGCCCATACGTTGAAGGTATCGACAAACTCCGTTGCCTTTGCCCTGTCCGAAGATGGCAATGCTCTCATAATCTGTTGTACCGTAATCCTGAATGCCATAGTCAATCCTCCATATGTGTTGAAGTGTCGTAGCCCTCATACTCGTCACTCACAGGCTCGTCATCGTAGTCCCACCATAGCCAAGTGGAGATACCTTTCAGCCATCTGAGTATGGTCTTCAGCACCTTCATTTCTTCTCCTTGTTTTCCTTCTCCGTACTGAAACTCTTGTCGTTGATAAGCGGGAGCTGGTCTTTCTGACGATAAGGACAATCGGCCTTGGTGCATATCAGCAGCGTCATCAGGTCTACCTTGCGTTTCAGCTCGGCTATCTCGTCAGCCTGCTCACGGATCTTGTCCTCGTTCTTCTCGATACGCTCACGAAGCTCGTTACGCTCGTCACGAAGACTGCGCCTGTCCTCATGGAGTTCCGAGATATACTCCTTCTGCTCCTTCCAAGCGGTTTTCAGGTCGATAGTCATCTGTTGGTAGACATCCTGCATCTCCTTCATTGCCGTGACCTCTGCCGTTACCGCGTCTGCCTCGTCCTTCTTCGTCTTTGCCTCCTCCTGACGGCGGAGATACCGGAAGGTGATGAATCCGGCGCCAGCACCGATGATTCCACCGCCACCAAGCAGCAGTCCAATCAGTTCGACTATAGTTGCTAATTCCATATTTTCTATCCTTATCTAAATGTTATCCTAAAAAGCAATCTTTTTCCGCCACAAAGATAGAAAATTTAAGCAGAAGTTCCAAATTTTTCGCCACTTTTTTTGCAATCAAGTCCAAAGGACTTGCATATCTAACTTTTTTCCGTTATTTTTGCATCGTAAATGTACTAATTCAAAACAATCAAATCATATGAACAAGCTTATCAGATACAGGCTGGTCTTCAACAGAAAGCACCAACTGAATCGCAACGGGCAGGCTCTAGTACAGATAGAGCTGCTGAAGGACTCACAGCGTACCTATTTCTCAACGAACGTCTATCTCAGGCCCGAGGACTGGGACGGATGTCATGTCGTCAACCACCCGCTGGCAACGGAACTCAACAAGCACCTCTTCGACGAGCTGATAAGGTTGCAGCGCATAGAGTTCGAGTTCATCAACCGTGGGCGATATCCTACCCTGCGCATGATACGCAATGCCGTCAAGAACCATGCCACGTCATCGGCACTCTTCTCCGACTTCGTGGAGTCCGTCAACCGCCATGCCTCTAACAGAGGGAAGCATACGCGCGACTCATACCGCACGTTGGTAAGGATCGTCGACAGGTTCCAGAAGGACACCACGCTAGATGACATCGACATCGACTGGCTCAACCGCTTCGTCTCTTGGCAGAAGTCGCAGAACCTCTCGCAGTCAACCATTGCAGGAAGGCTGAAATGCATAAGATGCATCATCAACGAGGCAATAGCACGAAAGCTGATACATACCGATGACGATCCGTTCCGACATTTCCGAATCCCGAAGGTACAGAGCAGAAAGGAATTTCTCACGACTGACGAACTCAAGCGTCTTGAGAAGGTGAAACTCAAAGGACGCGAGGCATACATCCGTGACGTGGCACTCTTCGCACTATACACTGGACTGCGCTTCTCAGACCTCAACTCACTGACATCGGACAATATCGTCCGCGACAACGGGAAGACATGGCTCGTAAAGATTCCCGAGAAGACAAGCGGAACGTCTGGCGTCTGCGTACGTCTGCCACTTTATTCCCTCTTCGGTGGAAAGGCACTCGAGCTGATAGAGAAATACGGCAGGATCGAGCGATTGACACATGTCGGCAACAACGCATCTGCCAACAGGACTTTGAAAGACGTGATGAGGAAGATAGGCATACCTGAGTCACGGCGAATCTCGTTTCATACCTGTAGACATTCCTTTGCCAGCCTGCTCTTGGCGAAAGGCGTCCCGATAACCACGATTCAGAAGTGTTTAGGGCATAGCAAAATAGATCAATCTTTAAACTATTCCCACATGACCACCTCCGTAGTCCGCGATGACATTGAGAAGGCTTTTGTCCCGAAAAAGTCAAGAGGAAAGAAAACAGAGCAGCAGACACCCGCACAGACGGCATGATTTCCAGTAGCATCACGGTATCACACTATGATACCAAATGTCTACTTTCGGGCAAAAATTTGGGTGTTTATAAGGGGTGTTTCTGGGCGTTAGTTTTTTTAGCGTTGAAGACTGTAACACAAATGCTTTTAACAATAAAATGTGTGGAGCCTTTGTATCGTCAAATGCAGCAAACAGACCCTCAGGCTTGCAATCAAACCTGTCTGCAACAATGGTTTCACTTGGTAGCGGAAATGGTTCATCAATTCAGTTTATCGCGGATAACCTTATGAGGAAAATATTTGTTCGTGTTGGCACATCAAACTTAAACAGTTTTACAGAATGGAGGGAAATCAGTCTTGTAAGTCAATAGAATAAAAAAGGACATGCTCTCTTCTGGGCGCATTACCTTGGACGGATGAGTTTGGAGGAGCTGGTGACCTTTGTGATGTAAATAAACAATGTGGATGCCTATTTTATGCAGGTGCCACAAATACACCAGGTAATGAATATTATTATACGTATTTTTTCAAGACTCATACCAACGTTATGAATGTTATTGCAATTAATTCTAGTTTTACCAGAATTTTTTTTGGACAAAGTAATTATAGCTCAAAAACAGTATCTTGGAAACAGATTGCTTTAATGTAACTGGGCGCGACAAAAGGACGTTATACCGGTTCACTAGAAGAACTGGCAGAGAACATGAGTGCATTCTCATGGGATATTAGGTGTTATGGAGCTAATCCTGATTGTCCTGTTAATAGTCAAGACGGATTTGTTATAACTGCAAAAACAAGCTCTGGTAAAATCTTCACGCAGATAGCTGGTTCTGATGGAAAACTATGGTATCGCTTTTATCACAATATGAGAGGCTTTTCTCCGAATTGGACGCAGTTACAATTTGTGTGACATAAATAAGATCTGGGCGCAATAAGTACACCAAGAAAAGTCTTACAAAAATCTGATATTACAGATCTTAATGATTATATTGGAGAAAATGATACTGAAATTCTTGTTTTTGTAACATCAAATAGTGTTCCTCAGAATGTACCTGCAGGTTTTACTTCAGTTAGATTCTGGATTAAAATATTAAATATTTCAAACTCCTATATTCATCAGTTAATTATTAATAGAAATGGAGAAACTTATGGCAGAGTAAAAGATACTGGAGTATGGAAACCATGGAGCAGAATTGATAATCTGTAATTCCTGGGCGTACCACCGTTTACTCGATTTACTGGTAGCGGAGATTGCAATGCCTTATCAACAGCGCAAAGAGTCAGTTTCCATTATTTGACTGGAGATATAAGTAATAGTCCCGTAAATGGCACAAGCTATCTTATGGTTATGAATGTTTGTTGGGCTGTAAATGACCAATATCAGTTAGCGTGTGATATTGTCGTGGGAAAAATGTGGTACAGATATAAAGGCTCTTCAAATTGGGTAGCATGGAGAGAAATAGCTACAAATTAAGTTGTAGCTATCTTCTTCCATTGATTCCAAGTTGTCCTCATTGTCCTATAGTATAGTTCTGATGTATTATTCTTTAGAAACACTTGAAGTTTGATATTGTTATCAATCGTTACTGTGTATACTAAGACTTCACCATTGTTTGACGAAGGCGCATTTATGATTGAATTAGCAACTGACGAAGTTGAAGTACCGTAGAAACCATCAGCAATCTCGTTCAAATCTGTATTTGCCATAAGAACCTTTGGCACGCCCAGAATCACACATTAATTGGGCAGAAATATGTTATGCGAACGACGCCTGCCGTATTATTATCTATAACCGCGTTTCCGTCAGAGATACTTACACTTAAAATATCATTGTTATCCATAATTTTGAACGCATTCAACCTGTTACAGATATAATGACAGACATGAATATTACCCTCTGTCCCGTACACAATTATATGAGTTACAATTGGTATTGTCAGAGAAGCTGAAACCGCCATTGTCAGCGACACTCCTGCGCCCAGAATTGGTTTAAGTAAGTTGACTTACTTGTACTTGATACCAAGGTGTCCACGTACCATTATTGAAGTTGTATGCTCTAACATATATTTCGCCATTTACCGCTCTTGTTGCTGTCTGTTTTACAAAACTTGTCCAAGTAATGACTTCCAAAGACATATGCCCGTTTCCTGTAGGATGTCCAATAGCGGTATCTGGAAAATTGTATGTACCTGCTTTAATACAATTATTTGCGTTATCTATTTGTATACTGCCATCGCCCAGAACTGATGCCAAGTCGCTCATGCCTATCTGACCAGAGGGCAGGCCGTTGCTCTCGTTGACAGGAATTTTCTTACTTGCGATACCGCTTGATGAACTCGTGTAGTTGTTTGCGTTGAAGATTGCCGTTAAGGCTGATTTTAAAGCTCCCATGATTATTGAATTTTAAATTGTTAATACTAAGATTTGAATTAGAAAATGATGAGTGTGATGATGACACCAGCGATGATGCCGAGAATGCCAGCACCCGGTCCTACTGGAAGTTGCAAGTCCTCGATGTCGCAGAGGATGTCCACGCCCAGTATTGAAAGCACGCCGCCGATTGATGAACCAGCGAGGCAGGTTGTCCTGTCGCCTCCGAAGATGCCACAGAGGATGCCAGTCAGAAGCGCAGCTATCATTGCAGCGCAGAACAGGCTGATGTTTCCCTTGTTGATGAATTTCTCCTTGATAGTCATAGTCGTTATCTTTTTATTTGTTGTTTATGATGCGTTCTGTCTTCCGAGTTCCACCCACCTCTCTCCGTCGGAGTAGAAGAGGATGATCTGTCCAGCATTGTACGAATATTCTGCGGCAGTGCTCTTGTAGACGATTTTCCTGTATGTCGATGAACCTGACTGCAGATTGAGGTATGGACCTACGGCAATCTTGTCAGCACCCCTAGTAACGGTGGTGATTTTTGCCCTTCCAGTACCTCTGGTGACGTTGTGCCTTATCTCAATGGTCTTTCCTTTGAAATCCTCTGGCCTTGGCAGACAGACACGTCCGTTTTCTGGCCATTCGCTATCAGACTCGTCAAGCAGACAGACAATGTCAGCAAGCCCGGTGCATGCAACGAAGTCCTGCTCATCGAAATCTGCATTGAACGTGCTATCATCAAACTCACCAGAGATAAGCATCTCCTCCGTCAGTGTGAAGTACTCGCCCTGTACAAGTCCGTACTTGGCAACGAGCATCGGAGTATCGACTCTTGTAGCCGCGCTTCCAGTGCGTCTGATATAGATGCTCATAGTCGGATTACCCTTCTCTCCGAGCGTGCGGAAATAGGCATTTCCCCAGCTGAGTGCCACCGTCTTGAAGAGGTTCTCCACTTTCACAGAGTCTCCGTCTGCCACGAACTTTCCCTTCGCTGCGGAGTTCTTTCCTGTCTTCAGGTCCACCCACCATGTGGGATTGAAGAGCATCCTCGACAGATATGCATAGATGTATACCGTATTGACCGAGCCTGATACCAGCTTGGACTTCATGACATAGTAGCCGTCTGACGGTGCTGTGAAGCGTATAAGCCACTCCGTGTTGGCGGTTATGGATATACTCTGGGTTGTATCCCATCTCGATGCGCTTGAGTTCCAGTACTGTATCGTCTGCTGGGATGTACCGAACAGACCGAGGAGAACGGAACCACCGCTTGGTATGTCGAGATAGTTGGCATAGAGTCTCAGGACTATCATCTCTCCGTCAGTCATATAGATGGAGTTGTGCAATGATGTCCATGACGTGCCTATCGAGAAGTTCGTGAGGATCTTCTGGAAATCCTTCGCAACAGGGTCACCGCAGAAATACGTATAGGCTGGATAACCCTTCCACGACTGCGTGTTTGTAAAATCCTGATTAAAAAGACGTCCGTGTGTGGAGAACATGTAGTCGCCGTTGATGACGGCAGATCCGAACTGGGCATAGTCTCCGAAGAACGCCTTGGCAATGTAGTACTGCTGCTTCGATGACATCAGCGACCAAGGATCACCGCCTGCGTGTGTCGTAGGCTCAAACTCACTGTCAACTGCTCTTGTTGTGTCAGACTCCTGAATATCCTTGTGAGCGGCAAAGTCCAGCATATAGAAGTTGCCGTCTGATGCAAGCACATAAGGAGCCTGATTCTTCTCAAAGTAGTATGTCTTTGATGAACTCCATTCCTCTGCAAAATAGTAGAAACGTCCCACATGTCCTGATTTGCCGTTCAGACATACATAGGAGTAGCTGCCGTACTGGCCCGTGTTTGGGTTGTACTGACGGCTGCGCTTCCATATGAATGGATAGCCTGATGTCGCAGCGGGGGCAATGCTTACCCATCCGATACTGGAGTCGATGTTACCAGTAGGTGCGCCTGTAGTGGCATTGGCAGCACTGCTGTCATAGCGGGCATATTCCTCTACATAGTACAGGCCATTTGCTCCGTCATCTCCTTTTGCACCGTTTGTGACCTTTGCTATCTCAACGGTCTCATAATCACAGACACGATATGTCGATTCTGCACCTGAGTCTGCCGTCGATGCGCTGAAATACCACCGCAGCTCAAAGTAGATGCCGACATTCGCCTCGCACTCTGCCTTTGCCACGTCCTTGTAGAGGTTAGTCGTAAGACGAGTCATTGTACCGATAACCGTATCACCGCTGCCGTTGATGGACACCGTTGCCCAGAACACACGTAGGTTGCCCGAGTTGGCGGTTGTGCTGATAGTCGGACTCAGCTTCGTGCCTCCGATGCCGATGCCAGTAGCACCGACTGTGATGCGCTGCGTCTCGTAGGTTGCAGCATTGAAGGCGATGGAGTTAGGAGTCAGCACGATGTCGTACTTGTCCTGATTGGTCTTGTTGGCCGTGAACTCGGCATAGTAATACTTGTCCTTGTACTTTGCCCTGACACGAATCCTTGCAGATGATGCAATAAGCTGCGTGACGGTCATCACACCAGTAGAGGTGTTGATGGTCGCCGTAGCATTGGTATTGGTTGACGTATTCCAGTTGGCATCACTGTCTGTGTCGTTGATGCGCCACTCGGTAACGCTTGTGGTCTTCTCCGTCGCTCCGTCATAGAGCCTTGCATTCACAACCGCACCGCTGCTCGGGGCCACGCGTGTCGTTCCGTCATAGAGGAAGTCCTCATGCTCATTGTCGATACCCAGACGTACGGAGTTCTCTCCGTTCTTTCCGTCCTTGGCGATGGGTATCGTCTCATAGTCCTCGACGGTGTAGGTGCTTGGCGTGTCCTTGTCGTAGGTCTGCCCGCTCTTCACCTTACGAAGCTCGAAACGGATATTGTGGTTGTTCTTGGCGATGGCCTCCGTAACGGAGAAGCTTCCCGATGCCTGATACCATGCAGGGGAACTCTCCGCATCCGGCTGATAGTAGGCAGCAAGATAGATGCCGTCTGAATTCAGCGTCACGTCATAGGTCTGGCCGCTCACGTTGAGCCTTGTGGCAGAGATCGTAAGCGTCTGTGTGGTATAGGTGACGTTCGGATCAAGCGGTATGCTGCTCGGTGTGATGAGCAGGTCATACTTGTCTCCGTTGTTGATACGCTTCAGGGTCAGGTCATGGTAGTAGTAAGCACCGCCGTATGTCGCACGGACACGGATAAGACCAGTATTGGCGGTCATGCCGTTTACGGTGACCGTGCCGTCTGGTGCTATCCATGCTGCGGTAGGATACACGCCCTCCGGGTATGTGTTCTCCGTAGCCTCGCCGTCGTTCATCAGCGTCACACCGCTGCTCTCGGAAATCGCCCACGTCACACCGCTGCCCATGAGCGTATGGCCGTCATAGAGCCTTGCATGCGAGGTGACGATGCCCGATATCCTCACGCCCTTCCCGTCATAGAGGAAGCTGTCGTTCTCGTTGTCGAGGTCGACGCCCACCGAATTGAGAAGGACGTTTACCGTGAAGTGCCTGCTTACCTGTAGCGTATCCATCTGTTCCTTTCTTGGTTGTTATGTTGCCGAAGTTGCCACTACGATGCCCGTCAGACGGCCTCCCTTCGTGGTGGCATAGGTTGCGGGGATGGTTATCGTTCCTGCCTTTGCCGCAGTCACGGGAGTGGTGATGCCAGTTGACTTGGTGATGTTGTAAAATCCGTTTGAGTCAGGCGTGTACACATCACTTCCTACCGTGATGCCCTTGTTTGACAGGTCCTCCGTGATGGCGTTGCCGTCGGAATCGAGCAGTCGGCACTTGAAGCTGGTATAGCGGGTATCTATCGCCGTCTGGTCGCCACGCTTGCCCATCCATACCACCATCTGTGCGCTCTGTCCGTCACGAAGGGATACATCCAGTCCGCTGCGCACACCGCTGACGATGTAAGAGCAGATGTACATCTCCTCCTCGTCCTCCATATCGTCCACATCCCAGAATGCCGAGTAAAGGACGTTCTCATAGCTTGAGTCGTTGGCACCGTAGAAGTCGCAGCGTACCACCACATAGTCCGTAAACTGAGAACCCGTGATGCTCGTTGTGGCGACACCAGATACGGCACTGACAGTTGCGAATGCGGATGTGCTTGGCTCGAGATACCACTTCGTCCTGAAGTCTGTCACCACTCCGTCCGCCGTCTTCAACCTTGCGGTCAAGGTTGCGGGTGTCGTCTGATCCTCTACATATGCGTCTCCGTCGATCCAGCCGAAGTAGCCTGAACCGCTCAACGTAGACGTACGGATGGTGGTGGCCACGCTATAGGATATCTGCGCTCCATTGTACTCCACCGCTCCCTCGCAACTCAATACGTCGTTGTCCTGATTGGCAACGGTAATGATGTTTCCGCAGATCTTGATGGCGGGACAAGCCACACCGCCAACGTTGACGGAATCCCACTTGAAGATACCGTTATGGCTAGTACTTGCAGTGCCTGTTGTCGGGTTGGCAGGAAACGTGATGGCCACGTCGTTCAATTTCCACGTCCATGTGGTCGGAGCCTTCACCGTAGCACCAGCACGAACCACGCAGTGTACCGTAGGCTGCTTACTTGTGTCAGTTTCCCAGTCAGGATCCGAAGCACCCGTTCCCGGTGTGACGAGCTGCTGTCAATGTCTTATTGGAGTATATGACCGCCGTGATAGCGGTTCCGTCCTTGATTGAGGTTACGAAGAACCTGTTACTTACTTGTCCCATAGTTTATTCCTCACTTTCGTTATTCTCTTCTTCACTGCTGCTGGATTCCTGCTCCTCTACTGCGGGAGCCTCCTCAGAGGATGATGACGAGGAAGTATCTTCGATGTATTCCTCGCCCAACTGGTAGCCGTTCTCAGCGATGAGCCTGTTGGCCTCACGCTCGGTGATCTCGATGATGTCAACGCCGTGCATGAACTCCTCGGGAGTCATGACAAGCTGCACGCGCACAAGGTCCTTGTCCGTTATGATGAAGCGGCCTTCCTTCGTGCGGTAGCGGGAGGAGATGATGCCTGCCCGCCTCGTTATGTCGGCAGATGCCGAAAAGTAGATGTCCTTTTTCATATCTCTTGCGTATTGTTATGATCTTCCAACCACGTAGCCTCCGTTCTGCGACTGGGTAGAGCTGCCAGAGTCATCGGTAACGTATCCGCTTCCACCGGGAGAGTCGTCAATCAGCAGTTCCATCGGAGAGAGGAGACCTATGTCTGTGTACACCTCGGTATTCACGGCTCCCGTGTTCATCAGTGCCGATGCTGGTATCTGGCACTCGAATCCCCAGCCTCTGTCCGTAACCGTATTCGAGTTCGTGGGCTTTGACTTCCAGTTCAGGCGGATGTACTCGTTGCGCTGCGCATCGGTCATGTCCTGACCGTCGATGGTGAGCACGGCCTTGAAATCCCTCACCGTGTCGCTCACCTCTACAGCACTACCTCCCGTGCAGTATGGCAGCGACTCTATCCTCGGTATCACCCTCGCCACCTCTATGCGGTAGAAGGCCTCCGTGTCTGGAGCATTCGCCGTCTGAGAGAGCGCATAGTATGTCTTTCCGCTTGCAACTGACGTGTCGCTTGTAGGCGTGTATACGTAGTTTGGCGAAGTGCCGCTGCGCTCGAAATATCCGTTGGTCTTTGGGTTTCCGCTCGGACTTCCTACTGCGGTGTACGTTCCTTCAACGGCCATCATCACCTTGATCATCTCATGGTCGATGAACTCCGCGTCAAGTGTCAGCGTGTCCGTGTTCTGTCCGCTGACATATGGCGCATATGTGCCGTTCGTGGGTATGAGCGTCCATACTCCCGATGCCATGTAGTACCAGAAGAACTTGATGCCGTTGGTATAGGGGAACCCAACCTTCTGGTTGCCCTTGTATGCCACAGCCTTGAGTGCGCGTGATGAAGAGGCATCCGAGAATGGTCTGAACTCCACTACTGACGGAGTCTCGATCTTCACGGTGTAGTACTCACTAGGCGAGTTCTCCGATGTCAGCGTCACGGTCTGCTCGATGCGGTACTGTTCGCTTCGGCTCGACTCCGTGAAGTTCACCACGCAGATGAGAAGGATCGGACTTGAGTAGTCAACGTTCTTGCGCACGACGAGGCTTCCGGTCTTGTTGCCGTTCACGTACTCGAGGTAGTAGTTCTGCGTCGAGTCGGAGGTGTTCACAAGACCTGTCTCCGTGGTGGAATCCCATGCCTGCTCCTTTCCGACATACCAGTTGATGTACTGCTTGCCGACACTTATGTTTGAACCTTTCTCGGGGTCATAGGCCGTTATCTCCACGTCAAGCACAAGCGGGGTGGTGTTGCGGTTCGGTGACCATGCTGCCGCCGTGTAGTCCTGTGTCTGCGTCAGCGGGTCTCCGTTGCGCTGCTTGATACTCAGCTGGAGGTCAAGCGGCTCTCGGTTCGTGGTCATCACCACCGGGCGTGCGGTATTGATTAGCGTCTTCATATCACTGTTATCTGATTACTGATTTGTACGTTCTCATTCTCGAATGTGAAGGTGGCGGTGCATGTGAAGCACACCTTGCCTCCGTTGTCTGCCCACCCTGACGGGAAGTCCTCGGTGGTGAGGTGCAGCGTGCGCATGAGAGCGCCCGTGTGGCTTCCATTCCACAGGGCATCCATTGCGGCATCACCGCTGTCACGGGTCCATGCCCAGTTCGTCACCGTGTCGGAGATGTCCTCCTGACCGATGAGAAGGTACGGCTGCACATACTCGTCGATGCTGGCGGGTCTCACGGAGAGTCCGCTGATTGGCATAGGGTCGTTGCCTACCGTGTAGAAGCCGAGGCTGATGTCATTCGCACGAAGGCACACCCAGTCGGCACTGTCAAACCAAGGCTCGTCACTCGTCAATGTCCTGCGGCACTCCCATAAGCAGCCGCGATGCCAGACACGGCTCGTCTCAAGGATGCCTGTGTCCGTGTTCAAGGTCTCGTAGTAGTAGAGGCCGTTGGGGTCCCATGAAGAGTACTCGACATACTGAAGCACGTTGCGCTGACGTTCCACCACCTGTGCGGGAGGATTGGCGACAAGCTCCGCGATGCTGTCCATGATCTTCTCCAGCGTGCCTTTTTCCTTTTCATCTCTCAGCACCACGTCATAGGTCGGGATTCCGTTGTTTCCGCTCTCACGGATGGTCAGGTTGTCGATGAAAGGAGAGTGCCAGATACCCAGGTCCGTATCCTCGAACTCCAGCATCATGCCTGCACGGATGATGTCATGGTAGCTTGCAGTGTCACGCTCATCATGGTCGCGCTGCATGAAGATCTCGTCAATCTTCGGGAGGTATGTATATCTGATGTGGTCGCGCTTGTCAAGGTATCCGCAGGCAGCTATCAGCATCTTCTCGGCAGCAGCCTCTATGTACTCGTCGGGCATCTGTATGCCGCTGACAACGAAGGTGTCTGTAGCGAGTATCTGACAATAGTAATTCTGGCTGTTGTCGTAGTATGGGAAGAACCTGTTCAGCGAGTTGTCAAGGTGACGTTCAAGCGTCAGCACCCATCCGTCATCGCCCTCGTTCCTCTCAGGAGCCTTCACCATCTTGAAGTCACGCCCTGCGCAGAAGCCGCTTGTCATTGAAATCATTATGCTGTCCTGATCGGGAGCATCCTTCCAAGCAACATCCCAGTCAAAGCCGTCTGCCACCTCAATCGTGAATGGGTCTGCCTCCGTCACATAGCCGTTGTCCGTGATATTCGAACCGACCGTCACCACGTCTGCATCGGTGTTGGCAATTGTCGGGAATATCTCCTTCTGCTGGCTTCCGTCATAGTTCACCGTTCCCTCGAAAAGCCCCATCTCGCCGATGTTCTTCGACTTGATCCACGGGTCCTTGGAATCGGTTGAGAAATAGTACCTGTCATAGAACTGATGCCACTCGCCGTCAGGATCTGTCTCCTCTGCAACCTTCGCCTGCACCCATGCATCAAGGCTCGTTGTCGGGAATCCGGGCAGCATCAGCTTGTTCACAGAGAGCATCGAAGGATAGGCATAGGTTGACTCCGTATGGTCCGTTGGCCAGAGGTTGCGGTCTATGCCTGTGAGGAAGTATATCTTCGTGCCAGTCGATATGCCCGTGACATCCATATTGTCAAGCATGTAGCACTCACCCTCGGAAGACCACATTATATAAGCCGTCCGCTCGTCATTGCCAACCTTTACCGTCACCACGTTAGGCGCACCGCTCGTCCAGTTGGGGAACATCGCATCGTTCCTCGTGGTAAGGTCGAGTCTCACCGCAGTGGAAACTATGCTTGTCACGTTGGCGAAGTAGCTCTTTCCGATATTGGCGTAGTAGTTCATCGGGAGGTTCTTCTCCGAACCGTAGGCAAACAGCTTCGTCACCAGCTCCTGGTCATCGTTGCTTGTGCGCTCGATCTCATAGAGTCCCAGACCCTTTCCGTATCGGAAGATGTTCTGCGCTCCCGTGTTGAGATGAACAGCCTTTCCACCGATGACGATGGTGGTTCCGATCATGTAGTAGGCGAGGCCGAACTTCTCATAGGAGTAACTCAACACATCGAAGCAGTTCTGCTTGTCGATGTCGATGTTGATGTCAGTCTCACCAGTAGGCTCATCACCTGTATAGTACTGCTCCCACTGTTCCCGTGTGATGCTCACGCCTCTGTCAGTAGTCCTTGTAAAGCTGGGTGTCAGCACCTTCCATGATGACACAAGCGATGACTGGCTTTCGCGGTTGAGGTTCGCCTGCATCCTGTCGGCAAAGTCCTCGATGGAGGAACAGAAGAACGAGAAGGTGGCCAATGACGTGTACACCTGAGTATTGCCAGCAGCCTGCGGATTCAGCACCACGTCCTTGAAGCCGTAGTTCTTCGTCTTGCAGCCCAAGGAATAGAGCCTGATGGAGTCGTAGGTGAAGCCTTCGCCGTATGTGCCACGACGTGCCTTCTTAACGACGTTGGGGTCGTAGCTTATCGAAAACACCTCGCCGCGATACGTCACATAGTCATCGAAATGCCAGTCTATAGGCTCGGCACTTCTGACGTTTCCCGTCACGAAGCACTCCTTCATCCACTCGTCATGGTACTCGATATCGTGCATGACGGCTATCTCGACGGTCTTCACAACACCATCGACAGTCCTCTTGCCGTATATCTTCAGACTCTCCATGACCTTCCGCTAACTAGAACTAGATGAAGAAGACGGTGACCAGTCGGTATACGGATCCGTCACACGGAACTTAACGCTGAACTGGCCGATGACGCCAGGATTCGCGTCATCATAGGCTATCAGGTCGTTATCCACGTTCTGAACATAAATCCCTCTCCTACCCGTCTTCGTATATTCGTCATAGACTGCAAGCATCGGAGCACCGCCCGCATTCTTTCCGTAAATGAACTCGATGAAGCCTTTCAGCTCACTCTGCATATTGACCTGCGTACCGACATACAGGAACTTCACCTCCAGGTCGTAAGCCTTGAACTTCATGCCGTCAGAAGGCATATACACATCCTCACCATGCTCATCGTACCAGTCACGCTTCGGGAGTTCCTTGGTCTCAGGAAGATGCTTGAAAGGAAACTCCTGACATACCACATGAAACGATGATTGCGTATCAACCGCCGAACCGACATTCGTATAGGTTGAGCCGTTGTACGTCTGCTGCTGTATCAAGAGTTTTTTGTAGTCCATCGATGTTCTTGTGTTGCAGTTATTGTGGCTATGCCACGATAATTTTCCACAAAAATAGAGAGTTCTTGAACATTGGCGAACAATTATGAACAACTTTCTTCAACTTTTTCTTTAAACATATTGCATAAGTCATTGGAAATGTGTATTTTTGCAACGGATTAAAGAATGGAACGATGACAGAAAAAGAATTATCAGTAAAGCTAAGGGAGTCGGCTAGGAAATTCGGACTCTGCGACCAGTGGTATAACAACTGGAACGATGATATCGGAAAGGAAGGACTCATAGAAATGTACCTGAGAGGCCTTGACTTCTGCATCAAGCACCGCTGGCCCACAAAGACCTTCATCAAGCAGAACTTCACGCAGGATTTCCTGCGCAGGCACGGTATCCTTGTAGACGACACACGCTCCTACCCCGTCCGAGACGAGAACCGCAGGCAGATGTACCTCAAAGAGTATGTCCTTCTCGGCAACAGTCACGCCACCATCAGATACTCGTTCCGTCCGCACATGTGCCAGGTATGGGTATGCGACAATGCAAACGTGACGGTTGACGTGAAATATGGTGCATACATCCTGATACATCTCTTCGACAAGTCATCAGCAGACGTGAAGACCGACCTCGTCAGCAATGTATGCGTCATACGACACACACCTGACGTGAAGGTGAAGAAAGAAGGAATCGTAACCGTCAAGGACGAATTCCATTACTTGGATTGATTTTATCTACATATTCTAATTCATAGGTTTTTAGTTATTGATATGTTCAGCAGAAGGTGGCCATCCGTGAGGACAGTCACCTTTGATTTTACATTAGAATAGTAAAGTAACAAACTTAATAATTCATAAATTATCGTACTTCATAATACTACATATCTGATTTATTACTATCTTTGCCACGAACTAAAAACAAATGAATATGAGAAAGATTTTATTGATTATTTTTGCTATTATTGCTTTGTCTGCTTGTAAAGAAAACATAGAAAATGTGGCAATCAAGCAAATGGAGAAGACCTTCGAACGAGCAGGTGGAGAAACGTCTGGTGTTGAAACGATATATAAGACAGACTCAATATGTATAATACACCTCAACTGTGAAAGAAGGGGGCGATATTACAAGTTAGAATATATATACATATTAGACAAAAGCGGAGACGAGGATCTTGTACGGTGGGAATTGGTTCGAGACCTTGATAAGGAAAAATCAATTATGGAGTGTGCAAAAGAAACTTATGAAAGGCATGATTGGACTGATGATTCTCGTGTTGGAAAGTTACCAGAACGGGAAAGAAAAGACGCAATATTATTGATAGAAGCATGCATCAAAGCATATATGAGTGGACATAAAATAGATAAAAAGAAAGATGTATACAATCCTGATAACTGGTAAAACGAGGATGCGCTTTTATGCACCCTCGTTTTGTTACTTAAGCCATAGGAACTTTCCACGTCTTATTCTTCAGACCGTCTATCCGTTCAAGGATGGCCTGATTGCTTCGTTCTATCGCATCATTACTCCGCATGATAGCGGCTGTATGATTCTCGATATTTGCAAGGCTTGTATTGCTCCTTGTCACCGAAAGATGTATATCTGGTAGATACTGTGAAAGCAATGCCCTGTTCACAGAGACATCACCACGCATGCCATTGATATAAGATGCTATCAGGTCTGCAGTCTGTTCGGTTACACTTTTGATTGTACTTGAAGCAGCCGAGCTCTTGCTGTCTTCCGACGTAAAATCGAAACCAGAAGCCTGTTCTGCGAGTTTGTAGAATTCCTCAGCAGAATTGATGACCTTGGCAAACTCTCCGTTTTCGCCAAAGAACTTTCCAAGAATCTTAAGCGTTTCGGTCTCATTGAACTGGCCCGTAGTCATATTGTACACACCACCAGTACGCTGACCATTTGCTCCAATCTTTCCGAACAACTGCTCCTCCAATTGAGCCATCACTGGCTCTATCAGATGGATGTTCATCATACGCTTGGCAACGTCAGAGATGATATCCTTTGCAGCATCGTGGAAAGCCTCAAGGGCATCTTCTCCGTTTTCGAATGCCGTCCATAGTGCATCGGAAATCTGAGAGGCCCATGCCTCAATGTCGATCCCCCAAAGCTCGTTTGCAAGGTCTTGGACGAAGAAAAGTATCTGGTCATCCAATTCCGCGATCTTACTCTTGTACTCATCCAGTGCATCCTGAGAACTCTTTTTCTTGCTTTCTTCGAGATTGTACATCTCCATATAGTCCTCACGCATAGCTTTCAGGTTCTCCAATTCAGCAGCATAGCCGCTCTTATTGGAATTCCTCTTGTAATACTCCTGCATGGCCTTCTTTGCCTCATCGGTAACAGTTATCTGTCCGATTATAGGAACAGCAATCGTACTTTGTGTATCCTTGTATTGTTGCGCCATTGCCTGACGCAACTTTCCATAGTCATATCCAAGAGTCCTCTCGCGTGCCGACTTGATAGCCTCCGTATTCTCCTCTAATGAGTCAGCATGGTCTTTCAGCGCATCTATCTCACGCTGAATACCTTTGTCATGCAACTGCGCAATGCTTGTCAGACCACCAAGGACTGCGCCTGCAGCCATTCCGTAAGGGCCTAAAGCGGATAGTGACGAAGCACCGCCGACCATACCGCTTAACACACCGCCTGCATCACTCATGGCATTCGAAGCACCTTCCATTCCAAGGGCATCAAACAGGTCAGCCAGCATATTTGCTCCAGTAGAAAGGTCTTGGAAAGCCTTGGCCAGCTGTTCGGCTGTCTTCTGGGCTTTTGTCATGGACGCCGCTCTCTGTTCCTCTTCTATTGCTCCGGCTTTGTCTCCGTTTGCCATCTTTTCCCTTGCCTTGTTCCTGTGATATCCTATCAGACCCTGATATCCACCACTCAGATATGCTCCAACACCACCTCTGATACCAAGGAATCCGTCTGACTTGAACTCTGCTGCAATCTTATTCAGCTTATCCATCTTGTCAGCATAATCCTGTATGGTTATGATACCGCTCTTCATCTGGTCATACAAGTTAGCGGCTTCTTTGTTGTATGCAGCAAAGAAACTTTCTTCTGCCATTGCAAGGGAGTTGTTGTAGAGGCTTGAATATGCTGCAGTAGCCTGCCAGTTCTTCGTTTCCATATTGGTGGATGCTGTGCTTCGTCTTCTGTCTGCCTCCTCTTGAGTGATGACACCCTGCCCGAGAAGACGGTCCGTTTCCTCCAGTATCCTGTTGTATTCCTCCTGATTGCGCATGCGGATAGACTCGATATCAACAAGTGAAGCAAGCCACTTGGCATAATCCTGTATGTCGGATACCGTCAAGTCCTCCTGTGCTTTCTTCCAGTCCTTCAATCCGTTCTGGACCGCCTCTATCTTGTCTTCTACGATACCAAGAGAATAAACGTACTCGTCAATCTGTTTCTCACTCATACCAAGAATGCTGTCGAAATCTATGCCGACACCAGCAAACGAAGCAATGTTCATCCGTTTCAAATCAGCTGGAGTAGCACCGGGAGTAATTCCGCTCAAACGTGCAGCAAGCATACGGTCACCAGTTTCAGATACGACAGAATTGAAGATTTCCCATTTTCTTGTCAGCTCGTCAATATCACGGTTTAATGCGGAAGACCATTCCTCACTTGACTTTTCAAAGTCCTTGCGGATGAACTGGTCATTTTCCTTGGATATCTCCTTGTCAATCTCGGTCTTCACCTTCTTGTCGGTGATAGACTTGTATGCCTTGGTCTTTGAGATATTATTCAGATGGCTGCGAACATCCTCGATATTCTTGGCGGTAATACCAATCTTGTCAAGCACGTCGCCAAACTCGGCCTGCACATGCTCCCATGCACCCTTGTCTCCAACCTTCTCACGCCAGTATTGGAAGGCATCAGCAGCCTCCTTGATGACACGTACCTGTTCACGGACAGCCTTGGCAGCTTCTTGATTCCGCTTCTCAACCTTATGCGAACCGTCCTTCTTCATATCCTTGAAGTTAAGACCTCGCTTATTACCGAAGGAGTCTATCAGACTCTTGGCATCCTGCTTTTTCTTCAACTCAAGAAGCGTATTGTACAGCTCAGGATTATAGTTTTGTGATGCAGGACCGTAGTTCTCAATAACAGCATCTGTCAGACCTTCAAGTCTGATACCTGCCTTGATTGCTATCGGGCCGAGTTTGTTGATGGTTGTCTCAGCCGTCTGGTATGCCTTTCGTGCTTCCTCGATAATCTGCTCCATCGACATACCAGCCTTGATTTGGATGCCAGTCTTCTTTGCGTCCAATTCATCTTGGATAGCCTGCATCCACTCTGGCAGTTCTTCTACGACAGGCTCAAGATCAGGCTCAAACTTTATAGGCCATCTCTTTTCGAGTTTCTTCTGTATGACATCGTAGATATTCTCCCACTCTGGATGCTTCTCCATCCACAGTTTTGATTCCTTCAGCAAAGCACCGACCTGTGATTCCGACAAATGCTTGCCGTTTTCCTCAAATCTATATCCTGCTTCTTTCAGACGTGTCTCGGTTGCGTCGAAGAATTTGTCCAGTTCTTTTAGTGCCTCACCTTTACTCTTCAAGAAATCTGCATAACCTTCCTGGAGGTTGGCTATACCTTCGCTATCGGCTCCTCGCATATAATAACTTGCAGCCTTAATACCAAGACGATACTTGTCTTGATTCTCCCAGAACTCTGCAAGTTTCTGGCCGTAGGTTGTCATGTTTGCAGTAGCTTTCCTGAATGCAGGATCTGCTGCTTCTGCTGCGTCAATTGCATTCTTGATAGCGTCGCCATACTTCTCGCTGTACTTGGTTACTTCATCCTCGAAATTCTTGATAGACTTTGCATATTGTGAGATATCCGTCTCGACATTCTCATCAAGCCAGCTTCCTGACGTCTCGTTGATACCATACTCAAATGCACCAGCAGCCTTTTCCATCTCCTCATATACTGCCTTTGTCTTCACCAATTCCTCACGGAGGAACTTGTATTTTTCAGCTAAGGACATGACATTTCCTTCGGAGTCTTTGCCGAATGCCTCATTCAGTACCTTCTGAGCATTTATGCCATAGTTCTTTAACGATTCTGTCATTGACTCGATACTAGTCTTCAATACAGAATCGTCCATGACGTCAGTATATGGCTTTATCTCTTCCAGTTGCTTGCCGATATTCTTCTGTGATTCTACTGCAGTTTCGCTGAACTCTTTGGTAAGTGCAGCAGCCTTGCGTACCTCTTCATTATGCTTTGACCATAAGTAGATTAATCCCTCAACTGCAGCAAATCCTAATGTCACAGGATTAAAGACAAACTTTGCAAGACCCATCAAGGCTCTGCCAAGGCCACGAAGAGCAACCGTGAATCGTCCTGTAGTAGCGATTGCACGCAACTGGTTAATACTATACTTTGATGTGGCAAGGGCATTGCCTACCAGCAGCTTTCCAGAACGTTCGAGTTCGAAGTTCAACGCAATTGTCGCCAGTTTCCACATTCCGAATGATGCACCTCCAGATATGACCAAAGGCATCAGTACGCGCCAGCTCTTGGAGATTTCCGTCATTACCTCTGCCACCCTCTTCAAGAAATCGCCAGGAGCACTCTCGGCCATCTCAGAATACATAATCTGGAACGAGTCGCGCAGGTTCTTGAATTTTGCATTCAATGCCTGAGCCATTGTCTCCTGTGCCTCGAAGAACATACCGCCCTCGTCTGTCAGCTGCTTCAACACGTTCAGTACGTCTTCATATCCGATTTCCTTGTTACGTGTCATCTTTCGGATTTCCTGCTTGGTCTTGCCAAGGTTCTTTGACAGCTTCTCCAACAGAGGAATGTTACCCATCGAGAACTGACGAAGGGTGTAACCTGAGAGAGCGCCCTCAGAACGCACATGACCAAGAGCCAATGCCAGACGGTCAACACTTGTTCCCGTTGCTGCAGAGATATCAGCCAGTCGCTTCGTCCATTCGTAAAGTTCTGAATATTGGAATCCATAGGCTGACAACTGCTTGGTCATGGCATCCAACTGCTGTACACCGAAAGGAGACTTGACGGCCAATTCCTTAATCTGGCCAAACAGATGGTTTGCCTGAGCAGTGTCCTGCAGGATAGCACCGATAGAGAGTCGCTGCTGTTCCAACTGACCACCAAGTTCGATGATGTTGTTGATGAATGACTGCGCCCCCCATACAGAAAGATATTGCAATGCCAATGACTTCAAGTCATTTAATACCTGTGACTGGGTCATCAGTTCCCTAGTACTTCTGCTTACTGCACTGGAAAGGCCGGACTGACTGTTTTCATATTCCTTCGTCGCCACCGTGACCTGACGGAGGATATTACTCATGCGTTCAAACACGCGAACCGCTCCAGAGTAATCTCCAGCATTCATCAGCTGGCGCATCCTCTGAATAGCGACCTGTATCTCCTGCTGCAGACGCTTCATCTCCTCAGAACCGCCATTGGCCTTCATATAGTTCTTCATCTCGTTGAAGGCCATGCCTAACTTGCGAATACTTGCCTCTGCCTGCGAGCTATCCTTACTGATTCCCTTATTGAAAGCCTTTGACTCACTGATAGTATCCTTCATGTCGGACTTAATCGCAGCAAGTGCGGACGTCAACTTGCTCAGACGCTCTGAATTCATTCCGCGCTGCAAGGCTTCTGCGACACTAGGCGCTGATGTTATCTCCCTTACACTGTTCCTGATTTGGTTTAAAGCGGAATAGTATTCTCCAAGCTTAGAACCGAATGGTCCACCACCACCCGTGCCACGCTGGATATCGATGATTTCCCTCTTTATGTTCTGGATGTCGGAAAGTAACTTCTGATAACGGTTTAACATCGCCTGCTGAGAATCGCCTATCTGCTGTTCGCTCTTGCTCGTCTTTGCGGTTGCATCGGCCACCTTGTTCTGAGCAGTAGCCATGTTGTTCAGCTTCTCAGTAAGTTCCGTGATGGTCTTCTGGGATGCGTCTGCCTCCTGCTTGACCTTCTCCAAGTCACCTTGCAGCTTCTTCAACTCGGCATCATTGCTAGTGTTGACTGCAGGGTTACTAAGTGAAGCCCTCATCTCATCGATACTCTTCTTTACCTCGCGGAAAGAGGCTTCTGCATGTGTATTGGCATTAACCAGCTGCCCAGCGTTTTCTACAGCCTTGTCATATGCGCCCTTCGCGCTGTTGACAACCTCCTGCTGAAGCCTGATGTTTTCTTTCAGCTTGTTTATCTGGTCGGTATATCCCTGTTTGTCTGTGAGGTTTGTGGTGGCATCGCGATTACGACGAGCAATTGCCAATTCACTGTTGTAACGACCAAGCGTCACGATGGCATCCTGCCATTTCTGCTTGAGGTCTTCAACCTCCTGGTTCATCTTGCGGGTTCCTAGGTCTCCCACACCTCCAGCACCTGCCGCAAGCTTTAAGAACTCCTTGTTGATGGACTCTATTTCCTGACGGAGATTCCTCAACTGAGGTGAATCACCGATCTTACTCAAGGCAGACGTGACCGCATTCAGGTCTTGTATGTTTATCTGAAGCTTGATAGCAGTTTCCTTGGAATAATGCAGAATGAAATCATCCAGATCCTTCTTCAGCTTATCCAAATCCTTGACGCTGTTACTTACGCCAACTTCGAACATTAACTGGTTTGCCATATATCGTCTAGTTTTTGAGATTTTTGGCAAAAATAACCAATGAATTGGTTATCTACAACAAATGACTGATAAACAAGCGATTATATTTTAAAACATATTGCAGAAACAAAAAAAATGGGGGAAACGGACAAGCCGAATCCCCCAACCAACACGGCAAGTGATGGTTACTTACATGGTTCTCCAAGAATCCTTACCGCCTGACGCATCAGGAATCCAGTGAGCCACGCACCATCCTCACTCCCGAATGGTATGTCGTAATACTTGTGGATGGCTACGGAGGCATGATAGAGGCATTCGTGCGCTATCGTGTCCCAGTACTGCGGACTTGACGTGGCGCTGCCTATGAACACAAGACTCATGCGTATGTCACCACGGCTCACACACATACCAGAATTCTCTTCGTACAAAAGCACATCGACCGCATGGTCAAGGCTTTCGCCATGCATTCCGAAGGACATCATGTCCTGACGCATCTCGTATTCGTCGAACCTTCCGAGGTCATAGCATATGACTATGCCCCATGCTCCGTCAACGTCAAGGTACTTGGTCTTCATAGGCTACACGAACATCTGCCAGTGTATAGCAACACCCTTGTCACACATCTTTGCCGCAAAGCAGCTCAACACACTCGTCGACTTTCCGTCCGGATCACAGATGGTCTCCTCGACATACTTCGCACGGTGCTTGTCATCTGGAAGGGACTCCTGATAATCGGCAATGGTCATCATGTAGAGATACCACGCGTCAAAGATGCACTCGTCTGGGATCTTCACACCATTGGCTTTCAATATTTCCATCACGTCGTCCACTGAACGCATAGTGACTGGTTTCATCGCTTTTGTTGCGGTGTCATACATCTCCATATTCCTGATAGCCCACGATGCCAGCTTGCGGCTGAAATGCCCCTGATATGCCTGCATATAGGCTGCTTCCTCTTCTGTCATTAAGTATTTCATAATCCTTTTATTTGTAAACTAAATCCGTAAAAAAGTAACTTTCTGATAATCAGCCATTTCTTATCTTCACGCAGAGTGACTGAGATAAATTTCTTCTTTTTTCTGCCACATTCTGAAAGAAAAGGCCGAGAGAGCCGAAACCCTCCCAGCCATGCTCTTAGCGTCCACGGCGCATGTGCTCATCGTTCTCGTCGAATGAACCGTCTTCGTAGCCGTGGCGGTAGCCTTCACGATAGGCTTCCTCTGTACGGTAGTTCGTACCTCCGTAATTGCGGTAGTTACCGCTACTCACCCAACTACCACTGTTACCGCGATAGTTACGGCGCATGTGCTCACGCATATTGGAGCGCATCTGCTCCTTACCTTCTGAGTCATTGATGATGATATACGGCATAGTCGTAATGTTTTAAGGGATTCATCTCTTCGTCGGCCCGCTCAGTTCACGCATGAACGAGAGTATCTGGTCAAGCTTCGAGTCGGTCTCCTTGCGGTGCTCGACAAGCTCCCTTATTGTACGGTCTCGGTCCTTCTCCTCCTTGTACCTAGGATTGAGCGTCTCTATCATCTTCTCGCCCTCGGATAGGACTGACTCATGGTAGGGAACCTGCTCGATCGCCTTCTTGGAGGTTTCCATCATTGCATCCACCGCCTGCAAGGTTGCCTCGCGTGAACAACTGACAAATGTCTGCCCGTTGTTGTATGACGTGGACTCATTAGATACGGGGATGTTGTTGAAAGGAACATCAGCACCGTTGATGGTGACAACAAGGTCTACCACATGGTTCTGCGTGTTCATGGCCGCAAGACCGTTCAGGATGTTAGGCGTCTGCGTCTGATAGGGCGGCTTCGGGTCACTCTTCGACTTGACGACACCAACTTGAAGCACAGGCTTCTCACTCTTCTGTATAACGTAGACTGGCTGACCAGCCGACAAAGCATTGAAATCCATTGTTTAATCTTTTTTATTAATCTTTCTCGTTTTCTTTTTTGAGGAAGGGGTGGCGGACTCTGAAACAAGCCCGTCACTTCCTTCTTCTTCCCTTCATGCTCCTGCCGTGCCCCCGGTTGTGGGAGTCAGGGCTGCATTGATGCGGTCGACGATGTTGTCAGCGACTGCCGATGCCCAGATTGTGGGTACTGCCGTCATGCTGTTGTTGGGCAGCGTGATGGTCGCAGGCTGGCAACGCTTGATGGCCTCCACCTCCTGACTGATGACGTTGAGCTGACCGAGCACGGGCGATACCGCCTGCTGGACGAGAGCTGCCGAATACTTCTCCGACTCCAGCTTCTGCACCTGTGCGGTGAGTGCTGAGATCTCACGGTCCTTACGGGCAGACTCCATCGCGTCAATCTTGTTGTCAAGAGCGATATAGTTGCGGTTCATCGTTTCGCTGAGAGCGGTGGTCTGCTGGAATGTAGCCAGCTGGTCGGCTGCGCTCTTTGCGGCGATGGACTGCTGAATGCCTGCGAAACCCTGATTGACGCTGTTGCCGAGCTGACACAGACCGAGTCGGTTCTCGCAGCAGCAGTTCTGGAATGCACTGATGATACTTGCATCTCCGCTTTGGATGGCGTTGATGACCTGCAAAGCGTTCATGCCTTGGTTGGCAGCAATGGTGTTCAACGAGTTCTGCACGTTCTGCACTGCCGAGTTCACAAGGTTGAAATCCTGACCAATCATGCTGCTCAAGCTGCTGATGGCCGTGCGCTGTGCCTCGCCATTGTTGGTGATGGCCTGCATGATGAGATCGCGACCTGAGTCGTTTGCAAGCTGGTTGCTCAAGAAGGCTGCTCCTCCGTTGTTGCCGCCGCCGAAGCCGTTGCCCCAGCCGCCGTTACCCCAACCGAACATTGAGGCAATGATAGCGAGTCCGAAGAGGTCGGCGATACTGTTGAAGCCGTTACCCCCGCCAAGGAAACCGCCTCCACCCATACCGCCGATGGGAATGGTGAACTGCGGTGTTCCCGAATTGTCTGGTATTGAATAAATCTCTGCCATAACGAATTTTTTTAATCGTGAATAATAAAGTTACCTCTGTCACAAGCGCTTTGACAGGGGCAAAGATAGAAAAACAACGATTATGTTCAAAGAAAAACGCGGTTATCCCACTGCTCAAAACGTGCAGTTCATGATCATCTTCCCGATGATCTTATATACCTTTCGCTCGCATATTCCGTACTTTTCCGACAGGTGGGCGATGATGTAGGTGGTCTTATGCCCCATGTTCTTCATGATGTCAAACTCCTCAACCATCGGCATGTGCTGATAATCTTCCATTTTAATGCCACGTTCGTGCAGCATTTTCATCACTTTTTCCACAATTTTTACTAATTCTTTTACTTTCATAAGTGCAAAATTTGGTTTGTTAATAACTTTTTTATATCTTTGCACCCGTCTCACATACAAACATAGCACAGTTAACCCATGATGTCGTAAAACAGGGCATGTCCCCCGACGCGACACCATGGGTGCTATTTAATAGATGTATGTGAGAGTCGTTTATTAAAGTCGGGGGATTTTTCTTTCCCCATGACCGTTAGAGTTCTTTCTGCTCGCCTGTCTCGACGAAATGCTGGAAGTCGATCCTCTTTCCGTGACCAAGGAAATCAAGGTCGTTTCCTTCGGCCTCGCGCTTCTTCTTCTTCTCAAGCCACTTCTGATACTGGTTCTTTGCGTAGCTCTCGCTGACCTTACCGTTCTTCCAAGGCTTGTCGTTATCCTCGTCCTTCTTGAAGACGACTATCGGCTGGTCTATCACCAGAAGTTCCACTTGCGCGGCTGTCAGTCCCCAGTAGTAATCCCACATCGGAACGCGGATGAGACCGAAGCAGAAATCACGCGGCATCATGAGCCACTGCCTTGCTTTTCCGTCTCCTGCTGCTGCGCCGAAGCGAGTTCTTGAAGGGTACGCTCGGCTTCTTCCGTCCTCATATTCATTAGTGTAGCCCTTGCCGCGGTCAGTGACATGGTAGTCATTAAGAACGGCATCAGAGGTACTTTTTTTTTACCTTCGTCAAGGATGTCCTGCAGCTGCACGTTGTCATACTGACGGATATAGTAGAACCAGCGCCACAAGAACCAGTAACGGAACATGAGCTTCCAATACCCGTCGAGGATATAGATGGCAGCAGCCTTGCAGGCCAGCTTTGAATCCTCCATGATGGCATCGAGCGCGGAGTCCTTCTGTCCATCCTTGTCATCGGTCTTGCCTTTTCGGATGAGCAGACGCGACAGGCGGTCTATCTGCCCGCTCTTCAACCATCTGATCTTGTACTTCTTACTTGTCCCAAGCACACCAACCACCGTCGCATCATTGTCTCTGATGCTAGCATACGTCCTCTGCGACTGCAATGACGGCTGTTCAATCTTCGGTTCTTTCTCCATAACTATTCATATAAAGATTTGTAGTTCTCAAGCCATTGGCGGTAGTCCTTCTTCCTCCAGCTTCCATGGCCGAAATGCACGATATAGGACCATATGTCCGTTTCCTCACAGGGAAGGCCCTTGCTGTCAACCTCCTCCAGAAGCCATGCACCCGTATCATACCTGTTGTTGGGGAATACACTGCTCAATGCCCACATCTTCTCTCCGTTGAAATACCTGATGCCGTTCTCCCTCAGCATCGGTACATTGAGCCAGCAGAGCATAGGATGGAACAGGGTCACACCGTCCTTTGTGTGCCTTGTCCCGACTACGGCATTGTCTGGACTGGCAAAGCGGCTTATGTCTTTTCTTATCAGGACGTCCGAATCCATCAGTATGAAACCATCTGTCAGGACATCAAGAAGATAGTCGACACTCCTGCAATGCTTGGCACTTCCGAAATTGCTCTTGTTCCTGTCATCCTCCTGCCTGTCAGGATAATGGCTCAGCATCTCATCGAAATCGATGACCTGACCTTTCGTATTATCGATGATAGACACATTCGTAAACTTATGCGGAAACGGCTTCTCGTCGCTGTTGTCAAACACGGTAACCCTGCAGCCTGGAGTATGCTTGTTAAGCGAACGTATGGTGGCCTCTGTGAATTCAGGTGTGTTATAATGTACAATGGCCACGTCTATGCCGTTCCACCATTTCATGTTCGTGCTTATCCATGCCGAGATGAGACGTTCCGCAAGGAATGATAGCACCCTCGTCTGATAATCGACACGGTTGTTTCCGAAATCAGCATAAGCCTTCTGTTTCCATTCGTCGACATTCGTGTTGGATATGCCGCATGAAGCAGCAAACTCATCAAGTAACGGGAACAGGTACTCACACATCTTCCTGAAATCCGTCCATCTCATCAGAAAGCAGCAGTTCGCTATCAGTACTTGACCAACTTTGATATCCAGGGAATACGGATTCATTTCCCCATACTTCTTGTCAAGGATGGAAATCATCGTGTCCATATCCTTCACATTATGGCACTTGGCATACTGCTCATAGATGGTCTGGCCACCGAAATCCAAAGCACGGAATATCTGACACTCACCCTTCTTGGGCAAAGTACGTACGTTCAGATGTCTCCTGTAGTGCTCAAAACCGACATAGTCGGACTTCTTGCCGTTCTTCCAGACATACCACATCGTAACCATCTCGCTGTATACCGGGTTCATGTGGTTGATGTTCTTTCCTTCTATATCCTTATGGGTAGCGAAGAGAATGTGATGTTCGTCCTCACGCAAGGCATACCTGTCTATAAGTTCGTCCTTATGGTATGTTACCCATATCTTGTAGTCTTCCTTCTTCTTCTCCATTAGTCTTTCATTTAATATCCTACGAACAACGGATGCGTATTCGCTGATATCGCCTACACATTCATTGTCATTGACGCAGACAATGCCATTGGCCTTACGCATGACATCGCCTATACGCTCTGGTGTCTCCTTCACTGAAATACAGGTACTACCTACCCTTCCGTCAACACATTTCCTTGTAAATTGCTGCCATAGTACGTACAGATACTGGTTATAGCTCGTCTCTGAACGTCTCGGTGTTATACCCTCCGTTATCTCTTTGTCAAAACATCTCCTTGCCTCAAGACACGCGCTTTTCAGAAGAGGAGCAAGACAATGGCCGTTATACAGCCATTTGTCGCCAAGGTCAACACCGAAGTGTGACGCAACCATATCCTGCTGGTTCCTGCATTTCCTGTGGAATATGTTCGGCTTCTCAGGAAAAGTCTTCTCAGTAAGATGCTGCACAGGCATCCCTCCTGCGAAAAAATCCGTCTCAGCCATCGGAGAGACAGGATACATGTCATCATTTCCGTAGATGAAATGCTCGGAAAGTCCCTTGATGTACGGGATGAACATCTCAATCGTGCAACTGCAGAAACACGGAAGGTATCTGTCAGGTATGATATCCTTGTGATAGACGATACTGATCCCCTTTTCATCCATCCAGTCCTGTTTCTGGCTTTCACGCGCCAATATAATATATATTGTACGTACGAACGGCATGAACTTCCTGATGCATCTTATAAGCAGATACTCCGTCTTCCATGAACGGAAACGTACGTTACCGCCTGCAAGATAACCGGGAACGTGCCTATGAGAGACATAGTCCTTCTGCCATAGCACGTCATCCTCAAAAACCATCGGAACTACAAAATCTATTTCCATTCTATTGACTTGTTAGTTGGTATGGTAAGTTGTAAAAAAAAGCGGCGACGATGACTTGCAATTCACCGCCACCGCCAGTCGTTTAGAATGGAAACGTCTACTCGCTAGATGCACCTGCGATCTCGAAGATACCCATGGCGTCAGCATCGCCGCCTGCTGAGGTAGAGCCAGTGAGGCTGATACCGATAGGCTTTGCGCTGTTGGCCTCGTCGAATACGATGGTAGCAGACAACTTGGCAGCCTTGATGGCGAATGCCTTGTTGCCCTCGTCGTTGAATGCAACGATACCGAGATTGACTGCCAGAGAGGTCTCTGCGAAGATGAAACCGCTTGCACCTTCTGCAATGCCAGATGCGGACTGCGCATCTGCCACAGTGAAGCCGAAAAGCTGGAGCAACGACTTCGTGATAGACGGTACGAACAGGTTGACGGAAGTCTCACCGGGAGTGGTGCGGCTGGTCCAGTCAGCTGTCAGACCGTGGATCTTGTAGTGTTCGATACTTGGCTCACCGCCAGTGTAGGTGAAACCACCGTCTTCTGCAACGGGGATCTCTACGAGCGATGCACCTGAACCAAGTGTGAAGTTGGACGAGAAACCGCCCTTCACAACCTTAAGTGCGCTGATACCAACGAACTTATTGGTCTCTGTTCCTGCAATATTTGCCATAATCGTTACGTTTTTGTGTTGTTAGAATTATTTTGAATGAATATCAAATGTTATTGTGACGATCTGGTAGCCGAACTCATCCACACCAGTTGCGAGAACCGTAGGATTCGCGGCTGCGATGTACTCTCCGCTGATAGGGAACCTGTCCGTAACCTCCTCCGTAAAGTCCGAGAGGGAATTGACGTTGTACGTCATATTCTTCTTGGCCCTTGAGAAGAGATACAAGACACCAGTGGTCGTAAGATGGAACTTGTGGTTGCCAACTGCCATATCAGTTATCTGTGCTGGAAGGTCTACGACAATGTATTTCTGCATCATCTCGAAATCAGCCTCCTTGACATCAGGACGCTGCGGGAAGATGAACTTTCTCCCAACAACTCCTTCAAGGCCGTTGATGAGATCATTGTACATCTTTGCTATGGTTGTAAGATTTGCCATATCCTATGCAGCTCTTAACGGTTTAAACGATATCCTGAATTCTTTCCACGCATCCCTTTCGGTCCTTACGAATCCTGTAGTGCCTCTTTCAATCTCAACCCATTCCGCGTATTCGACAGTATAGGCTACGGTAACGCAGAAGCCCTTCTGTATACTGGGCCGATTCCTGTTCAGGAAACTCTGGACATCCTCATCTGCAAAACCGCGGTTTGTCGGAACCTCTGCACGATAGCGAGAACTTACCCTGCTGTAGTCGTTGCTGTATACATACATCCTCTTTCGGGCAGTCATCTTACGGAACTTCGGCTTTTCAACCTGTCCCTGTTCTCCTGCAGACCATATATCCGCTATCTCACCATCCTGATAGAGTACTACGACAATGGAATTCAGAAGGTTTCCAGTATAGTCATGTCCTTTCGTATGGCTCATTCTCAATCGGTTCTGTACCGCTTTTATAAGGATATTCTGACAATGAAGACGCAGATGCTTGATTGTCTCATCGTGCACCGTGGTATTCTTGAAATCCTCAAAGGCTTTCGCTACTACCGCCAGATCCTGCGCCCTAAGTCCTGCCATACTTCCAAACAAGATGTGTTCCCCTGAAATTCGCCGGATTAACGTCCACTACCCTTCCGCTCTCCTTGTGCGTACCTCTGTCCACCTCGACCATGTCACCTTCGCGGGGTACTGTTCCCAGTTCAATCCACCCTTCCCTGTCCAACGGAAGAGAGAGACCCCGAAAGTTGTTCAGGACGTCTCCCTTGTCTGAAACGGTGTTCTCGTCGTAGTCACGGCACTTGCCTTCGTAGATGACAACGCCCTCGCCCTCATCGACCATGGGATCATCGTCGACAGCGCGTGTGATGACGCACATGTGGGGGAAACGGTCGTTCTTAGGTCTCTTGGTAGCCATCAGCGGTAAATCCTAGGATTACGGATGCCACGGCCAACGAATCCCCATGACTCCACGCCTACGGAAGGCAGGTCGTACTTGTCGAAGATTGCATTGGCCATGGCAAGGTATTGCTTGAGTACACCAGCAGACATCCTTTCGCCGTTTTCACTGCTCTTCCAGTCGGCATCCTCTTCGCTCCATCCACCGCTCTGTGTAGGCGAACCTGCTATCCAAACGTAAAGCCATGCAAGACAAAGCTCGCGCTCACGTTCGGTGAGAAGGTTGATGTCCGTATCCTTCGTTACGGGTTCCGTTACGGTCTCGGTGTGCGTAGAAGGCTCACCGCTACTGCTGCTTCCCTCGTCAGGTACTTCCTTCTCCACCTCCTTCGGCTCAACGCCTGCATCCAGTATGATGGTGGCAATGGCATTGTCAGGAACTGGGATGTTCCTGGCTTTGCCATTAAGATATTGACCAACTGTAAGAATGTCTGCCATATCGATCGTCACTTAGAGAGTTTACTCGCTACTAGAACTTGAACTAGATGCCTCACCGAACACCTTCACACGTCCATAGTTACGCAGATTGCGGAATACAGGTCCTGCATAAAGCTCGAACTCCACCGTGTTGTTGATGGGGTTCTCGTTCCATGTGCTCAGGACGGCGATACGCTCCTCCACGAAGCTGTACATAGTGTTGCGGGCAATTCCACCCCAGTTCTGACGGTCCTTCCAGATGGAGTTGGTGTTCTTGATGCTGAACATCTTCTCCTTGGTGTTGAACGCGATGATGTACTGAGGATCGAATGCGGGAGCATCCTCGACGGGAACGCCGTCCTCCTCATGTACCGACTTGAAGTCGATGGGAAGGAATGGCCATACGCCACGGTCGTGCATGAAGTTGGCAAGCTCTACGCGGGTAGCGATGTAAGCAGCCTGATTGACGGCCTGTACGTTCTTGTTTGCCAGATAGGATGACAGGACGGAAGGATGGTCTACGATCATGTCGAAGGTATCCTTGTTCATCATCCATGCATTCACGTCACGGCTCTGGGTTGTAGCGAAGAGACGCTGCAGCTCAAGGAAGTCCTTGATGATGTTGGCATCGGGATTCGGAGTAATGGTGTCACCTGAAACGATGAACCAAGCGGGAGAAACCTCCTGGAACTGGTTCTGGTCGAAATCAAAGGTGAAGTCATACTTCGAACCGTCTACCGAAGCCTCGTGAATCTCAGAGGTCGAAGCCAGCTCGAAACACATGTGGGTAAGCTCGTTGTGCATACCGCCGAGGATGTTCTGAGCATTGGTCAGCAGGGAGTCGTAGATGAGACTCTGCATGGATGCACCAGTGTTGTTGCGGGCATCACGGAGCAGGAACATATCGTCCTCGCCCATGGTGTAACCGTGACCGAACTTAGGTGTAGAACCAGTGTAGAACTTCCAGCCCGAGGTGTTACGCATCGGCTTCAGGCCATGAGTGGAGAGAAGGCTTGCGCGGGCCATGATGGGCACGGTTTTCTGACCCTGACTCCATACCTTGCTGTCGCTGGGAGTATCCCAGTTACCGAGCAGACGCCACTGAGCCTTGTTATACTTCGCATTGGCAGTGTCCATGATGACACTGAAATTATTCTCGTCTACATAACGACGGATGTCGTACTGATTGTAGAAACTCTTTGCTCTTGTAGTTGCCATAGTGAACTCCTTTCTTTACTTACGGTTAGACCACTTGAACTGACAGCCGGCATTTGAGAGTGCAGTCTTGATTGCATCGTTGATTGCAGGCATGCGACGCTCCAGCACGGGACGGTCGTTCTTGTAAGCGCCGTCGCCGTCAACAGAGATGGCGTTAGCGTCACGAACGGTGTCATACGGAGTAAGAGCGTTAGGAATAGCCTTTACCTTCTTTGATGTAGCGTCTACCTCTACGAGGATGTCGTTAGCAGCAAGGCCGGTGATGGCTCCACTGAGAGTAAGCACGTTGCCTTCCTTGGAAGAAACGGTGGCATAATACGTAGCAGCCTGTGTCAGGTCGCTACCCAGCTTGGCTACGGTAGAACCAACCTTGAAGGCTGTGTTACCGAAACCGAGGTCTTTGACAGTGACGGTAGTACCGTCAATGCTCTCAACCTTACCTGTGATAATCGGGACAATCACGCGGGTTTCCTCGTTGCAGTTCACAGGTGTACCGCAAGGCAGCACGTCGCCGGGTGCAGGCAGGTCGTCGAGGTTGAAGTTGAAACCGCCGACAAGCAGCTCAGGCTTTCCCTCAAAAACAACAAGCGCACCGCCGAATCTGGCACTGGCCTTGACAATCTGATTAAATGTTCCCTTAATCATACTGTTTACTTTGTGTTGATGAATGAATAATGTTAATTAACCCTATATTCCTTTACAGCCCGCGATTACATCAAATGCGACTCAAGTTCCTTCGTCTCCTTGGCAGCTTCCTCGGCCTCAGCCTGCTTCTGCTTGATATAGTTCTCGAAATCCTTGTTCGAATTCGTTCCATTACCACCAGCACCGCCTGCATAAGGACCGCTGCCCGAGTCTCCGTAGAATTCTTTATACTTGGCCTCATACAATTTCTCAACGTCGATTTTCAGCTTGTCGAAATCGGAATCCTCCTTAATCTCCATTTCCTTTATGGCAAGGTTGACCACTGGTTCGCGGTCTGCCATGCGAACGTCAAGAAGATAGCTCTTGAGATCTTCGCGGATTTTGTTGACGATAGCATCCTTCTTCTCCTGCTCCTGCTTGGCCATGTAGTCCGTGAACTGCTTGGTCAATTTGCCGATAGAGCCTTCCTCGCCTGTGACACCCTCCATAGCCTTGGCCACAGCTGCAGCAATCTTCTCTTCGAGAGTCTTCTCTGCATTGGGGTCTGGATTTGGTTTGGGGTCTGGATTTGGCTTTGGATTAGGATTAGGATGGTCTTTCTCCCACTGAGCCTTGGCAGCGGCAACGGCATCCTCGATGGCCTTCTGCTGCGCCGTCTTCTGCTCTGTCTCCCACTGGGTCTTTCCTTTGGTGATTCCATCGGCTACCTCGTGTCGAAGCTGACCGCTCATGGTCTTGAGCATCTGCAACGGCATTGCATAGGTCTCGTCCGTGACCTTATCGTCTTCAGTGAATTGTGAGAGAAACAAGGTTGCCACCTCGTCAAACGTTCTGTCGCTAAGGTTGTCCACTCCAGCCTTAGACTTCAAGTTCTGAATGAGAAGATTTTTCTCCATAGTCTTTTTTTTCTAGTTTAATTTTTGTGTTGAAAGAAGGGCTTTCTGCCGTCTTCTTGCGGCAAATTTATGAATAAGGTGTAGTAATTACAATGTGTTTAAAGAAATAATTGAAGAAAAATTTTAAAACATATTGTAATAGAGTGGTTTATGAATATTTTTGCCTCGTACAAACAAAAGAATTGTTTACATTATGAAGGTATTTAGTGGATTAAACACGCTGGACGGCAAGGCCATCCGCACCTCCGAATTCATAGAGGGCCTAAGAACGGAGGAAGAGAAGAACAGGAATTCTCGGTTTTTCATACCGAACAAGGGAGCACAGGAAGACGGACTTCACAGCGATGCAGACCTGATTATTTACGGAGGAAACCGAGGAGGAGGAAAGGCGAATCCCTATTACACACCAGTCGCAACACCTACTGGATTCAGGAAAATCGGCGACCTGTGTATTGGTGATCCCATCTGTACGCCCTATGAAGGCATACAGGAAGTAACTGGAATATACGATCAAGGCACGAACACCGTCTATGTTCTGCACCTTGATGACGGAACGGAGGTAAGATGTATGGACAATCACAGATTCCTTGCAAGAGGACATGCCGACGAGCCTTTTATGGTCTGGACTGCAAGGGACATCTTCAACTGCTACAGGATTGACACAAAGCCTCCGTACTCATTCAGAAAGAAAAGGAACGAGCCTGTCGAGTTGCCGCTCTGCGGAGAGGTGGAGCTTGACGAGTCGAAGGTTCCGTCGGTAATGCCGATACATCCATTCGTGCTTGGCTACCTCGTTGCAAAGGGTACATGGGAATTCAACAAACGCGGAATCCCCATATCCGAAAACAACCACGAGGCATACATGTTCAAGAAATACGGATACAAGATATGGAAGAACTACCGTTCAGGCCAGTACATGCTCAGAGGCATCTCGCAGTTCGCACAGAAACAGGTGACGACATGCAGGAACGGAAGCCCCGCATACATCCCGGACTATTACATGAACGCATCCGTCGAGTCGAGATGGGAGTTCCTTAAAGGATTGTTCCACAGGGTAGGACTTTCAAAGGACGCATACCCATACGTCGACCTGCCAGGAAAGAAGTTTGCTGGTCAGGTGGCACAGATGGCACGCTCACTCGGCATCTTCGTACTGATGAGCGAGATTACCGACAACCCCGACAAGGTGGGATATTACAGGATTGTATGCAAATGCCCGGACAACAAGAAGATATGGCATAGGAAATGCAGGCATGACATAGCAAAGACGATAGCGCCTATCCCAAGGAAGATTTCAGACCTTGACGAATGCCTCACAAAGAAAATCCTATGGGTATCAAAGGCAGAGCATAAGGTGAAATGCCTGTGCATAACGGTATCGGGACACGACCACCTCTACCTGACAGACGCATACACCGTCAACCACAATACGGCCCTCATGCTTATGGAGGGCTTGTACGACATAAAGAACAAGCACTACAACAGCGTCCTTTTCAGAAAGAACAAGGACGATTTCAGCAATATCGAGAACGAGAGCAACCGATGGTTTGCCAACCTTGGGAAATACAACAAGTCGAAGGACGATATGACATGGAACTTCAAGACTGGGGCGAAGATGTCTTTCGACCATTTCGACTTGACCTACAAGGAGTTCGAGGACAAGTACAGAGGACAGCAGATAGCCTACATAGGCATCGACGAGCTTCCGCAGATTCCGTTCGAGTTCGTCAAGATCCTCATGGGTTCGAACCGTAACACCATCGGACTGCGCTCACGCATCATCGGCACATGCAACCCGGACCCGCTGTCATGGCTGAGGAAGTTCCTTGACTGGTGGATAGCCGACAGAGACACGGTATATCCCGACGGAGAGAAGCATCCAGAGAAACACGGGCTTCCGATACCTTGGAGGAACGGTGTGGTCAGGTATTTCTTCATCACAGGGGAGACGGTGGACAACATCGTATGGGGAAGCACTCCAGAGGAGGTCTACAAACAAGCCAAGGAAGAGATAGACGCACTCTGGGACCCGCGACTCGCTGAGTTCGGCTATGACAAGATGACCTTTGCCGTCAAGTCTGCCGTGTTCATCAAGGCAAGCATGCTGGAGAACAAGGCCCTGATGCAGAACGACAAGGAATACGTCGCATCCATCCTCAACAAGTCACCTGAGGAACGCGCAAAGGAATGGGAAGGAAACTGGGATGCCATCGCACTCGGTGATGACATAATACAGCCGTTCCACATGGAGAAATGCTTCAGCAATGCAGCCATGCTCGGAGACAGGATACGACGCGCATCATGCGACATCGCAGGTGACGGAGGCGACAACTGCGTCACATGGCTGAAGATAGGAAACCATATTCAGGACGTATATGTTTGCAGGATCGATCCGTACAACACCGTTCCCCTTATCAGGGCAAAGCTGCGTGAATGGGGAGTACTGGAGGAGAACTTCGTGTTCGACCTTCAGGGAATGGGACAGGTCCTGAAAGGTGCTTTCCCGAACGCCATTAAATTCAATAACCAAGAAGCCGTCGCAAAGGAAGACAAGCATCTTTACGACTGCATAAAGTCACAATGCGCATATAAGTTCGCACAGCATACGCAGCAGGGTGAATGGAGCATCGAACCGACACTGCTCAAAAGACAGTTCAAGTCAGGAAAGTCCTTGAACGAGCTGCAGTTCATCCTGCAGAAGGAGAGGAAGGCCATCCGTCAGGACATGAGCAAGCAGGACAAGGGATGGGTGCTCATACCAAAGGACATGATGAAGAAACGCTCGCTCGTCGGCCACTCGCCCGACTTCATAGAAGGACTCATCATGTTCGAGATATTCGACGTGAAGGAAACAGAGACGGAAATCCCCGAATTCCTAAGCAGACATGTGCGTACAATCAGGACATTTGATTTTTCTTAACCCGGTCAACGGCCTATGAGACCCAAAAGCCAGACCATAAAACATAAGTTATGGAACAAGCAATTCAAGACAAGAAGTTCTCTCGCGGTCTCTTGACCAAAAGACCGTTCTACAGAATCTGCCCGGACGTGCCGACAGAGAGCGACAGACTAAGCTCTCCACTTGACGATTTGGGCGAAAAGTATGTTGTAAGAGACAATCTGGTCTACATGGAGGTGACACAGGCAGACTTCCGAAGGGAGCTTGACCCGTCAAGTCACGCCATCAATGACAGGACCGTCTACATCAACTACCGTTACAGCAAGGAGGAAGACCTCTTCTACGAGGAGGATTTCCCGCGCTACGCATTTGCTTATCAGCAGGAGATACTTGATGACCGTCTTGCCCGCCTGACGGGTAACGATATCCAGTTTGACCTTGCAGAGGCAAAATACTCAGCTGAGGCACAGGAGGCATACGACATCTTCAAGGCTGGATGGGCAGACAAGCGCATGGAGAACGCATGGCATTTCGCTGCAAAATCCAGCTGCGCCACTGGCGACACCGCATTCGTAGGATACATGCTGGACGGTAAGTTCGAATGGAAAGTACTGTCATATCTCAACGGCGATGTACTCTACCCGCATTATGACAGACGTACAGGAAAGCCCAACCTTCTCGCCCGCACATATACGGACTGGGACGAAAACAACAACGTCAGAAACTATGTCGATGTGTGGGATGCTGAGAACTACTACAGGCTTGTAGACGTAAAGTATTCTGAGGAAGACAACACAGATTCCGATGACGAACATGTCCTTCACACCACTGCTGGTGATTTCGACATTGACGGCTATCAGATAGAGTTCCATGCGCCTCATTTCTGTGAATGCGGAGTGCCATTCGCATACCACAGACGTGATGACGGCCCGGTATGGTCTCCGTCACAGGAGACAATCGAGCACAGGGAAGCGGCTTTCTCCCGCCTCGCACAGAGCAACCATGACTTCGGCCTGCCGATTCTCGGTTTGTACGGAGAGGGAAAGAAGATTAAGGAGATTGCCACAAGCGATATGTCCTATGCCTCTAAGATCTTCATCATTCCTTCTGACGGAAAGGCTGAGTTCCTCAACCGTCAGGATGCATCCAACGCATACAAGACGGAGCTGGACATGCTTGAGGAGAAGATATACTCTCAGTCGATGGTCATCAAGGCCCCAGAGCTGAAATCAGGTGACACACCCGCAGCAGCCATCAAACTCCTGTATTCCGACGCATATAACAAGGCCATGCTTGAGGCACAGGAATATGACGAGTTCGTAAGGAAGATGATCGACATCTTCAAGTGGGGATACGGAGTGGAAAGCGGAAGCCAGCTCAAACTCAAGAACACAAGGATCTCATATTACATCGTGCCGTTCCTTCCCGTAAACGATGCGGAAGTGACAACGAACCTGTCGGTAGCCGTGCAGAACGGATTCTGCTCGAAGCAGACGGCATCGGAGAAATTCTACTTCTCCACGCCCAATGAATGGGAGCGCATCCAGAACGAGAAGCACGAGGATGATATGCACACCCTTCTTATCGAGGAGCAGCGTCTGGAGATGCAGAACGAGCAGAACCTTTATTATCAGGAAGAAGTGTCCGACATCCAGACGGAGAGTCAGATTGAGGTCATCGACGCACAGCAGAATGCGACGCAGGAGCAGGATGATGACAAGAAGAACGTCAAGAAAACCCGCACCCGCAAAGGCCGTGTGGCAACAGGACGCGGAAGAGGAAGGCCCCGCACAGTAGGTACTGACAAGTGGGGGAATAGAGATAACGAGAACAATTGGGAGAAGTGGAACACATCCCATTAATGCAGAACTGGTTAGGCGGGTCTCATGATTCGCCTAACCTTACAAAACAACGATTAGAATGGCAAACACGATAAATATTCAGCTTTCAGACATCTACGAGCCTGTCACTGATGAGCAGGTCAGGACTGGAAAGAACTTCGTGCTGAGGCGCGAGTCTGCGGCAAACGGACTCGCATCGCTCGTAGACGCACTTATGGAGGATGCCACCGCAAGGATAGTGCAGATATGCTACAAATACGGTGCGGACCCGCAGCGTTTCACCATATCACCGAACTACAACTCAGACATGTTCAAGGAAATAGCAGAGGTGATGGACGAACTTGAGGAGGAGATACTTGACCTAACGGGAAGCTACGCAGTCAGATGCACGAAGGAGGAGAAGAAGAAAGCGCCGTTGCTGCTATGGGTGCTGGCATTGGGAAAGAACAACAAAGGCCTAAGGCAGTCGCTAATAGAACGGCTGAGGATGTTCCTGAAGGACATCGAAGCGATGATTGTTGCGACGAGACTGGCAAAGATACCTGAATCAAAAGCAGTTACACTCATAAAGAGCAACATCCATACGGCCTATCAGATTCCTGGCATGCAGTCTGCATTCAAAAACGCTTCGCTCTTCGAGGCAGAGTACATACGGTCAAGGGGCGTGAAGCGCGGGAACGTCGGTAGTTCCAACTCTGAGGCGAACAACATCTTCCGTTTCGTGAAGATGGCGGTGCAGATGGCATGGATGAAATACCACAGGGACCTCTATGAAGAGCAGGGTGCTGTCGGATATTACGTCCTGAGGGGCAGCACGTATCCATGCGAGCTTTGTCAGAGCAAAGTGGGTTTCCATCCTATAGACGATACGGACGGATTCCCGATGTATCACGCCAACTGCCAATGCTATACAGTACCCATCTTCGAAAAAGACATCAACGACTTAACATTATAACTTATGGAACTATCATCAGTAAAGAAATCAGAGGCCAAGAAGCTCGGAGTAAGCGTGCAGGAGCTTGTGCTGGCCGATTTGTTATCCATCGGGTACAGCGATAACGACGCTTACGCGATAGCATACCCAGAAGACCAGCAGCTGAACTTCTCCATGCAGCAGGCGAACAGGAAGAAGATAATGTCGAGGGTGGCATTCATGGAGCTGCGCGAGAAGAGGAAAATATCCAACGCCAACATCCTTGAGTTCTCGGGTGATACGGCGGACATAGACCTCATAGACACGGAGACCACCGCCAAGGAAATCCTGAAGATCGCCAAGCGGATGCCAGACGGCAGCAAGGAGCGAGGAGAGATGTTCATGAAATACGCGGACCTGACGCGCAAGAACGATGCCGCGACGGAAGAGGCGATGGATGCCATACAGTTCTACTTCCCCATCAAGTGCAACCAGTGTCCGCTCTTCGATGCCTACAACACGTTCGTAAGGCAGAAGGGAGGAAGGGAGATAAGGCCGGTGGAGATGGAGGCCATCATAGCGGCAGCAGCCCAAATAATGGAAAAGGCAAGGAAAAAGGCGGGGAACTGATCCTCGCCTTTTCATTTACTCCTGTTTCTTCAGTCCGAACAGACCCGTTATCGTGTCGAAGACCTTCGCCACCGCAGGCCAGTCATAGAATCCGTTGGCAGCACCGCCGACGATGATGCCGCAGACGCCGCCAAGGACATAGTTCCACAGCACCGACAGGCCGAAATCCAGTCCGTTGAATGCCACGAAGCCGATTCCCGCCAGTACGGCCACGGCCCATGAGACGGCATGCACCACATTACTGTCCGTGATCTTGAACGCGCCGTGAATGGCCGCTGTCACAGCCTGCGTTCCGACTAGAATCGAAGGAATGGCTACCGCCATCTGCTTCAACAAATCAATTACCGTTACTTCCATAATCTCTGAATTTTAAGTTCATTTTTCTTCGTTCTCCTTAAGGATGTCTATCGCCTGTTCTGCGAACTCCTCATTGTGCAGGGCCTCCTGAGCCTTCTCCTCAGCAGCCCACCGCTCAGCCTGCTGACGCTCGTACTCGGCGATGCAGTCGGCCTTCTTACGCTCGATAAGCTCATAGAGTCCCCTGCGGTACTCTATCATCTTGGAAACATGCTCCTTCGCCTTAGACTTGTCAAAGCCAAGCTTCTTCATGTTACCCTTCATGCGCTTCTCCATCTCCTTCTCGGAAAGGAGCATGTAGGGGAAGGTGAGCATCTCCGAGAGGAACCAGAAGCCGTCATGCAGGGCCGGGGACGGTGTCAAGCATACATTGTACATGTTGGTGATAACCATCCCCAGCATGTTCTCGCGGATATTCGGGTCGAAGGTGGCGTACTGCGTGCATATGAAGCCGAACATCTGGCTCGTGGACGGTACGCGGACCATCCATGCGCCGTCGAGGCTGCTCACATGTACACACTCGACGGAAACACGCTCCTTCCCGGAGGAAGTGACGTAGTTGCCGCGCCACAGCTTGAAATTACCTACCCTTACGGCCCTGCCGTAGGGGATCACCATCGGGTTATCCTTGTTCAGAAGCTTCTTTTTTGCCATATCTCGCCAGTTTATCCAGTTTCTTCACGTACTCAGGCTCATATATCATCTCTATGAAGTCGTTGATGAGGTCGATGATGACATCCATCCTCTCCTCAAGGGCCTCGATACGCTTCCTCAACTCTTCCATCTCACCCATCACTTTGTCTTCTTACGCCGTCCGCCCTTCTTCTTGGGCTTCACGGATGGTTTCTTCTCCTCAACTGCAGGGGACTTCGCCTCCTCAGCGACAGCCTGCTCATCCTCAACTGCGGGTGCCTGTCCCACCTCAGTGGCGACGGCCTCCTCCTTCTTCTTCTGGTCCTCCGGCTTGACCACCTCAGGCTCCAACGGCCTCTCGGTAGCTGCCTTCACGTAACTTGCGCCATAATCAGTCTCCCTTACCTCAGGTCGCGGCGCATGCGGCCTCTTCTGTTGTCTGATTCCCATAATTACTGAAATTTAAAAGTTTATAACCAACATTCAGGCATCCGTCTTCGGAAGCCTGTTTAGCAGCCTTGAAATGAAACCCCTGCTGACGAGCGCACGGAACTTGTCGCGCCACGCGTCGCAGTCCTTAACGAGCATGCTGACGGTGTCCGACGCATCGTCAAGATCACACTTAAGCCTTGTCACCTCCAGTGACAGGAGCCTGTTCTGCTCGAACGCCACCGACAAGTCATTCTCAAGCGCCCTGTACGCCGTCAGCGACGGACGCCACCTCTTTACCTTCTCTCCCATAATTACAATCATTTTACGTTAAACCTGTTGTCAATATCACAATATACGATGTAGTGTATACCAGCTGAGCGGCGTCGGCTCTCGAAGTTCAGGCGGTCATGCATCTGACGCCCGAAGGAGTTCATCGTCTCAGCCTGGCACATGAGATGCACGTCACAGTACGTCACATAGTCCCTGTAGAGGTCCGTAGACTTGATCTCCAGACGCACCTCCTCGCTGTCATGGCCGATATGCCTAGACGGCCACAGGAAGGCCCACTGGTCCAGCCACACGTCAACCGTCTGGCCGTTGGCGATGTGCATCTCCACCTCCTCGTCCGTCATCCTGTCACCGCCGACGGGACCAGCGATGCTGAAGCCGTCACGCTCCAGCTTCCACCAGCCCTGCATGACCCAGTTGCGGATGCCGCTAAGCTCCGCGGTCAGCTTGGTCAGCAGAAGCCTGTCCATGTCCTGACGCTTGACAGAAGAGCGGAAGTCTATCCTTACCATCCTGCGGGAAAAGGCCTTGTCCATCTTCCTGTTCGCGGGCATCTGGTTCATCGAGAATATAAGATACGGTATGTCATACGCCGTGCGGATGTCCCTGCCGATACCACGAACATCCTGAGGCTCACCGCTAACCAGCGACTTGAACACATCAGAACCCTTCTCAATATCCGTTCCGCTGATCTCCTGGCACATGTTGAACACCTTACCCTCAATGGCACCCATAGCACGCATGCGAGAGTCGATGTTCCTGTCAAGCAACGCATCAAGACGGGTGGTAGAGACATTCCAGTCACCGAACACCAGCCTTATCACGTTCTGTATCGTGGTCTTTCCGTTGGCACCAGAGCCGATAAGCCACAACGACTCCTCAATGGAACGGCCCATCGCCTTGCGGTCGACACAACCCAAGGCCATGAACTTCTGCAAAACGTCCACATACCTAGGCTCAAGCATCTCGTCAAGGAAACCAGTCCAAGTAGGACACAAAGCACCCTCGTCATACCTGTAAGGCAACAAAGAAGTCACAGGCATACGCTCGGAGAAAGAATGATAAACAGGACTGTGCATGTCGGAGAAATCCCATACACCATTAGAGAAACCAGTAAGACTGCCGTTGTACTCCATAACATGACTGCGGATGCCATCCATAGCATAGTTGAACAGCTTACGCTCACAATCTACCCAGTCACCCTTGACCTTGTCACTGCAGTCCTTACCAGCCGACGAAACAAAAGCATCACGGACAAGATACTTCAAGACCTCAGTGTCGAAAGATACCCATACACGACCATCAAACACATAAACCTCACCATTACGCCAGTAAAAAGCCTTGCTACACGCATCTCGCAATACGTCACAATAGTCGTATAACCTCGCATTCTTGCGATTCTGAAGACAAGCACGAAGTATCTGTGTAGGTTCTATAAAACTACATAAGTCCTTGATAATCCGAGAGTTAAGCAAATTATTTTCGCCATTTTGCATATATATTACTATATTTATATATTAATAATCATAATAAATCAAATATTAGATATTATATAATAAAAATATTACATTCATACATTACATCTGCAAAAATACACCCTATTTAAACCAATTCCAAACAAATTCACATCTTTCATAACTTTAATGAATAATTTTCTTCAAACGTTAAACCTTTTAACACTCAAACGTTAAATTTTTAACCAAAATGAAAAATGAAAAATTCAAAAATTAAAAAATCCCGAGATGAGGTTACAAGAAGACTTTAGTCTTCCTAAAAGGGGGTCTACCCCTTTATAAATCATCAAATTTTTAGCCATATAAATATGTTACATTATACTATATAAAGTAACGTTATTTTTGCGGTTAACCCCTTTATTTTCAGCACTTTCCGAAAGTTGCCCTTATATTCTGATTTTCTTATTTTCTTTATTTTTCTTTTCGATTATTTCTTTACATTTGTGTTTTTTGTGTTTTGGTTTGTTTCCGGTTCTCGATCTGTGATTTTTTTTGTGTTTTTGTTGTTGTTTGGTTTGGATTTGCTAGTATAATATATGTATCTTTGCATCGGGTTTCCGTTAGTGGTTTCCCGCGAACATTATTAATTTAAAAAAATTGAGTTATGAAAACTATGGTAAAGAGTTCCGCCAATACTCGCAAAAATGGCGCTAAGAGTTCAAAGAGTTCAAAGAGTGCTGCAAACGTGGCTGGTGTTGTTTCTTCTGCTGTTGCTGCTGCTGTCGGTGGCGCTGGTACGTCACACGAAACGGCTGTTGCCGTTGCTTCTGGTGTTGCTTCCCCTGCTGTTGTTCCTGCTGGTCGTGCTTCTGATGTTTCGGCGCTGATGGATAACGATCTGAAGGTAATAGAATTGCGTTCTAAGATCGCCGCAAAGTGGGCTGCGGGTCGTTTCGAAGACAGCCCCGAATATATTGCGGTGTCTGCTGCTGTGGCTGGCTTGGATAATGACTTACGCGATCGTGCTATTAATGGCGCTCGCTTGGCTTGGCTGGCTCGCCCTGAAAACGCGGAAAAAAAGACTACTTTAGCCGCTGTGTGTGAACATATCAACCAGCACTATAGCAAAGAGTTTCGACAGATTTGCGGCTGTGCTGTTCCTGCTGCTGCTTCGGTTCGTGTGTATAGCTATAGTTACTTATCCGTTTCGACTATCACAGCCGACAGCGATATTAATGACTATCTTGTAAGTACTGCTGTGCCTGCTGGCTTGTCTGCTTCGGGCTTGGTTGCTGCTGTTATGTCGGTGCGTGTGCTGGCTGACGTAAAGCGCCGCTTTGCCGCTGCTCGCGCTGCTGCTCGTAATGAGTTCCGTAATAGTATGGCGGCGGCTGCTCGCCGTGCTGGTCGCTTGGGTGTTCCTGCTGCTGTGGCTGCTCGTTATTTCAATTTCTTGCTGTCTGCTGTTCCTGCTGCGGATGCCAGCGAAGAAAAGCGCCTTCGCAAAAACTTGGCTTCCTGCTGGGCTTCCCTGCGTACCCTCGAAAACGAAATAGTATTAGCCGCTCCCGCTGGCGCTTTCGGTGCTATCGAAGACACTAAGGGCGGTTGGTGCTTCCCTGCTTCCCTGCCTGCCAGCGCTCCCGCAAAGTGTCGCAAATTGTGGGCCAAACGTGTGCGCCTGCTGTCCTCGATCGATACATTAAACGGCCTGCTTTCGCGCTGTTAGGCGCTTCCCCTGCCTGCTGGCTGCTGGATCGGTCGGCGGGCTTTCCCCTGCTAAGGTTGTCACCTTGTCGCGGTGCTGGGGCTTTCCACTAAGAACAACCAAAAACGCAAAGGTAGTAACGCCTTACTAACAGCCCTGTTAGATTAGCCTCTACACCTTGCACCAACAGCCGAAACAGCCTAATATTATGGGCTTGGCTGCTTCCCTGCTGGTGTTCCTGCTTCCTCTCCGCTGCTTATTCCGTGGGCTGCTGGTGCTGGCGCTGTCGGCTGTTGTATGGCTGTGCGCTGGCTGTGGTGCTTCGGTGGCTGTGGTGGCTTGTCCTGCTGTCGTTTGTATGGCTGTTGGGCGCTTCTGCGGCTGTCGGTTCGGTGCTGCTGGTAGTTACGCGGTGTTGGTGGTTGGGGCTGCTTCTCGCTGGCTGTGGCTGTTGTATGGCTGTCGGCTGGTGCTGTTGTCTGCTGTTGGGGTTGGGGCTTGTGCTGTCCTGCTGTGGTGCTGCTGGTGGGTGTTCCTGCTGGCGCTTCCGCTGCTCGCTGTCGTGCGGTTCTGGTGCTTCGGTGTCGGTGCTGTCGGGCTGGGGTGTTCCTCTTAGATGTATGGTTAATTGTTAGGTGATCGGGCTTTGTTTGCCTGCTGGCTGTTGGCTGTCGGCTGTCGGTGTTGTGGTGGTTGTGGCTGGCTGTGTTCGGGTGCTGGTGGTGCTGTTGGCGGGTGCTTTGCTTCGGCTGGGATTAACCAGCAGGGCGGGCGGTGCTTCGGTGCTGCTTCCCTGCTGGCTTGTGTTCCTGCTGTGCTGTGCGGCTGTTGTCGGCTGGTTCTGGTGCTGTCGGTGCTTTTCTGGTGCTGCTGTGCTGGTGCTGGCTGGCTGTCGCTGTCGTTTCGGTTTAGATCGAAAAAAGGATAGTAAAAGAAAAGCAAAGTTATTTAGAAAATAATTCATAATTGAGTTTATCTATTTTAGTTTTTTGTGGCGCTTGACTCCTGAAAAGGAATTTGAAACGTGCAAAAGATTTTTAAAACGTGATAATGAAAAAGTTTGAAAATGATCACGTTTTATTTTTTCCGCTTTATTCTGGCGAAGATCTATTTAAAGATTTCTAAAAGGTTCGATTCCTTATTAAAGCGCAATTTAATTTTATCACTTAAAACTTATTTGATTATGAAAAAGTATTTAGTTACTTGGGTTTCTCCATCTGGTAATTTGGAGAAAAGAATTTGTGAAAACATTATCGTTTTAGGTATGCTTTTAAATGATGTCGTAAGGACTCTGCAAACTTATGAGTTTTCGATTTCAAATTTCACAATTAAATCTTTATGAGTTATGAAAGAAAAAGATAATTATCGTTTCGGTGAAAACGAAAGCGAATTATTTCGTGCAAATCTGTTGGCTAACATTTTAGAGCTGACAAAGTAACAAACATTTTAAAACATTTGAGTTATGGCAAAGTATTTTGAATTGGCTGAAAGACTTTCAGAAAAGTTTTCGCCGGAGATTATGTGCGCAATTTTAGGCGGCGCAAGTGAAAAGGAAATTTCTAATCTTATGAAAGAGTATGGAATTGAACAGTGATCGAAAGCGGCTTGATTGCCAGCGCAGCCAGGCCGCACAATTTTTCGCGAAGAATTATTCGCGGGAAAAAAGACATCTTGTAATTCTTTCGCGCGATCTTGCGAAAGAGTTTGGTGCGATTAATTCTCTCGGGATCGAGAGGGCAAAGGATTTCCAATTGTTTTATGATTTCCTTTGTGATTTCGAGAAATTGAAAGAATTGATGAAAGAATTCCGCTGGAGTTCCGAATTCCTGAAAGAAAACGGGATCGATTTCAAGTCGTACCGTAGACTTTATTTCTCCGCCGCTTAACTGTGGCGGGGAAAACATTTTGTTTCACTTTTAAAACTCAAAGATTATGATTTACAAAATTATGATTATGCAAACTCAGGATAAAACTGGGTTGCATTACAGCTTCGATGAACTTTATTCTGATTTGGAGACTTTGAAAAAAGCTTTTGAATCAATGAACAGCGAACAAATGTTTGGAGAGATTATAAAAGAAAACATTTCTCCATGTTGGGAAAACGATTGCTTTTCTGTTGTTGTCAGGAAGAAACGCAATTGGACTACTGAAATTAGAACCTGTTTTGTAGTTCCAAGAACTTTGGAAAATCTCCGTTTAGAGGGTGCTTTTTCAATGGAGAAAAATATGCGTCTTTTGGCAATGTTCTGAAAATGCTTTGGCAGTACGAAAATACTGCCAAAGTACGATAATTATTTTAAAGTACGAAAATTATGAAACAGATTTTTATTTTCTTGGCGGGAAGTACGATAATTCTTTTCTCGCTCGGCCTGATTCTTTCGGCAAATCTATTTTATGTTATCATCGGTCTGGTTCTTTTCGGTTTTCTCTGCTTCTGGCGGGATTACTGGAAAGTTTCACGGAAGATTAACAAGGCTTTGGAGTTAAGAGATTAATTCCAAAGTACGATAAATCATTTTAAGGAAAGGAGGAAATTATGAAAACGTTCAAACAGATATCCGATCAGATTGAGCGGATTGAAAGACTGTATTACAATTTCGGTTGTGGTACAAAGAAAATGTTGGAGACGGCTGAGAGATTTCTCGTTTCTCAGCAGAATGTCGGATTATGTTTTTAAACTCTGGATAATATGAAGGAAATTTCAAAGTACACTCTTTCGGTTATCCGTGACCATAAAAACGCGCGGATTAAAACACCGATTTGGAAATTAATGCCGATTTCAAAATGTTGGATTGGTTTGCCGACTATTCAGTACGTTATTTGGTGGGGCGGTCACATTTTGGATTATGCCGACAATTACAAAGACGCGGTAAAACGTAGACGCGAGATTTATAATCTTGCCTGAATTATTTCCCGTGGTTTGATTATCGCGGGAAGTACGATTATTAATTCTAAACTCAAAAGATTATGAAGTACGAAAAAATTATTGTTACTATTTGGCCTTACGAATGTGGGCTGGCTGGCAGAAAGATTAAAGACGTTCGCGATGCAATAACAAGCGACAGTTTTTCAGTCTGGGATGATGAAAGAATCCGCAAGTGTTTCAATTTTGGAAACGGGACTAAAAAAGACTGGGAGCGTTTTATCAGAGACAATAAGGAAAAAGTCATTCCTACAAAGAAATTCTTTGAGATTGTCGATTCTCTGCCGAATTCTCAGGATTATTACAATTTCCTGCGTGACATTCTACACTACTAAAACTTTGGCGCGGTTGATTCTGCGCCGAAGTACGAAAATTATTGTATCACTTTAAAAACTTAGATTATGGAAGTAAAATTAGTAAAAAGTTACCGTCACAATTACAATCACGAATTTGGCGGCGACGATCCTGAATGGTATTACGACGATTTCTGCGCCGAAGTGAAAGTCATAAAGGAAAATCCCGAATGGAATCCGTGGGAGAGACTTTTCAGATGTAGTCTTCATATCCGCTATAACGGACATTCGTTTGCAAACGGACATCACTGGAGCTTGTCGGGATGGTCTGACAGGATGGATGAAGCTATGGTGAAAATCTTCGGAGATTCTTTCGTAACTTTTTCTTCGCGCAAATCTCTGATTGACGGAATAAAGAAACTTGTCCCGTTCTTTCCTCCCGTACACTACAAAAACGGAAAAGAATTGAAGTACGAATTTGCATAAAACACAGAATTATGGAAAAGAAAAAGGAATTATGGCGCAAGTGGTATGCCATCAACGAAAATTGCCAAAGAAAATGCGGTTTTCACGGAAGTTATGGAACGCAGAAAGACTACGACTATTGGTCGAAAATGCTGCGAATCTCTGGCAAAATGCTCTGCCGCTTGGAATTTATGTACGGCTTAAAGGTTCATTATTCCGCGTTCGGTAGATTCTGCTGGGTTTAAAAACTCTGCGGAGATTGATTTCTCCGCTGGGTTCTATTATTTACTAAAAAAATTACAATTATGTTCAAAACTATTTTCACAGTTAGGAAAACAGTCGGGGAAACAACTCATTTCTCCGTCTATTTTGAAAACTATCACGAAGCATTCGTTTTTGCGAAAAAAGAAGCAATCAGGATTAACGGACTTGGTGGCACCGATTTCAAAGAACGCGAATATATTGACGGTAGTTTTTCTTTGACTTGGGATTTGGATAACATCCAGATTCTGATGAACGATTTTGCTTGGGTTACGGATTATCGCGCGAACGGAATCAAGTTCTATGACGATTCAGGACTGCCGTTTGATTTTGAAACGATGGAAGATCTTCGTAGTTGGTTCGCGCTGAAAAGGAAACTGGCTGAGAATTGATTTCATAACTCAAATAAATGTTTTTCGGGTGCGGTGTTTGAGAAAATGCCGTGCCTACTATTGTTTCACTTTTAAAACTCTACGATTATGACAAGAAAAGAAAAATTACGCGAGATTTTCAGCGATCTGAAAGACGGTCTGCGCTTCTGTGTGGTTGAACGTCACGAGAATTTTGTTTCTCAGGGAAAATCATTCTCATGCGACTGGAACGGACATTGGAGTAATTCCTACATCTATTTCAGGAATTACGGATCTTGGGCGCACGCTGCGACTCTGGCTAACTTGGCCTACGAACTTGAAGGTGTTGACCTGAATGACGTTATCACGGAAAGCGAGTACGAGAAATTATCAAAAGAGAGATTTTTCGGCTGGCGCATCTAATCTTTCATCGGAGCGGATTAATTTTCGCTCTGGTGGCTTATTGTTTAATCTTTAAAATTTTCAATTATGAGCGTAATGATGATTTCTCCGCAAATGATTGCGGACGCGCACGAAAAGGCGCAATGGTTTTTCAAGAATTATTGTATGTGGGAAGAGGACTCTTCAATGTGTCCGATTCTTGCGAAAATGTCAGAAACACAGATCTCAGAGTTTTTCCTGAGACTGTACTATCTAAACTCAATCAGCTATGATATTCTCTACAGAGAAGAAACGACTCCCGCAAAAGAGTTTGAAGACATTTGGCCTGCAATAGTCAGGGAAGGAAAGAAAAGGAAGAGAATTAATATCTATCAGTTTCTTACGATTCTCCGCTTTCTCAGCTATAATATTGAGTTTGAAGAGATCAGAAGAGCCAACAAATCCATTCCAACGATGGATAGCGACGAAAAGCTTCTCAACGACATAATCAACGAAATGTGTTATATGATTGTCGTTCACAGAGTATCAAAGGATATGGACTTAAAGTGGTATTACTCTTAAAAGTCACGGGAGATTGGTTTCTCCCTGACTGCAAACTTTATTTATTCACTTGATTTTTTCAATTATGGTTATTACAAGAGAAACGAAAGAGCGTTTTGTTAAGATGCTCGAAGCAAGGGAAATCATTGTTGTTTGTCGCAGAATCAAGACAAACTACGATTTCAAGTTCATCGGTGTGCATAACGGCTTGAAATGGGATTTTACTCCTACTGTTGCTTTTTGCACAGGTTGCAGAACAAACGGAGCGCACGATCTGCCGAATCTGACTGTAAGAAGCTATTCGGCTGATTATCTCGTTGAACAGACATTGAAGGATATGCCGAATGACTGCGTGAAAGTTCCAAAAAATCTTTTGGAGAACGTTTCGGATTATCTCGCTTATTTCTGGATGTAAATTCTTGGGCGATTAGCTTCGCCCTGGAATTCCATTGTTTCACTTAAACTTATGGATTATGGATTTGAAGGAATTCGAGATTTATCTCAGGAACTTTGTCCCGAAATACAAAACCGTAGATAATCTGATAAAGATTGCGGCTTACATTCAGGGGAAAGATTTCACATTCTATGAACGTTTCGTAGAAATCAGAAAGTATTATTTTGAGGTCTACGGACTTGACAAAAGTTGCTTTGTATTCCGTTTCGTCATGCACGACTACCTGAAAGAATATTTCACGGTATTTGCAAAAGTCTACGGCACAGAGTACATTGACGCTATCAACAAGCATTTCAGGGCGTGATTGGTTTTACGCTCTGGGTCATTTTGTATTACTTAAAACTCACGATTATGGAAGAAAAAATTATGATGGCCGAAATGATGAAGAATTTCGGTGAAAAGAAAAAGGTTCTCAAAGAGCTGGTAAAAACCTATCAGGTGGCAAAACTTGGCGATGAAGTTCAAGAAGAGCACATCAAAGAGATTCACAACAGAGTCCTGAATGAAAACGAGTTCTTTGCGGAAGATGAGTGTTCACGCGGAAATGTCGCTATCAAGGTAGGCGACAGAATCACGGAAGACGAATTTACGTTTCTACTTTCTGAGGACGATTTCGACAGGTTTCAGAATCTTGCTGCGCCAATTCTCGTCAAAGAGAAAATTACGAACGAAGACGGATGTTACATTACAAACTGGAGCATGATGAAAGTTGAAGCCGTGAACAAGATTTTCGAGTATGTTTGCAAGAATGTAATGCCGAAGAAAGAAGGCGACAAGTTGTACGAGTTTCGCTGGAATTACACGGCTCTGCAGAAAGTTGTGGACGCGACTTGCAAACTTTTCGGTCTTGCTGCCTAAAAGATTTCGGGTGATTAGCTTCGCCCGATTTCACAAGATTAGTATTCACTTTAAAGACTTACGATTATGACTTACATGGAACAAAGAAGCTTTCTCGAAAAGTTTACCTATCGAGTAAAGTACGGTGAGCATTCTCACTTGACAAACTATCAAGGAGCATTTGATTTGCTGGATGGCAGATTGAAGAACGTCGGTGTTATTCGTGACGCGAAAGCCGCTGCACTGAGAGCATTTGAGGAAAAGTGTTTAAATGATGACTGGACGTTTGCTTTCGAGGCTGGTGTCATTACTATTACGAAAGAGTAACAGACTTTGCAGGAATTAATTTTCCTGCAAGGCGCAAATTTAGTATTCACTTTAAAACTTACGATTATGAACAAATTAGATGAAATCGCCAAGGGCTTAGGCTTCATGGCAAAGAGAACCTGTGAGTTCAATGCGTTTTATTATCTCGTAGATGAAAACGGATTTGATGTAAGAAATGCAAAGGGCGAAAAGCTCTGTGTTGAGATTTGTTTCTGTTACAATGATTCCAAAAGTCCCAATTCTCTTCCCGTTATATGGCACAAGAAAGGCTACACGAAGGAAATCATAACAGAATGGTGGAGCGTTCAGACTTATGTCACGAATGAGGAAGGAACTTGTTATCGCGCTTACGATCCTACTATCAAGCCGACTTTCGACAGACGATTTGAAATTGACTTTGATTGGCATCTGTCTGCGACTCCTGAGAATTTCAAGAAGTTGCTCGAAGAGGTTCTGAGACGTTTTAACGCCTGATTTGCTTTGCGCTGATTGATTTCGGCGCGAAGTACGAATTATGTCTAACTTTTAAAACTCATTTGATTATGGAAGTAAAAAATTTATTCGTGAATTTCGAGAATGGCGAGAATTGTCTAGTTTATACTTACGACCTGACAGAAAACGAAGTAAAGCAATTTGCAGAGAAAGTGACAGGTAACAAGGTTATCGAAGTCTATCATGTTCCTCAAGACGATTTGCAGTATTATTGCATCGACGGACGCTGCTGGTTTGACACGCCTGAGAAGGTTGCAAAGGTGCGCGAGAAGATTGCAGCGTAGGAGTCTGGGGATTAGTTTCCCCTACTCTACTATTAACTTTTTAAACTCAAAGAATTATGAAAAGAATTGCTGCACCAATTGACGAAAAGAATGTGTCTACAGATTGGATTGAAGACGTGTTTAATTCCTGTGTAAGATGTGACAAACAGTTTGTCGGATTCATTGACGATGCGCCCGTTTACGTTTCTTGGGAGAGAAACCATCTATCTTGGCGGTGTGTTGAGGTTTTCGGATTCGACACAGAAAAGACCATCAAGGAAATCAAGACGAGACTTTCGGAGTTTGAAAATCCAAATTCTGATTTATTCTCTGAAATGTATGTCGTCGGCCATTGTGTCGTACAGAGCTTTTACTTTCGCGTGGATTAGTTTTCATGCGAAAGACTATTGTTTTACTAAACTCAAATAATTATGGAAGCAAAAAGATTATCATTTATTTCACAGTCTGACGATTGCTGGGAGCAGTTGGCAGACGAGTATCAGAATCTTGATTTGGACTCTTTCGTAGCCCGTGCAAGAATCATTGCGCCGCACATCTTCTATGATGAGCCAGAGATTGAGGAAATCGAAGGAGAAATCCAAACTGAGAATGAAAACTATATCCTGACGTGGGAAGACGGAATGGATGAAGCAATGTGGATTTATCAAAAACTATAAGATTATGGTTAAACTCTATAAATTCAAGACAAACTTTCCTCACTGCATGAAGCAAAAGGAATTGTTTGGTAACGAAAAAAGCGAATACGAGAAACATTTTCATCAATGGGTAGATTGGTGCGTCTCGTACTGCGGAAACGCAAATGTGAAGTCCGTCGGCAATAATCATTCAATTTCGTTCAAGTACGGAAATGAACGTTTCAAAGCTGAATGGTTTGAGTATTAAGTTACTTTACCCCACTAAAGTCACGCTGATTAGTTTCGGTGTGGCTTACAAATTTTATGTTTTACAATTTAAAACTCAGTATTATGGCAAAATTAGCAGAAAGAATCAAGGATGATTTGATGAAGGAAATCAATGCTTTCAAAGATGATTTGGAGAAAGCAATTGAAGAGAATGTAAGAGAGTCAGGTTCTTGCATCGTGAGCCTCTTCTCCAACAAGTTCAAAACTGGATGGGAAAGCTCTTCGATGTCTGATGTGAGAGTTCCGAAGAAGTACGCTTTCTATGTGGAGAACGAGTATCAGTTTCAAGGGTTCAAGGTAGAGAAAATCTACACTCCCGCTGGAAGTCTCTGCAAACTCAGAATCCATCTGTAATCACCCGTGTTGCTCTGATTGGTTTCGGGGCGACACACAATCAATGTTTCACTCTAAAACTTACGATTATGATTAAGGATTTCTCAAATGTTAACTATTTCTGTCCTGACCATGTGGTCTGCAACAACTGCATGGAGGAAATGTATGTCGATTACGATGCCCATGTCTGCCCGATTTGCGGAAAGGCTGGCTGTCTTATGGACGTTGAACAGGAAGTTGAACACTAAAACTTACGATTATGACCTACGCAGAAAGAAAAGCAAATGCCCGTCAGATTGCTATCGACTGGCAGTTGAACGAGAGCGACTATCCCTATTCTTATGGCGGGATGGCCATCCTGACAAACTATTTCTACAGACTTGGGAAACGCTACGGACTCTTGAAAGAGTTCCGCGAGAACGGAATTCCCTGCTAAAAAAAAGAGAGCGGATAGTTCGCTCTCTAAGTGGAAGGCTTGTACCTTCAATTAAAATCTTCAACACTATGGGTATTTTATTAGTATTGATGATTTTGAGGTTCTTGCTCTCTCGTAAGAGAGATTCCTCTTAATCTGCGAGGTGAGGGTGTTCACAGCATCCCTCACCTTTAGGATTCACGGCTGCAAAGATAGAAATTATTTTTGTAGCTACCAAATGTTTCACAAAATTTATGAATTATGAAAAAGGTTAAGGTTCTATCACTCAGTTTCAATCCCAACTATTACGATGTTAAGGAGTTCGCGAATGCTTCTTATGACGAAGTAAAAGGGTTTATCGAGAAATCACCAATCTGTGCTTACAGCTACTCAGAATTTGAATTGGACTTGTCAAAGGACAATGAGTACAAGTTCTATCCAGACGGTGCGTTTGCTGGCGACACAAGCGATTGCCACATGATGTGGATTAAGGTGTGCGGGGATTAATATCTCCCACTCCGCTTATGTTTCACTTAAAACTTATGAATTATGGCAAATTACAAAGAGGTTTTTGTAGCACATTTCGAAACTGCACCAAGACGTCGCGGACGTGACACATGGGGTACAAAGGAATTCAACACAAAGTGGGAGGCCGAAAAGTTTCTGCTTGAATATCAGAAATCCCATTGGTATGCAAGTAATAGCGGCTGGGTTGACTCGAAGGTTCTTGACCTCAGATCGGATGCTGACAAAGCATACTCAGAAAGAGTTAACGAAAATGTTGCAAGGTATTGTGAGAAAATGTGGAAGACATTCCATCTCTAAGGAAATGCGCGATTAGTTTCGCGCTTTCCGCTTATGTTTATGTTTTACCCTTTAAAACTTTTAAATTATGAAACAGAATCAAGTATGTGTTTTGTTGTGGATTAAGTTCTGCATGAACTATCCTAACATCAGAGAGGTTATTGCATGGATTTGCAAGAAGACTAACAAAGAATGGCTTAAAAATCATCTTCTCGAGAAATTCGAAGATCACTATGAGAGATCAACGAGCCGAGGTGCGATGAATGCTTTCTACTGCGACATTGACAAAGACTTGCAGAATGCTCTGGTTGAATATGCGCTTACGGTCTATGCTCCTTACGGAATGAAGACCGTTTTCGAGGAAAACAAGGAATTGTTAGGACTTTAAGAGCCGTACCGCCTGAACGTGGGCGGCTCGCTATTCATTCACTAAAACTCAAAAGATTATGGCAAAGATTACTTATGTTCCTGTACGAAGGGTGCAAAATCCAGAGTCAAAGCCGATGCACATCTCTATGAAACGGCTTGGCGAGATTTTCGGCTGCACGCCTCAGGAAATCGAAGACGATCTACGACGAAGACTGGGCGATTCCATGTGGACTTATGGAATTCCGTTTGCCGAGGGAATACAATGTCCGTTTGGCGAGCGCGACTTGATGGACGATACCTGCTACATCGGTTCTGACGTTCATCGGTGCAAATACTTTCGCCGCTATGTGCATGACGGTGAACACAGAGACACAATTGAATGCTGCTGTCCGAAACCGCGTATCATTCCTGAAAAAGGAAAACCTATCCAATTGTCGCTTTTCGATTTCTGAAGTTTAGCGCGGACTAAACTCTGCGCTATTCACGAATTGTTTCACTAAACTCTGAATTATTATGATGTACATTGTCAAGCACAACATTCCGCATTTCCCTCTCAAAGAGACGAGATTTGCTGAGAAAGAAAAAGAAGATGCGATTACCGTTTTCAGATTTCTGGAAAACTTAGCTATCAAGGCAGGCTATCCAGTGAAAAGTATTTTACGTGAAAGCGAAAACAAGCCGCTTAGAGCGACGCTTCAAGTCGAGGTGGATAACTTTATGTATTACGCGGAGTTATACGCTCAGTGAGCCTAAAAATGGCCTCTAATTGAATTTAGTGGTCATTTCCATTATTATTTAACTCATTAAAACTTTAAAATTATGAAGATTAATCCAAAAATCAACAAGAAAGTGACTGAAAGTGTGGCCGACTGCCGCAAGGTGTTAACCGATGCAACAATTGACTTGCTGAGAATGATTGCAGAGCCAGCACAGGATGTGATGTTCGGGAAGACGCTGATTATGTTCCAGCGTTACAACGACAAGACTACTGAGACGGTTCTGGCGGGCAGCATTGCCTACATGGACGGAAGAGGTGGCGACGATTTCTACATCTACAGACTGGGAGAAAAGTGCGGTTCATCTATTTTCCTGTCACTCGACAATCTGCGACTCATCTACAACGAGGTGCGCAAGTTGGTGCGTGACGAGTAAGGACAAGGCGGGTTAATTCCCGCTTGCTCCACATTTATGTATCACTTAAAACAAAATGATTATGAAAGAGATTTTTACAAAGGAAGAGATTGATATTATTGTTGATGCTCTTCTGCACGAAATGGAACGCTACAACGACGCAATGACTCTTGTTTCTGACATTACGGCTCGCAAGGCCGTAGAAAAAGCGAAGAACAAAGTCTATGTTGTGTTCACAAAAGCAAACTCCTTTACTGAGGAGTAACTTTCATCTGATGCCGAATCGGATTTCGGTATCAGAACTATTGTATCACTTTAAAACTCAGAAATTATGGAAGAAATTAAAAACCGTTTCTCGAATGCCTATAAGGTGTTCGGAAACTCCGACGAGATTACGACTGCCTCTGGTGTAAGAATCAAAGGCCGTTATGTCCTGACGGAATCAGGTGCGGTCACACCGAGTCACGATCCATTGAACGGATTCCGAAAGTCTGATGGATTCCCGACAGACGAAAACGGACAGACGGTCAATGACAGGGACTATGAGCGCGACACAGACGCACAAGAGATTACGCGACAGATTGCAGGCCATTACGACAACAGAGCCTTACAGACTCCGATAGTCGTTTCTGACGGAATCGTGCTTTCAGGAAACGGACGGACGATGGCTGGAATGCTTGCAGCCGCGAACAACACGGATGCTGGTTACATTATCTATCTAAAGTCATATCCTGAGAAGTACGGATTCAGTCTGTCGGACATTGACGGTTTCAGTCATCCGCGAGTCGTTTTCGAGACAGAAGACAGATATCCGCTGAATGCTGAGACGTTCGCAATGTTCAATGCGCAGGAAATCAAGTCGCAGTCGAAGACGGAGCAGGCGGTGAAGATGGGGAAGCTGGTTGATACCGAGACGTTCAACAGAATTGTCAGGAACATCAACACGTTTGACACCATCGGCGATTTCTACAACGACAAGAATGCGACTACCGAGGCCGTCAACGAACTTGTGAGTGCTGGCATCATTTCACGGATGCAGTATCCAGAGATGTTCGATGGCGACTCTATCAGTCAGAATGCGAAAGAGATTCTTGAGAATGTCCTTATCGGTAAGGCTTTCGAGAGTAGTCCTGACGCTATCCGACAGATAACCGCTTTCAAGGGTGTGCGTAGGAACATCATCACGGCTCTGGCTGAGATATCGAACAATCTCGCGCTGAATGAGTATTCCTTGAACCGCGAACTTTCGCAGGCCATTGCGCTCTGCTATCAGGCTCGCGCCAACGGATGCTTCCATCAGGGTGACATCGTTTCAGGTTTCGCCAGACAGATGACCATGTTCGGCGACTCAGAGACGGTGGCTGATTTCCGCGACTCAACGGTAATGCTCTTGGCCGACATAGTGAACCATTCTCAAGTCACTCGCCTGAAGAAGATGTATGCGGTCTATAACCATCAGGCGGCTGATGCTGCGAGCGGGCAGACCGATATGTTCTCCACTGGTGAGGTGAAGTCGAAAGAGGAGATCCTGAATGAAGTCAAGGAACTTTTCGGAACAAAGAAGGAACTTGACGCTGCGCTTTCTGAGGCTGCCGACAGTCGGAAGTCTGCTGCCGAGGACTCCATCTGGCTAGAAAGGGCAAAGGAGTTCACGCGGTTCAGCGGACAGTACGACCAAGTTTCATCAAACGGTGTCTGTGTCGGCCAGTTCGCTGAGTTCGCGCTGCCCTGCGGTGATTCCATCATCGTGAAGCTTGAACTGCTTTCCAACGGCATCGCTGGCATCCGCCTGCGAGGGTTCACACGCATCAAGGTCAATGAGGAACTGCTCATGCCTACCTCAGAGACACATTGCACCCTACCTGACTGGCTTATCCCGACAGTTCCGAAAGACAAGATCCTTGAAGTTCTGCTGTCCTACAGGAAAGCCGCCTGACTCTCATTTGATACTGAAAGAGATTTCGGTATCAAAACTATTTATTCACTAAAACTTACGATTATGAAAGAATTCATTTTTGACGAATACCAACGGTGCATCAATCCGAATCGCATCGAAGGTGGAAACAAGGAGTTCTGGTTTGAGATCCAGACGGCTTGCAAGGACGGGAAATGGTATCACGGTCATCAATACTGGACAAGAGGAACACATTTCGAGATGGATGTGTATTCTGATACATATAATTGTCCTACTGAGCGGGAGGCTATCCTGAAAGAACTGGAATTCATTGGGAAATGCTTTGAGAATGACGGAAAGAATTTACGCTCAAGATTAGAAGTACCGCCTTTCATTTTCAAGGAACTGAAAGACTTGTCCATCAAGTACAAGCATCCGCAGATGTCCCTGTTCTGATTTTATCCTTATGGGTTACAATAAATCCATAGGGAACAACGTTAAATAATAAACTTAAAAACTCAAAGATTATGCAACAGAACGATTTTATCAACGAGAGCAAGCATCGCATAGATGATGTGTTGCAGGCTTTCAAGATCGGGCATGAGGGCATCACTGCCGCATCAGGCCCTACGGTAACGATGTTCGAGTTCAGGCCGAAGGTCGGTGTCAGGATTTCGAAGATCATCAACCTCAAGAATGAGTTTGCCATCTCACTGGGCGTGCAGTCAGTCCGCATCATCGCTCCGACAGAGCGCGGTACGGTAGGCATCGAAGTGCCCAACAAGGAGCGCGTCACAATCCCCATGGCCGATATGCTCTACTCTGAGGAGTACGAGAATACGGAAATGGAGCTGCCTCTCTGCATGGGACGCAAGGTGGACTGCTCAGTCTTCATGGCCGACTTGGCTGAAATGCCTCATCTGCTGGTGGCTGGTGCTACTGGCATGGGTAAGTCAGTCGGACTCAACGTGATTATCTCGTCGCTGATTAACAAGAAGTCTCCTGACGAGTTGAAGATGGTGCTCATTGACCCGAAGCAGGTTGAGCTGACCGTCTATGAGAAGATTGCGAAGCCGTATCTCCTGAAACTCACGGAGAATGACGATGCTATCATCACGGACACCAACAAGGCTCTCTGTATGCTCAACGAGGTATGCAGGGTCATGGACGAGCGTTACGACAAGCTCAAGGACATGAATGTCAGGAACATCCGCGAATACAATGCAAGGGCTGCGGAGAAGCTTCCTTACTATGTGGTCATCATTGATGAGTACGGTGACTTGATTATGCAGTCCGACGGCACGGCCATGGAGAAGGCCATCTGCCGCATCGCACAGAAAGCGAGAGCCGTAGGCATCCACATGATCATCTCTACTCAGAGACCGTCTACGGATATCGTTACTGGTCGTATCAAGGCAAATTTTCCGACTCGTATCTCGTTCAGAACCGTGACAGGAACTGACTCCCGCGTAATCTTAGACCGTATCGGTGCGGAGAAGCTGACTGGAAGAGGCGATATGCTCTTCTACAATGGCGGTGATACAACACGCTGCCAGTGCGCATTCGTATCGACTGACGAGGTCCTGGATATGTGCAATGAGATTGAGGAGGAGTTCGGCGACAGAGACCAGACGATCCTGAGAACCTTTATCCCGACCAGAGAAGAGAAGACTTGTACAGGCAAGTTGTATGTCAACAAGAAACTTGGACTTAAATTGTATGTATAGCGTATGACCAAACAAGAAGCAATGCAGATTGAGGATCTGCAAATCAAGCTGACTCCTGTGATTGAGGACGCTTTCTATTTTCTCAGTCACATCGAGAACCAGAAGCCTATCGACGAAATACTTGCTATGGATGACCAACAGGAAAAGGACTACGACCTGTTCTGTCAGGCATCGCAGCACGCTGGAGACCGTCTATTGAAGGTTTCAAGGGTGGAACGCATGGAGGCAATACACTATGCGTACCAGATGATAGACAATGTCAGGAAGTACGGAGTCGCCTGCGCAGAGTGGGCAAAGTAAGTGAAACATCAGCCTCTGTCCTGTTAAGTTAGGACGGAGGTACTTTTCGCCGAGAGGCTCATAATCAGAGTTTTAAGTGTTTTTGCGAGTCGCGATTAGATTCACGGCTCGTTTCTTTTATGTCTAATTTAAATTGTAAAGAATATGGAAAAGTTTGAAAAAGAATTTGTTCGCAGATACCCTAACTATGAGTTTCTGGTAAGGTATATGCGTGCAGCCGTCGAAAAAGAAGAAGTCAACTGGTGCGACCTGACAGCCACAAACTTGACTGACTTTGTGAACTATCTTAAAGACTCTGTTTCTCCGAATAGTGCTGGCACATATTGTGCAGTCTTAAAGAGTTTCCTGAACCTTGCATCTGATGAGGTTGATCTCCCAACTATGAGGTTTGCGAAAATCCTGTGTGTCCGCAAAGTGCCTCAGCAGAATGTCGCTCTGACAGAAGAGGAAGTACGAAGAATCGACGAATACTATCAGCGGTTATTGAAAAAGGATAAGCATAAGGTAGAGAAAGACGTGTTGACCCTGTTCTTGATTGAGTGCTACTGTGGCTCTCGTGGTATTGATGTTGAGAACATGACCGTTGATAATATCAGCGACGGTAAGATTACATATGTCTCACAGAAGACTCATGTTTTGGCAATCGTTCCAGAACATCACAGAATACGAGACCTTTTCCTTCGGAAACCGAAGAAGAACTATTCTCGCGTGACAAAGAATCGTATCATCAAGGATGTATGCGAAAAATGCGGTATTGATGAGCTTGTCACGCTCTACTATCACGGTTCTATGGTGACAAAGAAGAAATATGAGCTTTGTGCTTTTCACAGTGCCAGACGGTCATTCGCCTCAATTCTGGCCGCTAAAGGTGTTCCTATTCCAGAGATTTCTCAATATATGTCACACTCGTCACTGAGCATGACGGAGAGGTATATTAAGGTTGACAGCAAAAAAGTTTCCGAAGAAGCTTTGTCTTTCTTTAATAGATAAACATCATGTTTTAAGATAAATATGATATTTTCTCACTTATTGCTTTATATACATCTCTGTTGTCAATACCTTTGCAGCGTGTGGATAGACAGGAGTAGCTACCTGTTGACAAGGTTAAGTCAACGGCCTTCCTTACGCTTTAATGTTGGCGTAATTTAATGTTGACAAAAACATGGTAGATAAAATTCAAGATTTTGAGGTTAATTCTCCTCGTTGGCTATCACTGGAGGATTTCGAAGGTGAAATTTGGAAAGATATTCCAGACTATGAAGGATGGTATCAAGTATCAAACATGGGACGTATCAAGTCTGTTGACAGATGGATAGAATATGCACCAAGGAAAGCGGGAGGTGAAAGTTCGTTTAGATTTCAGTGTGGCACTATCATAAAAGCTTCTTCTTATGGACAATATCTGATTTGTCACCTTAAACGAAATAGCACATCCAAGGCTGTAAAATTCCATCGTATTGTTTGTGGTATTTTTCATCCTAATACTGACAATTTGCCAGAAGTTAATCACATAAACGAGATAAAAACAGATAATCGGGCAGAAAACCTTGAATGGTGTACTCGTCAGTATAATGCTAATTGGGGAACCGCACGATTGCGACAATCATTGAACACAAGGAACCAACATGATATATCAAGACCTGTTTATCAGTACAGCATGGAAGGACAACTATTAAACAAATATCCGTCTATCAAAGAGGCAGCAAGGCAGACGGGGGCGAAAGAAGCCAATATTGCTTCTGTATGCAATGGTGGTAAATCATCTTCTACTGCAGGCTTCCTTTGGTCTTTTTCTTCAAATGTCGAAGACGTTCAAAGGATAATAAAACGAAAGAATATCAAAAAGCCAAGAAAAGGTCGCACTGTGCATCAATACACTATGGATGGAAAACTTGTAGCTTCTTATATTTCCGTCGGAGAGGCTTCTAGAAAAACAGGCATTTGTAAAATAACCATTATTAACGTCTGTAACCATGTAGGCTATCAAAAATCTGCTGGTGGTTTCAAATGGTCATATACATAACAAATGATACGTCTATGACGCTCAGATACTATTGCTCTGACGAACTTGTCCTGAATGACGCTGCATTGAAATTCTTCAATGGATAAAAAAAGGGTGAGAGCCTTAGTTGACTCCCACCCTACACGTAGTTTAGACGTTTTCACTAAACAAATCCCTATTATTTATTTTCAACTCAGATTTCGGCACTCTCCATTTTTCAAAATCTTAACCGAAATAACAATTCCCCATTTAATCCACATTTTGCAATGTTATTAAAAATCCTCTGTTTCCACGTTCAGTCCTCCTTATCTAAAGCGTGAACATAATTCAAAATTAGCTTCTCTTCTTCGTCATTTATAGGACGTTTTTCAACTACTCTTCCGTTGGCATAACACTTTGCAATATACAACGTGCCTGTTAATGGACTGAATAGCAGTCTGATGTTTTCTACAGTTAATTTTCCCATGATCAGTCCTCCATTGCTTTTCGAAAATCTTTTTCCTTGAAAAATCCTGTATTCTTTTTTAACCATACACACGCCTTTTGGATCATTTGCCGCTTACATTGCTTAAAGCCTTCTGCAATACCATCCTCAAAGGCATCGGCAACATCTTCCATATTGGGGTCTCTACCATTGCTTGTAGTAGGACAAACATTGTTCATGTATTCTATTCCAGTCATTTTATTTTCATTTCTTTTCTAAACGCTCAAAATGATTCTCAATACTCTCAAGTTTCTTTTCAAGCAACTTTCCTAGATTATATACAATCGCATCTTGCGTATTACAGCCTAATTGTAAGGCAAAGTTTCTTGCCATAAGTAAGTGGTGTATAAGATGATCTTTATCTTTCATACTCAACTTTTACCTTTGTATGTTTCTGTTTCTGCAGTTGATTGGCTATCATCTGATACTTTAAACTCAGTTGGCGTTACGCCATACATCACTGCAATTGGTTCTATTATTGGTGAAGGAGGTGTAGTCCAAGGTAATCCTGGACTAAACGGTGGAAGAATTGGTGCATTTGGACATTCCCTCTGTATAATAAGTTCAGCAGCCTTTTCCGCGATTTTGTCTGTCAGCTTCTCCATATCGACCAACTCCAGCACTTTCTCCACAATTTTGTCTTCAAGTTCTGTCATACTATTCTCCTTTCTTCATTGCTTGTTTGAACTGTTCTATGAAAACATCTTTATATCCTTCAACACACAACCTATAAGCATCAAAGGATTCAAGCCACTTAACTGCTCTCTCTATCACCTCTTCTCTTTCAGATCTAGCACCAAGAAAGAAACCATGTTTAAAAGCATTTGCTTCTGCCTTATTGTATTCTTTAGGCATAAGTTTAACTACTTCCATTTTTGTTTCTGTCATATCTTTACCCTTTCTATTTAATTATTACTTATCCTTCTTGTTTCCATTTCCATTTTTGCCTCATCGTGACCTTTAAGGCTTATCTCTTCACACTTTTCATGGAACAGAGTAAGTGTTTCAAGAGGATCAAGATTCTCTGCCTTACAATAGCCAATGATAGTTCTCATATAAGTCTCACACATGAAGTCAATAAACTCAGACTTTTTGAGTTTGGCATCTTGGACTTTTTTAACACAAATGCCTATTATATCCATAGATAGTTCTGTATATTTCATAACCTTTCTATTTAATGATTACTTATCGCCCTGTAATGTATCTGAAAGAACTATTACTTTCACTTTGTCGTCTTGATTTATACCAGCTTCTTTCATTTTTCTATCTAACTGGATACTACTATCGACAAAATCTAAACCGCCATAAATGTAAAAACCATCCACAGCACCATCCATCATCTGCTGCTTCTGCCATCGAGCCATGTGAACGGCAATCCTACTCAGCTTTGCGAAGGAGACCTCTGGGTAACGCTTACCAAGATTGGCTATCTCATATTGCAAGTCCTCGCATACAGGCTCCTCGCCTTCTACTGGTATCATTTCACCAACACTTTTGCCTTCATAGGCTTTTTTGAAGGATTCTGATTGAGCAATGTTCTTGTACCTTTCATGATAGTTCTCGCTGACAGGCTCTTCTTTAATATTGGCATAAGCAAGCAATACTTCTGCTTTTTCCTTAACAAAAACATCGGTTTCCTCCCAAGTGTCAAATTCTCCTTCAGAATCCCTTCTTGCGTATTCCTCTAAAATAGTTTCTAATACATTTTCAAATTCTGTCATACCTTTTCTCCTTTCTGTGCTTTAAGACCAAGTTCAAAAAAATATTCAGCAACCTCAAAAAGCATATATCCAGTAGTTTTATGGCTTTCAAGAAAATCGTGGTATGCTAAATGCAAGTCCACCTCTTTCACTTCGAGGGTATAAATCTTATCTAAAGCATCATCAACACCGTCTGTATAAGAATCCTTTTCAGCCCATGTTGGGTAGAAAGGTACATGCTCTTTCAATTTCTCTATCTCCGCTACTAAAGCGTCTTTGTCTATCAGTTTCATACTATATCTTCTTATAATGTTCGTAATTTGTTCAGTGCATCTTGCGGCCCTATTGCAGCCCGAATTATATGCTCAACAATATCTTTTCGGATATACTCAATAGAATCAAAGGGTGGCTTATAAGACCACGCAATTTCTGAGTCGCTCTTATCGAAACAAAATCCCTCGTCACTCGCTATATAAATCTTTTCAGGTACTTTCATGTCTATAGTTTTTTTAAATCGTGCAAATCATTATAAAGTTCCACTAGAATGTCTATGTGTTCACAAAGAGGGTGACGATCTATATAAGACTTTAATGCTTTCATCTGCTCTTCACTCGGCTTCCACCTGTTCTGAGGGCTGAGGGATTTCTTTCTTATAAAATCTATAGCAGCACTCCAACCATCATCAAATGTAGGTTCTCCACTATGATACTCAATTTTATCAAGAGCATCGTTGTAAGCATCCTTTTTTGCTTGAGCAAGTTCTTCATCACTAACATTGCTCTGAGGTCTGAGGGATTTGAGCCAACTGATTAGTTTCCTATCACCATCAACCATTGTTTTACCGTGACCTTCCCAATGTTGCATATCAATTTCTAATTTTGAAATACAACTATTTAGATTGTTCTCATCCTCTTCACTCCACTCTTGCTTTGGCTGTAAAACAGACGACTTGACTTTTTCCTCAAGCCATTTTGAGATTATCATCGCGTCCCAGTGGTCTGATACTTGATACTTGGCCAAAGCATTCTTGCATACTAATAAATACTGCTTATCCTCTTCACTCCAAGCAGGTTTCTGCTCAATCTTTTTCAACTCTTTCTTTTCGGCATCCCATTCATAACCCGCTTCGTTCATCTTTTGGAATAAGAGGTCACGTTCTTTTTGGTCTGCTGGATGCCATGTATCACCATTATACCCGACCTGCTTGTAGTCAACAAATATATCTTCTTCACCAATATAAGCACAAGCAGAATCAATAGCGTGAGCAGAATTGCTAACAAGAATTATAGTCTCTCCACTTACAATCACATCACCATCCTTTGCATCTTGGATAGTCCAAGGCCGTGCAGTTGAAAGATTTCTTTCATTAACAAGCTCTTTTTCAATTCCAAATACAGTTACAAGTTTATTACAACCTTTTTCACGTTTTACAATTTGGCAAATATCATTCTTATATACAATCCAATCACCTTCATGAAACTTCTGTTCAACCTTATCAACAGACTTCTGCTCTTTCTGACTTTTAATCAAGTCATTCAAGAACGCATAAAGCGCATCATCTATGGTATCACCGAATCCACATATACCCTCTTGGATATTATCACCAAGTAATATGCACCATTGGTCTCCGTCCTTGTAAGGTTTCAGACCAGCTTTTATTAAAACCTCTTCTGCTGTACACTTCTGTTCACCTTGTTTTTCAAGCCAAGCAATCCAAGCATTCCAATCGTAATCTTCTCTAAGGAAGTTTTCTTGCCCCAGCATAATGCGCGAAAAGAAATCTTTTATTTCTTTCCTTGTTTTTTTATCCTCTGACTCTTTGAGTTCCGGGAATAGAAATTCGAGCAATCCGTGATTTGTGTCTGCTCTTGTATAATCTGCTTTTGCTCTTTCAAGAGCCTCTTTATATGCTTTTTCGTAATCCATAATTCATTGTTTGTTTTAATATGTCCTGATTAATTTATTTCTCACTTTCTTGATGGAAAGTAACGTTTACAACATCGACTGCATAGAGTATATGCGGACTCTGCCAGACAAGGCATTCCAATTAGCAATAGTAGATCCTCCATACGGACTAAATCGTAAATCGACAAAGGGAGCCGGAAAGCTGAAAAAGAGGGTCCTGAATACCTCCGATATCTCAAAGAGGTGGGACATTGCGCCGTCAAAGGAGTATTTCGATGAACTGCGCCGTGTCAGCGAGAATCAGATTATCTGGGGAGGCAACTACTTCGACCTGCCTCCGTGCCGATGCTTCATCTGTTGGGACAAGTGCCAGCCGTGGCCTAACTTCTCACAGGCAGAGTTCGCATGGACTTCATTCGACAAGCCCGCAAAGATGTTCCGTCATACAAGCCGCATCAACGGTAAGTGGCATCCTACGACCAAGCCTGTAGAACTCTATGCTTTCCTTCTGCGGACATTCGCAAAGGAAGGTGACAGAATTCTCGACACACACATGGGAAGCCAGTCATCAAGAATCGCGGCACACAAGCTTGGATTCGACTACGTAGGCTGCGAGATTGACAAGGAATACTTCGACAAAGGCTGCGAGTGGTTCATGAAAGAGTGTCAGATCCTGCCTCAACTGCTCTAATTGTTACTTTCCATCAATAATGTAATTTTGAAACTTAAATCTAAAAACCCCCTTTTTATCAGTTCACTACCTGTCCTTCTTCCTCAGTATCGTCTTTCAGATGAACAACCTGGTCTGCAAGGTTCAGGAGCCAACCTCTTGTGATTTTGTCAAAACCTACACCATCCTTGTCAACACACGTCACCATGTCAACAATGAGATTGCCGAATACAGCAAGCAGCTCAGGTATCCTCATGCCGTTAACCAGCTTACCTATCTCCTTGACCTTAGTCTCAACAATCTCCTGATCGATCTCAATTTTCATATCACTTGACAACTGAAATGATTCCACCCTTTGCCCCGGTCTCATGTGTATAGTCCAGAAACGCAGTCAGCTTCTCTACGATGTTGTAGTATCTGTCCACCACGGCATACTCGCATCTGACGTTCACGATGTCAGTCCAGTCGGCGCTGATGAACCTACGCGCCTTCTCGTTCACATCCTTTTCGACAAACTCGGTCAGCTGCTCCATGTCAAGCACCTTGTAGAGGTCGTAGTTCAACGCCCCTGTAATTTTAAGTTCGGTAAGGTCTTTACCGTACATCTTCTTAAAAGTCTCTCTGTCCATAATATTAATCGTTTAGATCATTAAATTCTATTTTCGGCATCCTGCCCCTGTCACCTACCCAGTCATATCTCGGATAGGTCATGTTCTTGTCCCACCGCAGCCTGTAGAGTTGGAGATACTCCCTGCAGGCCGTTGGGTTTGTCATTCCCAGCTCCTGATGCGCATAGAAGGCATAGAAGAAGTCGTAGTTGTTCTCGAGACGGAAAAGCGACACCGCCTCTTCCCAGGTCCACATCCGCGTCCGCCAATACGGAAACCAGATATAGAGGTAATTCTTTATCTCGTTTGACTGCGGACATTTTACCTTGTCAGGTCTGGTAGGCCACAGGTTACGTCCCATGCCGTCCGAAGTCCTCGTCACCAAGGATATCACGTCACGCTTGTATTCAATGTCCGAAACCATGCAGACCTGACCAACCTTATCGCAGAATGAATTGAATGCAGACGCGCTGCCCAACACATCATGAGGATTCTTCAACTCATGACCGTCCCGACACAGATCATAGAGAATGTCGTATACCTTGGCTATCTTCCAGTAATGGCCGCTTATATAGCCGTCTATAGTCTTGTTCTGCTCACGTCCTACGGATATTGTGACAAACTCCCGGTCTCTCCACCATTGCGTAGGATTCCTTCCTATCAGCTTCCGCATCGATGCTATCTGCTCAAGGATCTTGTCATTGTCCCAGCACATGCAGAGAGTCGACAGGACGGCAAGCACCTTGTCGGAAGGATTCTGATAGTACTCCATGACCTGAGTCGGGAATATCGGATACTCTCCCCTCTCCTTATACTTTGCCACAAGCTTCCTCAGCCACTCGCAATGGCATTCAGCGAACTCCTCAAAGAACATCTGCCTAACGTTTCTTGCAGTCTTCTTGTCCAGCATTCTTCTTCTCTCTCCGTAGTTGTCTGTATATGCGGCCCATAACCCTAAAGTATTCACGTCTCTTTTCGCGCTCCTCCTCGGTCATGGTGGCATTCTGCTTCTCGCGGTATCCCTTCTGGTAGGCCAGCATCTCCTCGCGATGCTCACGGTAATACTTCCTGTGCAATTCCAGTATCCTATCATGATTCTGCTCGCGATACCGCTTCATATACTCAAGTTTCTCCTTGCTCGTCTTCATATTCCGCTCTGTTCTCATATACCGTATCTATCCCTACCGCATCGGCAAAAGCCTTCTCAGCTATCGCACCGTTGGAACTCTCCCACCCCTCAAGCATGTATATATGCGTGCAGAACCTCAGCATCGCTATACACTTGGCCAGACAAGCCGCATAGCCAAGCTCCTGATAGGTTTCCTGTATCACTGAAGCTTCCACTGGATTGTAGACAGCGTAGCCCTTGCCAAGCAGATATTCCTCGGCCTGCTTGAACCTCTGTTTGTATTCTTCCTCAGGTAGTCCTGAGATCTTTCCAGAAATGTAAATCCGTTTTTTCATTTTATCCTTTTATCCTTATTTTGAAAAACCTTTCCTTCTCCTCCAACAGTCTTGGCATGTCAGACGATACACCGCCAAGATAGAAATCCGTCACAACACAATCAACATGTCTGTACGATGCTTTATCCACAACTATTGACTCATGGAAGAATATCGTGTCGGATATGATTCTGTAGTCCTCACGGAATCCTTTCCTTCTCAGAAGATCTGTCCTAACGAATGCCGCTTCATGCGGAACGGCCTCGTAAATGAAATAGTCGTCTGGAATGGTATCAGTATAGTTCTTTATGAAATACCCGTCTGACGGATTCCCCTGATGGATGCATAAGTCTCCATACACGATATCGCGGTCCAAATGACCGTACATCCTCTCGATGGCATCATCCGAATGGAAATGGTCACCGCTGTTCAGGAACAGGCAGTAGTCGCCGGAAGCCATCTTTACCCCCTTGTTCATGGCGTTGTATATACCATTGTCAGGCTCTGAAACCCAATACTTAAAAAACCTCTCATTATCGAGGATTACATCGACACTTCCGTCCGTACTGCCTCCGTCAATGATGATGTATTCCACCTTGTCGAAATACGTCTGGCTTATAACACTCCTGACGGTACTTTCCAAACCTTCCTTGTTATTCAGGTTTATTGTAATGATGCTGATTTTCATCTTTCACCTATTCGGTTACTTTAGGACTAAAAAGTAACATGAAGATACTTGAACTATTCAGCGGAACTGAATGTATGAGCGACGCATTCAGGGCGAGAGGTCATGAATGCTTCACGATAGACTGGGATAAGAAATTCCCATCTACACTGCACATAGACGTTATGCAATTGACGGCTGATAGGATACTGACGGACTTCGGGCGACCCGACATCATTTGGAGTGGCAACGACTGCACCACATTCAGCGTCGCAGCCATAGGATACCACCGAAAGAAGAACCCCGTGACGGGATCGCTTGAACCTAAGACGGAGAAAGCAGCATTTGCCGACAAGGTGAACCGCCACACGCTCGACCTTATCCGCGAATTGGCTCCAAGGTTTTTCTTCATCGAGAACCCGATGGGAGGTCTGCGGAAGATGGACTACATGCAAGGCATACCGCGACACTTGATATCCTATTGTCAGTACGGATTCACCTATCGCAAGGCGACTGACATCTTCACAAACCATCCGCGACCAGAGTTCAAACCGCCGTGCAAGAATGGCGACCCCTGCCATCAGTCAGCACCGCGAGGAACGAAACAAGGCTTGCAAGGCATTCAGGATAAAGCACTACGCAGCGCATACCCTGCCGAACTTTGCGAGCACATCGTGGATATATGTGAGCGATACTATGACATGGAGCCTTTGCCGTGGACTATCGGCAAGACGATAACACAACCAACGCTATTCGACAATGGAGATTAAAGGAAAGGTGCATTGCTTCTTTGAGCAATCGGGCACGTTCAAGCGAGAGTTCATCAAGTTGGGCATACCTGCCGAGGACTACGACATTCAGAACAACTACAACGAAACCGACCACACGGACGATTTGTTTGCCGAGATTGAGAAAGCCTTCGACGGTCAGCCCAGCCTATTCGACACGATAGACCCTGAGCGCGACCTGATAATGGCATTCTTTCCTTGCATCGAGTTCTCATGCGTGGCGCAATTCTGGTACTCGCTCGACCAAAAGGACTATGCCAAATGGCCGTACAAGAAACGCATCGAGTACATGGTCAGGAAGAACCGCGAGAGGGCAAGGCTCTACGAATTGATGATGAAGTTCTCGGGCATCTGCCTTGAACGTGGCATCCGCATGGTCATGGAAAACCCGTGGAGCGAGCAGACGTATCTCAAACAGAACGTCATCCTGAAACCGCCAACGATGGTTGACCAAGACCGCACACGTCGAGGCGACTGGATGAAGAAACCGACGGCCTACTGGTTTTGGAACTGCGAGCCGACACACGGGCGGTCGTTTCAGCAGACACCGAAATCGAAACAACGTCGGCACATGGATATGAAGAAAGCACCTCATGCCGGTCTATGCAGCGAGGAACGCTCGACCATCAGTCCCGACTATGCCCGCAACTTCATCTGCGACTTCATCATCGGAAAGGAGCAGGAACATACCGAAAGGACGCTTTTTGACTTCTGATGTTACTTTTTAGTCCTAATTAAACATTTTCCAACCTATAGTTTCCCGACCTTGTATTTATTTCCCAGATCGCCCATCGCCTCAACCATCATCTTCTCCTCCTCACGGGCTAACGTAGCCTCATAGTCCTTCTTTGCCTCTGGATTCAGGTTAATGGCCTTGAGGACCATCTCGTCCATCAGCTCGTCATCCGTCACTATTTTGACTATCCTGTTCCATGCAGAGTCAACACGGACACTCTTCTCGACCAATACACCCTTGAGGATATAGTCACCATCCTTATCCGTGGTGAACTTAACTCCCAACTGTTCGGCCATAGACACGAAGTTACGGCCAATACTCGTGATGTCGGCATAGGTATAGTCAGCAGACAGGTCTACTCCGTGATTATTGATGATGTCCACAAAGAAGTTACGCCGCGTGTTCCTCAAGGCCGCACAGAACATCAGGCATATCTGCACCTTCGTCAGCAGGGTTATATCGTCCTTCTGGCCCTGTGAGACCATTTCCGTACGGTGCTGGATGAGATAGTCACGCACCGACACCTCAAGTTGAGGGACGAGCGGAAGAACCTCGTTCGCCACAAAGCAGACATGCTCATCGACAAGACGGTATGTAGACATGTCTGTCATTGCCAGATGCATCTTCTTATAGTCGTTATATACCCTTTCTATCTTTTTCCAGTAGCCTTTGACGTTGTAGGTCAGGAGATGGGAGTCATCCATCCAGTCGTACACGTCCTGCAATGTACGAAAGGCCAAGTAGTTCAGCCTGTGCATGTGGATGAACTCCCTCTGTATTCCTGCCCTGAGAGCATAGAACTCACGTACCGTCAGCTCCTTACCCTTCGCATAGAACCTGTATGGCTTCAGCTCCCTCCAGATGAAGAGCGCAGCAATCGAAAGGCTCTGATCTATGCCAGCATTCCTACCGCCTCCCTTGCCGTTCACCATGTAGCAGATACTCTCGATCTCTCCGATGGTCCTGTCATGGACTAACGTCAGGTCTATTTCATATTTCACTTTCATCAGTAAGTCAATTTATCTATTCTATCCTCTATCTCGTCGTTATCGTCAGGCTCCACGTAGCCCAAGCATTCACCCTCATGCTGGTTAAGGCATCTTCCTAACCAATGGCAGAACTGTCCGCATCTGCTCTTAAATCCCATAGCTGTTATCCCCTTTCTTAATGTCATATTGAATATTAAGTTCCGTACTCAAAGTGCTTCCCGAAGATCCTGCTACCGCGCCTGATGGCCGTGTAGAGAGTCTTCAAAGGCATACCAAGAGCCTTGCAGCATTCCTTGGCACTTCGCCACACCTCGCCAGTCTCCCTGCATCTGATGCTGCTTATGCGACCGCCCTCAACCCTGATGACAGGAGCATTGCCGAACGAATGGCCGTACTGCTTGATATCGAAATACTCTATCGTACAGCCAGGATACTTATCCTTCAGCTCTGGGATGCATGCAAGACTGTTGGTGTAGTAATTAGCTACCACCTTCCCATTGACGATAATTGCCAAGAAAAAGTTTTTATTGATCTTCTCGCTCATGGCACTTCCTCTATTGTTACTCTGAATTTCCTTGGTTCTTCATTGAAACCGATGTCAGGCAGACTCAACCCGTCAGCCTCAAACCACATAAAAAGGGAAGACATACACCCCATCTGTGTTCCTGTCCATCTACCAAAATGATCATCCCTCTCAGGCATATCCATAAAGATACCACCTTGTCCATATTTGTTCACTGCATAATAAACCTCTTTATTCATCGCTCCAAACATTTGAAATTATTCCTTACCCACTCATAGTATTCCTTGGCAATCCGCTCCGTCTCCGCTATACCGTCAAACCGACTAAGCTCAAGGTCAACCCTTCTGATATCCACCAAGTCCAGAGGCATGACAACAACACTCACGGATGTCTCGTTCTCCTCCACCATGCATTCGCTCTTGTATTTCCTCCAGTCGTAGAAGAGGACTAGAATCTGATAGCGATAGGCCGTATCTCCGTATGTGTCCTCATACTCCTCATATCCCTTGTAGAAATGGAAGTCCTCTCTCCTGAATGTCATCCCCGACTTCTTCCACCCGTCATCCCGCAGCTTCTGGATAAGAATATCGTAATCTTTCCCGCTCATAATCCAAAATCTCGTTTATCTGATCCCGAATCTCAACCAACTCTTCCAGAGTGAAGAAAGTCCCTTCCGTGACCCCGCACCTCTTATGCGAGATATAGAAGGAACTCCCTTTGTTGTCTTGCTTGACACTTGCCATTACTCGAACGCCTCAAGAATCTTTTGCTCTACGACTGCAGCAATGGTATAGTCCTTGAGAGAACCGCCAAGAGCCTCCTTGATATTCTTCATAGCCTGCTCTGAGGTCGGTGCATTAACCAAGTAGTAGTAATTGGTCTTCTTGTCGTTTCCGTAATCGTCAAGCCAATTCTCCTGAATCTTTACCTTGTAGAAAATCTCGCCCTCATCGAAGAGATAAATCTCCTTGTAGGGAGCAACGGCCTCAGACAACACATCGAAGCTTGCCTTGATATTGTCCGCGCTGCCTACCTCCTGTGTAATCTTAGCCTCACAATCGGTAAAGTTGATGGCTTTAACGGCATACTCTTCTTTAACCTTCTTGACTAACCCGTCTTCTTTTTCTCTGTCCACGGTAATCTTGACCGTGAAGATCTTTCCTGAAATCGTTTTCATTTTGTTTTTGTTTTAAATTGTTATTACTTAAACCAGCCATTAAGAGCTTTTACTCTCTCGGCTGCTTCTTCTCGCGTATCGCAGTACTGAATGAACGTGCCGTCGGAAATGCCGTCTCCCAACTCATGGTTCTGCCAGATACCCCATCGTCCACGGTGGGGAGCGTAGAAGTACTCCCCGTCCTTCGGCTTGTATTTACTTGCCATACCTGATAGTGTCGCCACCTACTATGATGTCCTCGGAACTTTCGTACGCCTGCAGGTACTTGTCCAGTTTCAGGCTGATAGAGTCACGCTGATACAGAGCCGTCTTAGTGGCCACCTTTCCGTTCATATAGGTGGAAAGCCAGCCGATGCTGAGAATGAATATCAGCGAGAACAGAATGATGGATGCGGTTGTCTCGCGCTTACAGAATGCACCGATAAGCTTTGCCACCCACACCAAGATACTCGCAATGCCCATAATTAGAGAATACACGATTCTGAATATTCCCTTGGCAAAATGCTTACACGCCTTCCAGAGATAGGTATACCACTCCTTGAAGGACTCAAAGATAAATTTCGTTTCCATACTAATCAGTTATTTTAGTTGTTGTTCCGTTTCAGAATAATGTCAGTTGCATCCGCTCAGTATTTCTTTCCTCCGTGCTTATACGGACGCAGCTCGTTGTACTTAATCTTCCACTCGATATGCTGCCACAGGTCGATGCCGAGGTCTTGTGCCCAGTCAAACATGAACGACATGCAATCACTGATGTTCATCGTGCCCCAATTTAGCACCTCACGGATGAAGTACCAGGCATTCTCGATAAAGCTCTTGTCCTCGTGGTACACCTGCCCCCAAGGGTAGTAGCCCAGCCAGCGCATCCTGTCGCCGTGAACCTCCTGCGCCATGTCGAGCACGCGGATCACCACGTCGGCAAACTCCTCCTCGATGCTGCCCTTCACATATTCCTTGTAGTAGACCGGAAACCAAATATCGTACCATTGCTGTGTGAGTCCGATTTCACCTTCTGCCTGCGTCTTCATCACGTCGGCCATCAAGTTGGTATTTGCCCGTCTGCCGTTGCGGTCGGCTTCCACGGCTTCGGCCATTTCGGTCATAATCAGTCCGCAATACTGCGCCGTTGATATAGGCTTATCATGCCAGCCGTGAGCCGTAGCTATGTCCCATATACGCTTTTGTAAATCTGCCAGTCGTTTTGGCTCTAAAAAGTTTCCTTCCTTCATAGTTTCTAATCTCTAATGCTCATTGTTGGAATATCGTACCCACGTCCTTCTTCAAAACCGATGTCGTAGAGCCGTTCCAATTCCTTTGTAAAATCTGCGTCACTCATACCGCCTCGCCTACGCTTTGTCAAGTAGGCAATTTGTTCTTGTTTGTTTCTCGCCATAGTTCCTTATTTTTGAACAGTTATCATTTCGCGCTTTCCGCTATTGGTCTGCCATTGTTTCAAGTGGACTTCGATTTGCTCACAATCTCTGTCATCGTCTCTAAACAGCCACATGTTCATGTCTTGTTCGATGTAGTCCTCAAATCTTTCGTGAACTTCATCAATGCTCACATCGTCTGGCACTTGTGCCTCGTATGTGACGGTAATTTTCATTTCTTTCATAGTTCCTTATTTAATTCGTGAATATTCCCCGTTATCGTAGTCTTGCGGTCTGAGAAATCATCAAAGAAAAGCCTTGGAGTCATCTCTACACCGTATTTCTCGTAACTGACTACCCATTGCCCACGTCTGAAGCACACCGTACCGCTGTAGTCGCTAGCATAGATGGAAGTCCAATCGCTTACAAGAACGGTGTCGCCCTCGTAGATTTCCTTTCCACTCCTATCGTGCATCCCCGTGTACTGTCCGATGGTCGTTTCATCGATGTCGGTTTCAATTCCCGTCGCTGGGTCGTGGATAGTCCACTTTTCGGTGTGCGGGTTTCTGTTATAGTGCCGAAGATCGCCGTACAACCAATGCTCACCCTTGCACATACTGAGTGCCCTGAATTTGATTTCTCTCATAGTTCTTAATATGCTAAATAAGGTCTTTCGTACTTACTCAGCGGCCCGTAGTGCTCAATGTCGGCAGCACGCACAAGCCGCTCACTCTCGGCCACCATCTTCTCCGTCGCCCGCTTCATGTCGTTGATGCGGATGAACAACTCTGTAGCCGTCTTCCCTTTGTCGCGTTCCATGCACTCCTTTTCGAGATAGTCAACCATGCCGTGCAAATAGCCGATGGCCTCCTTGACCTTCTTTACGTCGTCATAGAAATCGCCTGTCATTTTCAAATGTTCCATAGTTCGTGTTTTTAATTAATTCGTTGTCAAAATCACTTAACCTCCTATTCAAGTCGGTTATACCAATCTTTGAAGGTATCAAAGATAATTTTACTCTCCATACAAATTCGGTTTTTATTTAATCAAACAATGTCATTTATACCATGCCAATAGATTCTAATTGTTAATATTCCATTCCTTCGTGGAGTTTATAAATAATTGGCTCATTGTCAGCTTCACCAATAGTCATGGCATACATATCATCAACTCCGATACCACAACTGATATAAGGTTTTAGCCATTCCAAAAACCTCTCAAACTCATCCTCATAATCCTTACTTTCTCCGTTGACAAAGATTCTCCAACCAAGATGTTCGTCATATTCCATTCTATGATTAGGAATAAAATAAGAATTGACATAACCACTAAGACCATATCTGTAAGTCTCAAAATCAGACTCACTTAATACACTATCCGATGGAATATCATCATGATTAACCAATGCCTTTATTGTATTGATAACATTCTCAGGCGTATCTTTTTTCAATGCACAGCAGAGAAGTTTGCAAGTATAATATCCCATAATAATTTATTTGTCATGTTTCTCTTTACTTCGTATTTCCATTAACATCTTATTTCTGTAATAGTCTTCACGCTTCCAACTCTTGTAAAACATCCAACACTTGAAATCGAGCCATGCAAACTGAATGGACAACTCGCTATGGTTAAAATGAAAGCATAGACAAGGAAGAATGAAAACATCCTCTTTAAAATCACATTCCATGTCGCTCGACATCCATCTTCCGAATCTTGCGTAAAGCTCAAGTTTTCCACTACACTGCCCTTCTTTCCCATGAAAGACCTTACACCAAAAATATGATTTCGGTAATATTTTCTTCTTCATTGTATATCTTAACATTGACTGTTACATTACCATCATAAAGTAAAATGAAGGTGACGTTCCTCAAATAATGGCGATCCTCACGTAAGCCACGCCACCCTCTGCACGTGAGACATATCAATAAGGAGCATTCTCGCCATCCTCTGGTTCAAACGGCAACGCCTGCTGATGATTCTGAGGCTGACTGTTCTGTTCCTGTGTCTCTTCTTTCTTATCCTTGTCGTTTCCTTTCTTAGGTTTGTACGGTATCTTGTCTATATCATAGAACCTTGTATTCTCGCCTGAGAACCCGACAATGCATGAGCTTGTGCCGATATTCCTTCCTTTGCTGACATTAATCTCAGCAGTTCCCTTAGTATCAACCCTTGAATGAGTACCCTTATAGCTGAATATCCCCCATTCAGGCCTTGCAGCTGGTCTGTCAATCAGAACCACGTTGTCAGCAGACTCCTCAATCTGTCCTGACCCTCGGAGCATATCCATTCTCGGATGTTGCTCTTCCTTGTCACGCCTTAGCTGGGACAGAAGAATGCAGCAGATGTTTAGTTCCTTGCAGATATTCTTGAGCCTACGAGCCATAGAAGAAAGTGTTGACTCCTCACGGTCGCCGTTTCTGTTCTGCGCGAATATCTGCAGATAGTCTATGAAGAACACCTTGACACCTCTTTGAAGAACAAGTGTCCTGACAGATCTCAGAACCTTCTCAAAGCTGATGGTCGCACTTTCGTCGATATAGAGAGGAATGTGAGAATAACTTCCAACCGCCTTGTCAAACCTCTCCAGCTCATCCTTGTTCAACTGGGCTGTAAGTATCCTGTTCGATGACAATCCGCTTGGCCCGCTGAGTATTCGTGCCCACAACTCCTTCGCATTCATCTCCAATGAATAGAAAGCAATCGGCGTACCTCCAAAAGCCATGTTGACTGCCATACTGAGCGCAAGAGATGTCTTTCCTATTCCAGACCATGCGGCTAGAACCGTCAACTCACCAAGTCTTACACCACCCTTATCATCTGTAAAGCGGAATCCTGTCCGTACAGTCATAGGATTCGTACCTGTAAGGTTCGACTGCACCACACCGTTCAGATCGGATAGGACGGACTTGGCATCAAGTACGGAATTATCCACCGATCCCATGCCCTTCAGATAATCGACATCCTTCTGCAATTCCTCCAGTGTTCCATCAACGTCCTCGGTAAGGTCAATTATCTTGTTCGACATCAGCTGCAAGTCTGTCCATGCCTTGCGTCTCCTTGCAAAGTTGATGAGTCTGTCAACATCCTGAAAGAACGTGTCTTCGCTGAAATGGGATGCTATGGAGAACACCTTAGCATCATCAACGGAAACCTTAACAACGGACTTATGTGACTTAGCAGCCTCAACAATACTGTTGATGTCAGCTATCTTCCCGGACTTTATTATCCATCTGATACAACGGAACACCACAGCATTCGACTCGTTCCTGAAAACATCTGGAGTAAGGATGTCATCAACCTGTACATAAAGCTCGTTCCGTCTTATCAGAGTACCAAGAACGGTCTCCTCTGTCTCAGAATCACTCGGAAGCAATACTGCATAAGGTGTATCGTTAGTATTTTTGTTTACGCCCATTATATCTGATCTCCCTTGTATAATAGTCCAGAAGAGCCGATAAGACCTTATCATAACCACTGTAGGCCACCACCATTGTAACCTCACAGATGTAAACGGCCAGCTCTGTCGGATTCTGTATCTGTGTGTATTTCCTAAGCGCGTATTCCCACAGAGAAACAACATCGACAACAAGGTCTTCCTTCTTCATGTCGACCAACAGACCCCATAAAAACTTGTTCCTCTCGTCAGAGAATACCTTCTCGTTGATAATCCTGTTAGCCTTGTTCCAGCATTCATCGAAACAGATAGCTGATCCTAATACTACGTTTTCTGCATCCGTCCGTGTCAGCAGTCCTTTATCAACCATTTCCAAAACGTTCGATGAACAAATCATAAAGTGAGCCTGTATGATAATCGTCCTGTAGCCTGTCAAGATAGCCCTCTATTTCATTGTTACATATTCTTAGCATCTCATTCAACTGTTTTTCATTCGGCATCTCCATATCCCTGATTGTCGGATAATACATGTCTACCCAGTTGGCAAAACGTTCAACCATTGTTGAGCCGCTATTTTCATAAACGGGACTTTCTTCTGATCTGCTATCTTTATTACGGTGACTTTCCCAGGTCTTACATGCAGCCTTCCAGTCTTTCATCTTTGACTTTCCAACCATCCACCCTTTGCTCTGGTAGAAGCTGACAAAAGAAGTAGCATCAAAGTGATAACCCATCTCACGAATGTATGATGCGACCTCTTCCTCTGTAGGTGGTTTGAATACCGACCTCTTTTTCTTTTCGGATTTTTCTTTTTCTTCCCTCAATCTTTTGTTTTCATCTGATAAGGCTTCGAATGCTTTCTTTAACTCCTCGAACTCCTCGCGAGAGACATTACTACCACCATCCCCTTCAAGGGGATTATAGGGGTTTATATTCTCTCTTATATATTCTTCTTTATTTATTATATTAGTGCCATCCAGCGTGTCTGTTTGCGTACCATTTAGCGTGTTAGCTTTTATACCAAAATTCTGCCAACTATCATATTCACAGATAGTTAATAGTGACCATCTGCGTGTTGGTTGAATATAAATATCTCCAGTTTCAATTAAATCTTTTAATGTTGTTCGTAATGTCTGTAAAGGTACACCTAATTCTGCACTTAATTTATCATAACTGAAAACTAACTGTCCTCTTCCTACAGTTATTTTCTCAAAACCTTCTGGTTTGTAATTTGCCTTAAACAACAAACTCCAAAACACATAACATTTATTTGGATTACCACGCCAACGCCAGCTTTCCAGTTTGTCCTTAGACACCATAACAAATCCTTTGCTCATATTCTCCGATATTTTAACAACTCCGATAAAATGCAAAGAGGAAAAGGCTATCGGATTACCTCTGTCTTCGAGTAGCTGGCCCGAATAATCCTCCTTGCAAATTTACTTCTTATATATATGTCCTTATCTCGAACCCAGAAATATCTGAGGAATTATTTCAGATCATATTGCAAAGATGTCTTCCTCAGGGGAAAGTTCCACCTTCACCTCCTCATGCTTCGGCAGATAATACTGGCATGGCTCAAAGCAGACGAGGAAATCCATATCATTCCACATATGCTTGTAGTGAGCGTAGATGTCCAGATCGTAATACTTGCAGTTCTCTCTCTTCTTGCACGTCTTCTCGCAGAAATTAGCATCCAACGTGACTCCTAAGCAATAGTAAATCATAAGTTTTTTAAAAAAATGCCTCTCCGCTGAGAGGCGACTATCATTAATTAATCATTTAAATTATTAACACGCATCACTGCGATTGTGGAGGCAGCATGAATCGAACATGCAACACCAGTATCAAGGGCCAAAGCCTTCAAGTGGTTTCTTCCCGCGGGTGTCCTTGGCCTTCGGACTCCCTACCCCCAAGTTGCCTCTCCGCTGAGAGGCCGGTTATTAATATTTAATCCTTTAATCAAAAAAGCGCATCGCTGCGCATAATACAACTATTAATAATATGATTTAGAATAATTACAAAAGCACGTCTCGCGACGTTTTGTGATGTGAGGCTCAGCGAAGAACCTCACACCCGATAAGACTCTTAAATAACTCTACCGCTTCTCAGAATGGAAGACCCTGCTGCTGACCCTGAGGAACCTGTGCCGTAGGCTGCTGAGGCGGGAACGGTGCTGCACCCGGAACTGGCTGCTGAGGCGGCATCTGTTGGTACTGAGGTTGTGCAGGAGCCTGCTGATACTGGGGCTGCTGCATCTGCTGAGGTGGCATCTGCTGCATAGGCTGCTGCACCTGTCCCTGTGGTATTGCCTGCTGCTGACCCGGACGTTCAACCTTCCAACAACTGATGTCATTGAAATAACCCTTCTGTCCTTGACGGCAATCGATGCCAAGATGAACAGTCAACTGCTCTCCCTGCTGGATAGCAAACTGCTGAATCTTGTCAGCTCCAAAGACCTTGAAGCAAACACTCTTCGGATACTGGCCTTGCTCATGACACAGAACATACTCCTGTGATTGCCAAGGCTGGCCACTCCTTTGACTAACTCCCTGCTGCAATGGCAGCACTGCGGTAATCTGACCACTTAATACTACATCCATAATCTTTTACGTTAAAATTTTATTTCAAAAATCTCTAAGCTCGTACTCATATTGATCCCGATTGACTTGCGGGATAAAATACTCGAAGATAACTGTCTTGACGCGCTCGTAGAGATCATGGAATCCAGCCTCGTCAAGTTTGTCGAAAGCGATACTCTTGGGTACTTCTAGCCACATCTGACGCGAGACAGAATAGACAGGCTCATAATGCCCTGCTGCGATCTCAACCGTCTTTCTGAATGCATCGACATTCTCATGGAAAAATTCCCTTTGTGACTCATTCAGATATTCCCAACTGAGATTTATCATTGCGAAATATAAGCGATGGAAGCGATAATTTCGATATTCTCGCACCGTACACTCAATGACAGAGCCACGTTTCAGAGTCTTCTTCTTCTCATAATCTTCATCCGCAGCACATTTAAAACCATCAGAGGTTACTTTCAGATTTATCTTCATGCTACATAACTTGTCTAAAGTCAATCTTTCACCAAGGTAATCCTAAGACTACCAGCACTCTCGCTCTCTTTCAAGAACTTCGCGTACACATCTGGCATTTCGGCTTGCAAAGCCTTACCGTCAAATGTTTTTTTCTTCTGAGGAAGAACACGGGTGATCTTAACCCTGCTGCCAGTCCAAGACTTGACGTTGTTCTCTTCCATGAGAGCATATAAACCCTTCTTCAAGATTTCCTGACGTTCCTTCAAGGACTTGACGGCCTTCTCGATGCTGGCAACCTCATCCTCTACCTCAGCGAACTTTACAGGAAGATTGCCGTAGGTTTCTTGGATGTCAAACGGAGTGTCATTTTTGTCGCATTCAATAAGAAGATTAAGTGCTTCGTCTGCCCAAGGAACAACGGGAATCCACTTGGAAAGCAGACCGCGCTTCTCATCATTTCTCACCCACGCGATAGCACAACCAACGACACGCTGTTCTGGATTCATCTCCTCAAAACGTTTCTTGTACCATGAAAGCTGACAAGTACCCTTCTCCACAGGAGGAGCAAAGTTGGTTTTAAGATCCACAAGCCAGATACCACCTTCATTGTCCATCATTACAAGATCGATAGGACTTGCGTATCGTTCATAGTCCGTAACGATGTATTCGCAGCGGATGACCGTCAGACCAGCCGCATTGACCATCTCATCGAACAATCCCCATTCAGGCATTTCGGATGTGAGTCCGTTTGTGATGCAGAACTCCAACATCTCATGAACCTTATGACCATACTCGGCACGTTCTACAAGCTTCTCGTCACTCACGCCATCGTAGTCATGAGGATAAGCACGGTGGACGAGTGTCGATGTAATTCCTTGCAGCTCCTTGTCGTTCAGAAAATATTGGTGGGTGTCCTCCTTGAAGACAACCCCACTCTCCTTCAAAATCGGTAATTCCATATTACTTCTTCTCTATTTGTCCTCTTCTCAATGCCCATGCATCACGGAATCCCTTGTCACCTTGTAACTGAGGATACTTATTCCAAATAGCCATCAGTGCGTCCATATTAGCACACATTGCAATCTCTCCCTTGTATTGTACCTCGCTGACCACTTGTGTCTGCTGGACTGGCTGCTGCGGCTTCTGAGTCTGTTGTGGCTGCGCAGTCTGCTGCTGAATGTTCTGATAGTTGTACTTGGTGTCGAACTGAGACTTTGACGGATCTTTGGAATAATAGACATCCGCTGCGACTCCAAGAGCTTTCATAGCGACAGACAAGGCATCGGTAAGAGCCATCTTCTCGCACTCGTCAGAGACATAAGGGCCACTTCTCTCAACCGCCACGAAGGAGCTGCCTCCTGTGCCAGGAATAGGATCAGACCATTCGCCGTCAACCTTAATATATAGGTTAATGTTGCAGAATGCCTTGATTTCTTGTCCGTAGGCCTCATGCCACTGCTTAGTGATTTCATACTTCCACCCGATACCACAAGGCCCGAATGTCTCCGTCATAACCTTGATGCGCCACATAGGATTCACGTCAGACATTCCTTTCAGTCTGCCTGCGCCAATCTCCTTCAATGCCTCCTGCGGCACTTTCCTTAACTGCTCATAGAACTGCAAGTTCCCTTGAGCATCTTTCTTTTTCTCTGCCATATCGTTTATTTTTTAGTCGAAAATGCAAATGTGTTTAACGTCTCACACCAGTCTATCTTTCCGTCCATGCAAAGCTGACGGAGTTCTGGCTTTATTTTCTTGTCTACCTCGGCTACGATCTCGCCAAGGACAGCGTGTGTAGGACTCATGTTTCGAGCCTTCTTGTACTCCTCGATGGAAGCGATTATCTCTACTAAGTCTATCATATCAATCAAATAATTCAGGTTGTCTTGAATCCCTCTGCTCAATGCCTTTGACCTCGACGATTGTAAACTCTAATCGAGGATTGGTTTTGTCAATAAATTTGTTCGCCACAATTTTGACACAATTTCGGTCATTCTTTATGGCTTTGCAAGTCTGCAGACAATCAAGCAATCCCTTCAAGGAGTTGTCCAAGTCGGGCTGATTGCTTTGGAAATAGACATCGACATAAAGCTCGAAGAATCCCTGAATATTCTTGTTGCGATAAGCACCGCATTGAAGATAGAATTTCTTCTCGAAAGCATTCATGGCTTCGGTCTTTGCAAGACTTCCATGAAACTTTCCGTTAGCCCCAGGTCGAGTTATAATCTTGTAGCAATTACTTTTACTAGGAACTGATCCTAATATCACTTGTTCATGTTTCATATCTTATTTTTCTTTTGAACACCAATTGCGTGAGCATTGCCAGTAACCTTCTAGCCATGCCTCTTCTATCGTTGCCTCAGTATGCTTTGCTATCCATTCGGCCATCTGTTCTTTGTAAGTCATACTCTTTGTGAAAAGCTTCTCCGATCTTCACAGACAGGAGAAGTAAGAAAACAATCTATTAACCTTTTGAATACATAAAAAACTAAAACTATATTTGAATTTGACAAAAATGAATATTCCACCAAGGCGGCACTGGCCGTATTATGAGCAATGAGCAAATGGCCGAATAAATAGGTAAAATTTTGCCAGTGCCGCCACATCTTCAACATCTAAACTTTACGCCGTAAGGTGGCCGTCGTGTGGTACGTCAGGATTCGAACCTGATAGACGTGAAAGTTGGAAAGGGAATACGTCCACACCAAGCGTACCGTATAAAAGAGGATGCGTTCAGACACACCCTCCTGTATGTCTTCGTCCTTTCGGACTGAATTTCAATTCATAACGATAACTGTTTCCAGTTACCCATCTGAGTACGGTTTACTATCACCGCACCCGATGACCCGATTTCAACGCCAATGGATGCTTCAATGCAGCAACCCGCGACATCCATCCGTTTACTCTCAGGATTAGCTTCTCCAACAAGTCAAAAATCTCTGCAGGGGGCGATTCTGCTTTGGCCAGTTGCGTACAATCCCGCAATGGATTCCGTTCACTTTATCCTCTCGACGGATTCAGAGTTTGTTGGTGTAGGTGGACTCGAACCACCGACCACCGATGTTCGCAAACATCGCTAAGGCTCTACCAACTGAGCTATACACCAAATCTTATCATATAACTTTCTTTATCCCCAACTCAACCGCAACGGACGGCTTACGCATAACCCATCGCGTAAGACCACGCTCGGTAAAGAGCAGCCTGCCACATTGCTTTGAGTGTGGAATTTCGTCAATTTTTTTGTAAAGCGACTGGACTGGAATGTTCAGGAATTCTGCGGCCTCCTTAATCCCCAAGAACTTGGATGGATAGAGGATGTCAGCAAGCTCGTCATCCTGCTTGATGGCCTCTGCAAGATACTGCGCTTGCAACTTCGCCAGTTTCCTTAATTCGTAGTCCGTCATTATTTGGATTGTTGATTTTTTCTTTAATACGCGGGCTGGCGATTGGGTCACACCCGCGTTCCCGATGCGGCTCTAGATGCCTATTATTGTATGTGAGATATTTCCATTCTAAACTTGAATAACCAGCTTTCAACTACTCAACATTGAGTTCGTTCTTCGTACAACGGAAAGCTAACGTAAGATTCCAGTCAGGAATAACTGTATCGAAATCTCTTCCAAGCGAAAGATGAAGTTCATCCTCTTTCAAACTCTCGTAGTCAAACTTCCCTTCTGCAAGATCCTTCACCTTTGAAAACTGCACACGAACAGACTCTTTAGCCATCTTTGTAGGTAACGTGAATATACCAACCTCACCTACTCTCATTCCCCTGATCTCGTCTCTTGATACTGTTTTAACAATCATACAAAAACCATAAAGTTAATTAATAAACCTTTCTTTTTGAACAAGTTCGGAAAAATAGTCGTACCTTTGCAGTTGCCATTCATACAAAAGACTTGTTCAAGTCTGACGGCTATTTTTATGCCCGAACTGTTCGATAATTAATTACATGGCGCAAAGATAATAATTTAATTATAATATACAATAATTTTGCTGCAAAAATTAACATTATTTATATAAATAATTATCGTTATGGATAAGAAAGAACGACTTGTACGGGCATTCAACTTTCTTCGGTCAGAAGGAATTATAAAGACGCAGAAAGACGCAGCAGCAAAGATGGGAGCGACAGAAGCAAAGATGTCAAATGCCCTGAAAGACAAAGACGGTGCGCTAACAGGACAGTTTTTGGTACGCTTCTCAGAGACTTTCAAACAGATATCATTAGAATGGTTGCTAAACGGCACGGGCGACATGCTAGCAGTCCAGATGGAATTTGGCAACGAAAACATCCCACAAGTCTTACTCTCAGAAGAGGACAAGGACATTGTTGCAGAACAAGCCAAGATGACAGAAAGGATCATGGAACTCGTCAATCATTTCGGACACACTCCAAAAACTTTTGCCTTGAAAGCAGACATTGAATTATCACTCTTCCAGAGAAAGATGAAAGGACAAGCCGTATGGTCGGTGGCTGATGTCCATAAAATATGCGATACCTTCCGAGTCCGAAAAGGATGGTTGGTGGACGGAATTGGCCCGCAAGGTCGCGTTCCTGACGAGTATCTGGATAAGATTCCAGCACGTCGTACCTATACACCACAGGAACAAGGCATCCCATTAATCCCCGTAAGCGCAATGGCAGGAGCATTGAGCGGAGATAGCATCACTATAAACGAGTGGGACATCGAGGAACGCTTCATCGTCCCCACTTTCAAGAAAAGCGACTTCTGTATCAGAATAGAGGGAAACAGTATGGAGCCGCGATATTTCAGCGGTGATATTGTCGCGTGTACGCGCGTACCTCTTTCATCTTTATGGTTTCAGTGGGGAAAAGTCTACTGCGTGGACACGCGGCAGGGAGTTTTAGTTAAACACGTAGAGAAGGGATCTGACAACGAACACATTACTCTTGTCAGCGACAACCCGGACTACAAGCCGTTCGAGATTCCGACATCCGAAATCTTCGGTGTGGCCATCATCAACGGCCTGATACGAGTGGAATAGAATCTACCATTGTTCTACCGCTCAAAAATAACAAATGTATAAGTGATTAATAATTAATAAGTTAGTAAAAAGTAATTGAGTCCCAACCGAATCACGGAGCGGGATTCCAAAAGAATCCCGTTTTTCATTGAAAACCAAGCAGTTATGAGTTTCAGTAGCCGAATAGTAGAAAGGTCAGGTAGAAAAATAGTAGCATATTTTTGCGGTTATTTGCCATTATTTGCCGTTATTTTCTACCATTGTTCTACCGCGTTCTACCGACGTTCTGATGGCTGTTCTACTTTTAGTTTTCGAATGGGGGCCTACCTTAGTGAAGCGTGATTCGCTTGAAGTACTCATTAAAGAAAAAGTTTAAGAATTATGAAGTACCCAACGACAAGACTGGTCTTTGACAGAAAGAAGACCGCAACGAAAAAGGAGGATGCACTCATTCAGATCGAGGTACTGTTTGAGCGCAAAAAGAAGTACATCACCACTGGTGTAAGGGTCTACAAAGACCAATGGAACGACAAAATGATGGTCATAAACAGGGATGATTCTACCGTTTTGAACCAACGTGTCTCTAGTGTCAAAACATCTATTGACCTGTATATCAGCGATTTAATAGAAAAAGGCATAGAGTTCAAATGGGACTCGTTCGACAGATTCCTCAAGGGTGAGAAGAGGAAAACGACATCCTTCCTGGACTTTATTGCACAGCGTATTGAGGAGCGGAATGACATCAAGTGTTCTACCAAGAAGTCGCACAGGAAAATTATCGGCTCTCTTCTTGAGCATGGAAGAATCGTTGACTTTGCCGACCTCACTAGGGCGAATATTGCCGACTACTACCAATGGCTGATGGGAAAGAAGATAGAGAAGGTGTCCTCAGACGGAACAAGCTACATTGGTAATATGTCCGTTGCATCTGCTTGGGGATACATGAAGATCCTGCGCACCTATATCCACGATGCCATTGTAAGGGAGATAATCGACAAAGACCCATCCGCAGGCATAAAGGTCAAGAAGGGAGACTATGAGCAGACCAGATGGCTCACTGAGGAGGAGCTGCATAAGATTGAGGATACTGAGATGCCAAACGGCTCTCTCGCGCGCGTGCGCGACCTATTTATATTTGGTTGCTATTCCGGCCTCGCCTACTCCGACCTGATGGACTTTAATCCCGAAAAGTTGGAGAAGGACGGTGACTATATGTTCATCTACGGAAGGAGGATAAAGACGGGCCAGGAATACGTTGTGCTTATCCTTCCAAAGGCAAAGGAGATACTTGAGAAATACGAATACAACCTCCCGAAGTACAGCAATCAGCAGTACAACAAGAGATTGAAGCTTGTGGCAAAGGCCGCTGGCATCGACAAGGAAATTTCCAGCCATTGGGCAAGGATCACTTTCGGGTTTATGGCTCTCAACCAAGGTGTCAGGATCGAGGTTGTCAGCAAGGCTATGGGACACGCCACCATTTCTGAGACTCAGAGGACGTACAGCCGTATCTTGAAGAAGACGGTGGTCAATGAGATGAAGACCCTCATTTAGTCAAAAAGCGGGACGGGAGTGATAGAATACATAAGACTTGACGACCTTACCCCCGTCCCTTTAACTGGCAAGTAAACCAACAAAAAACCGCCAGTTATAGCTTACTTTTTAGCATATTTTCCCTTGTCTTCATGAAATTTGCGTCTTCTATAATCCTGTAATCTACACGCTCTCCACATAGTTCTGTCGAATAGAATCCTTCTATAAGATAACCATCCTCATTCGTGCAGCCTTCAATGAACTTTCTTCTAAAGACACTGTAACTATGAGGCATTACAAACCAGATTGCGTTCCTATCCTCTTCCACCAGCCTCAATAAACCCTTCTCAGTAAGGTTCTCAACCACGGTAATCAGTTCATACCGCCTGAAATGTATATGTGTTGTAGCGTAAATCGTTATCATAGCTTGCTGAATACTTTCATGTATTTGTAGGCGAACTCTTGAGCTGCCCACACCTCTCTCATCATAGGACATCTATACATCCAGCCTCTTTTAAGATGCCTGTTGAATTGAATCAGCACCGCCATGTGGTGACGCATCTCCTGACGGCTGACGTGACAATTACACATCAACTTGTCACCACAAAAATTAAAATGAGGATATTTATGCTCTGCCACACATCTGCCAAGCCCATATACATTCTCCTCAATAAACCAGCAGCAGTTCCCGCAACATTTCTGCTCAAAACGAGTACAAGTCTCAGTTTCTGGATGCAAGATACCTATTGGCTGCTTACGACATGGTTTCAGTCTCTCCTTGAAATGCGCACACTTGGCACACACACTCTTTAGGTACTCTTCTAATATGCTCTCTTCTTTCATTTCTCCAGATCTATCGTTATCTTACACTTCTGTGGCTCGTTCGTTGCCATAAGCATGCGTATCGGCAGTTCAATTACGAACACATTGTCGCCGCTAGATTGAGCACTGTATTCATCACCATCCGGGCTGACAGGCTCGTTAGAGTAGAAGAACAGCTTGTTCTCCATATCGTTTCCTTCCTTGACGATCCAGCCGTCTAAAATCAGCTTTGTCATATCTCTTCTATCTTTTTAATCAGTTCCTTCATCTTTGGCACTACATCCTTTATCCTCTGTGTCCTTCGTTCGTTATCGTACGACAGGTCATAGGAGCAGGTAAACATCCTCTCAGAGTGGAACTTGTGGTCATAACCGACACAGGTAAGCCCTAAAGCTGGTCCGAAACACTCATAGGTGGAATCGTCCCACCTGACAGTCACACGCATCAAATCACCTTCTCTCTTTGCGCTCTCAACGGTAATCGGTGTGGTAAAGGTGAAATGCCAGAACCATACCTTATCACCCCTCTTGAGGTCTTTCAGCTTCTTGTTCGTCATGGCTTTTAATAAATTCCTTCATTGATTTTTTCAGCATAGCATCAAGACATCCAAAGACATCATTAAGCTCACACCAGCATTGGTTCACAATATCGTCAATCTCCGTTCCCCCGAGCAAACACACGAACTGCTTTTCCCCTCTATGCTGCACATAACCAGCAAGTGCGACGATGTAACTCTCATAGATCTCAACCTTCCTCTGCAGCTCACAGATGGCGTTAACGTCACTCTTGATGAACCGACTCTTTTTTCTCTTCTTGCTCATAGAACTCATTTATTGAATATAACAACTCTGTCGCAAAGCCTGCAAACGTACAGACGAAATGTTCATCCTGAGACAAGTCGCCACGTCCCATCGTATCAAGGATAGTGTGTACTGCCTCATGAACAAATGTGTTCACGCAACTGGAATGTGTCTGAGGCTTACCGTTACTGGTCCTGCCTATCTTCACATAGCCGTTGACGACGCAACAAGTGCCAAGCTTATCCTCTAACTCATGGGGTATCTCAACGGTCATAAGCTGACCGCCAACTCTAAAACTCTTCGGTATCTTAATGTTCATATCTCATCATCTTTACGTACTTGATACTCATCGTCATTCATCACATGCCAGTTGTCGCAGACATCCTGTACTATCCAGTCGTTTTCCTTAGCGACAGTACCGTCAACAAGGTCTACCTCCAGCCATTTCCTGACATACAACGGTGCGCCGCTTTCCGTCTTATGGACCTCCCTGCACTTCCTGATGCCTACGACAATATCCAGCTTCCACACCTCGCGCATCGGTGCAGACACCTGTACGGCAAACTTGTACTTGTTCATGGCTCACTTCTGTTTGTTGGCCTTCTCCATCTTGCGCTGCATGAGCATCATCCTGTCGTAGATACAGTTCTGCATCTTCTCGATGACGAAATCAACGGACTCGCTCTCACGGATAAAGAACGGCTTGTAGTACTTGAAAATCCTCTTGTAGAATGTCTGGTCGTTCCCGTCACTCAGGTGGACGGCGATACGCAGATCCTTGATTAACAGGTCAAACGTCAGCTTGTTCGTCTTGGAAAAATGGTTTTCGACAAATTTGACGTTGTTCTCGTTTAAAAAGACTTTTAAAGCCTCTAACTTCTCTTTGTTGGTCATATTTCTTGTATTTTTAAAGTTTATTTGTTAAGTTCATTATTATTATTATGCATTTTTCTTAATGCTTTCTGTCTAATTTGCTCCCTTATTGACTTCATCATTGTCTCATACAATTCTTTCTTTCTAAAATCAATCATAAAATTATAAACTTCAAGATCTTCATCAGAACAAAAATCATTTTTCACTATATGGTCGTAGATGTTTTTTGTTCCTTTATTAAGGAAACCTTTGCATCTTACAATACCATTTTTCATATCTACTCCGCAACAATATTCACACAAGTTGCAAAATGACGAACCCAAATAAACAGGCTTTTTTCTGAATCTATGTTTTCTTGCATCAAACTTGTGATATGGTAAATACATTCCAGAAAGGCATATTAAACCTGATAAAAAACAATCGTTACCGCTTTTGTCTTTTACTATACGAAATCTAAAAATATTATAATCGTTACTCTCGTAATCCAGGTTTTCTTCAATCTTGTCGCCTACTATCCTTATTACCTTGTCTATTCGTCTTGCAACCGATTGGTTGTTATGAGCCAACCAGTCGTTTAATTTGTTGTTGTGCATATTATTCATATTTCCAACAAATTGAGTATAAACACGGACACTGTTTTTTTCTATAATATCAAAATATTCCGAAACCAACTCACTGTTTGAAAGATGAGAGGTGTCATATCTTTTATCGCCCAATACCAAGCAGAAATATGTATAGTCTGTCTCAATAAGAACTGTCTTATTACTATAGTTCTTTCTAGACAATATCTTGTTTAATTTCTTGTGATAATCCTGAAAACGAGTGTCTTTGCCGTCAAATTTATTAGCATTAGGTCTTTTATAATACAGGGAAGGATCGAAATTTCCATTCAAGGATTCGTTTGCCCAGATATTTATTTTTGCTTTCAAATCTTCGCAATTAATATCACGATTAGAAAGACGGATAGTTCTTATCCCAATAGAATGAAACGCATAATCACGATTGAGATCATATTCTTCGTTTTTCTGTCCTTTATGAACCTTTCCATTCAATTCAAAGGCCAAACCATATTCTGGCAAATAGAAATCAAGGAAATAGCCGTTTTCATTAATTTTAAAATAAGGCTGCTCAAGAACGCGAGTGTTTGTCTGACACATAACAGAAGAAAAAAACTTCTCAGAAGGTGTCTTTTCTGATAGAAGGCGCGATTGGGTGTCTTTTATCCATTTCGCATATTTTTCTCCTAACTCTGTATAACTGTACTCTGTTACAAAGCTATATGGACTTTCAAACTCATCTACGTCAGTATAAACACTTATATCACAACGTGAAAATGGATTCCACACTTTACCGACCACGTTTGGATGATCTATTTTCCATTTTTTCAAAGCATCATACTTATGTTGTATGTCTTTGATAAATTTCTCATAATACAAATTCATTATTCCAACTGTTTAAATTTACTCCAACTGAATTTTTTAAATTGGGGAAGAGCAGTTGGATTTCTCTTTTCATCAAGTCTGCATCACCTGACTATCCCCAAATTTTTGTTTTTTCGCCTTTTTTATATTTATATATTATTATAATTAATATTTATCGTTGTATAAATTAAAAAACGGTTAGCGTTTAATCCTCTGAAGGAGAGAGGGTTTCCCCTACCCACAAGAGTTTCCTCATGCAGATGACTCTCCAAAGATTTCGGCTGAGCGAATCACCCCTTTGTCTTCGGCAGTTACGAGGACTTATCTCGCACTTGCTGACTGGCTTTTCGGTATTTGTCACCGCTGTACTCGCATCCAGTCTCAGGTCTTGCGATTTCCCATGTACTCCCACTTGGTAAAATGCAGTGCGTGGTGTATCCAGCCGTCTCTTCCTGCATTTCGGTTATGCCATAAAAGCAGAAACCTCGCAAAAGGGGTAGTCTCTTGCGGGTTTCTGTCTATCTTGTGCCGAAGCCTTGATATTTCCTCGAAATTGCACCGCTACCCTCGATTGCGAGCGCAAAATTACTCTTATATAACACATCTTCCAAGTAAAAAATCAGAAAAATGCGTTTTTTGCTTGAAAATTCTTCAAAACTTAAAATGTGTGAATGAGAAACACGATAATTGCAAATACGCAACTAAAACCGTATTATTTTGTGAATTGGTATTAATTATTCCAACAACGGCAAATAACGGCAAATAACGGCAAAAATGAAAGTTAACGAAAAAATCCTTTACACATATTATAAAATATAGTCCCTATCTTTGCAGCGTCAAAGCTGATTAAGTGGAATTCGTCAGCAGTAAGGAGAAAATTTTGAGGGTCTTAGGCGAAGAGGTAGAATTCCACACTATACCTTGGAACTTATCTCCCTCATTTTTTATTTATATGAATAACGATAAAGAGAACGAAAGCATCAAGCTCTGCCTGATTAGTAAGCCAAGGGTCAAGGCAAGGGCGGTAACTATGGATCTGTTCGGTGCAATGAGAAAGAATGATGTGGAGCTTCACGAGGTGATGTCAGTACTGGAGGAGGCCGTGAAGGGATTCCTGATGCCGCTTGGAAGAACACTTGGCTTTGAGAAGGGTGAGATATTGAAAGTCTTCGGAAACGGAATTATAAATTTAGAACCAAAATAAAATTAACGGCTATGACAAGGAGCAGAGAACTATTACTGAAAGTGGGTGTCTTCGGTCTGCAGGATCTTCGCAGGCTGGCCCCGATTGGTGACATCGGTTACCTGAATGACATCAGTTTTTATCACGACTACGAGCGTTCTGGTCTCAAGAAGGACCTCATGAAAGCTTTCCATGAGCAGCGTGAGAAATACGGCTGGACGGTAGAAGGTGGAGAAACAGCATGGAGATGCACCGACCATTGGGCTTACTGCCCGGAAATCGGACTTAGATGGAGTGTTGACTCGGGGGACTGACTATGAGCTACAGGATACTATCATTCACGCCCAAGACAAGCACGATGATGCTGGATGTCATGCTTGATAAAAAGTGGGGGGGCAGATTTCTCTAAGATGCACTCCTGGGAAAGAATACTCCTATGAGGAGATAAAGGCATCGGCGATAGAGATGAGGCCGTCGCTTGGTTATAAGGATTTCGAGTTAGTACCAACAAAGCAAAGGATATGATTATGAAGAAGTGGTTTCCGATATTGATAGTGTTCTGCGCAATCCTTATTTTGGACTGCATCGCTATGAGGTATAGGATCTCCGTGCAGGAGTGCATCATCAAGTCACAGAAGGAGGCGATCCAAAGAGAGCATGAGACCCACCGCCTGTATGAGCGTCGGTGTGACTCACTGATAGCAAGATACGACAGTTTGTTTAACGAGTTAATGAGATAAAAATTTATGGATGCATTACATTTAATACTGGCATATTATGGAATGCCGGAAGAGAACATTGAGTCTGCCATAACGCAGATCGCACAAGGTTATGGAGCAAGCAGATACCTCGAAGGTGTCAAGTCGGGTGCAGAGGCCGTCAGTGAACCTGAAAAGAAAGATGGCGTCAGGTTTATTTGCTGCGGAAAATATTCCTCTGCTGTCAAAGATAGTATTGTATATTACACGATTCCCGAAGATGACAGAAAGTGCGTTATGATATGGCTTCAAGGTGGTTTCACTATCAACAACCATTATTCCAGTGAAGAAGAAGCCGTCAAGCAGTATAAGAATCTCGATGCGCTGATGAAAAAATGAAAGTGGAAAGAAGAAAACTGAATGACAAGCGCATCACCGACGAGGTTCTTGTTGCGAACATCATGATCAATATAATCGAGTGTGACAACGGTGCATTATTGATGGAACTAAGTATCGCGGAAGCCATAAAGCCAAGGAAGATTGCGCTGCGTTTCAACAACGTCGATGAGATCCGTAGTCTTGCTGACTATATCGTCGGTCTTGCCGAAGAAGCAGACAGGATATTTAACGATAAGGATAAATAGATCATGGATGTAAGGACGATAAAGGATACACCAACAGACCAGCTGCTGCGGGTCCACAGCCAGGCCAACAGACGCGGGAGGGATCTGATAGAGAAGGAGCTGCACAGGCGTTCCTGCGCCGTCCCAACAGACGACGGCAGCGCCGTGCACATGCTCCTGATGAACGACATCTACTATTAGGAAATAGTCAATTAAAAAAGTAGCGATTATGACAGCAGAAGAGAAAAGAGAGCAGACGATCCAAGGTATTGCCGACATGATGCGGTCAACGCAGTTCTCTGTGGAGTTCAATGTGAAAAAGAAACCGAAGGGTATCAAGGTCATCATTGAGGTGACGCAGGAACAGATGGATATGATGTTGACTCGTCAACAATGATACTTAATTCAACTATAGTAACATGGAGCAAAAAGATAGCATATTACCGTATTCACAGATAGTGAAAGAGGACGGAGAACTGAGATACTCTGGCGTGGTAAGGAATCTTTCAATCAAGCAGGGCAATAGTGCCGATGTCGAAAAAGCATTCCTGACTACGTTCAGACAAGGCGAAATTGTTGAGGTAACGATTAAGAGGATATGCTTATGATACACTGGGTATTCGGCATCCTGATATGCCTGATTATATTGTTTTGTTTTTGTGGAACTAATGAAGATAAAGACTATTGAGTATGAGTAAGATTGATGAAATGTCTGCGAAGTATGCAGATGAGAGGCTAAGTCTACTATGGCCAGACATAAGCGACAGCTCTTATTCCAGACATACCAAGATGACTCTTAATCTGTTTGATGGTTATGAGTTGGAAAGTGCTTATGAGGAAGGTGCAAAAGCCGTGCTGGAGGAGATAGAGAAAGCTATGAAGGAATGCGATGTGGATGGCAGTCCATTTGTGGCTATATTAGACAAGATTAAAGAACTTAAAAAATAACTATGGCATACCACAACGAAGATATAGCAGCATGTAAGAACGACAACTGTCCAAAGAGGCTCACATGTCTCAGGTGGCAGATTGGTACTAACAAAGACCCATACCAGACCTATTTGGATGGTAGTATGTGCGACGAAAAGTTTTACGTGGATAATAAAGATTTTGAATAACTATGGCAACAATTAAATCATTTAGTGACTTGCAACAGTCAAAGAAGTTGGCAGAGATACTACCACTTGAAAGTGCGGATATGTGGTGGCTATATGTCACATCACAAGGTAAACATATTGCTATGTTGTATGGAGAACCAGACCCCCATTATATAGCAAGAATGGAGAGTTATGGTATTAAAGATGCTGCTATTAGATGTTGGAGTCTTGCAGCATTGCTTAGTGTTTTGCCTAATGTTATCAACAATGAAACTCTATTTATAGAAACCTCACCCGCACTTTGGCATATAGGTTATAGGAACATCTATACCGCAAGAGCAGACAATCCTGTTGATGCTTGCTACGAAATGATTATACGTTTGAACGAACTTAAAATGTTGTGATAATGAAAGTAAAAGAGTTAATTAATAGAATTTCTGTATTAGATTCTGATATATACAAATATATAACAGACACTAAACATTGGCTATTCTATTGGATTGCAAACAAAGAAGTACAGGACTTCATTAAAGAATATCCAGAAGATTATGATGATAGAGTTCATTTACAAGTTAGTAATATTAGTTCTTCGCCTTCTTTTGTGATAAAATTCGATGACCATCCTAATGATATTACAAGTATTGTAAGATACGCAGTCCTTTCCACATTTAGAGATACAACCAAGGCAAGATGGATGGAGTGGAATGGCAAAGTGAAAGAACTTCAAATAAAAGAAAAAGAGAAAGAACTTGCTTATCATAAAGAGAAAGTAGGTAAAATAGAAAAAGAAATTTTAGAACTTAAAAATATATAACTATGACAATTGAAGAAAAAGCCAAACGCTATGACAACCTTTTGGTGAAGTTACAAGAGGCAAAAGTAGATGACAACGTCTGCGATGAAAGGTATTGTTGTGTAATTGATAATATTGTCCCCGAACTCAAAGAGTCAGAGGATAAAAAAACAAAGAAAGAAATAAAAGATTTCTTTTCGCGCATTATGCTGGGGCAAGAAAACTTCCTTAGAGAAGATTACGATTGGAATGCTTGGATTGCTTGGCTTGAAAAACAAGGTGAGCAGAAGCAGAATTCTGTTGAGAAAATAATCATTCCCAAATTTAGAATTGGTGATACGTTAGTGAGAAAGGATTCAGCAGACAAATTGATGAAAGTTGCTTCGATTCGGTATGACCACTATCTCTGTAATAATATAGGTCGATTTAGTAGTACAACAATATATTTTACGGATGAAGATGATTATGAACTTGTGGAGCAGAAGCCTGCTGCTTGGAGTGAAGAGGATGAAACTACAAAAAATAATATCAGTCACATAATAAGACAATATGATAAAATAAGCAAAAGAGACAATCAACCTTGCTGGTATATTGGCGACTGCCTTCTGTGGATGCAAAATATCAAAGACAGAGTTTTCCCACAACCTAAGCAAGAGTGGAGTGAAGAGGATGAGAACAATCTAAATAGTTGTATTTCAAAATTAGAAATTGATATGCAACATTGGGAAGGTCACGGTAAAACAATGGTTGAT
>Ga0265298_10000159_pt1 | contig 103351 bp, 63 predicted proteins | sample AusTroGonzalo_MG_3_FD_193486 | JGI IMG/M metagenome (GOLD analysis project Ga0265298, IMG submission 193486) | Bovine rumen microbial communities from tropical cattle in Woodstock, Queensland, Australia - Gonzalo_01 | ecosystem: Host-associated > Mammals > Digestive system > Stomach > Rumen ...
TCCATGTTATGGTTTTATCCGTAGCATCATCCGGCTTCACTGTGGCTATCAGTGTTTCGGAATCCCCTTCTACTAATTCCAGCGTCGTCTTATTCAGTTCGACAGAGCTGACTTCAATAACCTTTTTACTGACAGTAACCGTACAGGTGGAAGACTTACCACCGGCAGATGCCGTAATGGTTGATGTCCCTTCGGCTATCGCGGAAACCAAGCCAGTATTTGAAACAGTGGCCACAGATTGTTTGGATGAAGCCCAAATAACTTTCTTATCAGTCGCATCTGAAGGTAGAACTGTTGCTATTAACTGTGCCGTTTCTCCTTCAATCATTTCCGCTGTAGATTGACTAAGAGAGACGGATGTAACAGCTATCTCCTCTGGCGTCTTTTCGCATGCCCAAAGACAAATAAGAGTCAACACGAATAGAAGAACTCTTTTCATAGTATAGTGAAATATGTGTGGTTATCAGTTGATTATTACAAATATAGTAAAACTGTTTAAATTTGCTTTCTTTTGCACAATAAGATGGAATTCCTATGAAAAAGAAAACTGAATACAAGAACTCCTTTAACATGATGTCTGCCTCTATCTTCGAGGACAACCTGAACAACCCATACGCTCTAGATCAACTCCTCGAGTATGTAAGAAGAGAAAGCCCCTAACGCTACTGACAGAGAAGTATACTTAGCAGTCCGCGAAGCCTTGGACGAAAAGTACCTTCCGTTGCTTGATATGCTGGTCATGATTTATGCTCTCAAGTATGCATGGCCGTATTACTTAAGTAGGAATAATTCTCTCCTACAGATGAAAGAAAAGGGGCTAAAGGGCATCTCATTTCTTTTAGTCAGCCTCTTTTTCGGTAGCCCCGCGGGGAAAGGGACACATCGACGCGGTGTCCATGATTATCTATGTTTCGGGGAGAAGCCACCGGCGGAGACGCTGAAGAGGCCGCCGCTGTTGTAGGTGGCCATTAACTTGCGTTGCTTGGTGTTTCCGGCCTGATGGATCTCGTCCGTAAGCTTGAATACGCCGTTGAAATCTGTTGAGCGGCTCGTGATATTGCGTTGGTGTAGATTGCCAGCGCCATCGCGGACCCAGCCACCGTGCCGCTGACTGTCGGTGGTCTCAATCAGCTTGCCCTGCCGAGCCTTCATAGCCAGATCCAGCGGACCAGCAATCTTGAGCGCCTTGCCGAGTTCACCGTAGCCGGAATAATCCAGTATCTGCTCAAGCGCATCGGTCCAGGAAACCCCGGCACCCAACTGGCCCATGACGTTGTCGATGAATCCCTTCACGGCTGCGTTGTCCGTTCCGGTCGCCTTGACAGGCTGTCCTGTCATCTGGCTTTCATAATCGGCCCAGGCCTTCTCCCAGAACTTTGTCTCGGTGTCCAGGTCCATGCCGAGCTGCCCGTCAACGAGGCCTATGCGGATTGTACCGGAGGGCAGGTTAATGTCAAAAGTGAAGTCACTGAGGCCGCCAATTGCGTTTTTCGGGAATTCTTTCTCGTCGCGCGCATCGAATATCTGCTGGTAATAATCGTTGGCAGCCGCATTTGCGTCACGCCAGGCCTCGTTCTTGAGCTGCGCCTCCAGTTTAAGAATCCTTTGCCGGGTATCGTAAAGGCTTTCTCCGGCAAGCGCCTTGGAGAAGAAAGTACCGCTGTATTCCCCGTAAATATCGGAGAGAGTGCGGAACCAGAAGTATTTGGCGACATTGGGATCCAGACAGTACAGGGCGTATTTGGACACATCTGCCCACCATTCGGCCAGGATGGGACGCACCGTGCTGTTGTAGTAATCCATATAGTGGCCCTGCTCCTCAGTGGCCTGGGGCGCGGTGATATTGTCCAGCACTTCGAGCGGCTGCGTTACGCCGACAAGGAGATGGAACGGACGGAAAATCCTTCTTTCCGCTCTCGCCCACAGCGAATCGCTTGCATCCGGATGCGCCTCAATCCAGGCATCCCACTCCTTTTGGCACTTCTCTCCCTGGGCTTTGGCTTTCGCCTCATGCCGTTTCTGCATGGAGAGGTACATATCATTATACTTCTTGCCGGTTGCGACGTCTGCCGATATCCATGATTTCCAGCCCGAACTGAGTACGCCGTGGAAGGTATTCGTCTCCTCGTCGTACCCGCCGAACGTGTTGGTGACGGCGTCCAGCCGGTACTTGTAGTAGCGCTCCAGCGCCCAGAGGCACCAGAAGGCCCGGTCGTCCGGAACATAGAAGCCATCCACGCCATACCTCATACCCAGGGCGGACGTGGTTTTAGCGTATCCGTTCTGGGTAAATGAGCGTACGGCGGCGGGCAATTTCAATTTGGCGGCAGCGGCCCTTCCGCGCGCATTCCCTTTCACGCTGGGGAGTTCCCGGGCCGTCTCATAGATTCTATCGGCATTCTCCGCCATCCCATCGAGTCCCATGGCCATGATCAGACCGATGGCCGGCGATGCATCCATGGCCGCCTGGGATTTCCTCCAGGCGGACTCGCCCTTTCGGGTGTATTGCTCGTCGTAGTTATGGTTAAGCCCCCGGTTGCTCTCCAGGTTCCCGGCCCCTGTGGCCGTGAAATCACCCTTCTCGCTCTCGAATTTCTCCGTGCGGCTCCAAGTGATGCCCTTGCGGATGTTCTCCAGGTTCTCTTCGGTAAAGACAGACTCCACCAGATTCAGGAAATCGCCGTCTCGCTCAGCAGCCGCCATTTCGGCCGCATCAAGCTCCGTGAGGAGAGAGTTGAGCATCAGAGCGGAGTTTTGGTCGAAGTAGCCCAACGAAATGGACTTGAAGAGGTAATCGGCAGCCTTGAAGGGGCTGTCCTTCTTCTTCTCCAGTAGGGCCTGATAGAGCCATACGCGGCCGTCCTGCAGGCCATTCGGAGTCATCTCCAGAATCTTAGGGACGATCTTGCGGGCCTGTTCCTCGTTACCCATATCGAGATGGCACTCAATCTGCCCGTACAGGGCATCGGCGTAGTCGGGCTGATACTCTGCTGATTTCTCGAAGTATTCGAGAGCATATTTTGGCTCACCCAGCTCCAGGAGCATCGTGCCGGTGGTGTTCAGCATCGTCGGATGCGGATACACGCTGCAGCGGGCGATGGCGCTCTCGGCAAGTTCACCGGTAATGGCGCCGGTGAAGAGGGCCCAGCCAAGGCTGTCGGCATATTGGATCACATTGCGCTCAATCTGTTCTGCGGACTTTCCTTTGCACTGGGCAAGGAACCGCGTGAGGGCGAGTTTGACGCCTTCCTGGGTAATCTCGCGGTCGATGCGCAATTTCTTCTTGGGTGTTGCCGGGGGCAGGGAGGATGCGAGCACGGGGGAGCTTACGCCCTGTCTGTCAGTAATGGAGATATTTGCGAGGTTGTTGCCGCAGGCGAGCTCGTCGGGCGTTCCGCTGTCGGTCCATGGCTTAGTACATTTCGGCGGAGCGGGGAGAAGGCCGGTCGGCGCGGCCGTGACACCGGAGCCGGCTCGGGCTCCATTCTTGCCGGCAGAACCGCCCAGGGCGCCCAGGGCCATATTGACCACATCGTCGATGCTCATCCCTTCCGGAAGTTCCTCTCCCTCCAGGCTCTCGCGGATTTGCGCTTCCAGGGCGGCACGGTCCATTCCGGCCATGGCCAGCGCATCGTCCATACTCATGCCTGCCGCTGCGCCCATTCCTCCGCCGGAGGTGCCTTCCTTCCAGTCATCGCCAACGCAGAAGTACATATTGGACGGGATATAGGTGCTAAACGACAACAGGCTCATGGGGCCGAGGTCTTCGCCGCCGATTGAGCCCATGTCGATGATGGAAACCAAGTCCGAGTTGTAGTAGAAGGTAATGGTCGCGCCGGCCGCGGTGTACTCATCGAAGTACCAGCCATCCTGCCCGTTCACACGGCAGCGGCCCTGACGCACGAACTCCAGATTGTCAAAGGACGTGCTGCCAACGGGCCGCGCGGTCCATGTCTTGGCGGTTTCGTCAAGGAGGTAAGTGGCCTTGTCCGTGGTAAGGGTGATGCCGTCCATCATCTGCATATGAGTACGGCTCATGGAGACGCCGCCGCGGCTGGCAATCTCTATGGACATCTTTATCTCGTCTGTCTGAATATCAGGGTCGGAAACGGACTGCACGGAGCCTAGCTTCATGTAATACTTACCGCTTTCCATAGCCTTTACGATTGGGCTGGAGACATAATTTCCCTGCGCGTAAGCAAAGCAGACACTTAGAGCCAGAAAAAAGGTAAGAAAAAAACTTTTCATCGAATTAATGTGGTTGTTTTGTATGATACAAATATAACGATTTTCCCATAGAAACAATCGACACAAAAAGGTGGAAAAGACCTTGATCCAAGCCTTTCTCTTCACAAACTCGACGCGACGGTTCTTGGCGCGACCTTCATCGGTGCTATCGCATCAGCCCTGCACCTCAGGATCAAACATTGAACGTAAACATCGCTACCACCTGAATCTACCCCTGAAACAGCCCATCCCCGCATTCCTCGATACAATATGTTATAGTTTCTAATTCGAGTAAAACTTCTCAAAATCAGTAGTTTAAATAACCATCCTCGTCGGCGGTTAAAACCGTTTTGAGGATGGTTTTCTTTTTTGGTCCAATGATGATGCTCCAAACTAAGTGTCATCAACTTCGGGGATGCTGTCTATAAGAACTCCTCCCTCGGTCTGTAATTCCAACACCTCAGTTTCCGGTGTGATGTATTTGTCTTTTGTTTCCATTGCTATTAGTTCGTTTCTTGATCTGCAAATTTAAGCTATTCTCGGTGAAAAGCAATAAGAAAGATAATAGGCCACGTCCTTTTACCATCACACATGCAGTGGCTTCCTTCTTGTCTTACCGTCAACCACAAAGCAGGCCTTACAGTGCGTTATAACTGCATTCGTGGCAGTATCATGAATTGTTAACAAGAATGAAATTATCAAAACGCGCCGTCAACTTAAACCAAAAGCCATTGTTAGGTTGATCCAAGGAGGAGGCGCGCACTTTTTCCAAATACTCGGAGTATTTGCATTTTCCCGCTTTTTTTTGCAAATTTGTGATTGCGAAAAAGCAAACCTTTAAACATTAGATACTATGATTTGGATTGTTATTGCTATTGTTGCCGTATTGGTACTCTGGGGTATTTCCGTCCAGAACAAACTCGTTCAGAGCGATGAACTTTGCAAAAATGCCCTGAAGCAGATCAATGTCCAGCAGGTGAGCCGTTACGACGCTATCGCCGCGTTGGTTAAACTCACCCGCGAGTATGCTTCTTACGAGGGTGAAACCCTCCAGAAGGTGATTGAGGCCCGCAAGATCACCTCATCGGCCAATCCCACCGTTGCCGATATCAACGCCAACGAGCAGGCCTTGAAGGAAATGAGCGCCAAACTCATTGCCATCGCGGAGAATTATCCGGAACTCAAAGCTAATGAGAGCTACCAGAAGACCATGGACAGCATCAAGGAATACGAAGAGAATGTGCGCCTGTCCCGCATGACCTTCAACGACACCGTAACCAAGTACAACAACCAGGTGCGCATGTTCCCTGGCTCGCTGGTGGCTGGTATCCTTAACTTCCCGGCCCGCGAGTATCTGGCCGAGGATACTTCCAAGAAAGATTACCCGGTTCTCTAGTGAAACGTTTTCTCACTTTATTACTGGCGGCGGGCATCACCCTCACCGCCAGCGCTCAGCGAATCCGCGATATAGACATTACCGTGGAGCTGCAGCAGGACGGCAGTGCATGGATTACCCAGCGCTGGGATGTCAGCGTCCCTTCCAGCACGGGTTGGAAGGAATGGTACGTGCCCATCGGCAATCTGGGGTCCATGACCATTGGAGACCTGTCCGTCAGCGAAAACGGGCAAACTTTCCAGAGCGAAGGGGACAACTGGAATGTTGACTGGAGCTTCAGCCGAAAGGCCGGCCGGAGCGGCATGGTGCGCAAGCGGGACGGAGTGGAACTGTGCTGGGGCCTGGGGGAATACGGAGACCACAAGTGGAATGTCCGTTTCCGGGTCACGGGCCTGGTGCAGTCCCTGGACGATGCCGATGCCTTCAATTTCATGTTCGTGAATCCCGGACTGGCGGCCAACCCGGAGCATGTCCGCCTGGTCATTTCCCCGGCCTTCGACTGCCCGGCATGGACAACGGACAATACCCGCGTCTGGGGCTTCGGCTTTTACGGAGACATCAATGTGCGCGGCGGGAATATCGTGGCCGAATCGGCCGAAGCATTCGAGTACCGGAGCAAACTGATTGCCCTGGTGGCCTTCGACAAAGGCATTTTCCACCCTTCGGTGCAGCGGGACGGTCCTTTCGATGAAATGCTGCAGGCGGCTCTGGACGGCAGTTCTTACGGGGCCGATAATGACCAGATGCCCTGGTTTTTCGTTGTCTTTTGCCTCCTGCTGGCCTTAGTACCCATCCTCTTCCTCATATACGCCGGCATTGCCAGTGCACTGGGTTACAAGTACAAGAAGTCCTTCTTCGGCAAGCAGAAGATTACGGAATGGTACCGGGATGTCCCGGTGGAGGGAGACCTTTTCGCCGCATTCTATGCCCTGGAATACGGAAAGCGCTTTGCCGTGAATCCTTCGGTGAAAAACCTGATTGGTGCGCTGTTCCTGCGCTGGATACTGAACAAGGACGTAAAAGTTGTGGCCGATCCCAAGTCCACCAAGCGAGTGAACCTTTCCTTCGAGGAAGACAGTTCCTTCGCCAACGACGTGGAAGATTCCCTCTACCGCTATGCCCGTGCGGCCAGCGGGGACAACCTCATCCTGGAGAAGAACGAATTCGAGCGCTGGTCCAAGAAGAACTATACAAAGATGACGGCCTGGCCGGACCGTGCCAAGGCCCGGGGCAAGAACTGGTTCCACGTGAAGAAGTACTTTACCCGGGGAACCAAGACCACGGAAGAAGGCGCCCGCGAAGCCTGTCATGTGATAGAATTCAATAACTTCCTGAAAGACTTCACCCTGTCCAAGGAGCGCGGCGCCGTGGAGGTGGGGCTCTGGAAAGACTATCTGGTGTTCGCCCAGCTTTACGGCATAGCCGACAAGGTGGCCGAGCAGTTCAAGAAACTCTATCCGGCCGAATTCCAGGAAGTGGTGCAGAGTACCGGTCTGGACAACTACACCATGCTGTATGTGATTAACCATACCAACGCCATTTCCACATCGGCCCTGCAGAGTGCCTATGCCAAGGCCGGCAGCGTGTCCGGTGGTGGCGGCCATACGTCCTTCGGCGGTGGCGGCGGCTTCTCCGGCGGTGGTTTCGGCGGAGGTGGAAGATAATGCTAAAACCTTAATGATATGAAGATTTCAATTGTTTCTATGCTGGCCGGTGCCCTGATGCTGGCCGCTTGCTCCAACGGTCCCGTGAATCCCGTCTATACCCAGTCCCGTACGGTGGAGGAAGGCGGAAGCGGTCCGTACAAGGCCCTGATGCTGGAAGACCCTTCCCTGGAGGCCCACACCATCTTTGTTCCGGAAGACCTGTCGGCCTTCGGCAAGAAGAACCCGCTGCCCATTCTGGTTTGGGGCAACGGCGCTTGCACCAACTCTCCCTGGGAGCACTACAAATTCTTGAACGAGATTGCTTCCAACGGCTTCATGGTCATCGCCACGGGACATATTCCCATGGAAGACAAGCCTTTCCGCGGACCCATGTCCACATCGGCCCAGCAGATTGAATCCATTGACTGGGCACTGGCGCAGAATGCCGATAAGGAAAGCCCCTACTACGGACGCCTGGACGTGAAGCACATCGCTGCGGCCGGCATGTCCTGCGGCGGTCTCCAGACCCTGGAGAATTCGGCCGATCCCCGGCTTACCACCATCATGATTTGCAACAGCGGTTTGTTCTTGAACCCCGGCACTGCCGTTCCCGGTATGCCCATGCCGGTGAAGGAGAAACTGCAGGAAATCAAGGTGCCCGTGATTTACATCCTGGGCGGCCCGGAAGACATCGCCTATGAAAATGGTATGGACGACTTTCACCGCCTGGTGAACGTTCCGGCCTTTGCGGCCAATTACCCGGTGGGCCACGGCGGCACCTATTCCAAGCCTTACGGCGGTGAGTTCGCCATCCCGGCCGTAGCCTGGCTCAAGTGGCAGCTCAAGGGCGACAAGGAAGCCGCCAAACTCTTCCAGGGCGTCCCCTGCGGCCTCTCCCAGCGCGAAGGCTGGACCGTGGAAAAGAATCAGCTGATAGACTAATTTATAAAGCCATACACGAAGGACGGAAGGCAGAAAGCCTTCCGTCCTTCGTGTCGGGGTGATGTGACTCGAACACACGACCCTCTGCTCCCAAAGCAGATGCGCTAGCCAACTGCGCCACACCCCGGAATGGGACTGCAAAGGTACGGTTATTTTTGCAATCGGACAAAATAATCGTACCTTTGTCGCAGTATGATCATCAATGCGCACAAAATAGAGAAGAGTTTCGGTTCGCTGAAAGTCCTGAAAGGGGTGGATTTTCAGGTGAAGCCGCAGGAGGTGGTGTCCATCATGGGGGCCTCCGGGGCGGGGAAGTCCACGCTCCTGCAAATCCTTGGAACCCTGTCCACGCCGGACGCCGGAACGCTGGAAATCGAAGGTACGGATGTTTTGCACCTGCCCCAGAAGCAGCTTTCGGCCTTCCGGAACCAGCGCATCGGCTTTGTATTCCAGGCGCATCACCTGCTGCCGGAATTCACGGCCCTGGAGAATGTTATGATACCCGCCCTCATCGGCGGAACTTCCCGGAAGGAAGCCCGGGAAAAGGCGCTGGAACTGCTTAAAACGGTGGGTCTGGCGGAACGGACCACCCACAAGCCTTCGGAGCTTTCCGGCGGTGAGCAGCAGCGCGTGGCCATTGCCCGCGCCCTGGTGAACCAGCCCGCCATCCTTTTTGCCGATGAGCCCTCCGGCAACCTGGACAGTCGGACCAAGGAGGATATCCACCGCCTGTTCTTCCAGTTAAGGGATAAACTGGGCCAGACCATTGTCATAGTTACTCATGACGCCGGTTTGGCCGAAATGTGCGACAGAACCTGTCACATGAAGGACGGCTTATTCGTCTAGTCCTTCGATGGTGCGGATGGTTCCGTCCGGATTGTACTTCAGCTCACATACTTTCAGGCTCCGGAGGCGGTTGATGCCCTTGGAGATGCCGCTGTCGTGGTGGAATAGCCACCATTTGCCATTGTACTCCACAATGCAGTGGTGCGTGGTCCAGCCGAATACAGGGGTGAGGATCACGCCCTTGTAGGTGAAGGGACCGTAAGGGTTGTCGCCGATGGCATAGCAGAGCTTGTGCGTATCACCGGTGGAATAGCTGAAGTAGTATTTGCCGTTGTACTTGTGCATCCAGCTGGCTTCGAAGAAGCGGCGCTCATTGTCACCCACGGTGATGGGCTTGCCGTCTTCGTCCAGGAGGACCACCGGCTTGGGATCCTCAGCGAACTGGAGCATGTCCTTGGAAAGCTTCACCACGCGGGCCGGAACGGCGGGCTGGTCATCGGCCGGATAGGAAGTGCCGCAGTCCTTGGCCAGGTTGTCCTCGTAGCGCTGAAGCTGTCCGCCCCAGATGCCGCCGAAGTACATGTAGTATTCGTCATCGGCATCGTCGTGCAGGATGGCATAGTCGATGGAATAGCTGCCCCGGATGGGATCCGGCATGGCCTTGAAGGGGCCGGTGGGGGAGTCCGAAACGGCAACGCCGCAGCGGAAGATGTCCGTCTTGTCCTTGGCCGGGAAATACATGTAGTATTTTCCGTCGCGGCCTTTCACCACCTCGTTGTCCCAAAGTTGGCGACGGGCCCAGGGAACGTCTTTGATGTCCAGGGCAACGCCGTTGTCCTTAACGGGAGAGGTCATGGGATCAGGGCCTTCCAGGGAAAGCACGTGATAGTCCTTCATGTCGTACTCGCTGCCGAAGTCGTCGTCCGGAGCGGCCGATTCCCAGTCGTGGGAGGGATAGATGTACAGCTTGCCGTCGAACACGTGTACGGACGGATCGGCCATGTAATCCTCGGGGAAGAGGTAGCGTTTCTTTACTTTGTCTGCCATATCAGTTGTTGTGTTATTGATTATTCGGCTTTTGCACGGGCCTCGATTTCCATGTTGATCTGGTCCATCTTTTCGTCCGAGAGCTCATACTTGGAAATGATCCAGATGGCAAGGAGCAGCAGGATGGCCGGAATCACGCAAACCAGCCACAGGATGCCCTGAAGGGCCAGCGGAGTCTGCGTAGTAGCATCGGCATTGAAGCCCACCAGGGCCAGCACCAGGCCGGGAACCACACCGCCGAGGGCCATACCGGCCTTGAAGAAGATACCGGTGAGGGCGTTCACGATACCGGCGATGCGCTTGCCGGTGGTATATTCGCCATAGGCAATCACTTCCGGAACCAGGGCCCACATGTAACCCGTGGCGGTGATGATACCGGTGGACTTCACGAACTGGGCGATGCAAAGCAGCACGAAGTTGCTCTTGGTGGCCGGGATGGATACGAAGGTGTACATGAGGGCCATACCCAGGATGGCGATGCCCAGGAACAGATAGAACATTCCCTTCTTGCCGATCTTACGCTTGATGGCAGGAACCAGCGGCATGAAAATGAAAGCGGGGATGGTACCCAGCCACATGAACAGGGTGGTGAGGAGCGGGGTGGCGCCCACGTTGTAGCTCATGAAATAGGCATCGGCCGCATTGCTCACGCTCATCATGGCGAAGGCGGTGATGAAGAAGAAGGCCACGATGCGGAGGGGCTTGTTGCGCACGAACTCCATCCACAGGTCGCTCACCTTCACATTGGCCGATTCCTTCTGGTCCATGACCACTTTCTCCTTGCACTGGGTGAAGCAGAAGAACAGCAGGGCCAGACCGGCGAGGGCGAAGATGGTCATGGTGATGAACCAGGCCGAACCGGCCTCAGGGGTGTCGTACTTGGCTACGCCGTCCACCTTAGGGGCGAAGATGGCGATGATGATGGGCAGGGACTTTACGCACAGGGCACCCAGGTTGGCCATGAACATACGGGTGGAAGTGAGGATGGTAATCTCATTGGTATCCCGCGTAAGAGATGCGTTGAGGGCGCCGTAAGGGACGTTCACCAGCGTATAGCACATGCTCATGCCAACATAGGTGATATAGGCATACAGCAGGGAGCCGCTGAAACCGTTCCAGAAGCACAGGATGGCCAGGCCAACCAGCGGAATGCCGCCCAGAATGAGCCAGGAGCGGTATTTGCCCCACTTGGGGTTGCCTTTGTCCACGATGGTACCCACCACCGGATCCCACAGTACGTCCACAAGGCGGACGATGAGGAACATGAGCGCCGCGGCACCGGGATCCAGCCCGAAAACGTTCGTGTAATAGAATAGCAGCCAGATGCTGATGGTCTGGTAAATGAGGTTCTGGGCCATGTCACCGGAACCGAATCCGATGCGCTGCAGCCAGGATAGTTTGTAGAAGCCTTTTGCTTCCTTGTTTGAAGGATTCATATTAGTGTTGGATTAATTTGCAGTTTAATCTCATCACACAAATATAACGTTTTAGCTTTTACAAAACAAAAATATATGGTTCATTCCTTTGAAAAAATAGACCAGCCCCTCCGCTTTTTTTGTAACATCAGTAACCAATTTTCCCCGCAAGTTCTTTTTTCTCCGCCCATTAATGCGTAACTTAGTGGCATAATAGAACAACACTTATTATTATGGAAAAAACTTGGAGATGGTTTGGCAAGAAGGATAAAATCACCCTTGCACAGCTCCGGCAGATTGGGGTGGAGGGCATAGTTACCGCCCTGCACGATGTGCCGCTGGGAGAAGTCTGGACGCGGGAAAAGATACATGATCTCCGCGAATACATAGAAAGTTACGGAATGCGCTGGAGCGTGGTGGAAAGCCTTCCCGTGGTGGAAACCATCAAGTACGGCGGACCGGACCGGGACCATCAGATAGAGGTCTATAAGGAGAGCCTGAGGAATCTATCGGCCGAGGGTATCCACTTCATCTGCTACAACTTCATGCCTGTTTTGGACTGGGCCCGGACAGACCTTTTCCATAACAACCCCAACGGAGCCACCAACCTTTATTTCAATTATGCCGAATTCGCCTATTTCGACATCTATATATTGAAGCGTCCGGGCGCCCGCGAGGAATGGGCCGCCTTTAAATTCCCCGCCGGGGTGGGCGAGGGCCGGAACGTACTGGCCGAATGCGATGAACTGGCCAAAGGCATGACTCCGGAGAAGGACCACAAGCTGGTGGAGAACATCGTTATCAAGACCCAGGGCTTCGTGAGCGGCAACTTCAGCGAGAACGACGAGGCCCCCATCCAGAAGTTCCGCGAGTTCCTGGACCTGTATAAAGATATCGACAAGGCGCAGCTCCGGGCCAACATGAAGTATTTCCTGGAGGCCATCATGCCTGTGTGCGAGGAGTGCGACATGAACATGTGCGTGCATCCGGACGACCCGCCTATCGAGATTCTGGGCCTGCCGCGCATAGTGCGTACGGAAGAAGACATCCGGTGGTTCCTGGACGCCGTTCCCAACAAGCACAACGGGCTCACTTTCTGCGCCGGAAGTCTGTCGGCCGGGGCCTACAACAACGTGGTGGACCTGGCCCGGAAGTTCGCCTCCCGCACCCATTTCGTGCACCTGCGCTCCTGCCACATCTTCCCCAACGGGGACTTCACGGAGGCATCGCATTTGGGCGGACGGGCCGATCTGATTGAGCTCTGCCGCATCTTCGAGAAGGAGAACCCCGCCCTGCCGATGCGCGTGGACCACGGCCTCACCTTTACGGACGTTCCCGGCGGCATCTTCGACGAGAACAGCCACGGCCACAATGCCGGTTATACCCTCCTCGGCCGAATGTTTGCCATGGGGCAGGTGCAGGGCATCCTGGCCACGGTAGACCGCGAATTGGGCATCCCTTACAAACAACCCGGGTTTTTTGACTGATATGAAACTGACAGACATCCTCGGCGGCAGCTTCGACGCCGCCCGGTGGGAGCGGAAAGGCTATGAGCTCCCCAAGTATGATATTAAGGCCTTACGGGAAAAAACGGCCCAGGAACCTACTTGGGTACACTTTGGCGGTGGCAATATCTTCCGCGCTTTCCCGGCTGCCATCCTGAACGACGCCCTGAACACCGGGCAGTACGACAGGGGAGTGATAGTGGCTGAAACCTTCGATTTCGAGGTCATTGACAAGGCCTATGCTCCTTACGGGAACCTGTCCCTGGCAGTGAGCCTGTGCTCCAACGGGACCATAGTCAAAAAAGTCATCGGAAGCGTTACGGAGGCACTGAAGGCCGATCCGCAGTTTCCGGATTGGCAACGGCTGGAGGAGATTTTCCGTAAGCCTTCCCTGCAGATGATCTCCTTTACAATCACCGAGAAGGGCTATACTTTCAACGAGGCCGATTTGGCCCGGGGGATGAAACCGCTCTTTGCGATGGGCAAGGTCTGCGCCCTGCTCTATGAGCGCTTCAAGGCCGGACAGCTGCCCCTTACCGTCCAGAGCATGGACAACTGCTCGCACAACGGAGACAAGGTGAAGGCCGGAGTCTTCGCCTATGCCCGGCGCTGGGTGGCCGACGGACTGGTTCCAACAGCTTTCCTGGACTATTTGGAGGACGAAACGAAGATTACCTTCCCCTGGTCCATGATAGACAAGATCACGCCTCGTCCGCATGAGAAAGTGAAGGAGATGCTCGCGGCCGACGGCTTCGAGGACAACGATTACATCGAAACGGAAAAGCACACCTTTACGGCGCCTTTCGTGAATGCGGAAGAAGTTCAGTATCTGGTGATTGAGGACAATTACACGAACGGCCGTCCGCCGCTGCACCTGGGCGGTGCGCTTTATACCACGCGGGAAATCGTGGACAAGGTGGAGATGATGAAAGTGTGTACCTGCCTGAACCCGCTCCATACGGCCATGGCCCTTTACGGCTGCATGCTGGGCTATACGCTCATATCGGCCGAGATGAAGGATCCGGACATCCGTCCCTTCGTCCAGAAGCTGGGTTATATGGAGGCCATGCCTGTGGTGGTGGACCCGGGCGTGCTGAACCCCTACGAGTTCATCGGCGCCGTAATCAACCGCCGCCTGCCCAATCCCTTCATGCCGGATGCCCCGCAGCGCATCGCGATGGATACCAGCCAGAAACTGCCCATCCGCTTTGGCGAAACCCTCAAGAAGTACATCGCCAGGGGCCTGGACAAGTCCAACCTGGTGCTCATCCCCCTGGTCTTTGCCGGCTATGCCCGCTACCTGAAAGGCATCAAGGACGACGGTACGCCCTTCGAGCCCTCGCCGGACCCGCTGCTGCAGGAGATGAAGGCCATCGTGGCGCCGCTGGAGACAGGAAAGCCGGACCAGGACTGGAGCCCTTTGAAGCAGCTCTATTCCCGGGCCGATATCTTTGGCGTGAACCTCTACGAAGCCGGACTGGGGGAGCAGGTCGAAGGAATGGTGAAGGAGCTTTATGCCGGTCCCGGAGCCGTCCGCGCGACGCTTCACAAATATGTTGAGGCCCGCTGATTTTTCTTTTGTTTTTAAAAGATTATTACTACCTTTGCAATATATCGCTAAATCCTTTTAACCATGTATCTTCTCGGTTATGATATCGGCAGTTCTTCGGTAAAGGCTTCCTTGGTGAATGCCGAAACCGGAAAATGTGTCGCTACAGCCTTTTATCCCAAGAGCGAAGCTCCCATTATCTCCAAAAAGACCGGCTGGGCAGAGCAGGATCCCGCCATGTGGTGGGGCAACTTGAAACTGGCCACGGACGACATCCTGGACCAGGTTCGCCGCAAGGCCTCCCTGCAAAGCAAAACTTTTACTGCAAAAGACATCCAGGCCATCGGCATTTCCTACCAGATGCACGGCCTTGTTTGCGTGGACAAGGACATGAACGTGCTCCGGCCGTCCATCATCTGGTGCGACTCCCGTGCCGTCCCATACGGCCAGAAGGCCTTTGAAGCCCTGGGCAAGAAGTATTGCCTGCCGCATCTGCTCAACTCGCCCGGTAACTTTACCGCCGCCAAACTGGCCTGGGTAAAGGAGAACGAGCCGGACCTGTACGGTCGCATCTGGAAGGTGATGCTGCCCGGCGACTATATCGCCATGCGCCTCACCGGCAACGTGTGCACCACCGTCAGCGGCCTGTCGGAGGGCATTTTCTGGGATTTCAAGAACAATACCCCCAGCAAGGAACTGCTGGATTTCTTCGGCTTCGACGAAACCATCCTGGCTCCCCGCAAACCCACCTTCGGCGTGCAGGGAACCCTTTCCCGGGAGGCTGCCGAGTATCTGGGCCTAACGGAAGGAACTCCCGTCACCTACCGCGCCGGCGACCAGCCCAACAACGCCCTCAGCCTCAATGTATTCAATCCCGGTGAAATCGCTTCCACGGCCGGTACCTCCGGTGTGGTGTACGGTGTCATCGGCCAGGTGAATTACGACCCGCTTTCCCGCGTCAACACCTTTGCGCACGTGAACCATACAGCCGAAGACCCGCGCCTGGGCGTGCTCCTGTGCATCAACGGCACCGGCATCCTCAATTCCTGGATCCGCCGCAACGTGGCTCCGGAAGGCATCTCCTATGCCGATATGAACGAGGTGGCGGCAGAGATTCCCATCGGCTCGGACGGCGTTTCCATCCTGCCTTTCGGCAACGGTGCGGAACGCATGCTGGAGAACAAGGACACCGGCTGCAGCATCCACGGCGTAAGCTTCAACCGGCACGACAAGCGGCATCTCATCCGCGCCGCCCAGGAGGGCATCGTGTTCTCCTTCCAGTACGGCATTGAAATCATGGAGGCTATGGGCATGAAGGTGGACAAAATCCACGCCGGCCTGGCCAACATGTTCCAGTCCAAGATTTTCCGCGATACGCTGGCTGGCGTATCCGGTGCCACCATCGAGCTTTACGACACGGACGGTTCCGTGGGTGCAGCCAAGGGTGCGGGCATCGGCGCCGGCATCTACAAGGACAACCGGGAGGCCTTCGCTACGCTGGAGCGCCTGGAAGTCATTCTCCCGGACCACGAGGCCGAATACAAGGAAGCCTACGAGCGCTGGAAGAGCTGCCTTTAACAGAAATCTTTAATCACATCAATTATTTCATAAAACAATTATGGCAAAAGAGTATTTCCCGACAATCGGTAAGATTCCCTTCGAGGGAGTCGAGAGCAAGAACCCCCTTGCATTCCATTATTATGATGCAGAGCGCGTAGTCGCCGGCAAGAAGATGAAGGACTGGCTCAAGTTCGCCATGGCCTGGTGGCACACCCTGGGCCAGGCTTCCGCAGACCCGTTCGGCGGCCAGACCCGCAGCTACGAGTGGGACAAGGGCGAGTGCCCCTACTGCCGTGCCCGCCAGAAGGCCGATGCAGGTTTTGAAATCATGCAGAAGCTGGGTATCGGTTACTACTGCTTCCACGATGTAGACCTGGTGGAAGACTGCGAGGACATCGCCGAGTACGAGGCCCGCATGAAGGACATCACGGACTATCTGCTGGAGAAACAGAAGGAAACCGGCATCAAGAACCTCTGGGGTACCGCCAATGTGTTCGGCAACAAGCGCTATATGAACGGCGCCGCCACCAACCCTCAGTTCGACGTTGTCGCCCGTGCAGCCCTGCAGATCAAGAACGCCATCGACGCCACCATCAAGCTGGGCGGCACCGGTTACGTGTTCTGGGGCGGCCGTGAAGGTTACTACAGCCTGCTGAACACCCAGATGCAGCGTGAGAAGGACCACCTGGCCAAGATGCTCACCGCAGCCCGCGACTATGCCCGCGCCAACGGCTTCAAGGGCACCTTCCTCATCGAGCCCAAGCCGATGGAGCCCACCAAGCACCAGTACGACGTGGATACGGAAACCGTTATCGGCTTCCTGCGTGCCAACGGCCTGGACAAGGACTTCAAGGTGAACATTGAGGTGAACCATGCCACCCTGGCCGGCCACACCTTCGAGCATGAACTCACCGTGGCCGTGGACAACGGCTTCCTGGGTTCCATCGACGCCAACCGCGGCGACGCACAGAACGGCTGGGATACGGACCAGTTCCCGGTGGATCCTTACGATCTCACCCAGGCTATGATGCAGATCATCCGCAACGGTGGCTTCAAGGATGGAGGTACCAACTTCGACGCCAAACTCCGTCGTTCCTCCACCGATCCGGAAGACATCTTCATCGCCCACATCAGCGCTATGGATGCCATGGCTCACGCCCTGCTCAATGCAGCTGCTGTCCTTGAGGAAAGCCCCATCTGCAAGATGGTCAAGGAGCGTTACGCTTCCTTCGACGAGGGTCTGGGCAAGAAGTTCGAGGAAGGCAAGGCTACCCTTGAGGAGCTCTACGAGTACGCCAAGAAGAACGGCGAACCCAAGGTCGCTTCCGGCAAGCAGGAGCTTTACGAGACTCTTCTGAACCTCTACGCCAAGTAATATGGCATCGGCAACACAAGAAAAAGGATCGGGTGCGTATCTGTTTTCGATCGTGCTCGTCGCCGTCCTCGGCGGCCTGCTGTTCGGATACGATACAGCCGTGATTTCCGGTGCAGAGCGAGGTCTGCAGGCGTTCTTCCAGGGCGCCTCAGACTTCACCTACACTGAATTCCTTCACGGCTTCACCTCCTCCAGTGCACTCATCGGCTGTATTATCGGTAGTGCGCTCTCCGGTCTGTTCGCCGGCAAGTTCGGACGTAAGAAGAGCCTGTTCTTCGCAGGTATCTGCTTCTTCCTCAGCGCCGCCGGTTCCTACTATCCGGAGTTTTTGTTCTTCGAGAAGGGCGTTCCCACCCAGTCCCTGTGGGTGGCGTTCAACCTTTACCGCGTGCTCGGTGGTATCGGCGTGGGTATGGCATCGGCCATCTGCCCCATGTATATCGCCGAGGTGGCTCCGGCCAACAAGCGCGGTAAGCTGGTGTCCTGGAACCAGTTCGCTATTATCTTCGGTCAGTTGGTGGTGTACTTCGTGAACTTCCTCATCATCCAGTCGCACAAGAACGACCCTGCTATCGTCGAGTGGACGAACCAGGTGGGCTGGCGTCTGATGTTCGGCTCCGAGTGCGTTCCCGCCGGTCTCTTCACCCTGCTCATCATGCTGGTGCCGGAAACCCCGCGTTACCTCGTGATGTCCGGTCAGGAAGAGAAGGCCCTGAATGTGCTCACCCGCATCAACGGCTCCTCCATGGCTTCCCAGATTCTCTCCGACATCAAGAATACCGTCGTTGAGAAGAAGGAGAAGCTCATGGCCTATGGTTTCCTGGTCATCTTCATCGGCTGCATGCTGTCCGTCTTCCAGCAGTTCGTGGGTATCAATGCGGTGCTCTATTTTGCCCCGCGTATCTTCGAATCCATGGGCATGGGCAATGCCATGACGCAGACGGTGGTGATGGGTATCGTGAACATCAGCTTCACTTTGGTGGCCATCTTCACCGTGGAAAAACTCGGCCGTAAGCCGCTGCTCATCACGGGTTCCCTGGGCATGGCCCTGGGCGCCTTGGGTGTAGCCCTGGCCGATGCAGTTCCCGGCGTGCCCGGTATCGTGGGCGTGCTCAGCATCATGATCTACTCCGCTTCCTTCATGTTCAGCTGGGGTCCCATCTGCTGGGTGCTCATCTCGGAGATCTTCCCCAACACCATCCGTGGCGCCGCCGTGGCCATCGCCGTGGCTTTCCAGTGGATTTCCAACTTCATCGTAAGCTCCACCTTCGTGCCTATGTACACCTGGAGTCCGGCCTTCACCTACGGCCTCTACTGCTTCATGTGCCTGCTGGCCGCCCTCTTCGTATGGCGCCTGGTACCGGAGACCAAGGGCAAGACCCTCGAGGACATGTCCGCCCTCTGGCGCTCCCGTGGCAAGAAGTAACAGCACTCTTTCTATTACTACCAAAAAGGCCTGCGGCATTTTCGTCGCAGGCCTTTTTGCTAACCAATCTTAACTTATCCTAAATGGAGGAATTCTGTTTGGGGGCGTTGTTGTTGCCACGGTTCTGGCGGTTGCCGCCGGGAGGAGGGGTGCCTTGAGGGCCGCCCTGCGGGCCGAAAGGCATACCGCCCTGGCCCAATCGGCCAATCTGCTGATGACGGAATTTTTCCTCGGCCAGTAGTAACTTGGCCACCTTCTTAACCGGAAGGACCTTCTTGTAACGCTCTACGGCGCCACTTTCGATGGTATCCAGATTCCTGGTGGCGGCCATATAGTCTTGGAGAAGTTTGTTCACGTCGTTGCCGTCGATGCCTTTCTGCATGGCCATATAGGCTTTCTGCTGGGCCTCAAAAGCTTCCCGACGCTGCTTCTGGACGTCATTGTACACGGGCCAGAAACTCTGGGCTTCCGCTTCCGTCAGATCCAGCTCCGATGTAAGGAAGGCAACCTGGGCGGCGCGGATTCGCTCGCGCCAGTCATTTCCCTGGGGATTCTGTCCGTTACCTCCGGGCTGGGCCAGTGCCGTGACGCTAACCACCGCCAGGGCACAGATTAAACTAAAAACCTTCTTCATAGCTCATTGCCAATTGTTCGAGTGAAACATTGCTGGCCAGGAGGTAATTGATGATATCCTCATCAGAAAGATCTTCCACCCCCGTGAACTCATAATATCCGTCCGGATCCAGGGCGTCCGAGAGGTAGGCGTAATAGTCCCAATAAGGGTCCTCCTGCACAGGCGGCGTGGCCGTCTTGCGCAGGATGGTGGTGCCTACGGCCACCATGATGGCCAGCGATGCGGCGTACGCAAGGTACGGCGTAAAGCGGCGGATGGTGGAGGAAGGCTTGGAAGCAGCCTGTTTTCCAGGAATGGCAAGGAGCCTTTCCTGCAGGTCTTCAAAGTAACCTTCCGGGGTGGATATGTCTGATTTTCTGGTCATAACGCTTTCTTAGACACGGGAAGAAGGCAAAAGTTTAATTAGAATTTAGGAACTTCGAAAAGTTTGGCGTCAACGGGGCCTTCCTTGATTTCCTTCACCTCGGTGGAGATGCCGAAGCCGCCCATGTCGATCTTGGACTTCATGGCGTAGCCGTTCCATACGGAGACTTCCACCTGAGCCTTCTGGCCCATCTGCTCGATTTCTGCGGTGTACTTGATGCACTCCTTGCCGGCAACCGTTTCCTTGCCCACTTCCTTTACATTGTATTTCTTAATGACTTCCGGGGTGAGGTTGAGGTAGTTGATGCTTTCGCGGCCGGGCATTTCCTGGACCTGCTTCTCTTCGGCATTGATGATATACATCTTGTCACCGATGGTGAGCTGGGTCATCTTCATGCCCATCATGTTCATCTCGGTAACTTCCTTGGCGCCGTAATCATCGAAATAGGAGATGCTTTCCACAGGTTCCATCATGGTGGTAACAACCTTGACGGTGCCGGATTTTACCCCATACTTCTTGGCGGGGGCCTGGCCAAACGCAACCACTGCTACCAGCAGGGCGGCGACAACTGACATGTACTTTTTCATAATAGTTAGTTAAATTTGATTATTAGATGTATTTTAAGGCCGAAGGTTTAAAACAGATGTTCGGAAACCAGGGAGCGTATTTTTTCCTGGGCTATGTGGTAGGAAGCCTTGAGGGAACCTACCGAGGTACCGGTGATGGCCGACATCTCTTCGTAGGACAAGTCGTCCCACCAGCGCATGATGAATACCTGGCGTTGTTTTTCCGGGAGTTTGAGCACGGCCTTGGCCAGTTCCCGCTCCGTTTCCGTTCCCTTGAAATAAGGGTCGGCCTGGATACGGCGTTCCATTTCCGCATCCACGGAAGAGAATCTGAGGGCGGCGCGCACCTTTTCTTTCCTGAGGTGGTTCAGGGTTTCATTGGTGGCGATGCGCCATACCCATGTAAAAAGCTGCGATTCCCCCCGGAAGGAGGGAAGCGCAGCCCAAACTTTGAGAAAGATTTCCTGCAGAAGGTCGTCGGCGTCTTCGTGGGAATTCACGAAGCGGCGCACGTGCCACCACAGTCTTTCGCTGTAGTCGCGGACAATCTGGTTGAAAAGCTTCTCGTTTTCACTCATTTACTTGCGCGCGACGGCTTTCTTGGCGGCCTCCGCGATGTGGGCGGCGTCAATGCCGTACAGTGCCATCAGGGCGGCAGGCGTGCCAGACTGGCCGAATTTATCGGCACCGTTCACGAACTCCACGGGGGTGGGGAGGCAGCGGGCGAAGAGGCCGGCTACGGCTTCTCCCAGGCCGCCAGCCATGTTGTGCTCTTCGGCTACAACCACGGCGCCGGTCTTCTTGGCGCTCTTAAGGAGGGCTTCCTCGTCCAGCGGCTTGATGGTGGCGATGTCGATTACCTCGGCCTTGATGCCTTCGGCCTCCAGGGCCTCGGCGGCCTGAAGGCTCTCCCACACGGTGTGGCCGGTGGCGATGAGGGTTACGTCGCTGCCTTCGTTCATTACGATGGCCTTGCCGATTTCAAAGGGCTCATCGGGGTCTGTGAAGTTGGGGACGCTGGGACGGCCGAAGCGGAGGTACACCGGGCCCACATACTTGGCGGCGGCGATGGTTGCCTGCACAGTCTGGTTGAAGTCGCAGGGGTTGATGACCACCATTTCCGGAAGGGCCCTCATGAGGGCGATATCCTCCATGGTCTGGTGGGTGGCTCCGTCCTCACCCAGGGTGATGCCGGCGTGGGAGGAGGCAATCTTCACATTGGTCTTGCCGTAGGAGACTTCCTGACGCACCTGGTCGTACACACGGCCGGTGACGAATTCTGCGAAGGAGCCGATGAACGGAATCTTGCCGGTGAGGGCCAGTCCGGCGGCGGCGCCTACCATATTGGCTTCTGCAATGCCGCACTGGATGAAACGCTCCGGAAACTCGGCAGCAAAGGCGTCCATCTTGAGGGAGCCCTTGAGGTCTGCGGTGAGGGCTACTACACGGCTGTCGGCCTGTCCGGCCTTCAAAAGACCCACGCCAAAGCCGCTGCGGGTGTCCTTTTTACCTGAATCTATATACTTTTTCATAATTAAAAATCTCCTAAGGGGGTTTCACCTAACTGCTTGAGGGCGTCTTCCAGCTGCTCGGGCTTGGGAACGGAGCCGTGCCACTTGTGCGTACCGGCCATGAAGTCCACGCCGTGACCCATTTCCGTCTTGAAAAGAATCATGGTGGGTTTGCCGCTGCCCTTGCCGGCCTTGGCCAGCTCGAAGGCCTTGCCGATGGATTCGAAATCGTGGCCTTCGGCGGTGATTACGTTCCAGCCCCAGGCCGTCCATTTTTCGGACAGGTCTCCTTCGCCGGCTACCTCGGCCACGGGACCGTCTATCTGTTTGCCATTCCAGTCCGTCATGGCGATGAGGTTGTCCAGCTTGTGGAATACGGCGAACATGCCGGCTTCCCAGATCTGGCCTTCCTCGCTTTCACCGTCTCCGCAGAGGCAGAATACGAAGTTCTCCTCCTTGTCCAGCTTCTTGCCCAGGGCGGCACCGGCAGCGGCCGAGAGGCCCTGGCCCAGGGAACCGGAGGCCTGGAAGATGCCCGGGAGGGCTTTCCGGATGGACGGGTGGCCCTGCAGGCGGGAACCCATCTGGCGGAAGGTGGCCAGCTCGCTCACCGGGAAATAACCAGCGCGGGCGAGGGTGGAATAATACACCGGAGTCATGTGACCGGCCGACAGGATGAACATATCCTGGCCCTTGCCGTCACGCGTCCAGGTAGCGGGGTCCTGTTTCATTTCATTGAAATACAGGGTGGTGAGGATATCCGTGCTGGACATGGAGCCGCCCGGATGGCCACTCTTCGCCAGGCAGACCATACGGAGGATATCCCGCCGGATCTGCGTGGAGATGGTTTTGAGTTCTTCTACTGATTTTTTCATATAGATCTGATTATGGTTTTTGTCCAATTGTAAGTTAGCTTACAAATTTACTAAAAAACTCGTATCTTTGCAACATATGAAGAACATTCGCAATTTTTGCATCATCGCACATATCGACCACGGGAAAAGTACCCTGGCAGACCGTTTGCTGGAGCTCACTCGTACTCTCAGCGACCGGGAAATGGAGAACCAGGTGCTGGACGACATGGACCTGGAGCGGGAGAAAGGCATCACCATCAAGAGCCACGCCATCCAGATGGATTATCAGCGGGATGGGGAGACCTATCGGCTGAACCTTATCGACACGCCCGGGCACGTGGATTTCAGTTACGAGGTGTCCCGTTCCATCGCCTCCTGCGAGGGAGCCTTGCTGGTGGTGGATGCTTCCCAGGGTATTCAGGCCCAGACCATCTCCAACCTGTATCAGGCCATAGACCATTCCCTGGAGATTATCCCGGTGCTCAATAAGATAGATATGGAGAGCGCCCAGCCGGAGGTGGTGACCGACCAGGTGTGCGACCTGTTGGGTTGCGAACCGGAGGATGTGCTTCGCGTATCGGCCCGCACCGGCGAAGGGGTGCAGGCGGTGCTGGATGCCATCGTGGACAAGATTCCGGCGCCGAAGGGTGACCCCTCGGCCCCGCTGCAGGCCCTCATCTTCGACTCCGTCTTCAACCAGTTCCGCGGCATCATCGCCTATTTCAAGGTTATGAACGGCAGCATCCGTCAGGGAGACAAGGTGAAGTTCTTCGCCACCGGCAACGAGTACGAGGCCGAGGAAGTAGGTAACCTGAAACTGAAGCTGAACCCCACCGGAGAGGTCCGGGCCGGGGATGTGGGCTATATCATCACCGGCATCAAGGCGGCCGTGGAAGTTAAAGTGGGCGACACCATCACTCACGTGGAAACGCCTTGCAATGAAGCTATTGCGGGTTTTGAGGAGGTTAAGCCAATGGTCTTTGCCGGCCTGTACCCGGTAGATGCCTCCAAGTTCGAGGAACTGCGTGCCACCCTGGAGAAGTTCCAATTGAACGACGCATCCTTCACCTACGAGCCGGAGAGTTCCCTGGCTCTGGGTTTCGGTTTCCGCTGCGGTTTCCTGGGCCTGCTGCACCTGGAAATCGTGCAGGAGCGCCTGTTCCGGGAATTCAACATGGACGTAATCACCACCGTCCCCAACGTATCTTATAAGGTATATACCACCAAAGGGGAAGTGGTGGACGTGCACAACCCCAGCGGCCTTCCCCCGGCAACGCTCATAGACCACATTGAGGAGCCCTATATCCGCGCCCAGATTATCACCAAGGCCGATTTCTATGGGCCGATCATGAAGCTCTGCATGGACAAGCGGGGTACGCTCATCGGCCAGCATTACATCACGACGGACCGGGTGGAACTTAACTACGACCTGCCGCTGAGCGAGGTGGTCTTCGATTTCTACGATAAATTGAAATCCATCTCCAAGGGCTATGCTTCCTTCGACTACCACGTGACGGATTTCCGTCCGGCGCGGCTGGTGAAACTGGACATCCTCTTGAACGGGGACCCGGCCGATGCTTTGAGTACACTCATCCATGAGGACCATGCCTATGATTTCGGCCGGAAGATCTGCCTGAAGCTGAAGGACCTCATTCCCCGCCAGCAGTTCGATATTGCCGTACAGGCGGCTATCGGCGCCAAGATTATCGCCCGCGAAACGGTGCGACAGGTGCGTAAGGACGTGACGGCCAAGTGTTACGGCGGCGACGTAACCCGTAAGCGCAAACTGCTGGAAAAGCAGAAGGAAGGCAAGAAGCGGATGCGTCAAATTGGCACCGTCCAGGTGCCCCAGAGCGCCTTCATGGCCGTGTTGAAACTGGATTAAAATGAAAGCTGCTATCAAATCCATGCGCCTTCGCACGCTGCCGCTTTCCATGGCGGGTGTGTTGCTGGGCATCCTTTTGGCTACGGCCGACTGGCGGGTGGACCTTTGGACCGCCGTGCTCATCGTACTCACCACCGTATGCCTGCAAATCCTGTCAAACCTGTCCAACGAACTGGGCGACGTGCTCCGCGGCACGGATACGGCCGACAGGGAAGGGCCTGAGTACGGTCTTAACAGCGGAGTGCTCACCATGGGCCAGATGAAAGGCCTCATCGCCGCCTTTGTTGTGCTTTGCATCGTTTCCGGCGTCCTCATGACCTGGCGGACCTTTGGAACGTTGTTTTCCCTCACGCCCATCCTGGTGCTCATGCTGGGCGCCGCGGCCATCATGGCAGCCATGAAATACACCCTGGGCCACAATCCTTACGGCTACAGGGCCAAGGGTGATATCTATGTGTTCCTGTTTTTCGGACTCGTATCCGTGCTGGGCGCCTATTTCGTCTGCACCCTGGGGCAGGGTCTCCACTGGAAACTGCTGCTGCCGGCATCGGCCATCGGATTTTTCAGCGTGGGCGTACTTAACGTGAATAACATCCGGGACATGAAGACGGATGCGGCAAACCGTGTTACCGTAGCCATCAAACTGGGCGAACACAGGGCCCGGATCTACCAGACGGTCCTGATCGGCCTGGGCTGGGCGTGCATGATTGCTTATTGCCTTTTGTGCTGGCCCAGTGTTTGGCACTGGTTGTGGACCCTTACCCTGCCCCTGTATCTGCTGCACCTTCGCGGAGTGTGGACACTCTCCGGCAAGGCCCTGGATCCCATGCTGCCCCTTCTTGTAATGACCACCTTCGCCCTCAGCCTTCTTGTCGGTTTGGGTTTCTGCGCGCACTTGTTCTAGGCGGTTTGATTAGCTTTTATAATAAGAATGTCACCTGCAAGGGTGACTTTTTTTTACGATTGCAGATAATAAACATACAAAATAATAAAAAACAGATAAACCGTTTTTATGATTCTTGGATTTCCGGCTATTTCTTTCGATGTTTGCGAAGACCTGGTAGACAGGTGGATTCAAATCATTTAAGCAAATAGGAATCTAAAATGAGCGAAAATGAACAAAGAGATGCCGGATTACTGCCGGTACAGATGAATGAGGTGGAAGACCGGATAGTTGAGGTGCGAAACCAAATGGTATTGCTTGACCGGGACGTGGCTGTGCTCTATGGTGTAGAAACCAAAAGGGTAAATGAGGCCGTAAAAAACAATCCTCGAAAATTCAAGGAGGGTTATGTGTTAGAACTGACTTTTGAGGAATCCTCTGTTCTAAGGTCGAAATTTTCGACCTTAGAACAAGAGGAGGGTAAGGGGCACCATAGTAAGTATAAAGCCAAGGCGTTCACTTCAAAAGGTTTATATATGTTGGCAACGGTACTGAAGTCGGAAAGGGCGACAGACGCAACGATTGCCATTATAGAAACCTTTGATAAGGTGCAAAGCCTGAAACGGGAGCTTGTGGAGTTGCACAAGGAGACTGATAAAGAAAAACAGACATCTATGATGCAGCACTTCGGTGAAACTCTCACAGATATAGTAATGCCGGATCTCCAGACTCAGGAGACAGAGTCCTCACTGGAAATCAACTTCATCATTGGCAAACTAAAGCACTCGGTAAAACGGGTGAAAAAGTAGGGTTAGTCGGCCTTCATCCACACTATCATGTCGCCGCTGCCGCGGTGGCACCAGGCATAGTAGGGGATGAGGTGGAGTTCCACGCGCCGGCGGTCGGCCGTGGTGGCTTCGGTCCACAGCTCGTCTATGCCGTAGAGTTTATCTGCCTGGCGCTGCACGTGGATGGGAAGATGGGAGTTAAGCTGCACATCCAGTACCGGGAAGTTGTTGTCCGGCCATTCGGCGCAGTACACCAGCGGTCCGCGTTCCACGGCCAGGCGGCCCCGGTCCGCTTCCACGTTTTCATCGGCCTTCACAAGGCGCGGTTCCATGTCCAGGTGGAGGCGCACCACGTCTCCTTCGGCCCATTTCCGTTCAATGGTGAAATAGCCGTCCTCCAGTTCCGCTTCCACGGGCTCTCCGTTCACGGAGACGCTGTAGGAGGTTTCCTTTTCGTCGGCAAAGCTGTACAGGCCGCCGGGTGTCACCTCTCCTCTCACCCAGCCGGGGATGCGGAGTTTGATGGCCATAGGCGCCTTCTGGGCCGATTTCTCCACGGTGATGGCCACGTCTCCCTCCCAGGGATAGATGGTTTCCTGACGCAGGGTTACGTCCTTGCCGTTCACCTTTGTCGTGAGGGTATTGGGCATGTACAGGTTCACGTACAGGGAGTTATCCTTCACGGCATAGACATAGCCGGGCAGGGAAGGGATGAAGCGGGCGATGTTGGAGGGGCAGCAGGCGCAGCCGAACCAGGGCTGGCGCTGATGCTGCCCGTGGGACTCCAGCGGATTGGGGTAGAAGAAGCCGCCTCCGTCCAGGGAGACGCCGCTGATGAGGCCGTTGTAGAGGGTGCGCTCCAGTACATCGTAATACTTGGCGTCGCCGTGCAGCAGGAACATCCGGTAATTCACGTACACATTGCCGATGGCTGCACAGGTCTCGCAGTAAGAGGTGGCATTGGGCAGGAAGTAATTCGGACCGAAGGCTTCGCCGTTGCCGGTGGCGCCGATACCGCCGGTGATATAGAGTTTCTTACTCACGATGTTGTCCCAGATGCGGTCGATGGCTTCCACGTAGGACGGATCCCCCGTGAGGGCGGCTACATCGGCCATGCCGGCATACATATAGGCGGCACGGACGGCGTGGCCAACTGCCTCGTCCTGCTCCAGCACCGGCTTGTGCGACTGGCTGTATTCCTGCCGGATCTTGGTAGTGCCGCGCTTGTCCAGGAAGAACTTGGCCTGGTCCAGGTATTTCTTCTCGCCGGTGGCCAGGTACAGCTTTGCCAGGCCCATTTCGGCTATCTGGTGGCCGGGAACCACGCAGGTCTGGCCTTCTCCCTCGCCAATCTCGCGGATTACGCAATCGGCATAGCCGATGGCTATATCCAGGAAGTTGCGCTTTCCGGTGGCCTGATAGTGCGCCACGGCGGCCTCCAGCATGTGTCCCAGGTTATAGAATTCGTGGCTGCCGCCTTCCACCTCGCTCCAGCGGGTGAGGCCGGACCAGGGGTGCGGATGCTCCGGATTCATGGTGCGGGGCGTGTACAGGTAGCCGTCCGGCTCCTGCGCAGTGGCCACGATGGCCAGCACACTGTCTATGTAGGCTTCCAGCCTGGCATCCGGGTGGGTTTGCAGCTGGTAGCTGGCTCCCTCGATGGTCTTGTACACATCCGTATCGTCGAAGGGGAAGCCGCTGGGCGGGAAACCCAGGTTCTCCGTGGAAGCCATCTGCCGGGCTGCCTGCTCAAAGTTCTTATAGCGGCCGGTTTCCTCGCATTTGGAGAAAGCCAGCGGGATGGTAACCTCGCGGGAAGCCTTCAGCCGCTGTCCCCAGAAGGAATTCTCCTGAACCTTGACCTGGTTGAAAGATACAGGGTCGATGGGATAACCGTGCCCGGGCTGCTGTTTTTCCGTGTTGCAGGCCGAAATCAGACCCAGGGCCAGAAGCGCCGTGAAAATATGGAATCGCATCATGCTCAATGGATTATAGCTTACACCTTATAACTAAAATATTTTATTTAGTTTAAAATTGTAAATAAACTTGTTTTTACAATTAAAAGATTATACCTTTGCTTTTGGACAACGAAGGAATCTTCTTGTCTATTTGTTAAGTTCGTTTTATATACCAGAGTCGCGACCTTGGGGAGGGTCGCGACTCGCTTATTCTCTAGTCAATGCTGAAAGCAAAGATGCAGTGGCTGTGGTAGGTCTCTCCGGGACGGAGGACGGCCGACGGCCACTCGGGCTTGTTGGGCGTGTCCGGATACTTCTGGGTTTCCAGGCAGATGCCGGTGCGCTGCTGGTACACGATACCCTTCTTGCCGGTTACGGTACCGTCCAGGAAATTGCCTGAGTACACCTGGATACCGGGTTCATCCGTATAAACAGTGAGTTTGATACCATTCTGGATATTGTAAAGGGCTGCTGCAGGCTTGTTGATGTCACCGGCGGTGTCCAGGACCCAGTTGTGGTCGAAGCCGTTGCCGAAGCCAATCTGCTCGTCATCCATGGTGATGTTGTCGCTGATCAGGTGGGCCGTGGTGTAGTCGAACGGTGTGCCGGCCACGGGGCGGATTTCGCCGCTGGTCATATAGGTGGCGTCCACAGGGGTGAAGTTACTGGCATTCACGTACAGGATGTCATCCACCACCCGGTGGGTATCCGGAGCGCCGGCCAGGTTGAAGTAGGAGTGGTTGGTCATGTTGATCACCGTGGTTTTGTCCGTGGTGGCCTCGTACTGGATGTCAATCTTGTTGTCTTCCGTGAGGGTGTAGGTGACATAGGCGGTCACGTTGCCGGGGAAGTTGTTGTCTCCGTCCGGGGATACGCGGCGCAGTTTCACATGCTTGGCATCGGCCTCTACCATCTCATAGACCTGATACTGCCAGCCGGTGGGTCCGCCGTGGAGGCAGTGGCCGAAATTGTTCTGCGGCAACTGGTAGCTCACGCCGTCCAGGGTAATCTGGCCCTGGTTGATGCGGTTGGCATATCGGCCGATGGCGGCGCCGAAGTCCGTCTGGTTGTTCTCCGGGAAGTAGTCTTCCACTTTATCGAAGCCCAGCACCACGTCCCGCATGGCACCGCTGCGGTCCGGAACCAGGATGGAGACGATACGTCCGCCGAAATTGGTGATGCAAACCTCCATCCCCGCCTCGTTGGTGAGGGTGTAGAGGGCGGTGGGGGCGCCGTTGTAAGTGCTTTCGAAGTTCTTGGGGTCCAGGCCGGAAGCGGTGAGCTGGGAACCCTGCTGTTTGGGAGCGCAGGCTGTCATCAGAAGGGCAGCGGCGGCGCAAATAGTGATAAGTTTATGCATAATGTGGAAAATTAAAGACTTATGAATAAAAATTGCTACAAATTTGTCCTCAAATATACGTATTTTTGTTGAAAGAACGGCAGATTTAACCGCATAAATTATAAACTAAAATCAATATGAAGAAATTGCTCCTTATTCTTTCGGCCATCGCCGTGGTTTTATCGGCCCGGGCCCAGGACGTGAAAGTATCCGTGCGGGAAACCGCCCAGAACCAACCCGTGATTCCGGCCGAGATTTACGGCCAGTTCTCCGAACATCTGGGACGCTGCATCTACGAAGGCATCTGGGTGGGACAGGACTCCTCTATTCCCAATGTGGACGGCTATCGTACCGATGTACTGGAGGCCTTCCGGGCCCTGAAAGTACCTGTGCTCCGCTGGCCCGGCGGCTGTTTTGCCGATGAATACCACTGGATGGACGGTATCGGCCCCAAGGAGAACCGGCCCAAGCTGGTGAACAACAACTGGGGCAGCACCGTGGAGGACAATTCCTTCGGCACGCATGAGTTCCTGAACCTCTGCGAAATGCTGGGCATCGAGCCCTACATCAGCGGCAACGTGGGTTCCGGTTCCGTGGAGGAAATGGCCAAGTGGGTGGAGTACATGACGGCCGAAAACGGCTCCATGGCCGAGCTTCGCGCCAAAAACGGCCGTGAGAAACCCTGGAAGGTAAAATACCTGGGCGTGGGCAACGAAACCTGGGGCTGTGGCGGTGACATGACGGCCGATTATTATGCCGATGTCTATAAGCGCTACGCCCTCTATTCCCGCAACTACAGTGGCAACCAGCTGTTCAAAGTGGCCTGCGGCGCCTCGGACTACGACTACGCCTGGACCCGCACGATGATGCAGAAGGACCGCGATAAGATGGACGGTCTCTCCCTGCATTATTATACCTGCAAGGGCTGGACGGGCAGCAAGGGATCGGCCACGGACTTTACTCCGGCCGAGTATTACAATGTGCTGGCCAAGAGCGTGGAGATTGACGAAGTGCTCCGTAACCACGAAGCCATCATGGACGCCTTCGACCCGGAAAAGCGGGTCGCACTCCTCCTGGACGAGTGGGGCACCTGGTTCGACGTGGAGCCCGGTTACAACCCCGGTCACCTTTTCCAGCAGAACACCATGCGCGATGCCATGGTGGCCGCCCTTTCGCTTAACATCTTCCAGAAGCATACGGACCGCCTGAAGATGGCCAACATCGCCCAGATTGTGAACGTGCTGCAGGCCATGATTCTCACCAAAGGTCCTCAGATGGTGCTCACGCCCACCTATCACGTGTTCCGGATGTTCAACGTGCACCAGAACGCCACCTATGTGCCGGCCGAATACAGCTGCGGTACCCTGGTCTCCGAAGAGGGGCGCGTGATGGAGAACTTCAGCGCCTGCGTCTCCCGCGACGCCGCCGGTGCCCTGCACGTCTCCCTGGCCAATCCGCTGCTGGACAAGCCCGTAACCGTGGAACTGGACTTTGACCAGCTCAAGCCCAAGACCGTCTCCGGCGAAATCCTCCAGGCTTCTGACATCCACGCCTACAACGACTTCGGCAAGGCCCCGGCCGTGGCTCCCGCCGCTTTCTCCGGTGCCAAGGTTTCAGGCAAAACCGTGAAGGTAACCCTCCCCGCCGCCTCCGTGGTAGTGCTGGAGGTAAAGTAACACGGCTACCGCAGCGTCAACTTCTGAACTTTCCCGTCTTTCCACACTAAGTCCACAGTTTTGCCCCCGCGGGTGCGGAGGCCCTTGACAGAACCGTTGGGCCAGGCCGATGGAAGGGCGGGCAAGGTTTTTACCGTACCGTCTTCGGCACTCTGGAGGAGCATTTCCATCACGCCGGCGCAACCGCCGAAGTTGCCGTCTATCTGGAACGGGGAATGGGCGTCGAAAAGGTTGGGATAGGTACCGCCGCCCCGGCGGGCGTCCGGCCCCCGATAGTGGTCCGGGCTCACATAACGGAGCAGCCGTCGGTACATCTTGTAGGCATTCTCTCCGTCCTGCAGGCGGGCATACAGGTTGATGCGCCAGCCGCAACTCCAGCCCGTGGTCTCAAAGCCCCTGATTTCCAGGGTTTTCAAGGCGGCTGTGGCCAAATCTGAGCCGGCCTCAATCTGATGGCCGGGATACACGCCAATGAGGTGGGACTGGTGGCGGTGCTGCGGGTCACGGTCTTGCCAGTCGTAATACCATTCCATCAACTGCCCCTGGGAGCCGATGTGATAACCACGCAGGCGGCTCAGAGTTTCTTCGGCATCCCTCACAAAAGCCTCATCGCGGGAGAGTTCTCTGGCAGCCTTGGCGGCATCGGTGAGGCATTCCCGTACCAGGGCCAGATCGGCCGTGGCGCCGTAAAGGGTGGAGCCGTTGTACCCTTCGGGCGTAATATAGTCATTCTCGGGAGAAGTCCCCGGTGAGGTAATGAGTTCCCTGTCCTTTTCCACCAGGAAGTCCATGCAGAATTCGGCTGCACCCTTGAGGACCGGATAATCGCGTTCCAGTTCTGCCCGGTCCCGGGTGAACAGGTAATGCTCCCAGAGATGGGTGGCCACCCAGGCGCCTCCCATGGTCCAGTTGGCCCACATGGGTACGCCCGTTCCCAGACCCACCGGCGTGGCCATGGCCCAGATGTCGGAATTGTGGCCGGCGTTCCAGCCGCGGGTTGCGCCATACAGCCGCCGGGCTGCCGGTTCTCCGTTTTGGGAGAGATTCCGGACGAAGCTAAGCATGGGTTCGTGCATTTCCGGCAGGGCGGCTGCTTCGGCCGGCCAATAATTCTCTTCCAGGTTGATGTTGATAGTATAGTTGCAGCTCCACGGCGGTTCCATGCTCTCGTTCCATAGCCCTTGCAGATTGGCGGGGACGCCGTCGGTGCGGGAACTGGAAATAAGCAGGTACCGGCCATACTGGTAGTACAGCGCTTCCAGCTCCGGATTGGCTTCCTGGAGGTCTGTGTAGCGCTTCAGCTGCACATCTGTAGGCAAGACCTTGACGGAGTCCGGCGTGGCGCCCAAATCCAGGCTCACGCGGCCCATGAACCGCCCGAAATCGGCCTTATGGGCCTTATACAGAGCGTTATGGCTCTTTGCGGAAACGCGGAGGAAATTGGCATCGGAGAGGGCCTTATAGTCCTTGCCTTCCTTCACCGGGTCCTTGTCAAAGCCATTGAAACTGGTGGCGTTGACTACGAACAGCATTACATCGTGGCAGCTGCGGAGTTTCAGTACGCCATCTTCCACCACGGCCGATCCGTCCTTTGGCCGGAAGCCCAGGAGTGTCCGGAAATGGATGCCGCGGTCAGGATCCGAGAGCGACATCTGCAGTTTTTCGCCGTAATAGTAATTGGGATAGGCATGCCAGCGGGCATAGCCGTCCGTGGCCAGCCGGTCCGGGAAAGTCAGGGTTTCATGGTCCATGGGGCTGTCCAGGCGCACATCGGCATTGATATCGGCCTTGGAGGTGAGCCGGAGCACGATTACTGAATCCGGTGCCGATACAAAACAACTGGCCTGGAAGGGCTGCCCGTCCTTGCGGCAGGATACGGTGACAGTGGCGCTGGAGAGGTTCAGTTCCCGGCGGTAGTCCGTGACTTCGGCCGAATCCAAATACTTGATATACAGGGTTCCCAGTGGCTGATAACTCTCCGAAAAATGTCCTTGGAGGCTGTGCTGCAACTCCTCGGCCTTGCGGTAATCCTCCTGTTCCAAAGCTTCCCGGACAGCCTGCAGGGCCTCTGCGCCGGAGCCGGTAAGTTCCACCATCTGCAGGTCCGGATGCTCAGGTCCCTGATCTGGTTCCCCTGTCCACAGGGTGATATCGTTCAGGGAAATCCTTTCCTCACCGGTAACATGGCCATACACCATGGCGCCCAGGCGGCCGTTTCCCAGTGGAAGGGCCTCCTCAAAATACTCCGCGGGCTTGTCATAATGCAGGAGCAGTTCCTGCGTTTTTTCCCGGCAGGCTGTAAGCAAGGACAAAACGGCAATAAGCCAGCATGAAGGTCTCATAAGTAACGCGTTTTCACAAAAATACGGCTTTTCCCATTAAAAAATGCTATATTTGAGAATAATATGGTTGAAACCTTGTTTATGAAACGTTTTTATCTATTGCTTTTGCCCCTTCTACCCCTGCTATTTGCCTGCTCCCACAGGGAGTACGACATTTCGGAGGGCTTCAACAAGGAAGTAAAACTCTTTGAAAACGAGCTTACTGTACCTGTGGGAAGCATCGGCCCGCTTCAGCTGGGGAGCATTTTGGATAAACTGTTCCAGATAGAGGGGATTGGTCCACTCCTGGCCGAATTCCTCAAGGAAGGGGAAGACGGGTATATGAACATGTTTTATTCCGGCAATATCTTCAAGCTCAATGTCTATGAGATGGAAAAAGAACTGGATGACGTGAGTTCCCCTTCCAGCTATACTTCCAGCTATGAGAGCGGCTATGTGGGCGGACTGGCCGGCTCCGTGTCCTTCCTCGGCCTCAGAGCTATGGACCAGAAGGTTAGTTTTACGGCCACCAACCCGCTCCGGGACCCGGTCCAGGTGAGCTGTACTCCCTCCTACAACTGTATCGGCCCGGATGATATGGTGGTTGCACCCATCGACGGCCTGGATAATTTCTCCCTGGACTATAGCGGGCCTACCCGGGTGCTGGATTTCTCCCTTCCGGATAATGTAATTACCCCGCTGACTTTCCTCAGTCTGTACAATCTTCAGTTGTCACTTCCTGCCCGTCCCACAAGCCGGATTATGGATAAATCCGGCAACGTGTATTTCTCTCTGGACTTCGATTATACCGGCAAACTGGCCGTATCGGAGGCTTTCAAGTTTCAGCTTCATGATTTTTCGCCTGGAGACGTGAATCTGGAAATAGGCAAGTTCAACCTGAGTTTTTGCCAGGTTTCACTGGACCTGGAGAACAGTATTCCCATGCAGGTGGGCATAGATAACGTCCGTGTACTGATGGAAGACGGGAAAACGGTGGACGAAAACATCCAGATTACTTCCGGCATAATAATAGCAGGCGGCACCCTGGAGCATCCTGCCACCACCCGGATAACCCTTGCGGTAGAAGCACTGGAAGGCACCATCCCGGACATCCATGGGATTATGCTGGATATCGACCTGGCCGGACAACCTGGCCTGGAGAAACCTGTTGTGTCCACACGGCAGGGTGTTTATATGAAATCCTCCTCCGCCACCCTTTACGGAGGCATTACCCTCCCTCTAAACAAATAAGGCCATGAGAAAGTATATTACCCTGTTTGCAGCATTGCTCCTGGCAGCTTCCCTGCAGGCTCAGACTTTCCAGCAGGCCTTCTTCCTGGACGGATACCGGCTGGGATATCGTTATAATCCGGCCTTCCAGAACCAGGAAGATTTCCTTAGCGTTGGACAATATGAAAACCAGGTCCGCAACAACTTTGGTGCGGCCAGCTTCCTGTATCCTCGCGGAGACGAAGTTGTAACAGCTTTTCACCCAAGCGTTTCCGACAGCGAATTTCTGGGGAGTCTTAACGACGACAACTACTTGACCGGCAGCATCAACCTGAATCTGGTTTCCTACGGCTGGCGCAAGGACGAGGCTTATCACACCCTGGAAGCCAATGCCAGGGTCCTGTATTCGGCCTCCTTCCCCAAAGAGATTTTCACCATTCTCAAAGTGGGTACCGGAGATACCCGTTACGACCTCAGCGGTTTCTCCCTGGGCGGGAACGCCATGGTGGAACTGGCCTACGGCTACTCCCGGAAACTGTCCGATATCCTCTCCGTGGGTGCCCGCGCCAAACTCCTGGTGGGAATAGATGCGCTCAATTACCGGATTTCCCGCTTTAACCTCGCTTTCACCGAAGAGTATTACAGGGCTGATATCGAAGCCGATCTGGACCTTACCAGCCGCTGGAGCAAGATCCGGCCAAATGATGAGGGGTATCTGGACCTGACGAAGCTTAGCGCCAAGGACCGCTGGAGACTGCCTTCCGGCGCAGGACTGGCCGTGGACCTGGGGGTTGTGGTTACTCCGCTGGAAGGGCTCACCCTGTCGGCCTCCCTTCTGGACCTGGGCGGGGTGTTCTGGTACTACGGCAATACCGGCAGGTCCCAGGTCTCCGTCACCTTCGCCGGCCTGGAGAACCTGTCCCTGAACGAAATCCAGAACGGCAATATCAAGGACCAGTTCAATGACGAGCTGGATCAACTCCTTAGTTCCTTAAAACTGAAATCCGTCAGCAGTAGAAAAGCCCTGGAAATGATACCTTTCAACGTGAATCTGGGCGCTAAATACGAACTTCCCTTTTATCGGCCTCTGGCTATCGGCATAACGGGGAACTATCTGAATATGAAGGGAATGAACTATAAGGAGGTGCGCGGAGCACTGGCCTGGAATCCCCGGGAGTGGCTGGGTGTTACGGTTAACGCTGGAATCGGCAGTTACGGCCTTGTCTGGGGAGCAGCCTTAAACGCCGCCTACAAGCGGTTCCGCATTACCGTGGGCTACAGCGACGGTTTCGGCGGCACCATCCCGTACACCAGCACTCCCCTTAAGCCCAACAACAAAGTGGTTACCGCAGGATTGACTTACGACCTTTGATATGAAGAAATTTGTACTTGCCCTTTGCACCCTGGCCCTCGTGGCCGGCTGCGCCGCTACTTCGGAACCGGGTTCCCAGGTGGCCGTGAATCCCCTCACCTATACGGATATCCCGGATCCGGATATCGTGCGCGTGGGGAACGACTACTACATGGTAAGCACCACCATGTACTTCTGTCCCGGCGCTCCCATCATGCATTCCCGGGACCTGGTGCACTGGCGCATCATCAGTTACGTGTATGACGTAATAGAGGACGATGACAAATACAATCTCCGCAACGAGCAGGCGGCCTATGGCAAAGGCCAGTGGGCTGCCACTTTGCGCTACCACAAGGGCATGTGGTACTGCCTCTTCGTGGCCAACGACCAGCACAAGACCTACCTATACAAGACCAAGAACATAGAGAAAGGCCCCTGGAAACGCAACGAGATTGAAGGTTTCTTCATGCATGACGCTTCGCTCCTGTTCGACGACAACCGCCTGTGGGTAGCCTGGGGCAACGGCGAAATCCATTTGGTGGAGCTGGAGCCGGACGGTTCGGCCGTGAAAGCCGGAGCCGAAGAGAAGGTAATCATCGACTCCCCGCGCCAGGGCTGGATGCTCCGGGCCGAGGGCTCGCACCTGTACCATATCGGCGATTACTACTATGTGCTGGAGATTGACTGGCCCCGCGGCGGGGTGCGTACGGCCACCTGCTGGCGCAGCAAGGACATTCAGGGCCCCTATGAGCGCAAGGTGGTGCTGCAGGGTACCCTTGGAGGCCGTGGCGATGGTATCGCGCAGGGCCCCATCGTGGACACCCAGTTCGGTGACTGGTATGCCGTCCAGTTCCAGGATCATGGCGCTGTGGGCCGCATTCCCACCCTCCAGCGCGTAACCTGGGAAGACGGCTGGCCCATCATGGGTAACAGTGGCGTACCGGAAGAGGAAGTGAGCGTGAACCTGAAGGCCGATGGAGAGGACTACGTCTGGGACAACGACGAATTCGACTCTTCCAAACTGGCCCTGGTGTGGCAGTGGAACCACAAGGAACCGGAGGGCTGGTCCCTCTCGGAGCGTCCGGGCTGGTTGAAATTAAAAGCCAACAGTTGTATGTTTGGCCTGCCGGATGCCCGCGGAACGCTCACTCAGCGCACCGTGGGTCCCCGCTGTATCAGCGAAGTGCTGCTGGATGCATCGGCCCTGGAGCCTGGTGACGAGGCCGGCCTCTGCGCTTTCCAGAGCCGCAGTGCACGGGTGGGCGTCGAGGTAACCCGGAGTGGTGCCCGCATGATCACCCTTCGGGAAAAGGAGCAGGTGCTGTCCCAGATGCCGCTGGAAGGAGAGCAGGTGCTGTCCCAGATGCAGTTGGAAGGAGAGAAGGTGTATCTCCGCATCCGCTATGTTTTTACGCCGGTGGAGGAAGGCGATGTGGCGGACACGGCCTTCTTCAGTTGGTCGGCCGATGGAGAGAACTGGTACAACTTCAACTACGCCCTGGAAATGCGCTTCACCCTGGACTATTTCACCGGCTACCGCAGCGGCCTCTATTGCTTCCACCGCGACGGCCAGGGCGGCGCCGCCTACTTCGACTATTTCCACCAGTGGACCTACTAGGACGGTTTTCGATAAGTGCCTGAAAGCGAGCACTTTAAAAGAATACCCTGCTGTACATCGACAGCAGGGTATTTGTGTAAATCCCTGACGGAACGGTGCTTGCGGATTCCCTACTTGGCGCGGACGCTGTTCAGGAAGTGCACCATCACGGCCAGGTTTTCTTCGGCATACATGCCCATGCCGTGGCCGCCGCCGGCTATCATGTGCAGCTCGCTTTCTACGCCGGCCTCCTGCAGCAGGCCGAAGAAATACGGAGCCTCGCAGGGAGGAACCACGTTATCGGCCGTGCCGTGGAAAATGATCACGGGCGGGTCGGACGGGTCTATATAGTTAGTGGCATTCAGGGCCTTGAAGCGTTCTTCGTTCCCCTTGAAAGAGAAGCCCATTACCGCCTCTTCGGGACCGTGGTTCCAGGTGTCTTCGGCCCTTCCGCAACTCATATAGTTCAGGTCCACGGGGCCGGACCAGTCACAGGCAGCATCTACGCGGCTGGAGAAGGCCAGGTTGCCGCCCACTTCGCCTTCCAGCTCCGGCACATCGGCGCTGGTGGCGGTGAGGGAGGAGAGGTGGCCGCCGGAAGAGAAGCCGGACGTGGCCACGAAGGAGGTGTCAAAGTGATACTTTTCGGCATTGGCCCGCACCCAGCGCACCACGCCCTTGATATCCTGGATCTGGGCCGGGAATTTGGCATCCTGGGAGGAACGGTGGTTGGGGGTAACTACGGCATAGCCGGCATCCAGCAGGGCGTTCACGATGGTGCCCAAATCGGCCATACCCTTGGAACTATTGGAGAACCAGGCACTTCCGTAGATGTGAATCACCACAGGATAGGAGTCCTTTACTTCCTTGGGGAGATAGACATCCAGTTTGTGATAGATTTGGCCGTCACCGGCGTAGTCTATGTCGGCGAACTTTTCCGAGCAGCGGACCTCTATCTTCGGTATCTGGAATCCGCCGAAACCGCCCGCAGGCTGTGCCTGAAGGGTCATTGCGGCCAAAAGGGCCGCGGCAGTGAACAACAATTTTTTCATATTCATAATTTACTTACGACGCCCAGCGTCTGTTCCACGGGACGGATGGTACCGTCCTGGTTGTACTGCAGTTCATCCACGCATACGCTGCGGCGGCCCATGGAGGGACCCCGGCCATGCAGGGAAAGCGTGGCATTATGGTAGAACAAGTAACTTTTTCCGTTGAATTCAATTACACCGGGATGGGTGGAGAAGCAGTCCCGGACCATGCCGGACACTTGTCCTTTGTATTCCCAGGGTCCCTGGATGTCGGCGGCCATGGCGTAGGAAAGGGTTTCCCGGCCCGGCCCCATTGAGGCGTAAACCAGATAGTATCGGCCGTTCCGCTTGTACAGCCAAGGACTCTCCTCGTAATTGTCCAGGGAGAGAGTGAGGATTTGGCCGTCCAGTTCCACCATATTCTTTTTCAACCGTACCAGGAAGCAGGTACCGCTGCCCCAGCAGAGCCAGGGTGTACCGTCGCTGTCCACCATTACGGAGGGAGCGATGTCATTCCACTGGCCCAGGGGACCGTTCGGAGTCATTCCGTCCAGGATGAGGGCTTTGCCGATGGCATCCTTGTAAGGCCCTTCCGGACGGTCGGCCACCGCTACGCCGATGGCCTTGCAGTCTGGATTGCTGCTTTGGGTGGTAACGTAAAGATAATATTTTCCGTTGGCTTCCACGCAGTGGGACGCCCAGGCTTCTGCATCGGCCCAGTCGAAGTCGGAAGGCTTCAGTACGGTGCCGTGGGCGGTCCAGCTTTGCATGTCGGCGGTGGAATAGCACAGCCATTCCGTGATATTGTATCCGTGCTTCCCTTCAAAACCGGGCATGTCATCATACTGCTCATCGTGTCCGCAGAAGACATACAGCCTCCCGTCTTGGGCCACCATGGGTGCCGGATCGGCCGTGTAGGCGTCCCGGAAGAGGGGGTTCCCCTGGTTTAGGAGAGTACCTTTCTTCTCCTGATTTCCAAGGCAGGAAACCAGGAGAAGCAGGGCCAACGGTAATACTTTTCTCAACATCCGCTATTTGAAGCTGATCCAGTCAAGGTCCAGACCGCCTTCGTTCACCACCAGTTTCACGTTCTTGAGACCGGTGGCCCTCCCCGTTACAGGCAGGGTAATTTCCTTCCAGCTATCGGTGGCCGGAAGTTCGAAAGTGCCCAGCGAATCGTTGTCGGAGAACCAGATAGAAACCTTGGAATCCTTGGGAGCGCAGTAGCGGACGGTGATACTGGTGGGATCGGCCTCGCCAAAGTCCACTCTGTCGTAGCGGACCCAGCAGTCGGTGCGTCCCAGATGCACGAACCAGCCGTCAAAGGGATTGGCGGGATCCAGGAAGTCGATGCCGGTGGCCACGTGGTAGATGGCGCTGTAGCGGTCCATCTGAATCTGGTCCGAGGCAGGTGTATCGCCTACACCGCGCAGAGTGGGAACTACCTGCTCGATGGATCCGTCGGGATTGAAACGCACCTTGTCAATGCGTACGGAGCGGTTCTTGTCAAAGGAAGGGGAATAGTCGTTGTGGTGATAGAACAGGTACCACTCTCCATTGAAATTAATAAAGGAGTGGTGGTTGGTCCAGCACTCGTTGACGGACCTCTCCATGATAATGCCTTTGTATTCGTAGGGACCCATCGGGTTCTTGCTCATGGCATAGGCCAGGACCTCGGTATTCTCCCTCACATACGGATAGGTGAGGTAGAACCAGCCGTTGGCCTCAAAAGCGAACGGGCCCTCGGCCTGACGGTTGGGCAGGCCCTGGAGGCAGTCAACTCCCACCATCTCCATCTCTCGGTTGCCCCACTTCCTTACCGTCTTGGGGTTATCGTCGGCCAGCTCTATCATGTTGGGTTTGAGCTTGGCGCAGCGGCCGTTGCCCCAGAAGATGTAGGCATTGCCGTCGGATGCCTGGAGCACGCAGGGGTCGATGCCGTTGATGCCCTTGATGGGTTCCGGCTGCGGAATATACGGTCCCTCGGGACGGTCTGCGATGGCCACACCCACCGCAAAGCCGCGGCCTTCCTTGGATGCGTTCGGGAAATAGAAATAGTACTTGCCATCCTTTTCCACGCAGTCGGGTGCCCACATGGAATAACCCTCAGGATTGCCCCAGGGCACGTTTTTCTGGTCCAGGATTACGCCGTGGTCGGTCCAGTGGACCAGGTCCTCGGAGGAGAAAACATGATAGTCTTCCATGCAGAACCATCTGCGCTCGGGTTCCACCGGGCTGATGATATCATGGGAGGGAAAGAGATACACCTTTCCGTCAAATACACGGGCGGTGGGGTCGGCCGTGTACTGTCCTTTGATGATGGGGTTCTGGGCTTGCAGGGAAATACCCAGGCACAGGACTGCAGCAATGATAATGATGCGTTTCATATTCGGTTATTGATTAAAGGATGTTTTCTACTTGAAGAATTTCTGCAGCGTTTCGTTTAGGTAAGTGCGGGCGTTCATCCAAGTATGTCCACCGCCAGTGTTCATGTCTATGTGGCGGATTCCCTTGGCATCCAGGTATTCGCGGTTTTTCACAACGTCCCGGTATAGGAAATCCTCGCTGCCCACGCCGTACCACAGCAGGCGGAAGCCGTCGTTCAGCAGGGAAGGGTTCTCCCCGTACTGCGGGAAGCAGGTGTCCATCATCTCCGGGGTAAGATAGGCGCTGTAGGAAGCCAGCCAGGCAAACTTCTCCGGATGGCTGAGGGCGGTGAACAGGGACTGTCCGCCGCCGCGGGAGAAGCCGGCGATGGCGCGGTGCTCCCGGTCGTTCACGGTGCGGAAGCTGCTCTCTACGTAAGGCATAATGTTCTCTGTGAGCTCCCTCGCAAAGATTTCATAGAACTTCACGGCGTCCATCGAGGTGGGTTGCGGGGTAGCGCCCATGTTGCCGTAGGGCATCACCACAATCATCGGCTCGGCCTTTCCGTCGGCAATCAGGTTGTCCAGGATGGTGTTCAGCTTGCCCACTTTGAACCAGGTTTCTTCCGTATCGGTAGTGCCGCTGACCAGGTAGAACACCGGGTAACTCTTGCCGGAGGTCTCATAGCCGGCAGGGGTATAGACCACCAGCGGACGCCAGGCGTTCAGTTCGGCCGAGCGGTAGGTGCAGTAGCTCACCTTGCCGTGCGGAACGTCGCGAATCCCGTAGGGAACGCCTTCAGGGGCCGATGCCGGGGCTGCTGTTCCGGGACGGCCGAAGGCGGGAGCCGCGGGAATCTCCACCAGCGAAGCCTTGAAATTCTCGTTGGGGAAAAGGTCCTTGTTCAGCGGGTCCTGGATGGACACGCCGTCCACTATGAAATTATAGGGATAAATGTCGCGGACCTCCGGCTTTACGGTGATAGTCCACAGACCATTGCGGCCCTTTTTCATGGGAACGGGTTCCTTCAGGAACTGGCTGGAGAGCAGCACTTCCTTTGCGTTGGGGGCGCTCAGATTGAAGGTGACACTGCCGTCCATGGCGTGCACCAGCGGGGATTCTGCCGCCGGAGCATGATAATCTTGAGCGGGTTTGTAGTCGATGCCCCAGATTTTGAGCATCTCGGCGGCATAACGCTTGCCGAATTCCCGGTAACCGTTCGCGTTGAAGTGCAGGAAGTCGAAGTTTTGCGTGAGTCCGTCGGCAGGAATCACGTGGGCCGTAGGAATCACACGGCCGATGGTGTCGATGACCTCGTTATGAGCAGCACACACGCCGCCTCGGTCGGCCGCCACCACTTCACCCACCAGCAGGGGGACGTCTTCGGCCTTTAACTTCAAGTCCCTGAGGAGGTTCTCGTACACGGTCTTTACATTCTCAGGCCACTCCGGATCGGCGGTATTGGTCTCTCCCTGGTGCATCAGGATGCCGGAAATCACGCCGTCTTTCTGCGCTTTTTTTGCCATGGCCACCAGACGGTCGTAGGGATGTCCGTTGTAGGCTTTGAGCATGGGAATCATCCAGTCCGGAGCCGTTTTGGCGTATTCGTCAATGCGGTCCGGCAGGAAACCGTCGATGCTGATGCCGCCAATGGCAACGTGCACTATGCCCACGCGGTGATTCTCCGGCAGATACTCCAGCAGGGTGCGGCCGAAATAGTCTACGGGCGTGAGTCCGGTGCTTTCCCGGCACAGCGGCGGAACGGCCTTGTACCACTTGCCCATCTTGCGGGATTTGTCGGAGAAGTTCACGGCCGATAAATTCAGGAAACGGTCACTGATGCCGATGGAATCCTGCGGTTCGATACGGGCATTACCTTCCATATTGGATTGCCCGAAGCATAGGAAAATGTGAAAGTTTAGGTCCTGTGCGGTTGCGGTCAGAGCTGTCAGGACGGCAACCATTGAAAGAATAAATCTCTTCATGGGTGCTTGATATTGTGGTTGTGGAACCCGGCTCGGGTATCACCCCGGGCCGGATTATTAAGATGATGGGCCTATTCCCAACCGGGGTTCTGGACCAGGTTCGGGTTCTTGTCCATCACGGAAGTAGGATACGGGAAGAACTCGTGCTTGCCAGCTACGAAACCAACCTTGTGGCCAGCGTCGATAGCCTCGTGGGAATCTACAGTGTAGAAACGGCTGTTGGCCTCGGAACCATTCTCCCAAGTAACCTTTTCGCCGCCCTGAGGAGCTCTGTGGAGCTTATCGAAGAGCTTCGGAACAGCCTGACCAGCCTGCTTTACGCGATCGGTGTCACCCCAGCGGAGGAGGTCCAGCCAGCGGCTGCCTTCAAGCCAGAGCTCATAGCTCTTTTCCTTCTTCAGAACGTTCATGTCCACGGAACCGCTGATGGTCTTGGAACCGGAACGCTTCTGGATTTCGTTAACAGCCCAGGTAGCCTGGCCGGAATCACCGCTCTGGAGGCAAGCCTCGGCATAGAGGAGGAGCACTTCGGCGTAACGCATGATGAGACCGTTGTTCATACGGACATTAGAGCCGTAGCGGTCGGAATCGGTCTTGCGGATCAGCTGCTTGAACGGGAGCCAGAAGGACTGGCCATAGAGGCCGTCCTTGGGATCGACGATACCGATGGCCTTGGAGGCTTTCTTTTCTTCCAGGGTCATGTCATTGACCTTCTTGCCGTTATCTTCCACAGCGTCACCGTATTCCATGCCATAGACAGCATCGTCAATGTGCTTGAGAGTTGCGTCAAAGCGGTAGGAATGACCGTCGTTGGCGAAGAATTCGTCACCGAACCACTGGGGGACACCCAGGCCGCCCCAACCGTCAACACCACCGGTGTACTTGCTCTGCGGGGAGGCACCAGCGACGAAGTGGTCGGAACGCCAGTTCCAGATCTGGGCTTCCATCCAGGTGGAACGCTGGATGATACCGCCCCAGGCACTCACACCCTGGTTCTCTTCGATATTCAGTTCGAACACCTTCTCCTCGTTGGCGTCACCTTCTACGTGGAAGTTCTCCCAATAGCGGTTGCCGGGAACAAGGGCGTACTTGCCGGAGTCGATCACCTTCTTGAGGGCAGCCTTGGCACCTGCGTAATCCTTGGCGAAGAGGAGAGCCTTGCCCTGGACAGCCCAGGCAAAGCCCTTGGTCACCTTAACGGCACCGTCCTTGTCGCCAGTGCTCTTACGCTCGTCCAGGTCTGCGACTGCAGCCTCGCACTCACTGGCAACCCACTTGAAGAGGTCGTCATGAGACATCGGGTTATCAGGATCCTTGTCGGAGTTGTAAGGAAGACCGTCGGAGATCACGTGGTCGATCATGGGCGGGGTGTTCCAGCAGGCAGTGAGGATGAAATAGAGGTATGCACGCAGGACACGGGCCTCAGCGACACAACGCTTGGTGGTGGCAGTGGGGCCGCCCTCGGGCAGACCATCCTTGAAGTTGTCAATTACCAGGTTGCAGGCGTAGTTCACCTGGAACAGGTTGCTGTAGAAGTGATCCACCACCTGGTTACCGGAGTCCAGGCGGAACTCGTCCAGCTGGGCCATGAAGTCGTTGTCACCGAAGTTGGAACCGGCGGCATACATATCGTCACCGCAGTTGTTGAGGGCGGCCTTGTAGTCCGTGTAGATGGAGCTTCCGTCCTGTCCGGTCACGCGGGTTGCGAAGCGGGCGTAGGCTGCAGCCAGGGCAGCTTCTGCGTCTGCATCGGTCTGATAGAAAGTCTCGATGGCCGTGACACCCTTCTGCGGGATGTCCAGGTTCTTCTCACAGGAAGCGACAGCCAGCAGGGCAAAGGTTGCGAGAGTGAAGTATAATATCTTTTTCATTTTTCAGCAATCATTAAAGGTTAGAAGGTCAGGTTCACACCGAATACGAGCTTCTTGGTGGTAGGATAGGAACCGGAGTCTACACCACGGGAAGTAGAGCTGTTGAGGGAAGCGGTTTCAGGATCTGCACCCGGGTACTTCGTGAAGGTGAAGTAGTCGTCCATGGAGACGAACAGGCGGAGGTCATTGATGTATACCTTCTTGGTGATCTTGGACGGGATGGTGTAACCCAGCTGGATCTGCTTGATCTTGAAGAAAGAACCGTCGAAGACGCAGGCACTGGAGCTCCAGAAATCCCAGCTGTTGGCAACCGTCTTCATATCAGGATACCTGGCGGAAGCCTTGTTCACGTTGGGGTTGCCCCAGGAGTTATTCCAGTAGTAGTTGAGGGTGTTGGTCTTGGAACGGTCGGCGGAAACCATCAGGTTGTAGATTTCGTTGCCGGAGGCGCCGGTGCCGAAGACCACGAGGTCAAGGCCCTTCCAGGCGAGGTTGATGGTGATACCGTAGGTGAGGTTAGGAATACCTTCGCCCAGGTACTGCTTGTCGTTTTCACCCGGAGTGGCGGTCTCATTGCCGTCCTTATCCAGATAGATAGCGGTGCCATCCTCTTTCACGCCGGCATACTTGAAGCCGCGGAAGTACCAGATCGGGTAGCCGGACTCAAAGGCGGAGACGAGTTTTTCGTTCAAACCGCTCACCACATCGGTGGTCAGACGATCCAGGAGGGAGTGGACTTCCAGAACCTGGTTCTTCAGGGTGGAGACGTTACCGTTGATGCTGTAGTAGAAGTCACCAATGTGATCCTTCCAACCCAGTTCGAACTCGAGACCGGTGTTGAGCACCTTACCGGCGTTGACGGTGGTGGAGCTCACGCCGATTTCCGGCAGCGGGGCGATGGAGATGAGGAGGTCGTTGGTGAGCTTGCGGTACCAGTCCACGGTGAGGGTGAGGCGGTCGCGCAGGAAGCGGGCGTCCATACCGGCGTCAAACTGCTCGGAGGTTTCCCACTTCAGGTTAGGGTTGGCCAGGCCGGAAGGCATGGAACCGTAAGTGGGACGGCCATCACCGGCGGAAGGATTGTACTGATACCACTGTCCGTTCAGGGTGATGGAGGTGGAGTAGCGGTAGCCGCTAAGAACGTTCACGTTACCGTTGATACCCCAGGAACCACGGAACTTCAGGAAGGAGACAGCGTCGCGGCTGATGTTGTTCTTGAAGAACGGTTCGTTGGACACGGTCCAACCGGCGGAAACAGACGGGAAGAAACCCCAGCGGGCCTGCTTAGACAGCTTGGAGGAGTCGTAGGCATCGGCACGGAAGTTACCCTGGATGCTGTAACGGTTGTCGAAGCTGTACATCAGACGGCCGAAGTAGGAGAGCTGGGCGCTCATGCTGGGTGCATTGCCCACGGTCTTGGTTGCATCGGAAGTGAGGTAGTCGATGTAGAGGAAATTGTCCTCATAACCCTTAAGGATGTTGGGACCGCTGGAGGAGATGCTGGCATTGTCGTTGTGGCTCTCGGTATAGGACATACCGGCCATGGCGCCAATATTGTGCTTGCCGAACGTACGGTTGTAGTTGGCGAAGTTCTCCCACTGATAGTAGTAGCTGGTGTTCACACCGGCAGAGATATCGTGGTTGGCGGACTGGGCCATGGAAGTGAGCCAGTAGGGCTTGGTGTAGCTGTGGCTGCTGCTCTGTGCGATACGGTAGCCGAAGCGGGAAGTGAAGGTAAAGCCCTTGAACGGCATGAAGTTGGCGGCCAGGGAACCGCGGATGTTGATACCATCGCTGGTAGCATCCGTCTTATCCCTCTGGAACAGCGGGTTACCGGTAGCTTCTTCCAGGTACTTGGAGGTGCCGTAGAAGTCGTTGTTGTGGGTGGGATCCGTAGGGATGGGGTCACCGGCTGCATAGTGCTCCTGCATACCGCCAGGGGTATCCTTGATGTCGGAGATGTAGGCCGGGGTGAGCGGGTCCAGGGAGACCACGGAGTTCAGTACGGAACCGTAACCGTTGGAGACGGACTTGCGGCTCCACTTTTCAATGGAGTTGTTGGTGGAGATGCTGAACCACTTGAACAGGTTGTAGTCGGCATTGATCTGGGCGGTGAGACGGTTGTAAACGTCCTTCTTGCCCACCACGATACCGTCGTTGTCCACGTAGTTGAGGGAGGTGAAGAAATGTCCCTTGTTGTTACCACCCTGGAAGGTGATACCGTGCTGCTGGCTCCAGCTGGGCTGGAACAGGGAGTCGTACCAGTTGTGGTCCGTACCGTCGTAGCCGTTGGCCTGCAGGAGAGCATCGTTTATGTTACCAATATAGGTCTGATACTCGATATAGTCCTTGGCATTGAAGATTTCGGCCTTCTTGCCCAGGGACTGCATGGTGAACCGACCGTTGTAGGTAATGTGGGCGGTACCTTCCTGACCCTGCTTGGTGGTGATGAGCACAACACCGTTACCGGCCTGTGCACCGTAAATGGCGGCGGAGGCGGCGTCCTTCAGAACCTCCATGGATTCGATCATGGAAGGATCCAGGTACTGGATGTTGTCCACCTTCAAACCATCAACGATCAGGAGCGGTCCGATGTTGCCGGAGTTCGAGGAATAACCACGGACACGGATGTCGGAACCTGCGCCCGGAGCGCCGGAGGAATTGATGATCTGGACACCGGCAGCCTTACCCTGCAGGGCAGCGGCTGCATCGGTGGTGGAACGGTCCTTCAGGTCATCCGAACGGACGGAAGCCACGGCACCGGTGAGGTCGCTCTTGCGCTGCACACCGTAACCGATCACCACCGTTTCCTCCAGGAATTCGGCGTCTTCTTGCAGGACGACATTAAAGACGCTCTGGTTTCCCACGGCGAAAGTCTGGTCGGCATAGCCGATGCAGGAAATGTTGATGTTGGCATTTGCAGGAACGCTGAGACGGAAGGCACCGCTTTCATCGGTTACTGCACCGATGGATGCGTTGCCCACCACCACTACGGCTGCTCCCGGGATGGGAGCGCCCGAAGCGTCGACAACAGTTCCGCTAATGGCGCGATTTTGGGCAAAGGCATTGCCTAAGCCCAGCAGACTGGTCGCAAAAATCATTGCGACAGCCGCCATTTTGGCAAAAAATTGCTTTGTCATAGCTAATGTTGGGTTAAGATTGAGTTGATTAGTTATAAGTTTAAGTTAAATAGTTGTGCGAAGTTTTCTTTGAAGTTTTTTAAGCATTAGTGTTTTTCGTCGGTCACGCAAATGTACACGCGTTTATATATAGGTACTTTCATTATTGGACCCAAAACGAAAAGAAATCTGCCAAAAGCAATTTTAAAAGTCCGGATTGAATCAAAATTGAAAGAATCTGCAGAAAAATTGATAAAAATAAAACCGGCCCGGGTTAAACCCGAGCCGGAGTGATTTGAACAACCGCTAAATCCTATTGGGCAGCCCAACCGGGGTTCTGTACCAGGTTCGGGTTCTTGTCCATTACAGAGGTAGGATAGGGGAAGAACTCGTGCTTACCAGCCTTGAAGCCCACTTCGTACTTGGCGTCAATGGCTTCGTGGGAGGATACGGTGTAGAAGCGGCTATTGGCCTCGGAGCCATTCTCCCAGGTGACCTTTTCGCCACTCTGAGGAGCGCGATGCACCTTGTCGAAGAGCTTCGGAACATCCTGGCCGGCATTCTTCACGCGGTCGGTGTCACCCCAGCGGACGAGGTCCAGCCAGCGGCTGCCTTCGAGCCAGAGCTCGTAGCTCTTTTCCTTCTTGAGGACATTCATGTCCACGCTGCCAAGTGCGGAAAGACCGGCACGCTGGCGGATTTGGTTCACAGCCCAGGCACCCTGGCCGGCGTCACCGCTCTGGAGGCAGGCTTCGGCATAGAGGAGGAGCACCTCGGCGTAACGCATCACCAGACCGTTGTTCAGGCGGACATTATTGCCATAGGCACCCACATCGTTCTTGCGGACCAGTTGCTTGAACGGCAGCCAGAAGGACTGGCCGTAAAGGCCGTTAGACGGGTCGGCGATACCAATCTTGTCAGATACCTTCTTCTGCTCGAGCGACATGGCATTGATTTCGTCACTATTGTACTCCATGCCATAGACAGCATCGTCAATGTGCTTGAGGGTGGCATCGAAACGGGGGGAGTGACCGTCGTTGGCAAAGAACTCGTCACCGAACCACTGGGGGACACCCAGGCCGCCCCAACCGTCGACACCGCCGGTGTACTTGCCCTGCGGGGAGGCGCCGGCCACGAAGTGGTCGGAACGCCAGTTCCAAATCTGGGCTTCCATCCAGGTAGAACGCTGGATCATACCACCCCAGGCACTCACACCGGAATTGTATTCGATGTTCAGTTCGAACACCTTCTCCTCGTTGGCATCTCCCTCGATGTGGAAGTTCTCCCAATAGCGGTTGCCGGGAACCAGGGCGTATTTGCCGGAGTCGATAACCTTCTTGAGGGCGGTCTTGGCACCTGCGTAATCCTTGGCGAAGAGGAGAGCCTTGCCCTGGACAGCCCAGGCGAAGCCCTTGGTCACCTTAACGGCACCGTCCTTGTCGGAAGTGCTCTTGCGCTCATCCAGGTCGTTCGCAGCCTCGGCACACTCATTGGCAACCCACTTGAAGAGGTCGTCATGGGACATGGGGTTCTCGGGATCCTTGTCGGCGTTGTAAGGAAGACCGTCGGAAATCACGTGGTCAATCATCGGCGGGGTGTTCCAGAGAGCGGTAAGGATGAAATAGATGTATGCGCGCATAACGCGGGCTTCGGCGACACAACGCTTGGTTGTGGCGGTGGGACCGCCGTTGGGCAGGCCTTCCTTGAAGTTGTCAATCACCAGGTTGCAGGCGTAGTTCACCTGGAACAGGTTGCTGTAGAAGTGGTCCACCACCTGGTTACCGGAGTCCAGACGGAACTCGTCCAGCTGGGCCATGAAGTCGTTGTCACCGAAGTTGGAACCGGCGGCATACATATCGTCACCGCAGTTGTTGAGGGCGGCCTTGTAGTCCGTGTAGATGGAACTGCCGTCCTGTCCGGTGATACGGGTTGCGAAGCGGGCGTAGGCTGCAGCCAGTGCGGCCTCTGCATCTTCGTCGGTCTGATAGAAAGTCTCGATGGCTGTGACACCCTTCTGAGGGATGTCCAGATTCTTCTCACAGGATGCGACTGCGAAAAGGGCGGCTATCGTAAGGACTGGAATAAATATCTTTTTCATATTCAATAGTCAATTATAGGGTTAGAACGTCAGGTTCACACCGAGTACAAGCTTCTTGGTGGTAGGATATGAACCGGAGTCCACACCACGGGAAGAAGAGCTATTGAGGGAAGCGGTTTCAGGATCGGCGCCCGGGTACTTCGTGAAGGTGAAGTAGTCGTCCAGGGAGACGAAGAAACGGAGGTTGCTGATGTTAACCTTCTTGGTGAGCTTGGCAGGGAGGGTGTAACCCAGCTGGAGCTGCTTGATCTTTAGAAGGAACCGTCAAAGACGCAGGCACTGGAGCTCCAGAAATCCCACTTGGTGGCTACCTGCTTCATGTCCGGGTACTTGGAATTGTCGCCCGCGGCCTTCCAGGAATCCCTCCAGTAAGTGTACAGACCGTTGGTCTTGGGACGGTCGGCGGAAACCATCAGGTTGTAGATTTCGTTGCCGGAGGCGCCGGTGCCGAAGACCACGAGGTCGAGGCCCTTCCATGCGAGGTTGAGGGTGAGACCATAGGTGAGGCTGGGAATACCTTCGCCCAGGTACTGCTTGTCGTTTTCACCGGGGGTGAGGGTAATGTTGCCGTCCTTGTCATAGTATTGCGCAGCACCGGTAGCCGAGTCCACGCCGGCATACTTGTAACCGCGGAAGTACCAGATGGGATAGCCTGCCTCGAAGGAGGAAACAAGAACTTCATTCAGACCACTCACAACGTCGGTATTCAGGCGATCCAGCAGGGAGTGAACTTCCAGAACTTGATTCTTCAGGGTGGCGAGGTTGGCGTTGATGCTGTAGTGGAGATCACCGATGCTGTCCTTCCAGCCAAGTTCGAACTCGAGACCGGTGTTGAGCACCTTACCGGCATTGACGGTGGTGGAGCTCACGCCGATTTCGGGCAGCGGGGAGATGGAGATGAGGAGGTCGTTGGTGAGCTTGCGGTACCAGTCCACGGTGAGGGTGAGGCGGTCGCGCAGGAAGCGGGCGTCCAGACCGGCGTCATACTGCTCGGAGGTTTCCCACTTCAGATTCGGATTGGCCAGGCCGGAAGGCATGGAACCGTAGGTAGGACGACCGTCACCGGCGGAAGGATTGTACTGGTACATCTGTCCGTTCAGGGTGATGGAGGTGGAGTAGCGGTAGCCGCTCAGCACGTCCACATTACCGTTGATACCCCAGGAAGCACGGAGCTTCAGGAAGGAGACGGCGTCGCGGCCGATGTTGTTCTTGAAGAACGGCTCGTTGCTCACGGTCCAACCGGCGGAAACCGAAGGGAAGAAACCCCAGCGGGCCTGCTTGGACAGTTTGGAGGAGTCGTAAGCGTCGGCACGGAAGTTACCCTGGATGCTGTAGCGGTTGTCGAAAGTATACATCAGACGGCCGAAGTAGGAGAGCTGGGCGCTCATGCCCGGGGCGTTGCCCACGGTCTTGGTTGCGTCGGAGGTGAGGTAGTCGATGTAGAGGAAGTTGTCCTCATAGCCCTTCAGGATGTTCGCACCGTTGGAGGAGATGCTGGCGTTGTCGTTGTGGCTCTCGGTATAGGACATACCGGCCATGGCACCGACGGTGTGCTTGCCGAACGTACGGTTGTAGTTGGCGAAGTTCTCCCACTGATAGTAGTAGTTGGTGTTCACATTAGCCGAAATGTCGTGGTTGGCGGACTGGGCCATGGAAGTGAGCCAGTAGGGCTTGGTGTAGCTGTGGCTGCTGTTCTGGGAGATACGGTAACCGAAACGGGAAGTGAAGGTAAAGCCCTTGAACGGCATGAAGTTGGCGGCCAGGGCGCCACGGATGTTGATACCACCGCTGGAGTTGTCGGTCTTGTCCCTCTGGAACAGCGGGTTACCGGTAGCTTCTTCCAGGTACTTGGAAGTGCCGTAGAAGTCGTTGTTGTGGGTGGGATCCGTGGGGATGGGGTCACCGGCTGCATAGTGCTCCTGCATACCGCCGGGGGTATTCTTGATGTCGGAGATGTAGGCCGGGGTGAGCGGGTCGATGGAAACCACGGAGTTCAGCACGGAACCGTAACCGTTGGACACGGACTTGCGGTCCCACTTTTCAATGGAATTGTTGGTGGAGATGCTGAACCACTTGAACAGGTTGTAGTCGGCGTTGATCTGGGCGGTGAGACGTTTATAAACGTCCTTCTTGCCTACGAAAATACCGTCGTTGTCCACGTAGTTGAGGGAGGTGAAGAAATGTCCCTTGTTGTTACCACCCTGGAAGGTGATGCCATGCTGCTGGCTCCAGCTGGGCTGGAACGCAGAATCGTACCAGTCATTGTCCGTGCCGTCGTAGTTATTGGCCTTCAGGAGATCATCGGTAATGTTGCCGATGTACTTCTGGTACTCGATATATTCCGGGGCACCGAAGATATCGGCCTTCTTGCCCAGGGACTGCATGGTGAAGCGGCCGTTGTAGGTGATACGGGCGGTTCCTTCCTCACCCTGCTTGGTGGTGATGAGCACCACACCGTTACCGGCCTGTGCACCGTAGATGGCGGCGGAGGCGGCGTCCTTCAGGACCTCCATGGACTGGATCATGGAAGGATCCAGATACTGGATGTTGTCCACTTTCAAACCATCCACAATCAGGAGCGGTCCGATATTTCCGGAGTTCGAGGAATAACCACGGACGCGGATGTCGGCACCGGAACCCGGAGCGCCGGAAGAGTTGATGATCTGGATACCGGCGGCCTTACCCTGGAGGGCGGCGGCGGCATCGGTGGTGGAACGGTTCTCCAGGTCATCCGAACGGACGGATGTCACGGCACCGGTGAGGTCGCTCTTGCGCTGCACACCGTAACCGATCACCACCGTTTCCTCCAGAAATTCGGCGTCTTCTTGCAGGACGACGTTAAATACGCTCTGGTTTCCCACGGCGAAAGTCTGGTCGGCATAGCCGATGCAGGAAATGTTGATGTTTGCACCTGCAGGAACGCTGAGACGGAAGGCACCGCTTTCATCGGTTACTGCACCGATGGATGCGTTGCCCACCACCACTACGGCCGCTCCCGGGATGGGAGCGCCCGAAGCGTCGACAACAGTTCCGCTAATGGCGCGATTTTGGGCAAAGGCATTACCTAAGCCCAGCAGGCTGGCCGCAAAAATCATTGCGACAGCCGCCATTTTGGCGAATAATTGCTTTGTCATAGCACATTTGGGGTTAGTTGTTATAATTGATGTGTGTTTGTGGTCTCGCGACTTTCGCAAATGTACGCTTTATTTTATAAAGAATCCTTTCATTTTTAACCCCAAAAACCAAACTATTGCGCCAAAACCGGCTCAAAAGTGGTGGATGGTCAAAAAATGAAAGGTTTTGACGGGTTTTTCGCATAAAAGCCCAACTCGAAGAATCCCTCCACGAGTTGGACCACATCAATTTAACAATAACCGCGAACCTGTGCCGATGACTGTAGAAAGCCTCGAGGTCGGGTTTAACACATCCGCCGAATCCGGACAAATCCGGACAAGGTTTCTGAAGTTAGCTGTTAACTGATGACAAGGGCAAAACTGCCCATCCGGAGGAATTGAGCAGCCAGGGCCGCTCCACCGAAGAAGTTTTGCGATGTCATAGTTTAAATTTAAGTCAATGCAAATTTAACAAATCTTTGCTGGATATCAAAGCAATATTTCGTCTTTTGGGTTGATTTTGATGGCTATTTTGCATAAATGTGGTGGTTTTTTGCAATTTTGTGGTCTAATTTTTAAAATAATTTGTATCTTTGGGTCAAATATAGAATTGTTTGAATTCTTCGCTTCGCTCAGAATGGCAAGGAAGAATACAGAATGACAAGAATGACGGATATGAAACAACGCCTGGCTTTCGCCTGCTTCTCCATATTGCTTTCCTTCGGCCTGTCCTTATCGGCGGCCAACAACAGCTATCGCATCCAGCGCTTCAACACCGACGATGGCATGCCGGACAATTCCGTCCGCGGCATTACCCAGGACAGTTTTGGACTTATGTGGTTCTGTACGCGGGACGGCATCAGTATGTTTGACGCCCACCATTTCAGGTCGCTGGAAGATCCTTCCTGCCCCATCCTGGGCGGACTTTCCCTGGCCGTTCACGAGGATGACGCCCGGCGTATGTGGTTTGTTACCAGCAAAGGCGTGGGCTATTACCAGCTGGAAACCGGAGAAATCCGTACGGTACTTCAGTTTGGAGAAAAGCCCACCATGACCGCCTCCATTACTTCGGACCGTTATGGTCAAATTTGGATAGCTGCCGGCAATGTGTACCGCTGGCGCCCTTCGGACGGTTCCATTGTACGTTATGGCAGCGTGGACAGTTTCCAGTCTTCCGTAATCACTACGGACGAGGAGGAAGGTCAAGTATGGATTCTCTCTACGGAAGGCAATCTCTATCGGCATAATGTATCTTTGAATTCGTTCGATCTGGTCTGGAAGCCTGATATTCCGCGTCCGAGAGCTTCCGTACGTGATTTGAGGCCGATGGGGGACCGTCTCCTTTTCTCCGTGGAGCCGGGAGTAGTGATGGCCACGAACATCCGTACCTTACAGACAGAACCGTTCCTGAAAGTGGAGACGGGGGAAATCCGTAAGATCCTGCCCCGGGAAGACGGCTCGTTCTGGCTGGGTACGGAATACGGCATCCTGGTGGTGAATGAAAGCGCCCGTCAGCAGCAGTGGCTGCTCCATAATGCCGCCGACTTTGCCTCCCTTACCGGCAATGATATATGGTCCATGTATCAGGACCGCACCGGAAACGTGTGGATAGGGATGTTCTATACCGGCCTGAACCTATACCGGGACAACGCCCGTTCCATGTCCCGCTTCGTGGGAGAATCCGAGGGCGGTAACATCCGGGGCAGCATGGTCCGGGCCCTGGCCCCGATGGGAGATCACCGCTTGCTGCTTGGGACGGAAGACGGCGGTTTGTCGCTCCTGGACCCCGAGAACCGTGAGATAGAAGATCTTACCCGTTTATTGGGGCCGGCTTCGCAGTACAATGTTCAGTCGCTTTGCAACGATTCCGGCACCTTGTGGGTAGCCACTTTCAGCAACGGCGTATATCGGCTGGACCTGGATACCCGTAAACAGACCGGCCATTATCTGGGCAGCGAGCGGGCTGTTGTGGTTTACAAGACCTCGGACGGTGTCCTCTGGGCCGGTACCACCGACGGGCTTTATTCTTACGACCGCAACCGGGACAGTTTTGAATACCATGCGGAACTGGGCCGGGAGTTCATTCACGCCATGTTCCAGGACAGCCGCGGAAAACTTTGGATAGGAACTTACGGAAAAGGACTCTGGATGTACAACAACGGAGCTTTCCAGCGGATAGGGACGGACGAAAAAGGCGAGGGCCTTACTTCTAATTATATTACGCACATATACGAAGACCGGGACCATCGGCTTTGGGTAAGTACGGAAGGCGGTGGCGTTTGTTATGCACCGGTGCGTGAGACGGAGGGAAACTTCCGCTTCGGCAATCTCACCCGCAAGGACGGCCTCACCACCAATATTGTCTGCGCCGTGATGCAGGACCCGGAAGGCATCTTGTGGATGTCCACTTCCCACGGTATGGTCAAGATGCAGCAGGACCTGAGCGGCGTGGCCGATATCTACATGGAATCATCGGCCGGTATCGGTAACCAGTATGCCTATGGCTCGGCCTTGTCGATGGACGGCGGACGGGTATTCTTCGGCACCAATTCCGGCATTTTCTGTTTCGCCCCTTCGGTGGCCGCACGCACCCGTGATATCCCCGGTATTGTTATTACCGATATCCTGGCCGGGGAGGCCGACGGAATGGTTTCCGTTACCGAGAAAGGGCATTCGGCCATGAGCACCAGCCATATCCGCGTGAAACAGAAGGACATCCCCACGCTCACCCTTCGTTTCTCCGTCCCGTATTACAATTCTTCCCGCTCGGTGAATTTCCGCACGGAACTGTCCAACAGGGGAGGCATTACCCGCAATTTCACCCAAAACGGTGAAATCACCTATACCCGCCTTCCTGCCGGTAAGTATCAGTTCAAGGCCTATGCGGTGATGTCAGGCTCGCCTTCCTCCAAGCCGCTTACCATAGAGGTGGTTCCGCCTTTCTATCGTTCCCGGCTGGCTTTCCTGCTCTATGCCTTATTGCTCCTGGGACTTCTGGTCATCTTCCTCAGGCTCAGGGAACGCCGCCGCCGCTCGGAGATGGAAAAGCGGGTGGTGCAGCTGGAAAGTGACAAGCAGAAGGAAATCTTCGACGCCAAGATCCAGTTTTTCACCAATATCACGCACGAGATCCGCACGCCGCTCACCCTCATCAAGATGCCGCTGGACAAGATTGTGGCCCAGAACAACCTGCCCGACGACACTAGGCAGGATTTGCTCACCATGCAGGCCAATGCCAACCGGCTGCTTTCCCTCACCAACCAGCTGCTGGATATGCGTAAGATGGAGAAGTATGACCTGAAGCCCAACTTCGTCACGCTGGACCTCACGGCGCTGGTGGCCGAGGTTTGCTCCTGGTTCTACCAGGTGGCCGAGGACCAGCATATCCACATAGAAAGCACCCTGCCCGGCAAACCCGTTCTGGCCCAGTGCGCCAAGGATATGGTGGAAAAAATCATCAACAACCTCCTTTCCAACGCCTGCAAGTACGGCTCCGGCCAGGTGCGTGTGATGATGGTGGTATCGGCCGATGGGGAAACAGTGAAGATACGGGTGGACAGCAACGGCCCGCGCATTCCGGAAAAGGATGCCGAGAGAATCTTCGACACCTTCTACCAGATGCCGGATGCCGCTCAGCGGGGCAAGCAGGGAACCGGCCTGGGCCTTCCTTTCGCCCGTTCGCTGGCAGCGCTTCACCATGGTCGCCTGTATCTGGACACCTGGGTGCCGGAGTGGAATTCCTTCGTGCTGGAACTGCCTGTGCATCAGCCCGATGCAGTCGCCCTTCCTGCTGCTGAATCCGTGGAAACGGATGAGATGACGGCAGAGGAGAGGGAGATTAACCAGATAGAAAACAACCATCGTCGCGTTATCCTGGTGGTGGACGATTCTCCGGATATGCGCGCCTATCTGGCCAAGGAACTGTCGGACGGCTACAACGTGTTAGTGGCCCCCAACGGCAAGGATGCCCTGGATATTATCCGGAACCAGCGGGTAGATCTGGTGGTGTCGGATATCATGATGCCGGTGATGGACGGCTGCACGCTGTGCAACAACATCAAGTCGGATACGGAACTCAGCCACATTCCCGTGATTCTCCTCACGGCCGCCGTGGGTACGGAAACGCGCATAGAAACCTTGCAGGCCGGGGCCGATGGTTACTTGGAGAAACCGTTCGCCTTCGAACTCCTGCAGGCCACCATCGACAACCTGTTCCGGAACCGCGACATCGCCAATCAGCAGTTCGTCCACTCGCCGCTGGCCCATTTCAGCAGCGTGGTCACCGGCGAACTGGACCACGACTTCATGGAGCATCTGCACGAGGTAGTGATGAATCACCTGAGCGAGCCGGACCTGAACATAGAGACGCTCACCCAGGAACTGGGAACCAGCAAGTCCACCCTGTACCGGAAAGTGCGGTCCAACCTGGGCCTGAACATCAACGAGTACATCCGCGTGTGCCGCCTTAAGAAGGCTGCGGAAATGCTGGCCAGCCAGAAGTACCGCATCAACGAGGTGGCCTACCAGACCGGCTTCTCCAGCCCGTCCTATTTCGCCACCTGCTTCCAGAAGCAGTTCAACGTTTCACCTTCCTCCTTCCTGAAAGGGTTGAAGTAGTTTTATAGAGTATAGTTTGGGTTCCAGGGGGCATCGGCATTTTCTTTGCCTCCTGGAACCCAAACTATGCTCAAGACAGAAATAAAGCTATTTCGTTGTGAATCAGGTACTTAAAACAATACCCTGCTGTACAAGTACAGCAGGGTATTCGTCTAAATGCTTAATAGAGAATTACTTATACTTCACTGCAGCGGCTTCTACGGGGAAGGCGGCCTTGTAGCCGGCCAGGTAGGCCTCGAAACCGGCCACGTCCTTGGGATCAGGTTCGATTTCGGTGCCTGTGTTGCCGGCAAAGACCATCTTGTCCAAGAAGTCCGGCAGGCTTAGCTTGCCGACATTGTTCACCAGGTAGGAAGCCAGGAGGGCAATGCCCCAGGCACCGCCTTCTCCGGCCGTCTCCATTACGGAAATGGGGGAGTTCAGGGCAGCGGCGAGGAACTTCTGACCCACCACGGGTGTTTTGAAAAAGCCGCCGTGGCCGGTGAGACGGTCCACTTTCACCTGCTCTTCCCGGAACAGTACATCGTTGCCGATCTTAAGCACGGCAATGGCGCCGTACAGCTGTACGCGGAAGAAGTTGGCCAGCGAGAACTTGTCATTGGCGCTGCGCACGAAGAGCGGACGTCCTTCGGCAAAACCGGTAACGGGCTCTCCGGAAACGTAGTTGAACGCCACCAGGCCGCCGCAGTCCGGATCACCCTCCAGGGCGTGTGAGAACAAGGTACTGTAGATGTTCTGCGTTTCGTCCACAGGGCCCAGCAGCTGCTGGAATTCCCGGAACAGCTTCACCCAGGCGTTGAGTTCGCTGGTGCAGTTATTACAGTGCACCATGGCCACCAGGTTCCCATCCGGGGTGGTGACCATGTCTATCATCTCGTTGGGCTTGGAGAGTTCCTTCTCCAGTACAATCATGGAGAAGGAAGAGGTTCCGGCCGATACGTTGCCCGTGCGAGGCCTTACGGCGTTGGTAGCCACCATGCCGGTGCCTGCATCGCCTTCCGGCGGGCACAGTGGAATGCCCGGCTTCAGGTGGCCGGAGGCATCCAGGCGCTTGGCGCCCACCTCGCTGAGGCAACCGGCCGGTTCACCGGCGTTCAACACCTTGGGCAGGATGTCCCGCAGTTTCCAGGGGAATTTGCGGGGCGCTACCAGGTTCTCGAACTTCTCCACCATATCGGCCCGGTAATTCCCGGTGACGGGGTCTATGGGCAGCATGCCGGAGGCGTCGCCCACGCCCAGCACCTTCTCGCCGGTGAGTTTCCAGTGAATGTAACCGGCCAGGGTGGTGAAGTAGGCGATATCCGGTACGTGCTCCTCCCCGTTCAGGATGGCCTGGTACAGGTGCGATATGCTCCAGCGGAGCGGGATGTTATACACGAACAGTTTGGAGAGCTCCGCGGCGGCGGGACCGGTGTTGGTGTTGCGCCAGGTGCGGAACGGAACCAGCAGGTGCCCTTCCTTGTCGAAAGGCATGTAGCCGTGCATCATGGCACTGATGCCGATGGCGGCCAGGTGCTCAATCTCAATGCCATACTTGGCTTTTACATCGGCTCGGAGGCTGGAATAGCACTCCTGCAGGCCGAACCAGATGATTTCCTTGCTGTAGGTCCACAGGCCGTCCACCAGCTGGTTTTCCCACTCGTAGCTGCCTTGGGCGATGGGCACGTGCTCCTCGTCCACCAGCACCGCCTTGATGCGGGTGCTGCCGAATTCGATACCCAGGACGGCTTTCCCGAGCTCGATGGTCTTTTGCGGATCCATACTACTTCAGGGCTTTGTTCAGCATGTAGTAGATTTCGTTCATGCGGAGTTCCTTCTTGAACTCGGGGATGGTGGTTCCCTTGTGGATGTGCACGAACTCGATGCCGGCCATCTCGGCGAAATCGTCCCAGTAGTCGGCGTTGATGTCGTAGCTGAAGGCGCTGTGGTGCGTGCCGCCGGCCAGGATCCAGGCGCCGGCACCCACCTCAAAGGTAGGCTGCGGTACCCAGAGGGCCGATGCCACGGGAAGTTTGGGCATAGGCTTGGGTTCGATGCACTCAACATCCTGTGCGATGAGGCGGAAGCGGTTCCCGAGGTCCACCACGGTGGCCTTGATGCCCGCGCCGGTCTTGGAGGTGAACACCAGGCGGGCGGTGGGCTGCTTGCGGATGCCGATGCCCAGGAAGTGCACTTCCAGTTTGGGTTTGTCCACGGCAATCATCGGGCAGATTTCCAGCATGTGGCTCTGCAGGCAGGAGCTGCGGTCGCCGGCAAAGTTCAGGGTGTAGTCCTCCAGGAAGGAGCAACCCTTGGGCATTCCCTGGGACATTACCCACAGGGTGCGCTGCAGGCAGGCGGTCTTCCAGTCACCCTCGGCACCGAAGCCGAAACCTTCTTCCATGAGGCGCTGGCTCGCGAGGCCCGGAATCTGGTCGAAACCGCAGAAGTCCGGAGCGTTGATATCGGCATCACCCAGGTCGTCGAAGTTGGTGGTGAAAGCGGTGGCGCCTTCATCGGCCAGTACGCGGCGGAGGGCAATCTCGGCCTTGGCGCTGTTGCGCACCTTTTCCCAGTACACCTGCTCGCCGGTCTCGTCTATCTTGATGGTATAGAGTTTCTTATACTCTTCCACCAGGGCGTCGGTCTCTTCGTCCGTCACCTTCTTGAAATACTCCATGAGGGAGCTCACGGGGTAGTAATCCACGTGATAGCCCAGGCGCTGCTCGAACTCCACGCGGTCGCCGTCGGTAACGGCCACGTTATTCATGTTCATGCCGAACATGAGGCAGCGAACCTCCTTGGCATCGGCCTTGGCGGCGGCTACACGGGCCCACACGGCAATCTGCTTCTGGACGGCTTCGTCCTTCCAGTAACCCACCACCACCTTGCGGGGGATGCGCATGCGGGTGCAGATGTGGCCGTACTCGATGTCGCCGTGGGCGCTCTGGTTCAGGTTCATGAAATCCATGTCAATCTTGTCCCAGGGAATCTCCGCGTTGTACTGGGTATGGAAATGCAGAAGGGGTTTCTCCAGGGACTGGAGGCCCTTGATCCACATCTTGGCAGGGGAGAAGGTGTGCATCCAGGTAATCACGCCCACGCACTTGGGTTCGCTTGAGGCGGCCTTCATCACAGCCTCCACTTCCTTGCTGCTGTTGGCAGTGCCTTTATAGACAATCTTCACGGGAATGTTGCCGGAAGCGTTGAGGCCTTCCACCATCTCCTTGGAATGTCCGTCCACGGCCACCACGGCATCTCCGCCGTAAAGCAGCTGTGCGCCGGTCACCCACCATAATTCGTAATTTTCAAATGCTTTCATTTCAGTGTTATTTGTTGTCTTACAATCTTTGTCACGTTTTTGCCCGTTTTCTTGACTTAGTCCGTCACCGGGAGCAATCTTAGTCACGTTTTGGAGCGTTTTCTTGACTAAGCTCGTTAATCAGCTATTTTTTCTTCTGGCCATAGTAAGCATTGGGGCCGTGTTTGCGGCTGTAGTGCTTTTCTATGAGGTGTTTGTTCATGGGAGGAATGTTGGCGATAAGGGGACCCATGTAGAGGGAGGAGGACAGATGGACGCTAAAGGCCACGAAGGCCATCTTGGCTACCTGTTCCAGCACTACGGCGTTATGGACTGCGTTGTCGGCGTCCGTACCCCAGGCGAAGGGGCCGTGGTTGCGAACCAGAACGGCAGGGGTGTCCATGGGGGCTATGTCCTTGAATCGCTCCACAATCACGTTGCCGGTTTCTTTCTCGTACTCGCCGAAGACTTCTTCCTTTTTCATATTCCGTGTGCAGGGGATGTCGTCGTGGAAATAGTCGGCATGCGTGGTGCCGATGTTCGGGATGTTCCGGCCAGCCTGGGCCCAGGCCGTGGCATAGGTGGAATGGGTATGCACCACTCCGCCGATTTCCGGAAACGCCTTATACAGAACCAGATGGGTGGGCGTGTCGGAGGAGGGCCTCAGCGAGCCCTCCACCACGTTTCCATCCAGGTCCACCACAACCATATCGGCCGGTTTCATATCGTCGTATGACACGCCGCTGGGCTTGATGACCACCAGGCCGGATGCCCGGTCTATGGCGCTCACATTGCCCCAGGTGAAAATAACCAGCCCGTGTTTTACCAGGTCCAGGTTGGCCTGGCAAACTTTAGCTTTGAGTTCTTCCAACATGGCCTACCAGAAATAGATGTAGAAGGCTACGGTGAAGGCCAGGATGATGCAGGTGTGCACGATATCCCACTTGCTCCAGGAGGCGCGGGTGGCGGCCTTCTGTTCAGGCGTGGCAGTGCCGAAGCACAGGCCTTCCACCTGGGCATCGGCCGGCTTCGGGGTGCACAGGGTGACCACGATGGCAAACACGATGCAGAAGAGGAACATCCACACGCAGAAGGCGTACACGTTCAGGTCGTTGAAGATGAAGGTGAACACGTTGTGTGCTTCCGGATTGATAATCATGGTGATGAGGCGGGTGAAGCCCAGCACCAGACCCACGATGAGGGTCCACATACCGGCCTTGGGCGAAGTCTTCTTCCAGCTGATACCCAGCAGGAACACGGCTGCGATGGCCGGAGCCAGGAGGCTCTGCACGCTCTGGATGTAGTTGTACAGGCTCTTCCCCATGCGCTGGATCACAAAGATCCAAAGCACGCCCAGTACCACAACCACCACGGTAGCGATTCGGCCGATGAGCACGAGCTTCTTCTCTTCCGTATCGGGATGCTTGCGCTTGTAGATGTCAATGGTATAGAGCATGGCCGATGAATTGTACAGGGAGGCCAGGGAGCTCATGAGGGCGGCGAGGATACCGCAAATCACAACACCCTTGAGACCCACGGGCAGCAGGGTATTCACCAGCATGGGGAAAGCGATGTCCGGGTTGGCTACGGTACCGTCGGGCTGGACCTGCAGGGCCAGGGCCAGGGTGCGGCCGATTTCGGAATCCGGGTGCTTGGTGAGGGCGAAGGCAATCATACCGGGGATGAGGAAGAGGAACACCGGGAGGAGCTTGAGGTAGGCGCCGAAGATGGTACCGCGGCGGGCTTCCTTCTGGTCCTTGCCGGAAAGCACTCTCTGCACGATGAACTGGTCTGTGCACCAGTACCAGAAGCCGATGATGGCGCTGCCGAACAGGGCGCCGTACCACGGGAATTCCGGATCCTTTCCGCTTCGCATGAGGTCTGTCATGCTGTCTCCCAGGTTGTTCACGGGCTGTTCACCGCAGATGCGCATCATCTCGTTCCAGCCGCCCAGTTCCTTAAGGCCGATCCACAGGATGACCAGCGAGCCCAGCAGCAGAATGGGCGTTTGCAGTACCGAAGTCTTTAGCACGGATTCCATACCGCCGATGACGGTGTAGATGGCGGTGATGATCACCAGGGCCAGGGCAGCCACCCAGAAGTTGATGCCCAGGAGGGTGTTCAGGGCCAGGCCGCCGGCAAGCACCGTAACGGAAACCTTGGTGAGCACGTAGCTGGCCAGGGACAGCCAGGTGAGGATGCCGCGGCTTTCCTTGTTATAGCGCTTCTCCAGGAATTCCGGCATGGTATAGACCATACTGCGCTCGTAGAAAGGAACGAATACCCAGCCCAGGATGAGGATCATCCAGCCCTGGATCTCCCAGTGGGCCTGGGCCATACCGGCCGAGGCACCGGTGCCGGCGAGGCCGATGAGGTGCTCCGAACCGATGTTGGAGGCAAAAATGGAAGCGCCGATGGCAATCCAGGTGGCCGTGCGGCCGCTCAGGAAATAGTCACCGGAGGTTTCCTTCTTCTTCTTGGAAACGTCCCAGCAGATCCAGATCATCGCCACGAAGAACAGGGCGATTACAATCCAGTCCCACGAGGCAAGGCTGATGCGGTTGAGATCCGCGGCAGCGAGGAGGGGGTAAAGGTTTGTGAACATACGTTATTAGATATTTTTTTAGGTTTTTATTTGCGGTATATCTTCACAAAGATAGTCAAATAAAAACGTTTAAACAATCTTTCCGCATCATTGATTCACTCTTTTTCCCCACCAGGTGGCATTCAAGGTTTTTTCGGTCCCTGCATATACCACGGTTTCCACGCGCGGGGAGGCCTCCCAGTCCGCTTCCCTGGCCACTGCTACAACCACCGTGCGGGAAGCCGTCTTGAACGTAAGGAACTGCCTGGCTTCGTCGAAACTCCAACTTCCCGTGAGTGCACCGGAAAGGGTTCCGTCGGCCTTCAATTCCAATTTGGAAGCGGTATCCTGCTTCCCATAGTCATATTTGAGGTTGATGTGTTCCCAGGTGCCGGCAAGTTCCTCTGCCTTCACCGTTTTCTTGCTGAGACCGGCATAGCGTTCCGGCAGGGCGATGGGCCAGAGGTCGTCCAGGGCATCGGCGCCTGAAGGGCACCATACGATGCGGCGGACATGCCCCATCATTACGGCATTGGGGGCATTTCCACCGGCCGATTCTGGAAAACGGGCCTGAGAGGCATAGAACCAGTCGCCGCTGCCTTCCTGCTGGAAAATGGCGCAGTGGGAGATACCCACCCATCCGTTCCCCTTGGAGAACTTATAGGGATGGGTGACGATGGGATAACAGTCGCCCCTGCCATTGGTGAAGTTGCGGCCGGTAATGTCGTAATAAGGCCCCTCAATGCTTTCCGCCCGTACCACACGGGTATTATAAGGCACTTCCAGGCCGTCATAGGCCATGAACAGGTAGTAATAACCGTCCTTGTAGATGATTTCCGGGGCTTCGCTGCCCTGCCAGCGGGATTCGGCTGAACGGGAGCCGATGCGTACGCCAAAACGATTTTGAAGATCCGAAGCTTTATCGGCCCAGGGGTCTCCCAGATCCTTTACAGGCAGGCCTGTCTCGGGATTGATTTCCAGCAGGGCGAATCCGCTGTGCCAGGAACCGTGAATCAGGTAATGCTTGCCGCTTTTGGAATCCACGATATAGGTGGGGTCGATGGCATTGTAATAGAAATAGGCATTCCAGTCATTGACATTGGGACGTGTCCAACCGTCCTTTCCCTTGTCGGAAGAGGAGGTGGTGACAAAGCCGTAGTCCGTCCAGTTGCCGCTGGCAGGATCCGTAGTTTCACACATGCCGATAAAGGCCCGTTCGGTCCAGGAACCGTCGAAAGGCTCGGAGGTTTTCTTACCGCTCTTGATATAGTTGTCTATCACGATGCAGTAGTACATCCGGAGCTTTCCGTTCACTTCCCGGATAACCGGAGCCCAGTATCCGTAAGAGAGATTGGCCCGGCCGATTACCTCCAGCCCCATCCGCTGGCGGATTTCGTTGAGCCGGGTGTAAACCCAGTCGGGTGCTTCCGTGAAGGGGCCGGGGACATAGGTCCAGTTCACCAGGTCCTTGGAGCGCTTGCCCGGGAAATGCGAATGGTCTTTCCCGTTCAGATGCTCGTTCCCATAGGAGGCGTCCGTATTGAACATATAATAATAGCCCTTGTAGTAGGCAATGGACGGGTCGTGCACATTGGCCAGATTCCACTTGTCCTTGTTCGCCCAGCCGGCGATGGAACGGTAGTCGTCGCTATAGGAGGGAATGTCGGTGCCATTGCTCACCGGAGGTTCCGCAGCCGTTCCTTTCCAGCTTCCGGTACTTTTGGGAGTGATGGCCGAATAGGTCACCTCTTCACCGCCGTTACCGCCACTGCCGCTCCCCCCACTGTTATCACCGCCTCCCGGATTTGTCTGGATGCCGGTAGGCTGGTCCGGCTTCTGGCAGGAAGCCACCAGAAGGAGGGCGGAACAAAGGGCCGAAAAAGCTATTCTTGAATACTTCATGGCTTTAAATCATGTGGGTGGACGGCGAGGTCCACCCACAAATATATCAATTTTTAATACAATATACTACAGTTCCGTGACAGGATGTACCCTTCCGTACTTGGAAAGGAATTCCGGCCCGTTGTCCGTACCGTTGTTGGCCGAATTTCCGTGAATGTTTTTGTTGGCATTCCGGGTTCCCTGATAGATGGGGAAATACTCATACCCGGCCGTATAGTACTTATAGGAATAGTCCGATGCAGTTGCCGTCGTGAGCTCCTGGGTGGATACCGGCGCCCCTTCGGCCGTATCCAGCATATAGCAGCTGTGCTGCTTGATTTGGTCCATCCGGCCGGCATCGTAGAAGAACCCCCAGCGGATGAGGTCGATTCCCCGGCCGTTCTCGCAACCGAATTCCTTGGGGCGCTCCACATTGGCAATCTGCTCGAAGAGTTTGTCGGCACTGCCAAAGTCGGACAGGGCAAGGTCTTTCAGGCCGGCGCGACGGCGGACGACGTTGATATACTCGATGGCCTCGGAGGTGGGACCCGAAATCTCGTTGATACACTCGGCGGCGCGCAGCAGCACATCGGAATAACGCATCAGGCGCAGGTTCACGCCGCAGTGCAAACCAGTGACGATGCTCTGGTAGATGTTGTTGCGGGCGTTGGTGAACTTGGCGATGGAAAGGCCGCCCTGGGTATTGTTGGAGCGCGGCGTAACCGATATCTCCTGCATATAAACCAGATTGGAACGGGGATCACCGCCATTGGGATAGGCAGCGTTCGTGGTACCGGTATAGGCGCTGTACTCAGGTTCATAACTCACGATGGTCCAATACAGACGCGGATCCAGCGTACCGTCCGTACAACGTTCGGCTTTGAAGAGGTTGTACAGCCAGGGCGATGCAGCCAGGTCTCCCCAGCTGCCCAGTTCCTGGGAACCGTAGTTGGATTCTATGGCATGACCCTGGGTGGCATTGGTGGAGATGTTCACCGGAGTCCATTCCTCGTCGGAACCGCCCATTCCGTAATCCAGGAACTGCACTTCGAAGAGGCTTTCGGCATTGTTCTCGTATTTGTTGCCTTCACGGAAGTTGTCGCCATAGTCGGACATAAGCTCATAGTGACCATAAGTACCGCCGATGATAGCTTTCAGCACGGTGAGAGCCTCATCATACTTGTGACGGAACATCAGTGCGCGGGCATAGTAGCCGGCAGCGGCACCGCTGGTTGCGCGGCCATTGGCCCATTCACCGCCTGCATCGCGGGTGGGAAGCAGTTCCATGGCAGCCTTGAGGTCGGCCTCAATCTGGTCGAATACTTCGTCCTGGCTCACATTCTCGGCATACATGGACTCGATGGTGGAGTACTGCTCATAGTCGGTGAACAGCGGAACTGTTTGATAATAAGTAGCCAGGGTGTAATAGGCCAGGGCTCTCAGGAACAGGGCCTGTCCCTTGATCCGGTCTATATTTACATTGCTGGCGTTCTCCATGCCGGCAATCCGGGAAAGGACCAGGTTGCAGCGGTTCACTACGTGGAAGTTGTCTCTCCAGGGCCACTGGTCGCCGATGTCGGTCTGGCCGTTGGAATTGAGGTTGTCGTAAGGGAGGTACCACTGCTGGGAGGAATTCCACACCTCGTCGCCGCGGACGGCATCCAGGGTATAGCCCACACGGGCGAAGGTGCCTTCCAGGCGGATGCGGTTATAGCAGGCGATGAGTGCCTCATTCAGGTCCGACTCGGTGTATCCGAAGTCGTAAGTGGTCTGGTTGTTCGGGTTCTTGACATCCAGTGCCTTGTCGCAGGAAGCCACGGAACCGATTACAGCGAGGGAAGCCAGAACAACAGCTATCTTTTTCATAATCTTGTTCATTTTCAGGTTGGACATCTTAGAAGGAAAGCTTGACACCCAGCATGGCCGTAATGGGAGCGGGATACGAGCAGTAGTTGTAACCGGGGGTAAACGCGCCGCCGGCAAAGTCAATGTTGTAACCCCGGTACTGGCTGATGGTGAGCAGGTTCTGTCCGGAGACATAAATCCGGGCTCCCCGGAAGAATCCCTTTTCGCCAAAGAGGTTTTCAGGGATATTGTAACCCAGTTCAACATTGGCAATCTTCCAATAAGTGCCGTTCTGCAGGTAACGGGAGCTGAACATGTCGTTGGTGATGGAACCGGTGGCCTTGTAGTACACGCGCGGAACGTTGGTGTTGGTGTTGTTGGGCGTCCAGGCGTTCAACAGGTCCACACTTCGGTTGGTCATGCCGTAAGAGCTGCGCAGCGTCATGTCCACAAAGTCAAGAAGCTGGTAACCGGCGGCTCCGAAGGTGGAGATGCTGAGGTCGAAGTTCTTGTACTCGAAACGGGCGCTGAGGCCGAACTGGACCTTGGCCATGCCGCTGCCGATGAAAGTCTGGTCATCGGCGGTAATTATGCCATCCGGAACGCCGTCCGGGCCGCTGATGTCCTTGTAGGCAACATCGCCGGGCTGGGCGCCGTTTTGGATTACGTAATTCCCCAGGGAGTTCACCCGGTTGTCAATTTCCTGCTGGTTCTGGAAGATACCCTCATACACATAGCCGTAGAACCGGCCCACCTCGGCACCAATCTCGGTGCGGGTGAAGGCGTCGTTACGGGCCTCGCCGGAAGGTCCCAGGGACACCACAGTATTCTTGGGGAAGGTGACGTTTCCGGAAAATTCGTACTTGAAATCGTGCTTATAGTTGCGGAATGTGGCGGAAAGCTCCACACCGGTGTTGCGCATGGAAGCGGCGTTCATGGTAACGGTCTCGTTGGTGGCGCCGGCTTCAGCCGGAACGGGTACGCTGTACAGCAGGTCCTCGGAAAGGGAGTTGTAATAATCTACATTGAATTCAAGGGCGCTGTCGAACATGGCCAGGTCCAGGCCGATATCCAGGGTCTTCTTTTTCTCCCAGTGGATGCCGGTGTTCACGTAGTTGGAGATGGAGGAACCTGTGACCTTGTTTCCACCGAAACTGTAAGTGTAGTTCCCGCGGGCCATCGTGTCCATATACTGGTATTCGCCGATATTCTCGTTACCCAGGACACCGTAGCTGGCGCGAAGCTTGAGCAGGCTTACCGTACGGGGATCCACGGTGAAGAAGGGTTCCTTGTCAATTCTCCAGCCGATGGAGGCCGAAGGGAACCAGTCCCAGTGGTTACCCGTGGAAAGACGGGAGGAGCCATCCCGGCGGACCGTAGCCTGGAAGAGGTAGCGTCCGTCGTAGTCGTAGGTGATACGGCCGATGTAGGAGGCCAGGACATGCTCGAACTCGGAGGAAGAGGCGTCGCGGTCGGCGGCATTGCCCACCTGCAGGTAATACGGCTCGGGCATGTTGTTGCCCCAGGCAGAGAGGTTGTGGGTAAGCTCCCGCTCGAAGGTCATGCCGGCCACGGCATTCAGGTGATGCAGGCCGAACTTGCCGTCATAGCTGATGTAGTTTTCCACCAGGAAATCGGCATAACTGCGATAACCTTCAGAAAGGCGCTCATTGCCTTTGGAAAGGTAGTTGGTGGTACTCTGGATGAAGGAAGGCACGAAGGTGAAGTCCTTGGCCACCGTCTTGCTGTAGGAGAGGTTCAGGTTGTACTCCAGCTTATGATTGTCGTTCTTATGGCCGATCATATCCAGCAGGTCCACGGTAGCGGAACCGGTGGCCACCACGCGGTCTACCAGGGTATTGCGCTCCAGCAAGTTGTTGTAAAGGAGCGGGTTCGTCATACGGATGTCACCATGCACATCGTCATAATAGGTGCCGAAGCCCCAGGAGTCGTAGGAGTACTCGGATGCCGCGGCGAGTCCCCGGTCCAGGAACCAGGTGCTTTCGTCATAGGCCTTGATGGACGGGGGCATCAGCAGGGCCGATGCCATCACGGGATACTGCGTGCCGTACAAACCCTGCACGTACTCATTGGCATTGGACAGGGACATGCTGTCCTGGTTGCTGTGGGAATAGACCACGCCGGTGCGCAGTTTCACGAACTTGAGATCCATCGTGTTGTTCACGCGGGCGGTGAAACGGTCGTAGTTGGGACCGGCGCCCACCATCGTACCCTGCTGGTTGAAATAGTCCAGGGCTACGTTGAAAGTGCTGTTCTCACCACCGCCGGAAAGGTTTACGTTGTGATTCTGGCGGATACCCGTCTTGAACACGGCATCGAACCAGTCGGTGTTCACCACCGAAGGATTCACGTACTTCTCGCTGGTGGGGTCATAACCCGCAGGAACGGCCAGTCCGCTGTTGTCGAAAGCCATCCGGACAAATTCGCCGTACTGGGCCGAATCCATCACCTTATACACGTTTTTGCGAATCTTGTCCACACCTACGTAACCGGTATAGTCCACACGGATGGGCTGGTTCTTCCTGCCGCCCTTGGTAGTGATGATCACCACGCCGTTAGCGGCACGGGAACCGTAAATGGCGGCCGCAGAAGCGTCTTTGAGCACCTGGAGAGTCTCGATATCGTTCGGGGAGAAATCCCGGATGGTGGTGCCCATCGGCACACCGTCTATCACATACAGCGGAGCGGTACTGCCGAAGCTGCCCAGGCCGCGGATGCGCACGGCCGGGTCGGCACCCGGCTGCCCGTCGGAGGTAATCTGGACACCGGCCACCTTACCTTCGAGCATGGTGGAGATGTTGGAATGGGAGACCTTCTTCATCTCGTCGGCATCCACAATGGCCACCGAACCCGTAAGGTCCACCTTCTTCTGGGAACCGTAACCAATAACCACCACCTGGTCCAGCAGGGTGTTTTCGCTCTGGATGGTGATGGTACCCAGGTCGCCGCCGTGGGTAACCACCATCTCCAGGGTCTGATAACCCACGGAAACAATCTGGATGGTAGCTCCCATCGGTACGGAAAGGGAGAACTGGCCGTCAAAATCGGTAGTGGTACCCCGGGTGGTATCTTTTACCAACACGCCGGCACCCAGGGCGGGTTCTCCGTTCTCATCCACCACGGTACCGCTGATGGTCACATTGTTCTGGGCCATTGCCTGATGGCCGGTATATCCGCCAAGGACAGCCGGAAGAATGGTCAGAAGGCCGCAGAGAGCGATGCTTGCAAATATCTTTTTCATATCGTTACTGTCTTTAGCTTAGTCAAAAATGAGATAGGACTCCTCCGTCACAAGGGCAAAGGTTACATCGGCAGAATCCACGGGGATGCTGTCGTAGAACTGGAAGTGTTCTTCTCCCTGCCCGTCTATTACGTGATAGCGGATGCTGGCCAGGCCGTTGCCGTCGTTGGCCACGGTGATATCCACTTTGGAACCATTGATGGCACCCACGAAGGTATCCCAGTTCCAGTTGGAAGAAACCACGGCCGATGCAAAGCTGTTCCCCCAGCCATAATGGTCCTGGCGGACAACCACATATTCACCGTCTGCCCCCAGGGAGACATCGGCCTTGCGCAGGATAACGCACGGGCTGTGCCAGTTGCCGGCGTTGTCGGAACCCACTGTCATACTTACGGTCTGGGTGGTGCCGGCAGGAACGTTCCAATTGTTGGAGAAAGTGCTCCACCAGCCGTTGCTGAAGTCCTCGGCTCCTACCATTGTGGTCTGGGGAGCCTGGTCGCTGGCCTTTACGGTCATATTGGCGGAAGCGATATACTCCTTGCCGTCCGGAGCGGTGTATTTCACGCTCGCGACATTTTCGTATACTCCCGCAGTACAGCTATGGAAGATCTTTCCGTCCGGATATTCTACAGAGAACTGGCCTGTCTTCAGCTGAATCTTGGAACCGTCACTGTACAAGGCGTTTACCTTGGTTCCTTCCGGAGAGAGAGTGAGTCTGTTGGCTCCGCCGATAAGGTAAGCTTCCACGGAAGCCTCAATACCGGTAAGTCTGGCATCCACTGCGGCCTTTTCCAGAATAATCAGATAGGATTCTTCCGTGACGATGCCCACCTGGAGGTCGGCGCTGTCAACTGTGACGCCGATGTATTTCTGGACGTGCATTTCGCCATTGGCATAAGTTACGTTATAGACGATATCGGCCGTGTTGTTCCCGTTGTTGGTAACGGTGATGCTCACGGCGGACATATTCTGGTTGGCGGCGAAAATATCAAAATTCCAGTCGCTTTCCAGCGAAGCGGTGCCATAACCGTCACCCCAGCCGAAGTTGTCCATGCGCACGACGGCATACTCGTTCAGGGCTGCTCCGCGGAGGATGGTGCACGGGCTGTGCCAGTTTTCCAGGTTGTCGGAATAGACAAACATGTGGATGGTGGTGCTTTCACCGGCGGGAACGGGCTTGTCGGCCGACAGGAAACTGGTCCACCAGCCATTGCTGAAGTCGGGGGCGCCGACAGCTTCGGTTCCCAGCTTCACCATTACGGGATAGGTGGTCTTCACACCGGAGAAGTCAATCTCGATTTGCTGTTCGCCGGCCACGGGCTGTACCTGCGAGAACACCAGGGCGGAAGGATCCAGCACCACCGAGGAACCGTCACTCTTGTAACCGGTTATCTCCATACCGGCGTAATAGAACGGCATCGGCTGATCGTAGAGGTAATAAGTGCTGGTGAACGGAGCCTTGGTAACAGCAATGGAAGCCAGGTCGGTTACCTCGAAATTGTAGTATCCGGACACGGCATTGCCCACCTTGCCCTGTTTGGTCTTATTATAGGTATAAACCACCGTTTTGGTACCCGTAGTGGATAGATCGGGTTCCAGGATGGAGAGGTCTTCCCGGGCTACTGTGGCAACGAAACCGTCCTCATAGGTAACCGTAGCCACGGCGTTGCCCCAGTAATCCTCTTCTCCCAGCGGAAGGGTCACGGGATAGCCTGTCACCACGATGGATGCTGCGTCAAAGTCCGGTATCTCTGCAATCTCGGAAGATACCAGATAGGCTTTCTTCATATTGAAATGACTGCCGTCGGCAATCAGGAATACGTTGACATCGTCCGTCGCCGACACTTTCTGGTTGTACTTCTCCACGATATCAAAGCCGTCGGCCGCCACGCTGTGCACCTCCAGATAGGCTGCCCCGGCGCGGGCATGGTCTACGCTCATGGTTACATAGGAGCCCTGCATCTTCTCGCGGAACTCATCCCAGTTCACTTCACCGCCGCCATAGTCGAATTCTATCACGGAAGAATTATAGTCGGCATTTCCCCAGCCATACCAGTCGGAACGGAGGACGAAGTACTCGGAATAGCCGTCACCGTCCCTTTCGCCGTTGGCCAGGCAAACATTCCAGTTGTTCCAGTTATTCACTCCCGTCCCGAAGTTCTCGAATTCGAGGACAAGTTTCTTGCCGGAAGGAACGGTGAAATACTGGCTGAACTCGGTCCACCAGCCGGAAGAGTTATCCTCGGCTCCGACGATGGCAGTCGTAATGGTGATTTCGGTGTAATCGTCCGTCTGCTTGGCCGCCTTCTCCGCCTCGTACTCCGCAATCTTCTGTGCAAGATCGTCCGGAGGCGTTACGGAATAAGGCTCAAGGCCGGTACACCCTGCCGATACCACTGCCACGAAGGCAGCAGCGCAAAGCGCTTTCAGCATCATTTTTCGGGTTTTCATGTCTTTGAGTTTTGTTAGTTAATAATTATCTGGTAATTAAATATTTACAATGTCACAGAAGGCCATCCGCCGTCTTCCCATGAAAGGGGGCGGATGAGCAGATGAGAATTATAGTTCATTTCTTTGTCGTAACAATGGAAGAAAAGCATGTCTCCTTCCGGAGTGGAAACCACAGCGCAGTGACCCACGCCGGGATAACGTTCATTGCCCACCAGGACAGGCGTTCCGCCGCCTTCCATCAGGGAAATACCCTGTCTGTCATAATAGGGCCCTGTCACTTGGGTACTGCGCCCCACGACCACCTTGTAGGTGCTCTTGGCACCGCGGCAGCACAGGTCGTAACTGACAAATAAATAATAATAGTCTCCCCGCTTCACGATAAAAGGAGCTTCCACGGCTCCATTACCCGGGTCGAAATCCTTTCCGCGCGGATCGGCCTTGATGGCTTCGTCGGTCTGGGAGGTGTCCTCCGCCGTTCCTTCCGGCCGCCGGCAGAGCGGGTACCACTGCTGCGGTTCGGCCACCCGGGTGAGGGTCTGATCCAGGCGCACCAGCTTGATGCCGCCCCAGAAGGAGCCGAAGGAGAGCCAGGGGGTTCCGTCCTCATCGATGAAAAGGTTGGGGTCTATGGCGTTCCAAAGGTCCCTTCCTGCCACGGAACGCACTACGCATCCGTGATCTTCCCATTTGTATTCTTCGGAGGCGGGATTAAGTGTCCGGTTGGTAGCTACGCCGATGGCGCTGTCGTTTTTGCCGAAGGAGGAACAGGAATAAAACAGGTAATAAAGGCCGTCGTGATAGCAGATGTCGGGGGCCCAGGTATGGCCATGGTATCCGGGAACGGACTCCAGCGCCCACTGGGGAGGATTCTCAAAAACGCGGCCGGCGTACTCCCAATTTTCCCGGTCGGGGGAAGCAAAGATGCTTATGCCGTTTCCGGTACAGAAAAGGTACCAGATGCTTTCACACTGAATGGCCACCGGATCGTGAGCCGGAGGCTGCGCAAAGGCGCAGGTCAGTACAAAGAACAGGGGCACTTGGGCCAAAAAATGCTTCAGTATCATTAATACGAGTGGTTAACCGAAGCAAAGGTAAAAAGCTTTATCGGCCTGAAGGTGCACAAAAAAACCTAATGGGTGGATTTTTGGACATATAGCATTTAAGCTTCTTTTCCTAAGGAACTGGGAGTGGTGCCAAACTCTTTGGTGAAACAGCGGGTGAAATACTTGGGGTCGTTAAAACCCACTTCATAGGCAGCTTCGGCTACGGTTAGCCCGCTGCCGCTCTCCAGCATTTCCCGGGCCAGCGTGAGCCTGTAAGTGCGGATAAGCTGGCCGATGGACTGGCCGAAAGCCTCCTGCAGACGCGTGTTAAGCAGGGTCTTGCTCATGCCCATGGCCTGGCAGAAGCTGTTAACATCCAGATCCGGATCGCGGTACAGGCTTCGTAGCGTAACCAGCGTTTTTTCCTTGAAGGGATCTTCCTGCCGGACGCTAAGAATCTTGTGGGAGGCCAGTTCTTCGTTCTGGTGCAGGAGTATATCGTTCTGCCGCCGGAGTTCTTCGGCCTTCTCCTCCACCAGTCTCTTCTGACCGGACAGTTCGCGGGTGCGTTCCTCTACCATTTGGCGAAGAATCTCCCGCTGGTGGACGAGTGCATGCATCCGCAGTTGGATAAGCAGATAGGCCAGTGCCATCACGCCCAGTGCCAATAGCAGGTGGAACCACCAGGTGCGGTAGAAATGGGCCTTTACGGTAACGGGAATGTCCAGGATGCCGATGGCTTTCCCTGTTTCGCTATAGGCGCGGATCTGGAAAAGGTAATTGCCGTGCGGCAAGGCCGAATACACGGCTTCGTGTCCGGGTGAGGGCACCACCTGCCAATGATTGTCCAGGCCCTGGAGACGATACTGATAATGGATCTTACGGGAGACGTCCGGGGTAAGGGCGGAGAAACTGATGCGCAGGGAACGGTCCCTTTCGTGCAGGTTGATTGATTTTGGGGATGGATCATATAATGTCCGGTCCTCTATCTGGATGGAAGTCAGTCGGAGAGACCCTTCCTCCCTGTCGGGTATGTATTGGGCGGGATTTACCTCCAGGAGCCCTCCGGTATGGCCGAAGTACAATTGTCCGTCTTCTCCCTTGCAGGCATTGTTCCAGTAGAACTGGTTTCCTCCCAGTCCATCTTCCCGGAAGAAGGAGCAGAGGGTTTCCCGGGACGGGTCCCAGACGTTCAATCCGTGTTCCGTACTGATCCAGATCCGTCCCTCGCCGTCTTCCTGCAGGCTCCGGACGCGGTCGTTGGAAAGTCCGTCCCGGGTAGAGAGACGCGTTACCTGCCAAGACTCCCCATCCCGGACCCTGTAGACGCCGTTCCCGTTGCTGCCCAGCCAGAAAGAACCGTCCGAGGCCTCCAGGATGCAGCAAATCATCTCATCCGCCGCCGAATCCGGTTTGTCCAGCGGGTGGCCGTAATAGGTGGACGGATACCCGGGACTTTTGGTATCGATGATATACAGGCCCTGCTGGCAACCCATCCAGAGCCGCCCTTTGCCGTCCAGGTACGATCCGATGCATCCGTTGGCGGCTCCCGGTTCCAGCAGGGGAGTGAGCGAATCATCCTGCAAATTGTAAACATAGACTCCCGAGTTGGCTCCTATATATATATGTTGTCCGTCCGGGTCCGTTTCCAGGGCGCCTACAAAATCCAGGGCGCCATCTGCATTCTTCAGATGCCGGAGCACCCGGTAGGGCTTGCCCGTGCTCAAGATGTCGATCCCGCCGCCCCAGGTGCCTGCCACCAGGCGCTCTGGGGAGAGCTGCCGGATGGCGCTTACACTGTTGTGGCAGAGACCGTCCTTCGTGGTGAGGTGTTGGAAGCGGCTTTCTCCGGCTTCCCGGACGCTCAGGCCGCCTTCCACGCTGCCCACCCAAAGCTTCCCGCCGCCTGTCTGCAAAACTGCATTCACCGAACCGGGGCCCAGCGAGGAGGCCGATGTAGGGTTGTGGAAGATGTTGTTCACATCCAGGCGTCTGGGAGAGTAGATGCGGAGGCCCTGTGTCTCCGTTCCCACAAGAATCCGGTCCCCTTCCACGCGGATGCAGTTCACCACATCCTCACCCTCCCGGGTGAAGTCGTCCGTTATGGCATTGTAATGGTTGATGCCATAAAGCGTGGTAAAGACCATCTGGCCGTCCTTTGTCCGGGCTACGTCGGAAACGAAGTTCTGCGTGAGTGAACGGGGGTTCCGGGAATCGTGCAGGTAGCGCTTGGATGCTCCGCTTTGCCGATTCACAAGATATAAGCCGTTCTCGGTGGTAATCCAGACTTCCTGGCCCTGGAGGTGGAAACCGGAGAGATAGCCGTCTTCGTAACGGAACCGGGACAGGATGGGAGTGGCCTGCAGCTCTCCGTCATCTTCCTGCAACTTGAAGACCTGACCGCCCATACCCACCCATACGGACCCGTCCCTTTCTACGTCGGAAAAGACCATATTCTCCCTGGACAGCGCCGGGAGCTGGTAGCCGGATATCCCCTTCACGGCCCCGTCCTGGGTAAAGACCACGCGATAGATATTGTCCCCGGTTTTGAACCAAAGGGCACCTTGGGCGTCCAATGTGAGATGATTGATGGGGCTGGACAGGAAAACCTGCAGTTCTCCCTTTTCAAGCTGAGCCGCTTGGAGGGTGGAGGTATCCAGGATATCCAGTCCGTTGGCGGACCCTCCCCACAGGCGGCCGAAGCTGTCCACGCAGATATTGTGGATATAATTGCTTTTCAGGGATACGGCCGATGTGGTGTTGAACGTGAGCATCTGGTATCCGTCGTAGCGGCAAAGTCCGCCGGGAGTGGCAACCCACAGGAATCCGGCCCTGTCCATGCAGATGTCTTCCACGAAATTGCAGGGCAGTCCCGACTCGAAATCCAGTACTTCCGATACATACCCGTCTCCAAGAGGTTGCTGGGCCTTTGCAGGAAAGGCAAGCAACTCAAGTAGTATGCACAATATTACACTTGCTTTGTTCATTTGTCCACCTTTTTCCTTGCAAACATACGTATTTTTGTGGAAAATTAAAACTAATAATCTGTTGTTCACGATGAAACGTATCGTAGCCCTGGTCTCTGCGACCCTGTTGTCCTTCACTGCCGTTTTCGCGCAGACCTTCCAGCTGGATGTGAACCTCAAGAAAGCAGGGGCACCTGTCCAGACCACCCAGTACGGGATTTTCTTTGAAGATATCAATTTTGCCGCAGACGGCGGCCTGTATGCCGAACTGGTAAAAAACCGTTCTTTCGAATTTCCGGACGATGCCCTGCAAGGCTGGAAGGCTTTCGGCAAGGTAGAGGTTCGTTCCGACGGTCCTTTCGAGCGCAATCCGCATTACGTCCGTCTGTCAGATCCCGGCCATCCGCACAAATGGACGGGGCTGGATAACGAAGGGTTCTTCGGCATCGGCGTGAAGAAAGGGGAGTCGTACCGTTTTTCCGTATGGGCCCGCGTACCGGATGGTGGCTCATCTACCCTTCGCGTAGAACTTGTGAATACCGCTTCTATGGGTGAGGACCACTTCCTGTGCCAGGAGACACTGGCGGTTGTCGGGAAGGAGTGGAAGAAATATCAGGTGATGCTTACTCCGGATACCACGCTGGACAAAGCAGTCCTTCGCATCTTTCTCACAGGAGAACGTACGACTGTAGATCTGGAGCACGTCTCCCTATTCCCTGCCGACACTTGGAAAGGTCACGAGAACGGGCTTCGCAAGGACCTTGCCCAGGCGCTGGCCGACCTGCATCCCGGCATCTTCCGTTTTCCCGGAGGCTGCATCGTGGAGGGAACGGACCTGGCTACGCGCTACAACTGGAAAAACACCATCGGCCCCGTGGAGAACCGTCCGTTGAACGAGAATCGCTGGGAATACACTTTCCCCCATCGCTTTTATCCGGACTACTATCAGAGCTACGGGCTGGGCTTCTATGAGTTCTTCCAGCTCTCGGAAGAAATTGGTGCCGAGCCGCTTCCCATTCTCAGCTGCGGCCTGGCCTGCCAGTTCCAGAACGATGACGTGGAGGCCCATGTGCATCTGGACGAACTGCAGCCTTATATCCAGGATGCGCTGGATCTCATAGAATTCGCCAATGGTCCAACCACTTCCACCTGGGGTGCCGTACGGGCCGAAATGGGCCATCCGGAGCCGTTCAAGCTCAAGTTCCTCGGCATCGGCAACGAACAGTGGGACGCCATTTACCCGGAGCATCTGGAGCCTTTCGTGAAAGCTATCCGCGCCGCATATCCGGAAATAAGGATCGTAGGTTCCAGTGGTCCGGATTCGGAGGGGGCCCAGTTCGATTACTTGTGGCCGGAAATGAAGCGTCTGGGGGCCGATCTGGTGGACGAGCATTTCTATCGGCCGGAAAGCTGGTTCCTGTCCCAGGGCGCCCGTTACGATAACTACGACCGCAAGGGACCCAAGGTATTCGCCGGCGAGTATGCCTGCCACGGCAAGGGCAAGAAGTGGAATCACTTTTATGCCTCTTTGCTGGAAGCTGCGTTTATGACCGGCATCGAGCGCAATGCCGATGTGGTGCATATGGCCACCTACGCTCCGCTCTTCGCCCATGTGGAAGGCTGGCAGTGGAGGCCGGACCTCATCTGGTACGACAATCTGCGCAGCTTCCGCACCGCCAGCTGGCACGTGCAGGAACTCTATGGCCGTTTCCGGGGGAGCAATACGCTCTCCCTGAAAATGGACGGGGCCAATGTGACCGGTGCCGAAGGCCAGGGAGGCCTCTTTGCCAGCGCCGTACTGGACGGTTCCCGCATCTATGTCAAGGTGGTGAACACGGCAGATGAGGCCCGCGACATTGTTTTCAACTTCTCCGGACTCAAGAAAAAGGAGCTGGTGAAGGCGGCCGGCGGCGTGCGCCTGAGTGCCGGTGCCGACCATCTGGATATGGATAATGAACTGGACCATCCGGACAGGATTCACCCGGAGACGTTTGACTTTCAGGGCGAAGGGAAGTCCTTGCAGACCCAGGTTCCCGCTTACTCTTTTTCTGTCTTCGTGGTGGAAAAATAAAAGCGGTTCTCACTTTTTTTCTTATCTTTGATGTCATATACCACGTATGACATGAACAAGATTATCTTTCTCATCGGCACTTTGTTGCTCTCGCTTCCCCTGGCAGCCCGTCAGGAAAGCGTTTCCGGCCCGGACGGCCGGCTCACCGTCACGGTAAGTGACCAGGGCGGAATCCCCACCTATCAGATTGCCTGCGACGGCGTTACCCTGCTGGCGCCCTCGCCCCTGGGCCTGAAGACCGATATCGGCGATTATACGGAAGGGATGGAACTTACCGCATCGGCCCAGAGTCCGGTGGAGGACACCTATTCCGTGCCCACCATCAAGGCGTCGGCGGTCCATTATAAGGCTAACAAGTGCGTTTTCACCTTCTCCAAGGAGGGAAAACCCGTGATGGAAATCATCTTCCAGGTAAGTGCCAACGACGTGGCTTTCCGCTACCAGGTCCTTTCCATCAACCGGGACACCAAGGTGTGCCGCGTATGGGAAGAAGCTACAGGATATGTATTTCCGGACGGTACCACGGGCTTTCTGAGCAACCAGATGGCGCCTATGTCCGGCTTCGCCCGCACCACTCCCAGTTATGAGACGCCTTACACCGGGGACCTCCCGCTGGGTGCCAACGGAGACGGCCACGGCTATGTTTTCCCGGCGCTTTTCCGGGTGGCCGACCAGGGCTGGGTGCTCCTGAGCGAGACCGGCGTGAACAGCAATTACTGCGGTTCCCGCCTGCTGGGAAAGGCCGATGGCAGCTATGTGATCGGCTATCCCATGGAGGAATCTTACAACGCCAACGGCACCGTGGCCCCGGGCATCACCGTTCCGGGTTTCACCCCCTGGCGCACCGTCACCTTGGGTCGTGATCTGAAGCCCATTGCCGAAACCACCGTCACCTGGGACGTGGTGGAGCCGCTCTACGAGCCCTCCATTGCCTACGAAGGCTCCAAGGGCTCTTGGAGCTGGATCATCAAGGGAGACGCTTCCACCGTGTATCCGGTTCAGCTGCAGTATATTGACTTCAGCGCCGCCATGGGGTGGGAGACCGTGCTGGTGGACGCCCTTTGGGACACCCAGATCGGCCGGGAGAATATGGAAAAACTGGCGGCCTATGCCAAGGAAAAGGGCGTGCGGCTCTTCGTATGGTACAATTCCAACGGCTATTGGAACGACGCTCCGCAGGGTCCCCGCGGCATCATGAACAACCTCATCACCCGCCGAAAGGAAATGGCCTGGCTGCGGGATTTGGGCGTGAAGGGCATCAAGGTGGATTTCTTCGGTTCCGACAAGCAGGTGACCATGCAATTATATGAGGAGATTCTGGCCGATGCCAACGATTTCGGCCTGCAGTGCGTCTTCCACGGCTGCACCCTGCCGCGCGGCTGGGAGCGGATGTATCCCAATTTTGCATCGGCCGAAGCCGTACTGGCCAGCGAGAATCTGAACTTTAGCCAGCACCGCTGCGACACGGAGGCCCAGCAGGCCGCCATGCATCCGTTCATCCGTAACACCGTGGCGGCCATGGACTTCGGCGGCAGCACCCTGAACAAGATTTATAATGTGAACAACGACCTGTCCCGCCGCGGTTCCCGCCGCCGCACTTCGGACGTGTTCGCCCTGGCCACCGCCGTGCTCTTCCAGAGCCCTGTCCAGCACTTTGCCATGAGCCCGGAGAATCTCACGGATGCACCCGCCTGGGCCGTGGACTTCATGAAGAAGGTTCCCACGCTCTGGGACGAGGTCCGCTTCCTGGCCGGCTATCCCGGCCGATACGCCGTTCTGGCCCGCCGCAGCGGCAGCCAATGGTACGTGGTGGGCATCAACGCCCAGTCTGAGCCGCTGGAACTGTCTCTGGATCTGTCGTTTATGGGATCATCGGCCATTACGGTATATGCCGATGACGATGCCCTTCAGGGCTCCTGCAAGCAGCAAAACCTCAAAAAGGACCGCAGTTTCAAGGTCCGCATCCCTTGCAACGGCGGTGTGGTAATAATGTAAGCTACTGATAGTTAGCTACTTAAACGAATACCCTGCTGTACTCTGACGGCAGGGTATTCTTGTAATACGCTGTAGGATAGCTAGATGGCCGTATCCACTTACTGGAATATCAGTTGGACGAAGGAGGCCAGGCTGCGACGCCAGACCTTCCATTCATGGTTGCCGGGGAACTGTTCCCAGACCACGCCCTTGAAGCCGGCGCTGTCCAGTTTCTCCTTGAAGTTTTTCATTCCGTCAATCCGGTTATCCTGCTCACCGCAGGAGAGATACAGCACGTCGAAGCGGTTGAACGGGCTGGATTTGTCATAGAAGCCGGGGAAGAAGGACGCTGCATCGAAGGGTTCTCCGCCAATGGCCGACGAGCCGATGAGACCGGAGGAGAAAATGCCCACGTTGGAGAACAGGTTCACATTGCGGAAGGCAATGAAGAAGGACTGGCCACCGCCCATGGAAAGGCCGGCCACGGCCCTGCCCTTGCGGTCCTTGATCACCGGATAGTTCTTTTCTATATAGGGGAGGATATCGGCCGCCAGGGAAGAATAGTTGTCAAAACCGGAGGCATACTGCTTCACGTCCTCTTTCACGGGGATGCCCAGGGTTTGGGCGGCATACTGGTTGGGATTGCCGTTGGGCATCACCACAATCATGGGTTTGGCTTTTCCCTTGGCAATGAGGTTGTCCAGGATCTGGCAGGTGCGGCCCAGGGTGCTCCAGGCATCCTCGTCGCCGCCACCGCCGTGCAACAGGTACAGCACCGGGTACTTGGTCTTCTTGTCGTTGCGGTTATAGCCGTAGGGGGTGTACACATACATCCGCCTTACCATGTCGTTCTCGGCCGAATGGTACCAGACGTGCTCCAGGTTACCGGGTTGGGCACATTCGGCAAAGTCATCGGCATAACCGCCTGGAATGAGGACTGCGTTCATATAGCGCGAGCCGTCCCGCTGGACAAACACGTTGGCAGGATCCAGGGTGGAAAGGCCGTCCACCACGAAGCTGTATGTGTAGAGTTCGGGTTCGGGCTTGGGCAGGGTAACACTCCATACGCCGTCGGGGCCCTGGTTCATCGGCACGGTCCCGTAACCCAGCCAGGAGGCCGACAGTTCCACTTTCCGGGCTTTTGGGGCGCGGTAACGGAGGGTGATGTTGCCGTCCACCAGTTCGGGAGACTTCACGGCAGCCCGGAATTGCAGGGAATTCATCTCCTGGGCCGATACGGGGAGCGCGGTTGCCAACCCAAGGGCCAGAGACGCTATGCAAAAGATTCGTTTCATAAGGGTGTAGTGTTATCGGTTTGCGCGAAGATACGAAAATAAAGGATATAAAACCGGTCTTAGTCACATTTTGAACGTTTTTCTTGACTAAGATTGTCACTACTGACGAACAAAGTCACGTTTTGGGCCCAAAACGTGACTAAGATTTTAGAAATGTGGGGATTAGGGCCGCCAGCCGGCAATGTCTTCCGGGAAAAAGTCGTAAGTGAGGGGACGGCCGTACACTTTTTCATAGCAGCGGACCTTGGCCTCGTAATCGGCCCTGCAGAGGGCAAGGCTGTTCTCACGGTCCGTTTTGGCTGGGTCCGGATACAACGGATCCAGGATGTGCAGCACCATTTTTACATCGTGGAAATTCGGGGCAACTGTCTCCGGGAGGTCCTGCAACTCGGTGAACAGCGGTACTATCGGCACGCAGAACTGGCTGGCGAAAAGGAAAGCGCCACGCTTGCCGGGCCGGGGCTTGCGATAGTTGAACCACATCTCCTGCTCCGGGTAAATAAGGATAAATCGGCCTTGGTCAAGTACTTCCTGCATCTGCTCCCGGAAAGCACCGGCCATGTAGGAAGGCTCTGGAATAAGGGGAATCACGTCTATGTTCCGGAGCACGAAGCCGTTCAGGCCCGGCATTACGAAATTGGTGCCCTGGCTCACTGCCCACAGCCTCCCCCGGCCCGAAAGCCTGGTCATGCTGCGGATAACGCCGTTGTCGAAGGGATTGAAATGGTTGGCGGTGAGGAAGGCAGGACCCTTCAACGCGTCCAGTTTTTCCAGGCCGATAATCTCGTTCACGCCGTTGGAGAAGCGGCGGATCCAACTGTCCACGATGGCGCGGGCGGCCAGGTTTTTCAATTTGAATCCGAGGGTATGGCGTTTCTGCACATACCCCAGGATGTTTTCCTTGAGGGCTTCCGGGGCCCACTGCGGGTCAAAAGGCTCGGTCTTGTCGTTGAAACGGCCCTCCTGAGCAGCCTGCCGGATGTTACGGATGGCCTCCTCCCGCCCGGGCGTCACTAGCAGCATAGGCGCAGTTCCTGACGACTGGCAATAAGAGACTTGAAAGAAACCGGGGCCGATGTGAGCTCCACGGCCATCTTGATGAGCCCGTCGATGCCGCCCTTGTAGCGTTCTACGGCCGCTGCATCTTCCAGAAAGGCTTTTTGCCGACGGCGGATGGTGGCATAATAGCCGCTCCTTCGGGCATATTTCCAGAACACTTCCTCATAGGGGACCCATTCGTTCAGCCAGGGTTTGGCGTTCAGGTTGAAGTGGATAATCTGCGGGTCCTCCAGGAAGGAAATCCTTTCGGAAGGCATGGAATCCCAAACGGGGTCCAGGTAGTGGATGGAATCCCAGCACAGGGCATTCAGATAGTCCTGGTCGGGAGCCACGGTCTCCAGGGAATATTTACCCAGCCAGTCCAGGAAGCGGCCGGCCATATCCACCTCTCTCAGGCGGCGCATGTTCAGGAGCAGTACGCCGGAATTCACGTAATTCCGGTGATCCACGCCCACATATTCATCTATATAGCGCATGAACGGGGCTATATGCTGGATGGAATAGTCGGCACAGGCGCCGATGAGATTGTTCCCCAGCGGCTCTTCCCAGAGGTGGGAGATGTCACCGGGCACCACTATGTCCGAATCCAGGTAAATACCCTTGTCGTATTGCGGGAAAAGGACCGGAATGAACAGGCGGAAATAAATGGTGAGCGAGGCGAAGGCGCCGAAGCGGTGGCTGCGGAGCCGTCCGTCGGCATCCAGGGAGCGGAGTTTCTCGCTCAGGGAAACAAAACAGAGCTGGAAGTTTTCACTGCCCAGGACCGACAGTTTGCGGCGGTTTTCGGCCGATATGTCGTCGGTAAGGATATGGATGCGATAGGTATAACGCGGCGAGGCGTTCTCCCTGATGGAAGTCAGTGCTACGGCCAGATAGGGTGCATACGCGTCGTTGACCGAAAAGAAAATAGGAATCGTTTGCATGGTTTCTGGTTTTTCTCATGGCAAAGTTACGTCCACTTATCCACGCAGGAAAAGAAATGTTGTTGGGACGAACAAAAAGTGACGAAATGCCTATATTTAGGGACAAAAAGGCCGATTTTGGGACGAATGATTTATTTTTCGTATATTTGTCCCACCAAATCCGTGACCGATGAAAACCATTTCCAGAGTGTTTTACAGCATGCCGGCAAACTGCCTGTTCTTTCTGCTGGTCCCCATTTTCTATTTTCTGTTCGTGCTGGCCTATGACCCGTTCGACATCTCGGATTTCCTGGCTGTGGGAAAGGAACGTTTCACGCTGAACCTCATTCTTACCAGTCTTATTCTGCTGGGGGTGATGACCCTTTCCCGGATGCTGCTGTTCATCTTAAGGAGAATCATCGACCTCAACTGGTCTCTGTACATAGTCTGGTGCGTGGGGGAAGTGGTTTTCGCCGGACTCATGTTCTCCATCCTGCTGGGTATAGGTTGGTACGGCGTGCATCCCTACCTGTGGGTAATGACTCGCTGCATCCTGCTCCTGGCCGCCATCCTGGTCTTTCCCTATGCCATCATTTCCATGGCCGTTCAGATTTACGTGCTGAACAAGCGGGTAAAGGGCCCGGTGGTGGATGAAAAAACGCTTATCCGCTTCCACGACGAGCAGAAGCGCCTCAAACTCATAGTGTCCTCGGAGGCCATCCTGTATATTGAGGCCGAAGATAATTATGTGCACATAGTCCACCTGGACAACGGCCGGGTAAGGGACTTCCCCCTGCGTTCCTCCATGCGGGCGCTGGAAGAGATGCTGGCCCGGCACGGCCTGGTGCGCTGCCACCGTTCCTATTTCATCAACGCCGCCCACGTAGACCTGGTGCGAAAGGATGCCAACGGCTTCGCCCTGGCCCAGCTGGACTGGGAGGATATCAAGCCCATCCCGGTCTCCAAGCGCTATTACGAGGCCGTGACTGCGGTGCTGTAACACAGATCTTTCTCCTGTCTTAGTTACGTTTTCGGCCGAAAACGTGACTTTGTTCGTTAGTAGTGACAATCAAAGTCAAGAAAAACGTTCAAAACGTGACTGAGACCGTCGGCATTGGAAGGTCGAAAGATTTTGCATTTTTGGAGGGATGTGATTAACTTAGCGAAGAATTGAATCCCCTACAGAATGAAATCAAGACTTCTGGCCGCTCTTGCGCTGGCGCTCCTGGCCGTTTCCTGCACCGGAACACTTCCGGTGATGTCTTTCAATGTGCGTTACGGAACCGCCCAGGACGGCGACAACGTGTGGCAGAACCGCCGGGACGCCGCCTGTGCTATGATAAGAGACCAGCATCCGGCTGTGTTCGGTGTGCAGGAAGCACTTGATTTCCAATTGGATTACTTCCACGAGCATTGCCCGGGCTACCAATATGTGGGCGTGGGGCGGGAAGACGGTGTAAGTGAAGGCGAGCATATGGCCGTCTTTTACGATACGGAGCGGATTGAACTGCTGAACTGGGGCACGTACTGGCTTTCCGACACCCCGGACATCCCTTCCATGGGCTGGGACGCCGCCTGCCGACGGACCGCTACTTGGACGCTATTGAAAGACAAGACAGCCAAACGCAAGTTCTACTTCGTGAACACGCACCTGGACCATGTGGGGAAGGAGGCCCGCCGGAAGGGCCTGCTGCTCATTGTGGAGCGGATAAAGGCCATGAATCCGGAAGGATATCCCATGGTGCTCACCGGTGACATGAACGTATATCCGGAAGACCCCTGCCTCAAGGAACTCCGGGAACTCATGGAAGACGCCCGGGAAACAGCCCCTGTTACGGACAGTGACCAGACCTGGCACGACTGGGGCAAGGTTTCCGGCAACCCGCCCATCGACTATGTCTTCTATGCCGGTTTCAAAGGCTGCGACAAATTCGAGGTCATCCGCCAGCCCTACGACGGTGTCCCCTTCGTCTCCGACCATTACCCCGTAAAAGCCACGCTCCGCTATTAATAGCCTTTATTTTTCAATCGAATGTTCAATCGGTGGTCCGGATGTTCCGGACTGCCGATTTCTTTTGGCTACCAGCACTCCTTTTGAGAAAAAATGACTATATTTGAAAACTTAAAACCAGTAAGCAATAATTCATTTAAACTAATAAACACAAAACACAATGTCTAAAACCAAAGGAAATGGCAACATCATAGCCATTATCACGATGATCTTCCTGTTTGGTATGATCGCTTTTGTGACCAACCTCGCCGCCCCCGTGGGCAACATTTGGAAGATGCAGCCCCAGATTGCCGGCTCCAACGCCCTGGGCATGATGGGTAACATGATGAACTTCCTGGCCTACTTGTTCATGGGTATTCCCGCAGGAAACATGCTCACCAAGTACGGCTACAAGAAAACCGCCCTCATCGCCATCGCAGTAGGTTTCCTGGGTGTTTTCGTCCAGTTCCTCTCCGGCGTGGTCTCCAGCTTCCCGATGAACTTCATCACCTATCTGCTGGGCGCCTTCATCTCCGGTTTCTCCGTGTGCATGCTCAACACCGTGGTGAACCCCATGCTCACCCTGCTGGGCGGCGGTGGCAAGAAGGGTAACCAGTACGTGCAGATCGGCGGTACCTTCAACTCCTTCATGGGTACCATCACCCCGATGCTCGTGGGCGCCATGATTGGCTCCCTGGTGGCCGGCAAGACGGTTATCAGCGACGTGAATCCCGTCCTGTTCATCGCCATGGGCATCTTCGCCGCCGCGTTCATCATCCTCTGCTTCATCAAGATTGAAGATCCGGAGCAGGTGGCCGATGCCGCCCATGCCGACAGCCCCTGGAAATTCCGCCACTTCGTCTATGGCGTTATCGCCATCTTCGTTTATGTGGGCGTAGAGGTGGGTATCCCCGGCACCCTCAATTTCTATCTGGCCGATCCGGCCAACCCCGCCGGCATGCTGGACACTTCCACCGCAGCCGCCATCGCCGGTTTCGTGGCCGGTACATACTGGCTCCTTATGCTCATCGGCCGTTTCACCTCCAGCCTCATCTCCGGCAAGGTCTCTTCCAAGACGCAGCTTTCCTTCTGCGCCGGCGTAGCCCTGCTGCTGGTTATCTGGGCCATCTTTGCCCCGGCTTCCACCAAGGTTAACATGCCCGCCTTCACCGGTTCCGCCTTCCAGATGGTGAACGTCCCGTTGTCGGCCCTGTTGCTGGTTCTCTGCGGCCTCTGCACTTCCGTGATGTGGGGCGCCATCTTCAACCTGGCCGTGGAAGGCCTGGGCAGCGCCACCAACAAGGCTTCCGGCCTGTTCATGACCATGGTGGTGGGCGGCGGTATCCTCCCGCTCCTGCAGAACTTTGTGGCCGACAAGACCACCTACATGACCAGCTACTGGGTAGTGGCCCTGGGTCTCGCGTACATCCTCTTCTTCGCCCTCATCGGCTCCAAAGTCGTTAAAAAGTAATTAGTTCCAACTGGTACTGTTGAGCCCGCAGGGCGATAGCAAGTCCCTCTCCCGAGGAGAGGGTAACACAAATTTGAAATAAGCACAAAAGTATTAATATGGCACAAGATTTAGTAATTGGTATAGACGTTGGTGGTCAGACCACCAAATGCGGCGTCGTGGACGCCCGCGGTACCGTACTGGCACAAACTGTTATCCGTACGGACAATCACGATGTTGTGGAGCCTTTCATCGCCGAGCTGGCGGAGGCGCTTAACCGCATCGTGGCGGAGGCCAAGGCCGAAGGCCGCATCCGCGGTATCGGCGTAGGTGCGCCCAACGGAAACTACTATACCGGCACCATCGAGAGCGCTCCCAATCTGAAGTGGGGTCACCATAAGGTGGAATTCGCCAAGCTCCTTTCGGAGCAGATGAACGGCATCCCTGTCTCCCTTACCAACGACGCCAACGCCGCCGCCGTGGGCGAAATGACCTACGGTGCAGCCCGCGGTATGAAGAACTTCATCATGATTACCCTGGGTACCGGCGTGGGTTCCGGTATCGTGATTAACGGAGAGGTGGTTTACGGCCACGACGGCTTTGCCGGCGAACTGGGCCACACCTGCGCCGTGCGTCACAACGGCCGCGCCTGCGGTTGCGGAAAGACCGGTTGCCTGGAGGCCTATTGCTCCGCCACCGGCGTGGCCCGTACCGCCCGCGAATGGCTGGAGATGACCGAAGAACCGTCCCTGCTCCGCAGCCTGGACAAGATTTCCTCCAAGGATGTGTACGAAGCCGCCAAGGAAGGTGACAAGATTGCCCTCAAGATTTTCGAGTACACCGGCCGTATCCTGGGCGAGAAGCTGGCCGATTTCATCGAGTTCTCCGCTCCGGAAGCCATCGTGCTCTTCGGCGGCCTGGCCCGTGCCAAGGAATTCCTCACCGAACCCATCCAGCAGGCCATGGACGCCAACGTCCTGCCCCTGTGGCGCGGCAAGGTGAAGCTGGTCTATTCCCAGCTGAAGGAGTCCGACGCTGCCATCCTGGGTGCCTCCGCCCTGGCCTGGGAACTGTAAGCGCCTGATTCTAAGTTGTTTAATAGAATACCCTGCTGTACTTTTACAGCAGGGTATTCTTGTAATTCCTTGCCAGTCAGCATCTTGTCGAAAACCATAACTGTTTTTTCGCATTTTCCCGAAAATTTATTAAATTTGCAAGTTATAACTGATAGATTATTAATATTATTTATAAACCAACCTTCTATGAACGAAATCAAGAAAAGGGTCTATCGCTTTGGCGGAAAGCACGCCGAGGGCGATGGCAAGATGAGAGAGTTGCTGGGTGGCAAGGGTGCCAACCTGGCGGAGATGAATCTCCTGGGAATGCCTGTTCCCGCCGGTTTCACTATCACCACAGAATGCTGCACCGAATATTATCGGCTGGGCGGCGGTTACACTCCGGGACTCCGGGCCGAGGTAGCATCGGCCTTGGAAGCTACGGAGAAGATCATGGGCAAGAAGTTCGGCGACCCCACGGATCCGCTCCTCGTCAGCTGCCGCTCCGGCGCCCGCAGCTCCATGCCGGGCATGATGGACACCATCCTCAATATCGGCCTTTGCAGTGCCACCATCCCCGGCCTCATCAAGAAGACCGGCAATCCGCGCTTCGTGTATGACGCCTACCGTCGTCTGATTATGATGTACTCCGACGTGGTGATGGAGAAGGCCGAGGGCATCGAACCCGCCGACGGCCAGGGCATCCGCCAGCAGCTGGACCGCATGATGGAAGATGTGAAGAAGGCCAACGGCTACAAGAGCGACACCGAACTCACGGCCGATCAGCTCAAGGACCTGGCCGAGGCTTTCAAGGTGCGCATCAAGGAAGTGCTGGGCGTTGAATTCCCGGACGATGCCAAGGCTCAGCTTTGGGGTTCCATCGGTGGCGTTTTCAAGAGCTGGAACGGCAAGCGCGCCATCCGCTATCGTCAGATTGAGCACATTCCGGACGACTGGGGCACAGCTGTGAACGTGCAGTCCATGGTGTTCGGCAACATGGGTGACACCTCCGCTACCGGCGTGGCTTTCTCCCGTAACCCTGCCAACGGAGACAACAAGTTCTACGGTGAGTGGCTCATCAACGCCCAGGGCGAAGACGTGGTGGCCGGTATCCGCACCCCGAATCCCCTGAACGAGGCAACCAAGAGCGAAAAGAACAAGAATCTGGCTTCCCTGGAAACCGCCATGCCGGAGGTTTACAAGGAACTGGACGACATCCGCAAGCGCCTGGAAGACCACTTCAAGGATATGCAGGACATCGAATTCACCATCCAGGAAGGCAAGCTGTGGATGCTGCAGTGCCGTATCGGCAAGCGCACCGGCCTGGCCGCCCTGCAGATGGCCGTGGATATGGTGGATGAAGGCCTCATCGACGAGAAGGAAGCCGTGATGCGTCTGGCTCCCAGCCAGTTGGACGAGGTGCTGCACCCCATCCTGGATCCCGCTTCCGAGAAGAAGGCCGCCATGCTGGCACAGGGTCTCCCGGCTTCCCCGGGCGGCGCCGTGGGCCAGATTGTCTTCACCAGCGAAGACGCCATCAAGTACATGCAGGCCGGCAAGAAGTGCATCCTGGTCCGTGAAGAGACCTCTCCGGAAGACATCGACGGCATGCACGCCTCTGTGGGTATCCTCACCGAGCGTGGCGGCATGACTTCCCACGCCGCCCTCGTGGCCCGTGGCTGGGGCAAGTGCTGCATCGTGGGCTGCGACGCCCTCAAGATCAACTTCAAGGACAAGACCGTGAAGTTCGCCGGTGTGGACAAGACCTTCAAGGAAGGCGAGTGGCTGTCCCTGAACGGCGCCAAGGGCCTGGTCTATGAAGGCGCCATCGAAACCATGGACGCCAGCGAGAACCCGCTGTTTGCCAAGTTCATGGGCATGTGCGACAAGTTCCGCAAACTGGGTGTACGCACCAATGCCGATACGCCCGAAGATGCCGCCCGCGCCCTCAAGTTCGGTGCCCAGGGTATCGGCCTGTTCCGTATCGAGCACATGTTCTACGGCCGCAACAGCGAATTGCCGCTGTCCAAACTCCGCAAGATGATCCTCTGCGACACCGATGATGAGCGCAAGCAAGCCCTCGCCGAGCTGGAGCCCTTCATGAAGGCCGCCGTTAAGGAAACCCTCAGGGTGATGGACGGCAAGCCCGTGGTGTTCCGTCTCCTGGATCCGCCGCTGCACGAGTTCGTGCCCCAGGGCGAAGACAAGAAGAAGGAACTGGCCAAGGATCTGGGCATTTCCGTGAAGGAAGTGGAGAAGAGAGGTGCCGCCCTGCACGAGGTGAACCCCATGATGGGCCACCGCGGCGTCCGTCTGCACGTTTCGTTCCCGCTCATTGCCGAGACTCAGTACCGCGCCATCTTCACCGCCACTGCAGAACTCCAGAAGGAAGGCCTTCACCCGCACCCGGAAATCATGATCCCCGTTACCATCAGCGCCCGTGAGCTCAACTTCCAGAAGGCCATCTGCGACCGCATCAAGGCCGAGGTGGAAGCCCATGAGGCCCAGCTGATTGAGTACCAGTTCGGTACCATGATTGAAATCCCTCGTGCCGCCCTTACGGCCGACCGTATGGCCCGTTCCGCCCAGTTCTTCAGCTTTGGTACCAACGACCTCACCCAGATGACCTTCGGCTTCAGCCGCGACGATATCGGCACCTTCATGGGTGACTACCTGGGCAACAAGATCCTGGATGCCGACCCGTTCCAGACCATCGACACCAAGGCCGTGGGCCAGCTGGTGAAGATTGGTGTGGAAGGTGGCCGCAGCCGCCGTCCGGAACTCACCTGCGGTATCTGCGGTGAGCACGGTGGTGATCCCAAGTCCATCGAGTTCTTCAACACCATCGGCATCGACTACGTCTCCTGCAGCCCGTTCCGCGTGCCCATCGCCCGCCTGGCCGCCGCCCAGGCAGAAATCAAACAAAGCAAATAGGATAAACCCTATTTGCTTCGCTTGATAAAGCTTGTGACCCTTACGGGCCACAAGCTTTTTTTTGCTCCCCACGTTACCCCTACCCAAACCCTCCCCTCGGGGGAGGGCTTAGTCGCTTCGCTCCGAAGTGGGCGTTGAATAGAAATGGTTGATAATCAAATGATTAAACGAATCTGTCTGGAAATAAAAACCGGACGAAAACACGTAAATTATTAATAATTAATAGATTACATTTTACGGCAATCAGAGCAGCTTCGCTGCCAAATCGGAAAGCTCCGAGCGTTCGCCTTTTTTGAGGAAGACGTGCTCGAAGACCTTCTGGCCGGCCATCTTTTCGCCCAGGTGAGTGAGGCCGTTGGACCATTGGTCCAGGTACGGCTGGTCTATCTGGAAGATGTCGCCGGTGAACACCATCTTGGTGCCTTCGCCGGCGCGGGTGATGATGGTTTTTATCTCGTTGGGCGTGAGATTCTGCGCTTCGTCCACAATGAAGAACACCTTGCCCAGGGAGCGGCCGCGGATGTAGGCGAGGGGAGAGATGACCAGTTTCTCTTCCCGGAGCATGATCTCAATGCGCTGGGCCTGACGGGAGGTGGGTTTGAACTGATGGCGGATCACGTCCAGGTTGTCCATGAGCGGCTGCAGATACGGGCTCATCTTGGATTTCTGATCACCGGGCAGAAAGCCGATATCCTGCCCTCCCAGCACCACGGTGGGACGCGAGAGGATAATCTGGTCGTAATCGGCCTCCTGTTCCAGGGCCGATGCCAGGGCGATGAGCGTCTTTCCCGTTCCCGCGCCGCCGGTGAGCGACACCAGCGGGATGTTGGGATTGAGACAGGCGTCTATGGCAAAGCGCTGTTCGTCGTTCCGGGGCCGGATGCCGTAGGCCTCCTGGCCGCGCACCAGGGCGATTACTTTGCGGTCGGCATCGTAACGGGCGCATACGGTGGCCCCGCCGAAGTTGAACTGGTAAAGTTGGTTGGGCTTGGGCTCCGTGCTCTGGACCTTCTTCCAGGGCAGGCAGTTGTCCTGGCCGTAAGCCAGGCGCTGGACGGCGTCGGAGCCCGTATCCACAAGGATTACCTGCTTCTCCAGGTTATCCATAACCTCGTCGTTCACACGGTCCGTGAGGTAGTCTTGAGCTACCATGCCGGCCGCCTTGGCCTTGAGCCGCAGGTTGATATCCTTGGTAACCAGGGCCACGAACCGTTCCGGATGCTGGTCCCGCACCCACATGGCCGTGGAGAGGATCCGGTGGTCCGGAATGTCGTCCCGGAAGAGGTTCTCCAACTCTGCCGGGAAGGGATGATTAGGTTCTATCTTAATGTAACCCAGGCGTTTCCCCAGGGGAACGCCGCGCTCTTCAAAGTCTTTTCCGTCCGTGAGTTTGTTGATTTCCCGCATGAAGGCGCGGGCGTTGAAACTAAGGGCGTCGTTGCCCTTTTTGAACTTGTCCAATTCCTCGATTACCGCGATGGGAATCACAATGTCATTGTCCTGAAACTGTTTCACGGCGTTATAGTCGTGCAGAATGATATTGGTGTCCAGGACAAAGATTTTAGGAAGCGATGTCTTCTTTTTGGCCATATTCAGTTTTAGTCTTCTCCTTCCAGGGTGTTCAGCAGGGACTCCAGGATGCCGGGGATGCTGGCCTTGGGGGCCAGTTGGATGCCCGGAGTGCCGGGAAGCGGATGTCCCAGCGGGAAGTAGGCTACATCCTGAAGCAAGAGTTCTGCATCTACATAGTCGTAGTCAATATCGGCAATCTGAAGGATTACGCCCGGTACTTCGGCGAAGAGTACGCGGATGGGCAGGGGCTCTGCATAGGCCTTGCAGATATCGTCCACACTGACGCGGGCGCCGGTTCCGCTGGAGGTTAAAGCCTTCAGGGCCATCATGATGCCCCCTTCCGAAACCGTAGCCCCGGCCTTCACAACGCCGTCTTCCACCAGCTCCCGCACCACCTCGTAGCAGTCGATGAAATAATCGGCGTCGCCCACATCGGCCGATGTAGAGGGGCTGGCTCCCATGGCCTCCGAGAGGGCCGATCCGCCCAGCCGGAAGTCGCAGGTGTCGAAGGGGATGTACAGTAGCCAGTCCGTGGGCTCCGGCTGCAGCGTGGAGGCGCATTTGCGACGCCGGGAGATGCGGGGATTGGCCGTGCGGTACGGCAGTTCCCGGAACAGGCTTTCTTCCTCGTCCACCTCGTCTTCCTCGGCGATGGTGGAGGCTTTGAATGTCACGGAAGGGCCGCCTCTCACTAGGCTGTAGCGCGAGATTTTCACGCTGAGGGCGTCGATATAATTGCAGGCGCTTTCCACCGAGCTGTAGAAAGCCGCCAGCTGGCCGATGGCTTTCCCGTTCCACTTCCAATCGGCCTTGAGCGTCAGGTCTCCCAGGCGGAAATGGCCCGACATCCAGATGGCGTCCACAAGGGCCTGAGCCACCTTTCCGGCGGTGTATGGTCCGGCGAAGGGAAGGGGCAGGGTGCGTTTGAATTCTGCGAGGGCCGATGCATACTGCTCCGCATCGCTTTCCCGGAATTCAAAGCTTCCCGGGGCGGGATCCAGACGCTCGTCGGCCATGGTTTCCGGAGTACCGTCCGGCTCCAGCGGCGGTTCCAGGGTGCATTCACGCAGCATCCTGGCGGGTGACAGGGGCATCTGCACCCCGTCTATGATATACTGTCCGTAAAGGATATTGTCAAGTTCGGTCATAGCAAGTCCGTTCGAGCAAATGTAGTGAAATAAATCGATATCGTCAAATGGGAAGTCTCCGCTTTTTTGTTTATTTTTGTAATATGAATGAAGCTATGTTCTCGGAAGCCGCTTACGAGGCGCTTTTGCAGGAAATATTCAGCCGCTTCCCCTCTGTCCAGAAAGCGGGTTTTACGGTGAATGCCTATAAGCCCGGCCTGGAGGGAATGTTGGCCTTCGACGAGGCCTTGGGTCATCCGTCCCGCGCTTTCAAGGCCATCCACGTGGCCGGCACCAACGGGAAAGGCTCCGTGGCCAACATGCTGGCATCGGCCCTCTCTTCCTGCGGCTTCAGAACGGGCCTTTACACCTCTCCGCATATCCTGGATTTCCGGGAAAGAATGCTTGTTGCTTCAGTGCCGGAGGGGAACACCCCTGCGGTCGCTGATAAGAAGGCCGATGCTCCCTCCGGGGTGTTCCCCTCCGCCAGCAGAGCCGATGCTCCCTCCGCTCAGATGGTCCCCAAAGAATACGTCTTCAACTTTCTAACCCAGTGGAAACCCTATTTCCAGGAGCACCAGCTTTCCTTCTTTGAGATTACTACCGGCCTGGCATTCAAGTGGTTCGCAGATTCGGGCGTGGAAGTGGCCGTGGTGGAAGTGGGGCTGGGCGGACGGCTGGACTCTACCAACATCCTGGAAAAGCCGTCGTTGAGCATAGTCACCACCATCGGCTTGGACCATTGCGCGCTACTGGGAAATACCCTTCCGGAGATTGCGGCAGAAAAGGCCGGCATCTTCAAGCCCGGCGTTCCGGCGCTGGTGGGGGAGAGCCAGAAAGAGACAGCATCCGTTTTCAAGGAAAAGGCCTGGATGGTGTGCCCCCTCAGTTTTGCCGATCACATTCGTCCTTCGCTCTGGCCTCGGCATGCGGAAATCCTGAAAAAGATGGATTTGAAAGCCCCCGTGCAGGAAAAGAACCTCCGGACAGTGCTGGCCGCGGTGGATATCCTCAAGGAGCAGCCCTTCTTCCAGGCCCTGCAGCAGACGGGGCGCGTGCTGGATGGCATAGAGCACGCCGCCCGCAATATGCACTTCCACGGCCGCTGGGAACGTCTTTCGGAGCAGCCTTACGTACTGGCCGATATCGGCCACAACGCCCAGGCCCTTCAATACAATTTCTCGCAGTTGGAAGCCCTGGTGCATGAAGGCCGATTCTCCTCACTCATAATTGTTTACGGGATTATGGCCGATAAGGACCTGGATGCCATCCTGCCCCTGATGCCCCGGGATGCCACCTACATTTTCACCACCCCGGACACCCCGAGAGCCCTTCCGGCCGGGGAGATATTAAGGCGCTTCAACGAATTCCGCGGCGGCGCTTCCACCCGGGCCTTCTTCTCCTCCAGCGTGCGCCAGGCGGTGCAGATGGCCATCCAACTGGCCCAGAACCTGGGTGGGCCGGCCAGCCGCAGCGCATCGGCCGAAAACCTGGCACCTACCCTTATATATATAGGCGGCAGTACCTTTGTGGTGGCCGAAGCCGTCCCGCTCTTTTAACCTTTGCGCCCGTCCACGGGACCAAATAACAAGGAAATCGGTCCTGGCGGTGTGCCAAAGCCCAAAGGCACAATAATTGAAATGGGAAAAGTAAAATGCTTAACTGCCATGAAACGCATATTCACCCTGTTGGCGCTGGTGCTGTCCGGCGCTTTAAGCTTTGCCGGAACTATGACTGACAACGGACGCAAACTAACCGAACTTTGGGCCCAGTACGAAGAAGCCCACAAAGCCGATCGGCCCGTAAAGGAATTGGAAATCCTTAAACAGATTAAGGAGAAAGCGGCGGCAGAGCGCCTTCCAGTGGACTTTTACGACGCTGCCACCACCTATGTTTCCACGGTGCAGCGCCGGGACTGGAAACAGCGGGAGCCGGCCCTCAAGGACCTGGCGGCAGAGGTGAAAGCGCTGGACGAACCCATCGTCACCTTCCTGTGGATGAATGACTACCAGAATGCTGCCACGGATGTCCTCTGGGCCTATGTGCAGGCCAATATCGCCCGATTCCAAGGGCGCAATACACCGTTCTACCGCAGTATAGGCAGTTATCTGGGCGGTAACCTGGCGCCATTTATCCAGACGGACAAGGAATATGTACTTTGGCGTATGCTCACCCGCCGTTCCTACGTTAACATAGAGGATGATGAAATCTATCAGGCGTTGAAGGCCGAGGTTGCAGGCAGATACCCGGCCGAACCTGCGCTGGAGTATTACGTGCTGAACAACAATTACCTGCTCTACGGTGATGAATCGGCCAAAACCGCGGCTCTGGAGGCCCTGGCGGCCAAATATGCAGGAAAGGCTGTGAGCCTGTATCCCCGGGGAATGCTCCTTAGCATGCAGATGACCCGGCTGAACAAGGAAAAGGCGGCGGAAGGGGAGTACAGGAAACTTTACGCAGCCTGCGAAGCTTTTGAGCAGGAGCGCAAAGCCTTCACCGGGGACGAGGCCCGGATCCTAAGTGGCTACAATACCGTAACGAACCTGTGCAACCAGCTCACGGCCAAGGACCTGGACGTGGAAGTGAACCGTGAAAACGCTACTGTAACCTTCCAGAACCTTAAGCAGGCCACGCTGGTCCTCTATAAGGGAACGTCTTTAGACGGCAAGAAGGTGAAAGCCTGGAAGTTGAAGAATACGGCCGGAAGCTTCTATGTGCGGGATACCGTGAAGGTAGCCATGCCATCGCTCGCCGACGGAGAGTACGAGCTGGTAGTGAGCGAAGAAGACGAGACTGCCTATGCCGATTACAAGCAGTTCACCCTCTCCATGGCTACCCGCTGCACGGCCGATGGCTGGCAAGTGTACGTAACGGACCACAGGAGCGGAGAGCCTCTCCAGAATGTGAAACTCCGCCTGTACAAGGGCGGAAAGCAGGTGGCCACCGCCACCATGGATCAAAACGGCTTTACGGCGATGCCCAAGACCATCCAGAAGGCGATTGACAAGGATTCCTGGTCCTATTTTTATTTGCAGGCTGAGGACGGGAAGCGCAGCTCCGGTACGGTGAGCCTGCGCGAGAACTATTACTCCTGGTCCGATGACGGCGTCCGCTGCAATATTTACCGCGACCGCGGTGCCTACAACCCTGGCGACACCCTGAAGTTCAAGGTGGTGCTGTATGAGGGAGACCCCCGCAGGAGCCTTTCCGTATGCGCCGATAAGAAGATTACCGTGGAACTGACGGATTCCGAGGATAATACGCTGAAGGAAGTGGAGCTGACAACCAATGAGTTCGGATCGGCCTCCGGAAGTTTTGTCATACCCAAGGGTTTGAGGAACGGCTATTTCTCCCTGGGAGTGTCCCAGCCCGGCAGTTCCTACTATTATGCCCATAATTCCTTCCGGGTAGATGAGTTTGTGCTGCCTACTTTCGACCTTACTTTTGACGAGGACGAAAAGCTGTATCTGGTGGGTGACAAGGTTCCTGTGAGCGGAAAAATCACCAGCTACTCAGGCCACAGTGTAACCGGCGCCCGTGTGAGCGCGAAGGTTACCCGCTATGACGATGTGGTCTTCGAGGACAGCCAGGAGGTGGGTCCGGACAACAGTTTCTCCTTCGCCTTTCCGGCTCGGAATTCGGGCGGATACCATATTGAGGTGACCGTCACCGACGCCACCGGGGAAACCCTTTCCTTCACTACTTATAAGTATATAAGCGACCGGATTCAGGTTTCAATCCAGGTGAGTGGTGCCGCTGAAGGACGCTTTGAACTGGCCGATGATGACGAAGACAACCGGCCTTACCGGCGGGGTTATCGGCCCGGGCCGTCCCGTTATATCATTGACGGGAATACGCTTAAAGTCTGCCTGGAGGTGGACGATGCGGAAGGCGGCAGGATTCCGGTATCGCCTTCCTTCGAGTTGCTGAACGAAAAGGGAGAGGTGGTCCGGCAGGGGACGGTGGATTCCGGCACGCAGGTGAGCATAGACCTCGCGGGTTGCCCTTCCGGCCTTTACACCCTCATCGCCAAGGCTTCCACCCTGGCCCGCGACGGGAAGACGGAACTCAAGGACGACGCCTCTTGCAAAATCCTGCTCACCCGTCCCGGCGACAGGACACTCACCCCGGCGGTGACGCGCTTCTATATCTATGGCCCCGAAACGGTGACCGACGGCTTTGTATCGGCCCGTCTGGGCTCTACCTACGGCAAGATCTGGGGCGTGGCTACGCTCTTTGGTGACGACAGGAAGGTCTTGGTTTCCAGGGTGTTCACCCTGGAGCAGGGTGTTCCGGGAGAAGTGGGCTTTGCCTATGCGGCCACTTATCCGGATGCCGTACGCCTGCAGGTGTTCTACTTCCAGGACGGGGAGAGTGTGAACATCGATTATCAGTACAGGCGGGCCAAGGACAAGCTCTCGCTGCCGCTGCGCTTCACGCGCTTCCAGTCCGACGCCTATCCGGGCACGGAGTATGGCTTTGAGCTTCAGGCCGATGCCGGTGTGGAGGCCCTGGCCGCTGCTTGGGACAAGAGCCTGGACGCCATTGCCGTCAACCACTGGCCGGTGGCTTCTATGGGTAGCTATACCGTGCCGTATATTTCCATCGGCACCTCCTGCGGGCATGTGACCGGGGAGAAGGGGGACGACTCCGTAGTTATCGCCTATGGTGTCTCTACCCGTTCGCTGGCCAAGGGAGCCATGGCCGACGGAATGGTGCTGGAAGAGGCTATGGTGGCCCTTCCGGCGCCGATGGCGCGGAATGAATCGGCCGATATGATTAGCAGTGAGGACCCGGCCGAAGCGGAGCCGGTAATCCGTACCGAATTCTCCAGCGCCCTTACCTTCCAGCCGCACCTGCGTTCCGATGCCGATGGCACCCTTTCCTTCAAGTTCCGCACTTCCGACAAGCTAAGTACTTATTATGTAACGGTTTATGCGCACGGAAAGGATATGCGGAATGCCTTGGTGCAGGAGGAGATGGTGGTGTCGCTGCCGGTGAAGGTAGCCCTGGTGCAGCCGCAGTTCCTCTATGCGGGGGACCGTTACGAGGCGGCCCTTACCGTTTCCAGCATCTCCGATGAGCCTGTCTCCGGCCGCCTGCGCCTGCAGTACGGCTCTTCCATGCAGGAAATCCCTGTCACTGTCCCTGCCGGCGAAGTAGTGAATCACCGTTTCCTGGTGGAGGTTCCGGCCGATGCACCGGCAGAACTCACTCTCACCGCCTCCTTTATTTCGGCGGAGTTCTCCGACGCTGTCCAGGTCACTGTTCCGGTCTATCCCGCTGCTCAGGTACTCACGGAGGCCCATTCGGCCGTGTTGCTCTCCGGCATGGACCGTGAGGCTTTGCTGAAGGAGCTCCGTTCCCGCTTTGTGAACGTGCCCGGGGCCGAAGCTGTGCTGAAGGAAGTCACTGTCCTGGATATGGTCCGCGACGCCATCCCGTCCCACGTGGAGCCCTCCGGCAAGGATGTGCTGTCGCTGAGCGAGGCCTGGTATGTACAGCTGCTCTCCAGTAAACTTTCCGCAAAGAGGGAAGGTAATACGCTTCCCTCCGCGATAAAGAAAGCCGATGCTACGGGAAGCGTATCACCTTCCCTTGTTCCGGGTGCAGAGCCAGAACCGTCTGAACTTCTGGAGAAGGTTATGGCCTGCCAGAATTCCGACGGTGGCTTCGGCTGGTTCGAGGGGATGAATTCATCGGCCATTATCACGGCCGTGCTGCTGGAGCGCTTTGCCAAACTGCGGGACCGCGGATTTGAAGTGCCGGATATGAAGAACGCCGTTAAGTTCCTGGATAAGACGCAGTTCGGAACGTCCTTCCCTCTGTGGCGGGGCTGGGTGTCCGATGCCCAGTACATGCACGTGCGAGCGCTGTATCCGGAGGTTCCCTTCACCGTGAAGGCCGTTTCCAAGGCCGATAAGAAGCGGATGGAGACTTTCACGAAGGACGCGAAGGCTTATCTGCTGCCGTCCAAGAAGGAGGGCAGGGGACTGCAGGGACAGATTCTCTCCAAGGCTCGTCGGCTGCTCACGCTCAAGCATTTGAGCGAGTCCGAGGCGGGTGTGGCACTCTCCGGAGCCTGGGGTGTAACCCTTGACCAGTCCAAACTGGCCAAGTCTATGCAGGCCGATCTGCTCTCCCTGGTGGAGTATGCCGTGGAGCACCGGGATGGCGGCTGGTACTATCCCAATGCCGTAATGCCTTGGCGCGGCCTGATGGAAAGCGAAGCCTACGCCCACGCGCTGTTGTGCGATTTGCTTTCAAGTGTAGGGGACGGAGTGTTGTTCCCCGAAGCATCGGCCTTATTATTAGCGGAGGGGAACAAAACTCCGTCCCCCATTGCCATTGCCGACGGCATCCGGCTCTGGCTCATGCTCCAGAAAGAAACCCAGAAATGGGAGACCGAACCTGCTTATGTAGATGCCATTACCTCCATTCTGGATGGTTCCAAGGCCGTTTTGGATACCCGCGTGCTGGCCTTATCGGCTACTTACGAGGCTCCGTTTGCCGATATCAAGGCGGCGGGGAACGGCTTCACCATCGAACGCAGGTTCTTCAAGGAGGTGACGGAGGAACTTGTTTACGACAATGTTACGCTGCCTAAGAACCGTCAGGTATCGGCCATTCGGGAGATTAAGCCGGGCGATCCGGTGAAGGTAGGGGACAAGATTGTGGTTGAATACCGCATCTGGAACGGCGAAAACCGCAGCTTCGTGAAGCTGGATGCCGGCCGCGAGGCCTCCCTGCGTCCGGTGGAGCAGCTCTCCGGCCACATCGGCTGGGGCTTCAGGAGCTTCTCGCCGCAGGGCTACCGCAACGTGAAGGCCGACCGGACGGAGTACTTCTTCGACAGCTATCCGGAGGAGAAGACCACTGTCACGGAGTCCTTCTTCGTCACCCAGGCTGGGGCCTTCGTGGCCCCCGTGATAACCATAGAGTCTCTCTACGCCCCCCACTACCGCGCCAACAGCGCCTCCCGAGGCATCCTGGTGTCGGAACCGTAATTAAATTTGGAGAATTAAAGGAAAGTTGCTACATTTGCAGTCCTTTCCGGGCGGTTAGCTCAGCTGGTTCAGAGCACCTGCCTTACAAGCAGGGGGTCGACGGTTCGAATCCGCCACCGCCCACAAACTGAAAATCAGGCACTTACGAGTTTCCGTAGGTGCCTGATTTTTTATTCTAGTCGCAGTTTTGTCGCAGTTTCAGCGTGTTTTAACTCTTCTTCTATATCCTTCTCAACTGTCTGATTCTCCTATATATCCAGATATAATAGGATTCAAAAACTATTGAAAAGAGCGACATATTAGGATTCCATGCGTAATACTCTGGCACAAGCACAATATACCTTTGAGGCCATGAAAACGTATTACTGCTTATCCCTCCAAGAAGCACTTCGAAGAGCAAAGATTGCTGGTCGAAAACCTGGTTGTTATTATGGTGGAATCTCCCTTCCCAGTGGCAGAAAAGGTTTTGCCATCTATAAGGAGGGCAAAGTGATTGAGCAATATTCTTATTGTGGTAAATAAAAAACCACCAACCCCATTTCTGAGACTGATGGAATATTCGTTGAGGACAAATCATAGAGGGCTTTAGTCCTTTTATAGTATGAGCGATTATAATGCCAGCCGCTTACTTATATTGATCATAATAATTGATAATAACTCTATTGTCTACACTTAAAGAGTACTTTATGCCACTAATGGTAAACTCTAAAATGTAATCATCATTATTTGAAAGTCCCTTCTGTTCCGATGCAAGGATTATTTTCTTTACATATCCTCGGGCTGGAATTGAAATCTTGGTTATTTCCAATTCTTTCAGCTCTTCCTCAGACTCTTCTCTCAGATTATTAACAAATGATCGCGCTTTATCCATTTCATCTTCAAGCGCTTGATAGTAAACTGCATTATTAAATGACGTGGTATTTGTCCTACTAACGCCAAAAGATGAAACATAACGATTTGATGATGATGCCGCAGCGCCAATAGAAGCACTAGCACCAACACCTGCGCCAGCAGCATAGTATCCGCCACTTCCAACAACTGCACCAGCCCCCGCAGAAGCACCAACGCTAGCACCAACACCAACGGAGTTTGTTCTAGATGTTGAAACGCCACCTGAAGATGATGTTGTTGAAGTGTTAGTAGTTGCCATTACTTTAGCATTATCCCGAGCCGTTTCGAGGGCTCTCTCTCGAGCCTCCTTTAAGTGAGCCAAGCAAATAGTTTTTGCATCTGCTTGACTAATGGCACAATTGGCCGCATGCGAGGATGCTCCAATATAGTTTCTACCAGTAGCGTATTGCTTCCCTGTCTTTCTATTCTTTATTGCAACTGAGATATCATTAATATCAAACACAATAGCTTCATCAGATAGATTCCTAATAAGTAAATCAAAACGAAGAAGGTTAAAGTGTTCTTTTCTATAAGAAACATCATCTCCAGATAGGGTCTTAATTCCACCTCGTTCTTCCGATTCACTTTCGTAAAACAAAGGGGAAGAAGTAATAAACAAAGGTGACGAATCTGGACTTATCATTTCGTAAAAATGATAGACTTCTTCGCGTTCCAAATCA